>RRZU010036780.1_pt1 | contig 12842 bp, 9 predicted proteins | sample 2165561 | NCBI WGS metagenome assembly RRZU01 (sample SAMN10456909, study PRJNA506462) | wastewater metagenome | isolation source: wastewater sludge | place: USA: Moscow, Idaho
TAATAATGAAACAGAAAATTATTTGGAAGAATATGTTGGCAAATGTAATCGCATTGAAAAATGCGGATATCATTATACCCCAAAACAATATTTTGATGATAAAGGAGAAAAAGTTCAATTTTTCACTAGAAAAAATGTTCATGTTGAAAAAAAATCAACCTATTATTATAATGAAAAATTAGTTTTAGACTCATTACATTCCGATACTAAAAAGAGTAATCTCTACCAATTTTTAATTCAATATTTTCATGAAGAAAAAGTAAAAAATACTTTAAAAAAATATTTAGTTGGCGTTTCTAATATTTGGCAAGATGCAATTGTTTTTTGGCAAATTGATAAGGAGTTTATGGTTAGAGCAGGTAAAATAATGCAGTATGATTCAAATACAGGAAAGAGGGATAAGACTAAATATTATTGGATCAAAAAGGATGATTCTAATAAAGAAATGAAGCAAGTTTTTTTTGGTGCGCACTTATTAAAATATTTTCCTAATTACAAAGTTGGAATAGTGGAATCTGAGAAAACAGCATTGATTTGTGACTTGTTTTTTGATGAGAAGATTATCTGGTTAGCTTCAGGTGGTTTGATGGGAATTAACGAAAGAAAGCTAAAAGATTTAAGCGGAAGAGAGATAATTGTATTTCCAGACTTGAGTGCTAATAATTCAAAAATTAATGCTTTTGAAGAATGGAAATCTAAAGCGGAATTCATTTCAGGAATTTTAAATATGAATATTAAAATAAATAATTTCTTGGAGTTGTTTTCTTCTGATTATGATAGAGATAACCAAGCAGATTTAGCCGACTTTATCTTAGAAAATTTGAGAAAAAACAGAAATAAAGAAGAAAGAGTTAAAACGACTTAATTATCGAGATGTGTTTACGTGTCCACAATTCGTTCCGAATTTTGCTCACTTCATCTCACTCGCTTTTTCTCCCGATGGTCGCAAAAGATATAATTTTCTTTCAGAAAATTTTCTATTTAAAATCAAAAAAACGAATCAAAATTATCATGAAAAATCAAATTATAAAATTTAGAGTCTCGAAAATTGAGCAAAAAATTATTCAGAAAAAATCTGAAAAAGCAGGGCTTACTATTTCTGAATTTTTGAGAAGATTAGCTCTTGAAAAAGAAATAAAAAGCAGATTAACTTCAGAAGAAATTGAATGTTACAAAACACTTTCTAAGTATGCAGATAACTTTAGAAGAATATCAAATTTATTCAAATTAGGAGATGTTACTGGTGTGAAAAATGAAAGTTTAGAAACATCAAAATTAATAAGAAATCATATTGAAAAGTTCAAATAAAAATTTTTATAGTCGGAAAAAATGATTGGTAAAGTTAAATCTTGTATCGGTGGAACTGCTCTTGCAAACTATGTAATGAAAGATGCGAAAGGTTATGAGTTATTAAGAAATAATCTATCTGGAGAAACACCAACTGAAATACTTCATGAAATGAAAATCATTCAAGATTTGAATCAAAAAGCTCAATATAAAACTTTGTCGTTGGTTCTTTCTCCAGAAAAAACGGAAGGACAAAAGCTAACAAATAAAGAACTCCAAGAAATGACATTAGACTTTCTGAAGGAACTCAAAATTGACACCAAAAATCAACAATATTTGGCTTTTGTTCATACTGAAAAAGAACACAAACACATTCATATTATCTGTAATCGCGTAAAAGATGATGGAACATTAGTTTCAGATAATTTCATTGGAAAAAAAGCTCAATGGGCAGCTCATAGAATTGCAAAAGAAAGAGGCTTAATTTCTGCAAAAGAGAGAATGATTGAAAACTTGAAAAATATTGAACAAGGTAAGGATAATAAAAGAGCAATCAAGAATAAAATCCTTGAGAAACATAATTTAGTCATGAAAATCAATCCAAAATCAATGGAAGAGTATAAACATAAAATGTATGATTTTGGTATAAAAGTAATTCCAACAATTAATAGACAAGGATTAATTCAAGGGCATAGATTTTTAGATTTAGAATCAGGAAGCGATTTTAAAGCTAGTGAAATCCACAGAAAATTAGGTTTAAATGTTCTTTTAGAGAAAGAAATATTACCAGTTAGGACTGAAATAATAAATTCAACAGAACCAACTTTTGATACTGATGAAAACAGTAATGAAAGTGAATTTAAAAATCAAGATTTTTCTAAAGAAGATAAAAATCTAAAAGAATCAATTGATTCAATTGGTGAAGTTATTTCAAATTCTTTTGAAGAAGATTTTGATGAACAACAGTACAATAAAAAAAGAAGAATGAGAAGATAATGGCAAAACTACAAGATACATTAGAAGTTTTTATGGAAGAACTAGAAAAAGTTCAAGCTTCCATCAGTTCATTCAAAGAAATTAATCCGACGATTGATTCTAAAATTAATGAAATCAAGAAATTGGCTTTGAAAGTTGAAATTAGCAATCTAGAATCCGCAAATCAACTATTTCTAAAAAACTTAGAAAAACAATATTTAATGATTGATGAAAAGACAAACCAACATTTAAAAAACTTTGAAAAAATGATGCAGAAAGAGAAAAGCTATTTCAATAGATATTATAAAATTGGAATCAGTTTTCTTGTTGTTTTTCTTTTATCGATTACATTGGCTATAAAATTTTATCTACAATCAAAAGAATTTGAAAAAGATTATCATTATGAACATTCAAAAAATAGAGTTCTATCTCATTTTATTGACGAAAAAAACCTCAAGAAATCTTTTGAAAAATGGATAGACAAAAAACATCAAGAAACGAAATAAAATATGGATAACTTTCTCTAAAAGTTACCCACATTTTATTTTACAACAATTTAATTTTTAATTTTGTGAAAAACGTTTACAAAATCAAAGTTTTAAATGAAATCTAATCTTGAGAGAGGAATATCTCATAACACGCACCCTGGAGAAATCTTATTTAAAGATATTATTTTGTCTAACAAAATAACATTGGAGAAAACTGCAAAATTATTAGAGATTTCGAGAAGTACATTATCTAATATAGTAAACTGTAAAAGTGCTATAAAACCGCTTATGGCAATAAGAATTGAAAAAGTTTTTGGAGGAAATGCAAAGTTATGGATTGACTTACAATCTCAATATGATTTGAGAAAAGTGCAAGAAGAATTTAAGAATAAAAAAAGATTTCATAAAAAAGATATTTAGAGGGTTGTTTTACTATATAAAGCATAGAAAAACCACTTAAAATAAGTCCGTTTCAATTATTTAGAAACGGACTTTCTTTATTCCCAAACAACTGCAATATTTTCAAAAATCACTTCTTTTGGACTACTCATATTATCTTTTGGATAAACCAAAATTTTCAAAATTCTAAATATTGGAAAATTCGTTTCTTCTGTCTTGAAAACAAAATTTCCTATAATTGGAATATTAGATTTTATATTTTCTGCTCTCATGCTTTTATTTGGAGCAACGTAAACCTCATACGTTTGAAACTGATTTCCTTGCGGATCAATTGCTGAAGCTTCATGACATTGTAGAAAATCTCTGGTTTCAAAAGATTTGTTTTTGTAAAGAAAAGTAACGGTGATGGTTTTATCTTTTTTAGAGCCTATAATTTTGGTAATGCTAAATTCTACATTATCAACAATATTTGTTTTAGTTTTAATTTAAACTGTATTTTATGTAAAATTATAAATCTCATTATCAACTATTTATAATAAAAAATAATATAACGTGATAAAAAAAGTAAAATAAACCTGTTGTGCATTTAGGAATTAGAAGAGAAAAAGATTGTCCATTTGATTAAAAAATCGTATATTTAATTGATTACCAAGTCATTAAATACATGAACAATCTTATTCAAAACTACAAAATTATTTTAAAAGAATTGACAAAAAACTGTAATCATATTACTTCAAGCAAGAAAATCAGACTTCCAAAAATGTCTGATCTGGAACTTGTCGCACTTAATATTACCGCAGAATATATGTCGATTAATTCTGAATTACAGTTGTTTAGATGCATTTCGGGAACTGTATTAGACGGAAAAATCGAGAGAAGTGTTTATAATAAGAGGAAAAGAAAACTTTTTCCATATATTGAAAAAATTAGAGAAACCTTGAGCAGTAAGTTTTCGGATTTTACAGATATCTTCATTGTAGATTCCACACCGATTGAAATATGCAAAATCAGCAGGGCAAATCGTTCTGCCATCTGTTCTACAAATGAAATTAAACCCTTGGATATTGTGCTGCACAAAAATCAAGATATTTTGGCTATAAACTTCATGCGGTTTGTGACAAGAATGGAATCTTTCATTCCTTTGATTTTACACCTGCAAATGTTCATGATGTCAACTACCTTAATGATATTAAGGAAAATTTTCAAAATTGTTTGCTAATCGGTGACAGAGGATATATCAGCAAGGAATTACAGGTAGATTTATTCAATTTTTCCAAGATTAATCTTTCGGTTCCAATGCGTAAGAATCAACATGATTTTGTCGAGTTTTCAAGGACAAAATCAAAAATGAGAAAGAGGATTGAAACGAACATCTCACAATTGTGCGGACAGTTTAACATAAATATCAATTTTGCAAAAACCTTTCAAGGTCTTGCAACAAGAATTGTATCAAAGATTACTTCTTTTACGATGATTCAATATCTCAATTTTTTCGTCTTTAAAAGAAGTTTAAACAAATTAAAAATTAATTTGTGCTAAATGCACAACAGGTTTATATACATTGTTTCTTAGAGCAGCTGTAACAAAGGTGTGCCTTGCAGAATAGAAATATGTTTTGATAAATAAAATTATGGTTTGAGTGACAAAAATTAGCATTCAAAAATTGTGGGTTCAATTCATCTTTATTAATATTGTGTATGTCCAAAAACAGAGATTATAAAATGGTCAAATTAAGGAATTTTTTCCGGCTGATGTTTCTTTTCCTGATCATGACCGCATGTAAAGAGATTTCTCCAAAGTCTGAACAAATTGAAATTGGATTTTCACAAGGCTTAGGAAATCACCCGTGGCGTGAAGCGATGAACCATTCGATGGAAATTCAAGCATCGCTTCATTCCGACGTAAATTTGACGATTTTCAAAGCAGAAAATTCTGTAAAAAAGCAGATTGCTGATATTGAGAAGATGATTAATAATAACGTTGATGTCATTATTATTTCTCCCATAGAGCCGGATTCGATCGTTGCCATCGTCAATAAAGCGAGCCAACGCAAAATTCCTGTGATTTTAGTTGACAGAAAAATTAACTCTTCGAACTATGCTACTTATATCGGTTCAGACAATGAGGAGATTGGAAAAGAAGCTGCCAAATATATTCTTTCAGATTCCAAAAGTTTTAAAAAAGTTCTTGAAATCAAAGGAGATGACAATTCTTCACCAACAATTGAAAGAAGTCAGGGTTTTGAAAAAATAATTGCTCAAAATCCGGATACTGAACTTGTAAAAGTTTTTAAAGGATTTCATGCGGAGGAATTCAGAAAGACGATTGATTCAATGGGTTCCCAAAATTTCTATGTTTTTGCGTTTAATGATGACCTAGCTTCGCGGGCATGGCAAGTTGCTAGAAACGCCGGTGTGGAAAACCAAATTAAGTTTATTGGTGTCGATGGACTCAATACCAAAGATGGAGGAATCCAAATGGTGTTGGATGGGAAATTCAATGCTACCTTATTATATCCAACAGGAGGAGCTGAAGCTATTGAAACAGCGATCAAGATTAGTGAAGGCCAAATTCCTCCCAAAAGAATCAAACTTAGTACAACAATCATCGATCGGCTGAATGCGGAGATTATGCGAAATCAGTTCGATAAAATTATTGAACAACAAGGAGTGATCGAAAATCAAGTTAATGCTGTGAAAAAACAGACTGAACTTTATTCTTCGCAGAGAGAATTGTTCCGGTGGTCAATGGTTTTGTTGATTTTGATGTTTTGTCTAATTGCTTATGCGATTTACCTTATCTACGCGATTAAAATTAAAAATAAACAATTGATTTTAACGAATGAAAGAGTGACCATTCAACGCAATCAGATTGAAAAAATTGCCGATGAACTCAAGGAAAGTAATGAAGCGAGGGTCAACTTTTTCACAGGGATGTCCCACGAATTCAAAACGCCTATTACGCTCATTTTAAGCTCTTTGGAATCTTTAAGAGAAGGAATTCTCCAAAAAGGTTCCAAGCCTTCCTATGAATTAGAGCTGATTAGCAAAAATTCCAACAGATTGCTTCGGTTGATCGATAACTTATTGGATTTTAGGAAAATAGAAAATAAAACCTTTAATCTTAGAGTTTCCAAAACCAACATTTACGATTTCACATTTGGCATTTTTCGGGATTTTGAAAATGAAGCCAGAAAGCGGAATATTAAGTTTGAAATTCATGCTTCCAACAAAAATATTGAGCTTTTTATCGATCGAAATTTGATGGATAAAGTTTATTTCAACCTTTTATCGAATGCTTTCAAATTTACTCCGGACAATGGAAAAATAGAAATTTCCATTCACGAGAAAGGAAACCACGTCGCAATCAGTTTTAAAGACAACGGCATCGGAATTCCGGAAAAAGAAATTGGTGGTGTTTTTGAGCCTTATTTTAAAGGGTCTAACAACCGAAAAAACAGCTCAGGAATCGGGTTGCACCTTAGCAAACAGTTCATTGAACTACATCTGGGCAAGATTGAGGTTCGCTCCTTCCAAGGAACTGAGTTTGTCATAAGTCTTTTCAAAGGAAATAAGCATTTCAACGAAGATCAAATGGTAAAAGAAGCCAGCGTGATGAATGCTGAACTGCTTGCGAAAGAATCTGTATCGAAAGGTTTTGAGGATGAAGTTTTTGAACCAAGTGAAAAAAATGGAGAACGATATTCTTTGCTATTGGTAGAGGACAATTCGGATTTATCCTTTTTCTTGGGCAATAAACTGCAAGCTGAATTCGATGTTACGACTTCCGACGGAACGGATGCTATTGAAAAAGCGGTGGGAGAAATTCCCGATATTATTGTTTGCGACGTGAATTTACCAAACAAAAATGGATTTGAAATTTGCGAAATCCTAAAAAACGATCTGCGAACATCGCATATTCCTATCATTTTGCTTACCGCACTTGATAATAAAGAATCTTATCTTCAGGGTTTAAAAGCCGGTGTTGATCTTTATCTTACCAAACCTTTCAGTTATCCTATTTTGGCACAATCACTGCGCGCTTTGCTCTATAATCGTGAAAAACTTCGCTATTATTATACCAACAGTATTGGGAATATTATCGACAATAAATCCTTTGGCACAGTAGAGCAGAATTTTGTCAATAGATTAAACCAAATTATCAAAGAAAATGTTGACAATGCTGATTTTTCAGTAGAAAACCTTGCCGATTTGCTCAATATTTCCAGAATTCAGCTTTACAGAAAGATTAAAGCCATGTTTGATGTGAATGTGACCGATTATATCAATAACATCCGCTTGGAACAAGCCAAATCGATGTTGCAGAATCCTGAATTGACCATTTCGGAAGTCGCCTATAAAACAGGTTTTTCTTCGCCCAATTACTTTTCAACAGTATTTAAAAATAAATTTGGATTGACGCCAAATGCTTTCAGAAAAAGTATTGGTAAGGAGTAAACTTAAACTTCAATCATTTCATTTGCTACAGCACAAATTACTTAAATTTATTTTTGAGGGTATCAAGAATTTGTAAATCTGTTTAATTTTCATCATTCAGAATCGCTCATTTCCCATTTTCATTACCGAAAATTTGACTTGGTATTTTCAATTGTAAAATTTGTTTTGAATTTTATAGATAAGTTTATAAAATTGAATTTTTCTTATCTCTTTAAAACGGTTAGCGCACTTCTCAATTCGGTGCAATGTCCACTCGATTTTAAACTTTAATTCCTGAAAAAGCATTAAAAAAGCGGTAACATTTTTAAAAATTGATGTTACATTTTTGAAAGACTGTAAATTCTTATTAAAGTAATGAATTTTTAAATTATTGATTTTTAATAAATTACATTAAATTAATAAATAATTAACGTTTCCGAAATATTTTGTTACATAATTAGACTCATTAATTGCCATCTCGGAATATATTAGCCACAAATAAATAAATATTTTCAAGAGATGAATAAAATTATGATGTGGGCGATCACGGCAGCTTTGGCAGGATTTTTATTTGGATTCGATGTCGTAGTGATCTCCGGAGCCGACAAAAAATTGCAGGAATTATGGAACAGTTCAGATGCGTTCCACGGAGCAGTAGTGATGGGAATGGCACTTTGGGGAACTGTAATAGGCGCTATTTTCGGTGGCATACCTACCAACAAATGGGGACGCAAAAAAACACTTTTGGGAATCGGAGTGTTGTACGCACTTTCAGCAATTGGTACGGCGCTTTCAAATGATCCTTTCGTTTTTGCTTTCTTTAGATTTATGGGAGGTTTGGGTGTTGGAGCTTCTACCATTGCAGCTCCTGCTTATATTTCAGAAATCGCTCCGGCAAAAGATCGAGGCAGATTGGTTTCCTTGTATCAATTTAATATTGTTCTGGGGATTTTGGTGGCCTTCTTTTCCAATTATTTATTAAGTGGAATTGGTGATAATGATTGGCGTTGGATGTTGGGCGTTCAGGCAATTCCGGCAACCATTTATACCCTTTTTGTAATCTCAATTCCTGAAAGTCCGCGTTGGTTGATTTCGCAATCTAGAGTAGAGGAAGCTAAAAAAGTAATGAAAATCATCAGTCCGGATCAGGATTCCGAAATGCTGACTGCACAGATGGAGGAGGATCATGCCGAAGCTCCGAAAGAGAATATTTTTATGAAAAAGTATCGCTTCCCTTTGATACTGGCGTTTTTTGTGGCTTTCTTTAATCAAATGTCGGGGATTAATGCCTTTTTATACTACGCACCCCGAATTTTCGGAGAGGCAGGTTTAGGTGAAAAAACAGCGCTTCTCAGCAGCATCGGAATTGGTATTGTGAATATGGTATTTACCTTGGTTGGTGTGAATCTTATTGACAAAGTAGGGAGAAAGAAATTAATGTTTATTGGGTCTATTGGTTACATTATTTCGTTGGGATTAGTCTCTATGGCTTTTTTCTTTCATTGGTCTGGTTTGGCAATTCCGATATTTCTCTTCCTTTTCATTGCATCACATGCTATTGGTCAGGGAACGGTGATCTGGGTTTTTATTTCAGAGATTTTCCCGAACCACCTTCGTGCATCCGGACAAGCATTTGGAAGTTCTACGCACTGGGTTTTAGCTGCGGTTATCCCTTCACTTATCCCAACTTTATTTTCGACAATTGGGGCAGGAACTGTATTTCTGGTGTTTACGATCGCGATGGTTTTCCAGTTACTTTTCGTCATTTTTATAATGCCTGAAACGAAAGGTGCTTCACTTGAAAAATTAAGTAAATCATTGTCCAAATAATTGGACGTAACACGTTGTCTGTGGTTAAAAACAACAAAATAATTTTTATGAAAAAATATATTTCAACACTTGTCGTAGCGCTGATTTGCAATTCGGCAATCTATGCTCAGTCGGTAGCTCGACCTTCTGAGGAACAACTTTACCGACCGAACTTCCACTTCACTCCGAAAACCGGTTGGATGAATGATCCAAATGGACTTTACTACAAAGATGGCGTTTACCACCTGTTTTTCCAGTATTATCCGCACGGAAACAAATGGGGACCGATGCATTGGGGACACGCTACAAGTAAAGATCTCATCAAATGGGATGAACAACCTATTGCACTCTATCCTGATGAGTTAGGATACATTTTCTCCGGAAGTGCAGTGGTGGATGAGAATAACACCTCGGGTTTCGGAGATGCCAAAAACAAACCTGTAGTTGCAATTTTTACTTATCACAATATGGATAAGGAAAAAGCAAAGCAAATAGATGTTGAAACCCAAGGAATTGCTTATTCCTTAGACAACAGCAAAACATGGACAAAATATAACGCAAATCCTGTCCTGAAAAACCCGGGAATCCGAGATTTTCGTGATCCGAAAGTATTTAGAGATGAAAAAAGACAGCAGTGGATTATGGTTTTGGCGGCGCAGGACAGAGTTCATATCTACCAATCGAAAGATCTAAAAGAATGGAAATTTCAATCTGAATTCGGAAAAGATTTGGGCGGTCACGGTGGCGTTTGGGAATGCCCCGATTTGTTTCCGCTAAAAGTAGAAGGTTCGAAGGAAGAAAAATGGGTGATGATTGTCAATATCAATCCGGGAGGACCCAATAAAGGTTCTGCAGGACAATATTTTGTTGGCGATTTCGATGGAAAAACCTTTACCATAGATTCGCATTTTGACCAACAGATTAAAAGAGAAAAGGCAGCTTGGTTGGATTGGGGAAAAGACAATTATGCAAGCGTTTCTTTTGATAATGTACCTGAAGAAAAGCGAATTTTAATCGGTTGGATGAGCAATTGGGACTATGCGCAGGAAGTTCCCACCGAAGCGTGGAGAAGCAGTATGACTGTTGCAAGAGAAGTTTCGCTCAAAAAAACAAATGATGGCTACATTCTCAAAAATATTCCTGTTTCTCAGTTGAAAAATTATCAAGAAAAATCTACCAGAAAAACAATTAAGGTAAAGGCGGAAAATCAATTGATCGAAAAATCACAAATCGACCTTAGCAAAGCAGTTGTAGATTTGGATTTAAAGAAAATGACTGCCGGAAAATATACTTTCTCGCTGAAAAATGCTTTGGGGGAAGAACTTACTTTCGGGATTGATAATACTACGAAAGAATTATTCATCGACCGTTCCAAATCGGGGAAAACAGATTTCGGAAACCAGTTCGCAACCGCTGTTACTAAAGCGCCTTTGGATAAGCTTTATTCGAATGCAAAAATGAAATTGGTCATCGACAAAACTTCCATCGAAATCTTCTTTAATGATGGAGAAAAAGTATTGACCGAAATTTTCTTTCCTGGCGAACATTTCTCGGAGCTTGCCTTATCAACAGATACGAAAGGAAGTACCTTGAACATCAGTGGTCATCAGCTTAATATTAAATAAAAAACTCTATTTTATGAAAAAATATAAAATTGCAGTAGCCTTTTGTCTTCTTCCGTTTTCCTACATTTTCGCTCAGGAAACCATCAAAGGAAAGGTACTGTCTCCCGACCAAAAGCCGTTGAGCGGCGTTACTGTTACCGTTTCAGAAACGGGTGCTACCACGACCACAGATTATGATGGTTCGTTTCAAATGAATGATTTAAACAAAGGAAACACGCTTATTTTCAATTATCCCGATTATTCTACGCAGGAAATTATTGTTGATGAAAAAACAGTTCTCAACATTATTTTGGCTGTTGAAAAAGTGAAGAATATCGATGAGATTGTAATGACCGGTTACACGAAGCAGAAAAAAGCCGATATCACAGGTGCGGTCTCTATTGTTGAGATGAAAGACCTTAACAAACAAGGAGAACCGAATCTTGTAAAATCTTTACAAGGAAGAGTTGCAGGGGTAAATATTTCGACCGACGGTTCGCCTTCTGGAGGAAATACCAAAGTTTTGATTCGTGGGGTAGGAACTCTTAATAATACCGACCCTCTTTATGTAATAGACGGTGTGCCTACAAAAGCTGGAATGCATGAATTAAACCCAAGCGATATTGAATCTATGCAAGTGCTAAAAGATGCATCTTCGGCAAGTATATATGGTTCTAGAGCGGCAAATGGTGTCATCATCATCACCACCAAAAAAGGGAAAAAAGGCAGAATGAGAATCGACCTGAATTATTATACAGCCTATTCGCAATATGCTAAGAAAACTGAAGTTCTCAACGCAAAACAATTTGGACAAGTACTTTGGCAAGCCAATATTAACGATGGTTTGAATCCGAATGCGAATAATCTCAGCTATAATTTCGATTGGGGTGTTCAAAATGGTGTTCCGACTTTGTTCAACAGCTATGTGCCTGAATATCTAGACGCAGCGAAAACCATTAAATCTGCCAACACTAATTGGTACGACGAAGTATCGCAAATGGGAGTGGCCAATTCGCTCGATTTTTCAGCCTCAAGTGCTTCAGATAAAGGTTCTTATTTCTTCTCAATGGGTTATTATGATAATGATGGAGTTGTGAAATTGACCAATTTTAAAAGATTGTCTGCAAGGGTAAATACTTCCTACAACTTTTTTGATGGGAAATTGAAAATTGGTGAAAATTTCACCTTCAATAAGACCAATGAATTGGTTGATCCGGGAGTTTTAGATCCGGCTTTGAGGGCGTTGCCGATTATTCCGGTTCACACAGTGGACGGAATCGGGTGGGGTGGTCCGGTTGGAGGAATGAATGATAGACAGAATCCTGTTCGACTTTTGGAATATAATAAAGATAACGGATACCGATACGAACGGTTTTTCGGAAATGTTTTTGCTGAGTTACAGCTTGTGAAAAACCTTACTTTAAAATCAAGTTTTGGGATAGATTTTTCCAATTATTACAAAAGAATTCTGCAAAGAAGTTATGTTTCAGGGTATTTGCAGAATAGTAAGAATGCTGTAAATATTGATCAGTCCGATACTGAAAAATGGACATGGACCAATACCGCTCAGTATACCGCCAAAGCTGGAAATCACCATTTCGATTTGCTCGGAGGTATGGAAATGTATCAAGATACTTACAACAATACTTGGCTGAGAAAAGAGGGTTTCCTGATTGAAGATCCAGATTATATGTATCCAGATGCCGGAACCGGCGATGCCTTCAACGGCGGAAGTTCAACCTATTACAGCTTGTTATCTTACTTCGGAAAATTCTCGTATGATTATGACAATCGTTATCTATTTTCTGCAACGGTTCGTTATGATGGCTCTTCAAGATTCGGTA
>RRZU010613120.1_pt1 | contig 12842 bp, 9 predicted proteins | sample 2165561 | NCBI WGS metagenome assembly RRZU01 (sample SAMN10456909, study PRJNA506462) | wastewater metagenome | isolation source: wastewater sludge | place: USA: Moscow, Idaho
GGTACCGGAAATGTTGACATTGGCGTACATTTCCGTACATTCTCTGTTTGTGCCGTATGTCTTGAAATCGTTGGTATTCCGCCGTTTTGGCATGAAAAAAGGGCTTCCGGATTTCTCCGAAAACCCTCAAGGCGGAGTCAGAGGGATTCGAACCCTCGAGCCGCTAAAAACGACTAACACCTTAGCAGGGTGCCCCTATCGGCCACTCAGGCATGACTCCACTGTTTTACCGTTTTCACGGCGCAACAGCATGCAACTATACCATCCATTTGCGGGCAAAACACCATATCTCGCAAAAAAGATGAGAAAACGTTGAAATTTCAACGAAAATACGTGTTGTGGGATTGTGCTGCCATGCTGGTTTCGGGTTTGCCGACACGCCGTTGCGTTAAGGTGCGGCACTATATTCGAACATTTGTTTCAATATCTTGCGAAAAACGGTTATCATGGAACCATGAGCACCGCACCGAGAATCGCAGCAGCCAAACGTGACTGGGGTCACGACGAGGCTGGCTGCACGGTGCTGCACATCGACATGGACGCCTTCTACGCATCTTTGGAGGTGGCGAGGCATCCGGAATATCGCGGCAAGCCGGTGATCATCGGCGTGGGCAACCGTTCGGTGGTGTCCGCAGCCAGCTATGAGGCTCGCCAATACGGCGTTAATTCGGCCATGGCGAGTTCCAGGGCGCAAAAGCTCTGCCCGAACGGCATTTTCCTTCCGGTCGACATGCGCTACTATCGCGCGATGTCGCATCGCATTTTCGAGGAAGTGTTCAGTCGGATCACCGATCGTATCGAACAGGTATCGGTCGATGAATGCTATATGGACGTTTCCGGGGCGCTGTTGCGGTGGGGGAGTCCTCGCGCCATTGGGGCGTGGATTCGCGAACAGGTGGTTTCGCGTTACAACGTCACCTGTTCCGTAGGCATCGCGGCAAACAAGCTGGTCGCCAAAATGGCATCCACCAATGCCAAGCCCAACGGCATGCTTATGATTCCTGTGGCGCGGCATGCGCAATTCGTGCAGATGATGCCATTGCGTGGCATTCCCGGCATTGGGCCTTCTTTGGAGAAACGACTGAATGCGTGGGGCGTCAACTCCGTTGCCGATCTTGCGCGTATGAGTCTTGAATCGTTGGAACAGGCTACTGGATCGGCTATTTCCGCGCGTGGGCTGTATCAGGCGGCCCGAGGACTGGATGGTAGACCCGTCGTGCCGTATACGCAGGAAAAATCGATTGGCGCGGAACGCACCTTCGATGCGGATACGCAAGACATGCGGCAGGTGTGCTCCATGCTCCGCTGGTGTTGCGATGACGTGGCCACGTCTTTGCGCAGGAGGGGTTTCCTCGCTCGTAAAGTCATGGTCAAACTTCGGTTTCCGGATTTGAGCTACGCAACAAAAGGGCACACACTGGGCTGTCCTACGGATGCGGCGAGCGTGCTCTACCCGCAATGTGCCAATCTGCTGCTCTCCATGATGGGCATGGCTCCGGAGTCTGCGCATGCCATTTCCCTTACGCGCCCCGTGCGTTTGGCGGGAATGAGCGCCAGTGGGCTTGTACTTGCCGAAGAAGCTGTGATTCAGCCTTCGCTGGATGATCTGCTCGAAGAAAACGAAGTCGAACAGCGTGCTGAAATCTCCGGCGGCAGCGCCCAGTCGCAGACGCATTCGGCGCGTTTGCGTGGCGCGGAGGCGGCGCTTGATGCGGTGCGTCGAAAATACGGTAACAATATCGCCAGCTTCGGGGTGTAGAAGCAAGGGCATATCCGTTATTCTTGAAGTGATGAGTTGAGAAGGTCCAGAGGAAGGCAGGGGCGCCATGAAATACAGGAAAGAGGCGGTGCACGCGACCAATCCGGAAGTGCTTGCGGCCGGCCGTCGCAAACTTGTGTTTGCGGCATTGGCGGTGCTTGCCGTCGTGCTTGTGGCGGGAACTTGGCTGTTGGTGCATAGTCTTCAACCGAAGCAGAACGATGCTGCCGTGAAGCCGGAGACGGCGGTAAGCCAGCCGAAAACGGTTGAAAAGAAGCAGGCGACTGAGTCTGCGGAGCATCATGGCAATTCTCCGGATTGCCCCGACACCGACTGCATCGCCATGCTTGTCAACGGTGATCTGCTGTTCCACGAGGGGCTTTGGAACCAGTACGCCAGCACCAACACCGCGGCCACGGATGGCACGGCATTCGACTTTACTGGCTTGTTCGAGCCGATGCGCAAATACATTGATGCATCCGACATTGCCGTATGCGAATTCGAAACACCTATCGCGCAGCGAGGCGGTCCATATACGGGCTATCCGGTATTCAATATTCCGGCAGAAGTGGCCGACGCCGCGAAAAACGTGGGGTATCGCGCCTGCACGCATGCGTCGAATCATTCCTGGGACCAAGGTGCTGACGGCATCGCGCGCTTGTGGGACACACTTGATCAGGATGGCATCGCCCAGACCGGCTCCTATAAAACCGAAGAGGATTCGTATAAGCCGTTGGTCATCGATTCGCCTACCGGTGGCGGTAAGCTCGGTCTGATTGCGGGAACCGTGTCGTTGAACGCGCAGACGCCTGACTACGACTGGCGTGTGGATCGTCTGCGTGAATCCGGAGACCCGAACCACCAAGCCGATATCGACAAGGCGGTAGCCAAAGCGAAGGCCGCTCGCGAGCAGGGTGCCGATGTGGTGGCCATAGCCATGCATTCCGTGCAGGAGTATTTGGATTACGCTGATTCCTGGCAGCAAAGTGAGGCTCATGAACTGGCCGATACCGGTGCGTTCGACGTGATTTATGGCGCTGGATGCCATTGCGCGCAGCCGGTCGAGAATTACAACGGCACTTGGATCATCTACGGTTTGGGCAATGCCGTGACCGAATCGGCCAATACTGCGGACACGTTGGTGAACAATCAAGGCATTACCGCGCGTATTCAATTCGCGGGCAAGAAAGGCGTGGCCGGTTCGTGGCGTGTCAACCGCATTGACTGGGTGCCCAGTGCCAACGAAACCCAAGGCAAATACCAATGGTGTTCCCTTGCAAGCGATCATCCTGACGGCACCTGCTGGGACGAAACGCAAGACGCCAATGTGCGCCAACGCATCTGGGACGTGCTCTATTCCATGGGCGCCGATCAGAACGTGGTCAAGGAATGGAATATTACCGCGGAGCAAACGAGTTCATCTGGCCAGTAGTTTTCCGTGGCACAATATGCCTCATACCGTGAGTCGCATATGCGTAAGAACTCTCGAACATACAATGTGAGGTGAAAACATGGAAATCTACGAAACCCAACCGGAACGCACCGATCTGCCACTGGTGGTCATGCCCGTCATCATCGAATCGATGATCGAACCGTTCGAAAAGAACTTCGAACTGCTCAAAGACATTGCCCGCGTGCGCATGTACAAGGATTTCACGCTTGACGAAGACACCATCGTCGAACGTTGCGCCGAAGCTGACGCCATCATGGTGATCGGATTCCACTGCGCCGATTCCATCCTCGATCGGTTGAACGCCAAATGCTATGCATTCGGCGGCACCGGCGTGGCCAGTTACATCGATCTCGACAAAGCCAAGGAACGTGGAATCCGCGTATGCAATGTGGTGCACTATGGCGACCATGCCGTGGCCGAACACACCATCGCACTGCTTATGGAACTCGCCAGACAGGTCGGCAAACTCGACAGGCAAGTCAAAACAGGCGATTGGGACGGTGCCGACGGCTACGAGCTGTACGGCAAGAAGCTTGGCATCATCGGCCTTGGCGGCATCGGTCAGACCGTGGCGCGCATCGCCGGAGCTTTGGGCATGAACGTGTCCGCATGGAACTCCCATGTGCCGGAGCAGGTGTTCGCCGATCTGAATATCACTCCAGTCAACGATATGAACGAGCTGATTGCCGGTTCCGACGTGGTATCCATCCATATGCCGCTGCTGGACTCCACAAAAGGCATCGTCACTGCGGAAAACCTCGAAGCTCTGAAACCGGGAACCATGTTCATCAACACGGCCCGTGCGGAAATCATCGAACCGGGCGCATTGCTCGCCAGACTCCAGCGAGGCGACATTCCTGCGGCGCTCGATGTGTTCGAACACGAGCCGCTCACTGCCGACGATCCGCTCTGTTCGATTCCAGGCATCATCCTCACCCCGCACACCGCGTGGCGCACCGATGGCGCCTATGTGGGCATCACCAGACAGGTGGTCCAATCCGTTGCGGCATTCTGCAAGGGCGAGGATTTCAACGTCGTCGTGTGAATAACCGCAAAACCGGTATGGGCAAAACATGTGGACGGTCGGCGTGATTGGGTAGGTTGAAAGACATGCAGACCATACTCGATTCCGCCGATCAGCCCGCGCATGATGCGTTCGTCGAGAAAAAATCGGAATTCATCGGCGACGCCTGTCATATCGACTCCTTGGATGAGGCGCTCGCGTTTGTGCAGACGATTCGCGACCAGCATCCGAAAGCGCGTCATGTCGCCTATGCTGCGGTGTGCGGCGGCTCCGACGGTCGTTTGGCCGAACGCATGAGCGATGACGGCGAGCCATCGGGCACGGCGGGCAAACCGATTCTTGACGTGTTGCGCGCCAACGAGATGACGGATTGCGTGGTTGCCGTCACCCGATATTTCGGAGGTATTCTGCTGGGTTCCGGAGGCCTGATCCGCGCATATTCCACGGGTGCGTCCATTGCGGTCAAAGCGGCGAACAAAGCGAAGATCGTGCCATGTTGCGAATATCAGGTGACGCTTGACTATCCGCAATTGGGAAGCTTTCAGAATCTGCTTGCGTCAGTGGACGGCGAGCAGGCGGATGCGCAATATACCGATCGCATCGTGCTGTCAATTATCGTTCCGCAGGAACAATCGCAGAAATTCAAATCACGAATTATCGAAACGTTCAATGCGACCGTCACGCCGCGGCAAACGGGCACGTCCAATCGCCCGGTGCGATACTGAAATCCAACGATGACGAATGGAATATTGAGCAGAACATAACGTAAGGTGGAACGCATGACCGAAGATATGAGCTCGCAAGACACTACTGCCGTGGAAACCGCCGAAAATACCGTCGAAACCGTTGTGGGGAACGCCGACGAACAAGCATCAAACCAAGAGGTTCCTTCGGATTTCGAGCCTTTGACCGCAACCTACGAGCGGTTGCGTCACTCCACGGATGCCGCCGAATTGAGCGAATTCGCGCGCCGTCCGCTGCCTGACCGTTCCGAACAGGCCGCTTTCTCGCGTGCCACGGCATTGCTGGAAGCCGTCGCCGGCAATGCGCATACACCGTTGGAAGATCGCGTTTTTCTTGCGGAAACCATGCCGTTTCCGAATATTCTCGTCAAACTGTCCACCGACGAATCCGTTGAGGTGCGCAAAGCTGTTGCGGGCAATGCCAATGATAAGAATTGGCTGGTGGGGCGTCTCACCAAGGATGAGTCCCTCGAAGTGCGCGATGTCGCGTTGCGCAACAAGCAGACGTCTTGGAAGATGCGGCTCGAAGGCGCGCAGGATCCGGGTATGGATTCCACGGCCCTTGATTTTCTGGGATCTTTGGGGGTCGACGTCGAGCCGAATGCTCCTGCCGTGCTTGCTTCCATGGTACGTAGGGCCGTTGCTTTGAACCCGAACACGTCTGATCAGATGTTGGAAAAACTTGCGCAGGATGCGTCAGGAGAGGTGAAAAGGGCCGCTGAACGGCATCTTTCGGAAAAATAATTGCATACGTTGTCATTTTTATGAGATTTTTGCGCGTGGTGCATGTGATTGGGGCATAGACTGTTGTTTATGACAGAACAGACCGAAAATGCAACGCGTCTAGCCCGTCCGATCATTCGCCTGGCAAAGTTGGTGGGTATCGCCACCAGTTACGTCGGCATGAGCCGCGACTACCACGAAATCGAAGACGATGTTCTCGTGGCGGTGCTCAAGGCGCTCGGAATCGACGCTTCCAACGATGGGGCGATCGAGCAGTCCATCACCACCATTCAGCGCGAACGCGACACACGTATCGTTCCTCCGACCGTGCTGCACGTTGTCGGCAAGGAAAGCAAGGTTGAGGTTCACGGCGGAGCGCTTGACGTTCCTGAAGCTTCCATCATGCTGGAAGACGGTGGGGCGTATGCCGGCAAAATCGAGCTCGAGGGTGGCAGCGATACCGTGGTCGAGGTCGACGGCGGCTTCGTGTGCACCTCATATCTGGTGCTTCCGGCAGATCTTCCCGAGGGGTATCACACCCTTGAAGTCACCGTTGGTGGCAAGACGGAGATTGCAACCGTTATCAGCGCTCCGGAAAAGATCGAGCTGCTTGACGACATGAAGGAAGGCTCCCTGTGGGGCTGGATGAGCCAGCTCTACTCCATTCGTTCCAGCGGTTCCTGGGGCATCGGCGACTATGAGGATCTGAAGACCCTGCTCGTCGAGTCCAAGAAGAAGACCGGCGCCGACTTCATGCTGATCAATCCGCTGCATGCCGCCGAACCGGTGCCGCCGATCGAGCCATCGCCGTATCTGCCGATTTCGCGCCGTTTCATTAATTTCAGCTATATTCGACCGGAATCCATGCCGGAATATGCCGTGCTTTCGCCGGAAGACAAGGCGAAAGTGGATGAACTGCATGAGCAGGTCAAGCCGCTCAACGGCAATGCGCGGATCTTGGATCGCGAAACCATGTGGCGTACCAAGATGCAGGCGTTATGGATCATCTACAAGTCCGGCCTTTCCGCACAGCGTCAAGCCGAGTTCGACCAGTATCTCGCCGAAGTGGGCGATGAGATCGAATCCTATGCCACATGGTGCCTGTGCTACGACAAGTGGGGCGCCTCGAATGGCAGCGACGACGATTGGGTGCGCAAGTACAATCGTGATTCCGAGGAAGTCGCGCAGCTTCGCGCACAGTACCCGGACACGCTTGAATTCTATCGTTGGCTCGAATGGGTCGCCACCGAGCAGCTGCATGCGGCCCAGCAGGCGGCGCGCGAGGCCGGCATGAAGATCGGCATCGTCGCCGACATGGCTGTGGGCGTGCATCCGGCCGGTTCCGACGTGTGGTGGAACCCGGAGCGTTTTGCCAAGGGCGCCACGGTCGGCGCTCCGCCGGACATGTTCAACCAGCAGGGTCAGGATTGGAGTCAGCCGCCGCTGAATCCAATCGCTCTCGAACAGACCGGCTACAAGGTGTACCGAGATATGGTGCACGGCATGTTCTCCAATGCGGGCGCGGTACGTATTGACCATATTCTCGGCTTGTTCCGCTTGTGGTGGATTCCGGAAGGCAAGAAAGCCATGGACGGCACCTACGTGCATTACGATTCTGACATCATGCTCGGCATTCTCGCATTGGAAGCATCCCGCGCCGGTGGTGTGGTCGTGGGCGAGGATCTCGGCGTGGTTCCGGCATACGTGTCCAAGTCGCTGTCCGAGCACGGCATTCTCGGTTGCGCTGTGGAATGGTTCGAGCAGTTCGACGGCGAATTCCGTGCGCCGAAGGATTGGCGTCCGTATGCGTTGGCATCCGTCAACACGCACGATTTGCCTCCGGCAGCCGGCTACTTGGAGTACGGGCATGTCAAATTGCGTGAACAGCTTGGACTGCTGTCCGGTCCGGTCGAAGAATTCCAGAAGTCCGCGGAAGCCGAACATAACGCCATGCTGAGCATGCTTGTCGACGAAGGCTATCTCGACGCTTCCGCGCTGGAAGACGAGCTTGCCAACGAAAACGAGATCATCGACGCGCTGTACCGCGGTTTGAAGGGATCGCCATGCAAGCTCATGGCGGCGTCCATCGTCGACGCGGTCGGCGAAAAGCGCACGCAGAACCAGCCGGGCACCAGCAACGAATATCCGAACTGGCGTATTCCGCTGGCTGACGGCGATGGCAATGTCGTGCCGCTGGAGCAGTTGTTCGACAATACTCGACTGCAGGAGATCGCAGCGATTATGCGCGGCTGAGCTTGCAGCGGATTGAGGCTGATTGCAGCTGATTTCGATTGGCGGAAGGCCGGCGATGCAAGGTAGGGAGACCTGCCAAGCGTCGCCGGCTTTTGCGTGTCGATTGCTGTGTTTCCGTATTCGCAAGTACTAGGGGTTGATGTGTCGCGAATGTCAAGGCTGGCGATATACTAGTAGATTGTTGTGTTTCCCTACGGGGTCCTTCAAAGCGCTTTTCCCACTCGCCATCGAGGACTTTCAGGGAGCCCACGGATAATGAGACCTGAAAAAGGCATCATTCCGCGCCTAACCAACGCAGAGATGTTGATGGAAGGTCCGGAACACAATATATAGAAAAGGTACATCGTGAAAACTTTCACTCCGAAGCCAGCTGATCTGACTCACGACTGGTACGTCATCGACGCCACCGACGTGGTGCTCGGCCGTCTCGCTTCCCAGGCAGCCATCCTGCTGCGTGGCAAGAACAAGCCGACCTACGCTCCGCACGCCGATTCCGGCAACCACGTGATCATTCTCAACGCCGATAAGATCGCTCTGACCGGCAATAAGTTGGGCAAGGAACTGTACATGCACTCCGGTCGTCCGGGTGGCCTGCGTCGCGATAGCTACGGCAAGCTGCTCAAGACCAACCCTGAGCGCATCATCAAGTCCGCTATCAAGGGCATGCTGCCGAAGAATCGTCTGGCCAAGGTCCAGCTGGATCGCCTCCACATCATCTGTGGCACCGAGCATCCGTACGCTGGCCAGAAGCCGCAGGTTTTCGAGATCGCTCAGGTCTCGCAGCAGGCTAAGTGAACCGAAGGGAGATAAGAAACATGGCTGAAAACACCAACAACTCCGCGGTTCTCGAGACCGAAGAGGAGCTCACCTCGTACACCACCGAAACCTACGCTGGCGCTGGGACCGGTACTTCCGCTATCGCTCCGGGCTACGGCACCGGTCGTCGCAAGGAAGCCGTCGCTCGTGTTCGCCTGGTTCCGGGCACCGGCAAGTGGACCATCAATGGTCGCACCCTGGAAGAGTACTTCCCGGCCAAGCTGCTGCAGCGTGAGGTCAACTCCCCGATCGTGCTTCTCAAGCTCGAAGGCAAGTTCGACGCTATCGTCCTCGTTGACGGTGGCGGCACCACCGGCCAGGCTGGCGCAATCCGCCTGGGCGTTGCCCGCGCTCTGAACGCTATCGATCGTGATGCGAACCGCGCAGCCCTGAAGAAGGCTGGCTTCCTGACCCGCGACGCTCGCGTCGTGGAACGCAAGAAGGCCGGTCTGCACAAGGCTCGTCGCGCTCCGCAGTTCTCGAAGCGCTAAAGCTTTACGGCTTATACGAAACCCCTCGGAAATTCGACTTCCGAGGGGTTTCTTGGTATTCCAGACGGTATTTTGACTGGCGTTTAGATGGTTGGCATCTGCTTCATCGCGCTGATGCTCAATGCCGGAAGCGTCCACAATGTCGGATCATCTTCCGACAGCCCATCATCGGCGGATTGCAGATTGTCCGCATCGTCTTTCATTTGCCAGTACATCATGTTGATGCGGTGCAGATGGTTGCGGAGCCTGCCCGCGGGCTTGCTTTCCGATTCTTCGTCGAATTCCGACACCCGTTCGATGGACGTTCCCAATCCCGGATATTCGCCGACAATCTCCGATGAGGACCAGACCATCTCCCATTCGATGTCTTTCGGCAGATGAAAACGCGTGACCTCATCGGAACCGTTGATCAGAATCAGCAGACTTGGCTCGTCGGGGGATAGCAGCTGCATGGCGAACGAACGGACGGAAGGATTCGTCCAATCCGCATCATTTGGCATCTGTCCATTCGGCAAATACCAATGCACGCGATCGGATTTCTTCAGCAAACCGATTTCGCTCAGGCGAGTGAAGAAATCCTCATGATTGTACAAATCGCGGGATTTACGCAATGTGATTAAACGGGAAGTGAGATTGAACTGCTTCAATTCCGGCGTTTGTTCGGTACTGTACAGCCAATCCCAATCAAGCCAGGTGGTGTCGTTATCCTGCGTGTAGGCGTTGTTGTTGCCGTTCTGCGAATTGCCGAATTCGTCGCCGGCAAGCAGCATTGGCGTGCCTAGCGAAAGCAGCAGCGTACCCAGCAGGTTCATGGTGGCGCGTTGCCGTTGCTGCACGATGATTTGATCGCCGCTGGGGCCCTCGTGACCGAAGTTGACGGAATGATTGTCGTTTGTTCCGTCGCGGTTGTTTTCGCCGTTGGTCTCGTTATGCTTGGTTTTGTACATGGTCAGATCGGCTGTGGTGAAGCCGTCATGGCATGCCACGTAATTCACGGACGCGGTCGAACCGCGGCCTGGATCGGTGGCGAACAGGTCGGATGATCCGCACAAACGTGTGGCCATCTCCTGCATGGTCATTTCGCCGTATTCTCCACCGCGCATGCGATCCACGTCGGTCAGCCAGAATTTGCGTGTGCAATCGCGGAACCTGTCGTTCCATTCGGCGAAGGGGATGCCGAATTCGCCGGTGCGCCAGCCATTTGGACCGCAATCCCAAGGTTCCATGATCATTTTGAGATTGCCGAGCAGCATGTCGGAACGCAATGCATACAGGAACGGATGGTAGCGGGTGAATTCACCGTCGAGACGTGCCAGCGTCGCCGCGAGATCGAATCGGAATCCGTCGATGCCAATGCGTTTGGCCCAATAGCGCAACGAATCCACGGCGAATGTGGTGACGTGCGTGTTGGTGAAATCAAGCGTGTTGCCGCAGCCGGTGGTGTCGTACAGGCGGCTGATCTTATCTTTGGTGCGTCGATAATATGCCAGATTGTCGAGTCCGCGCCAGCATACGGTCGGTCCTTCCGGACCGGATTCGCAGGTGTGGTTGTAGACCACGTCCATAATCACTTCGAATCCGGCCTCATGCAAGGCTCGTACCATGTCGATGACTTCCTGGCGTACTGCGGCCGCACCGGCCTCCTGGGAGCGCTTGGTGGCGTATGAGGCTTCCGGCGCGAAATAGCCGAGCGTCGAATATCCCCAATAGTTGACGCGTCCGCGTTCCTGCAGAAACAGTTCGGATTGCTTGGCTTGAATCGGCAGCAGCTCAATGGAAGTGACGCCCAAATCCTGCAGGTAGGAGAGCGTCGCCGGATGTGCCAAACCTGCATAGGTGCCGCGAAGCTCTTTGGGAAGCCAAGGCGCGTTGGCTGTGAAGCCTTTGACATGCAGCTCGTAGATCACGGTTTTGCTCCATGCCACATGCGGGTGTGATGGCTCACCGTCATGCTTGTTGGTGGCACGATCGTCTATCGCCACGGAAACGGGAACATGCCCCACGGAGTCGATGGTGCTCATCGGGCCGAATGGCGAACCTTTGACTTTGCCGTTCACGATCTCGCATTCATAGGAGAACGCTCCGGGATCAAGCTCCATTGATCCTTCGATGCCTTTGGCATAGGGGTCGAGCAACAGTTTGTACGGGTTGAAGCTCACGCCGTGGTCGGGGTCCCATGGGCCGTTGACGCGGTATCCGTATTGCATGCCGTCCCATGCTTGCGGCACGTGCACGTACCACAGTCCGTAATTGGGCCCGTCCATGCGGAATAGTGTTTCGCGAAGATTGAGCGAGGGGATTCGCCGAGTGCAGATGCGCTGTTTCATCGCCTGATCGATGAAGGTCAGCCCCGGCTCGTTGAACAATCGTACTGCGTCGGCATAGAAGGCACTGGGTTGGTCGAGCGGCTCAAGTACGCAAAACCACACTTGGTCCGCTGTTTCCGAGCGGACGATGGCATCCGCCCCACCATCATCGGTGAAGTAGAGACCTGGACGAGTTGCATAACGGTGCAAAGACGGGTTCTTCATAACCTCATTCTAAACACTTTGAAATTATCTGTTGACTTACTATGTCGAGGCTGTCGACGCTCGTGCCGGTCTGATCCGGCCGTGAGCTTGAACTCGAGCAGGTGCAGGACTTCCTCGACGGCAAAATCGCCGCCGCTTCCAAGGCTGTCGTCAAAATCGGTGCTGACGCTGTTTATTCGTCCTGAACAGCCTGGAATTAGCAAAAAAGTGTCACGATATGACGGCAAATGCGCCGCTGACATCGCCGCATAGCGCATATCCTAATCACAAAAGGGAAAAACGTATCGTACCAACCATCACAAGGAGGGTATTATGACCAAACCAATGTCTGAATTCACCACCGATCTGCAGCATTCCGGCATGCCGGCGAAAGATCTGGACGAAACCATCGAATTCTATACCAAGAAACTCGGTTTCGAGCTGGCGGGACTGTTCCATAACGGTGAAAACCGTTGCGCATTCCTGCGTTACGGCCATCTGACCATCGAAACCTGGGAAGGCGACCCAGCGCCGCTGACCACCGGTGCCATCAACCACTGGGCGTTCGATACTCCCGACATTGAAGCCGCGTTCGAAAACGCGAAGGAACTCGGACTGAATTTCAAAGACACTGAAATTCAGCATATCGACAGCTTCTGGGAGCACGGCATTCGCTACTTCAATGTATACGGACCGAACGGCGAAACCATCGAATTCTGCCAGATTGTCAAATAACTATCATTAGATGATTACCGTCAAATAATCGCTGAAAAAATACAACAAGTGAAGCAGACGGAAGCGAACAAAGAAGCGTGCGTTGAACCTTATATACGGGTTCGGCAACACGCTTCTTTTGTTATGCAAGCGATGCGATTAATGCGATTAATATATGTGTAAAAGCGGTCACATATCGCATAGTTCGCGTACGTACGGTTCCACAAAACGCAGGGCCGCGCCGATAATGTCTTGATGGTCGAGCGCCATTCCCTTGCGCAGGGTGAAATCCGTGGTGCCGAATGGCGTATGTTCCACCACGCGTTCGCGTAGTCCGGCCATATCGTCATCATCGA
>RRZU012140854.1_pt1 | contig 12840 bp, 13 predicted proteins | sample 2165561 | NCBI WGS metagenome assembly RRZU01 (sample SAMN10456909, study PRJNA506462) | wastewater metagenome | isolation source: wastewater sludge | place: USA: Moscow, Idaho
CGACCAGGCCTGCGATGACGAGCCGCTCATGCGCCTCCGCCTGCTCGGCGGTGATGACACCCATCTCGCGCAGTTCGGCCACGAACCCGGGCCACTCCGAGCGCAGATGGTCGGTGCCGGTCAGCGAGCCGTCGCCGCCGATCACGATGAGCCGGTCGATGCCGTTGGTGATCAGATTGAGGGCCGCAGTCCGGCGTCCCTCGCGCTCGCGGAAGGCCGCGCAGCGCGCGGTGCCGATCACCGTTCCGCCGCGGTCGAGGATGTCGGCCACGTCGTCCCACGTCATGGGGCGGATGTAGTCGCCACCGTCGACGGCGCCCTGCCAGCCCTCGTAGATGCCAAAGACCTCTGCACCCGCCTGGAGGCCGGCCCTGACGACCGCCCGCACTGCCGCATTCATGCCCTGGGCGTCGCCACCCGAGGTCAGAACTCCGATCCGAACACCCACGATTCTGCCCCCGTCGGTCGCGTCTTAAGAACAACCCTAGCGAACGACGACGGCGGGAGTGGACCGTTTGTCCACCCCCGCCGTTTTCTCGTGACGAGACGTCAGACGATGACGCGCAGAATCGACGAGCTGTTGCCGCCTGAGGGCAGTCCGCTGTTGACGCCGACGCCCTTGACGACAGCCAGGTCGGCGTTGCCGGTGCGGTCGAACTTCGCCGGACGGACGAACACGATCGACGCGCTCGGCCGGTCGGCCTTGGTCGCGCGCACGAAGTCCGGGTCGTCCTTCAACGCCGCGCCTCCCCCGGCGAGCTGGGCCCCGTAGGAGGGGTTCATCGAGACGATCGTGGCGTCGCCGGAATCGTCGACAGCGACGGGCATCGAGCTGCTCGATCCCATCTGCTGCTCCAGCACGGCGGCGACCTTCTGCCAAGCCGCAGCGGTTGCCGCCTTGTCGTCGGAGATCACCTTGACACCGACGGGCAGGTCCGAGATGTTGCCAGCCTCCAGGTCGATGCCGGTCACGACAGCGATGCGGTTGCCGAGCAGCGCGTAGAGGTCGTCGGGCACGGTGAGCCCGAGGCTTTCCATCGCCGACTTGATGCGCGTGAACTCGGGGCTCTTCTCCAACTCGGGCCACGCCGCGCGCAAGGCGTCATCGTAGTCGGCGAGCGCCAGGACGCCCGTGCTGGACGCCGGCAGCGCGCCCACGAACTCGGTCACGTCACCGCCCTTGTAGTCGACGGCACCCTGGAGGCCGCGCATGTTCAGGTTGAAGTCGAGGCTGTCATTGGTGAACGTGGCGGCACCGACCACGCGTCCGCTGACCTGGGCGGTCGGCGCCTGCATCGTGCTGCCGGAGGCCTTGGCTGCGGCCGCGAGATCCATCCAGACCGACATGACGCCGGCGCCCTTCAGCGAACCCATGTCGTCGCGGAAGTTCTGCACGGCGCTGAGCTTGCCCTGCTTGGCGGCGGCCACGCCGGCGTCGGCGTCCTCCTGGCTGCCGGCGACGATCAGGTAGTCCTCCAGAGCGGTGGCGAACGACGTGCCACCCTTCTCGCGCACCTTGGTGAAGAAGGCCTGCGCCTTGGTGTGGGCCTTGCTCGGGATCGCCATCAGCGTCGGCGCGCCGGGGGTGTCCTTGGCCTGGAGGGCGACGCCGATGCGGTCACCCAGCCACGGAGCCACGTCCGTGTCGTAGTTGAAGCCCTCCATGCTGGGGTTGCCCTTGACGAAGGCCTCCCACAGCGCCTTGCGGGGATCGGACGAGAAGGAGCCCTGGTCGAGCTTCTCCTTGATCGAGGGGAACTTGCTGAGGAAGTTCCAAGCCGCGAGTTTCTGGTCGGCCGACGGGTTCAGGTCGAGCCGCACGTAGCCGGCCGCCGTGTTCGGCAGCACGTCGTCGGGTTGGCGTCCACCGCCGCCCAGCAGCGGCATGGCCAGCGCGATGCCGCCGGCGATCAGCGCCAGGGCTGCGACCGCGGCGATGACGCCGACGACGAGCTTGTTGCGCTTCTTCGGGGGTGCCGGGTCGGTGACGGTGGTGCCGACGGGCGGGTACTGCTGGGTGTCGCCTGCGCCCACGGGCTGGTGCTGCTGGGTGTCGCCTGCCGGCGGGTAATGCGGCGTGTCGCCCGCGTCGGGCGGCGGGACGCCGGGGCCGGACTGCGGCTCCTGCCCAGGCGGCGTGAACTCGGGTCCGTTCTGGGTGGTCAAAATGTGCTCCCTCGGGTTCGCTTGGTCGGGTCCGATTCTCTCATCCCTGAGGGGCGTCGCCCGAACGCGGAGTCGCGGGTGAACCGGTCAGGCCCCGAAGTTCGTCTGCTCGTACGTCTCCCAGGACAGCATGTCGCTCAGATGGGGCTCCATCGCGCGCGCCACCTCGACCAGCGAGGGGGCGGGGCCGGGCAGTTCGGCGGCCATGGAGGTGACACCGGCGTCCGAGATGCCGCACGGAATGATGTTGCCGAAGCCGAGCAGGTTCGGTGCCACGTTCAGCGCGAAGCCGTGCAGGGTCGTCTGCTTCGACACCCGGATGCCGATGGCGCAGATCTTGCGCTCGCCACGTCCGGGTGAGGGCTGCAGCCAGACGCCCGTGCGCTCCGGCACGCGACCGCCCACGATGCCCCACCCGGCCAGCGTGCGGATCACCGCCTCTTCGAGGCGGCGCACGTAATCGAGGACGCCGACCTCACGAGGGAGCTTCGCGATCGGGTAGCCGACCAGCTGACCGGGCCCGTGCCAGGTGATCTTTCCGCCGCGATCGACGTCGACCACCGGGGTGCCGTCGAACGGGCGCTCCTCGGGGAGCGTGCGGCGACCGGCCGTGTAGACAGGGGGATGCTGCACGAACAGCACCTGTGCACCGATCTCACCGGACGCCACCCGCGCGTGCACCTGACGCTGGAGTTCCCACGTGGGGACGTACTCGGCCAGCGTCGGAGGGTCGTCGACCAGCCCGAGGTAGTCGAACCTCGGGCCGACCGATGTGCCGGTGTCCGTGGTCAGACCCCCAGCTCTGCTGCGAAGTCGCCCTCCTCGAGGCGCGCCTTGACGAAGCTGAGGAAGCGAGCGGCGTCAGCGCCGTCGACGAGGCGGTCGTCGTAGCTCATCGACAGGTACATCATGTCGCGCACCGCGATGACCTCACCCAGCGCCGGGTCCTTGATGACCATCGGGCGCTTGACGAGCGCACCGGTGCCCAGGATCGCGACCTGCGGCTGGTTGATGATCGGGGTGTCCATCAGCGTGCCGGCCGAACCGTAGTTCGTCACCGTGAACGACCCGCCCGACAGTTCGTCGGGCGACACCTTGCTGGCGCGGGTACGGGCGGCCAGGTCGCCGATCTTCTTGGCGATGCCGGCGAGGCTCAGGTCACCGGCGTCGCGGATCACCGGCACCAGCAGGCCCTTGTCGGTGTCGACCGCGATGCCCAGGTGCTCGGCGGCGTTGTAGGTGATCGTGCCGGCTTCGGTGTCGATGGTGGCGTTGACCTTCGGGAACTTCTTGAGCGCCTCGACGACCGCCTTGCAGATGAACGGCAGGTACGACAGGCTCGCGCCCTCGCGCTTCTTGAAGTCGTCCTTCGTGCGGGCCCGCAGCTTCGACACGTTGGTGAGTTCGACCTCGACCGTCGCGGTGAGCTGAGCGGAGACCTGCAGCGACTCGACCATGCGCTTGGCGATGGTCGCGCGAAGTCGCGTCATCTTCTCGGTGGTGCCGCGCTTGGCCTCGGCGTCGGGGTCACCCGCGGGTGCCTTCGGCGCAGGCTTGCCGCCGTCGGCCGGCGCCGCCTGCGGGGCAGGAGGTGCCGGGGGAGCGGCCGGTGCCGGAGCCGGGGCCTTCGCTGCCTCGGCCGCCTGCAGGACGTCCTGCTTGCGGACGCGGCCACCCACGCCAGTACCCGTCAGCGATGCCAGGTCGACGCCGTGCTCGGCGGCCAGGCGGCGTACCAGCGGGGTGACGTACCCGACGTCGGACGCCGGCGCCTTCGGAGCCGGAGCGGCCTTGGCGGGCGCGCTCTCCTCCGGCTCGGGGTCGGCCTCTTCGGCAGGTGCCACCTTCGACGAGGGGAGCGGCGCCGACGTCGGCTTCTCGGCGGCTGCCTCCTGCTTCGGGGCATCGTCCTTCGGCGCATCCTGGGCCGGCGCCGCGGAGGCGTCGCCGATCACGGCCAGGACGCTGCCGACGGGGGTCACCTCGTCCTCCTGAACGCGGATCTCGAGAACCGTGCCGGCAACAGGAGCGGGAATCTCGGTGTCGACCTTGTCGGTGGAGACTTCGACGAGCGCCTCGTCGGCCTCGACCGTGTCGCCGACCTGCTTCAGCCAGCGGGAGATGGTGCCCTCGGTCACCGACTCGCCCAGCGCGGGCAGGGTGACTTCGGTGCCCTGGGCAGCGCCGCTGGCGGGGGGGTCCTGCTTCTCGTCGGACGCGGCAGGCTCGGCCTTCTCAGGCTCGTCCTTCTCAATGCTCGGCTCCTCGGGCTCGGCGACCGGGTCGGCGTCGGCCGGTGCGTCGCCGCCAGCGGGCGCCTCGCTCGCGTCGCCGATCACGGCGAGGGTGGCGCCCACGTCGGCGGTCTCATCTTCGGCCACCAGGATCTCGAGCACGACGCCGGCGACCGGCGACGGGATCTCGGTGTCGACCTTGTCGGTCGACACCTCCACCAGCGCCTCATCGGCCTCCACGGTGTCGCCGACCTGCTTCAGCCAGCGCGAGACGGTTCCTTCGGTGACGCTCTCGCCCAGTGCGGGCAGCGGGACAGGTGTCGACATGAGTAGAGGGCTCCTTCTGCGATGACGGCCAGGGACTCAGGAGACAGACTAGCCACATCTGACGCCCGTGACGCCACCTACGCCGAGCTCACGTGCCGAATTGCGGACATGGCCGCTGCCGGAGTCAGGACTCCAGTGAGGACGCCAGGGCGACCAGGGTGCGGACGGCAGAGCCCGTGCCTCCGGCCGGCACGTAGTCGTAGCCCTCCCCGTCGTTCCAGGCGGGTCCGGCGATGTCGAGGTGGGCCCAGGCGCGGCCGTCCGGCACGAACCGGTGCAGGAACGCACCGGCGACCAACGCGCCGCCGAGGCGCGACCCGGTCGTCGACCGCACGTCGGCGATCTTCGACTTCAGCCCCTCGTCGACGTGGGCTGGCAACGGGAGGTGCCAGAACGACTCACCGGCCGATTCGGCGGCGTCCAGAACGTGGTCCGCTGTCGCGTCGTCGCTGGCCATCAGCGCTGCCACGCGGGCTCCGAGAGCCACCATCGCGGCACCCGTGAGGGTAGCCACGTCGACGACGAGATCGGGGGCGTCCTCGCTGGCGCGGGCCAGCGCATCGGCCAGCACCAGACGCCCTTCGGCGTCGGTGTTCATGTTCTCGACGGTGGTGCCACCGCGCATCGTGATCACGTCGCTGGGCCGGTAGGCCGAGCCCGACGGCATGTTCTCGGCCAGTGCCGCCCACGCGGTCACCTTGACCTTCAGCTTCAGCTCGGCGATGGCCCGCACCGCGGCGATCACGGCCGCCGCGCCTGCCATGTCGCACTTCATGGTGAGCATGCCGTCGGCGGGCTTGATGTCGAGGCCGCCGGAGTCGAACGTGATGCCCTTGCCGACCAGAGCCAGGTGAAACGTGGCGCCGCGGGGCGCCCACGTCGCCCGCACCAGCCGTGGCGGCCGCTGCGAGCCGCCTCCGACAGCCAGGTGGCCGCCGTAGCCGCCCTTCTCGAGCGCCCTCTCGTCGAGCACCTCCACGTCGAGCCGCGCTTCCTTGCCCACCTCGCGGGTCAGGTCGGCGAATGTCTCGGGGTAGAGCAGGTTCGGGGGCAGGTTGACCCACTCGCGCGCCTGGCAGACGGCAGCGGCGACGGCGGACGCCGCAGCCACGGCGTCCTTCGTTTCGCGCCTCACGGGGGCGACGATCGTCACCGCACTGCACGGAGGCGTGGCGGCGTCGCGGGCGAGTCGCGCCGAGCGGTGGGCCGCCAGCAGCGCACCCTCGGCGGCACCCTTGACCACCTCGGGTTCGACCAGGTCGAGGCTGACCGTCACCTCGCCGGACGCCGCTGTTCCGCTCGTCGGCAGCGCCCGAATGGCGTTGCCGACGGCCCGGCGCACCTGCTCGGGAGTGACGTCGACCGGGCCCAGGCCCGTCACGACGACCAGCCGACCGGGTGCGGCGAGCAGCACCGCGCGTCCGATGTCGGCTTTGGCGCCCACGGCGAGCGCGGCGTCCAGCAGGGGCGAGCCCATCGCCTTCTGCCACGCCTTGGACACCGCATCGGACAGGCCCACGAGCAGCGGGCCGGACGCCGCGTCCGCGAGCCCCACGATCAGCGTCCCCGATGCGGGGGCGGACTGGGACAGGGTCAGTACTGGCAGCGTCACGCTCGACACGTTCGTTTCCTCTCATGGGTCGACCCGTCCACCCTAACCACCGAATCGGTCCCACCGCAGTCGACGGCGCGGCGCTGCGATAGGGTCCGGCCATGACGGAACTGAAGCAGTCGCCGCTTCACGAGCGGCATGCAGCGTTGGGCGCCAAGTTCGCCGAGTTCGGTGGCTGGTCGATGCCCCTGCAGTACGCATCGGCGCTGGCCGAACACCGCGCCGTGCGCGAGGGGGTTGGCATCTTCGACGTCAGCCATCTGGGCAAGGCGCGCGTCGCGGGCCCGGGGGCGAAGGCGTTCGTCAACACCTGCTTCACCAACGACCTCGACAAGGTGGAGCCGGGGCAGGCCCAGTACACCCTGTGCTGCAACCACCACGGTGGCGTCGTCGACGACGTGATGCAGTACCTGGTCTCCGACGACGAGGTGTTCCTCGTGCCGAACGCAGCGAACAACATCGACATCGTCGAACTGCTCGCTGCCCGGGCGCCCAGCGGCATCGTGATCACCAACGAGCACCTCGAGCATGCGATCATCGCCGTGCAGGGGCCGAAGTCTGACGAGACGTTGCGGGCCGCAGGCGTCGACACCGAGCTCGACTACATGCATTTCCGCCCGGCGACGATCGGCGGCGTCGACGTGACGGTCTGTCGTACCGGCTACACCGGCGAACGCGGCTACGAGGTTGTCTGCGCGCCCGACCGTGCGGCCGAGGTGTGGGACGCGCTGATCGCCGCTGGTGAGCCGTTCGGCATCACCCCGGCCGGGTTGGCGGCCCGCGACACGCTGCGCACCGAGATGGGCTACGCGCTGCACGGCCACGAGTTGTCCGTCGACATCAGCCCGGTGCAGGCGATGGTCGGCTGGGCTGTCGGCTGGAGCAAGGAGTCGTTCTGGGGCGACGAGGCCCTGCGCGCCGAGAAGGCAGCCGGCCCGCGCCGGCGTGCGCGCGGGCTCAAGGCGATCGGACGCTGCATCCCGCGCGCCGGCATGGCGGTGGTGGACGCCGCTGGCGGCGAGATCGGCTTTGTCACCTCGGGTACCTTCAGCCCGACGCTGCAGGTCGGCATCGCCCTCGCCCTGCTCGACCCGTCCGTGGCCGTCGGCGATCAGGTGAACGTCGTGATCCGCGGACGCCACGAGCCGTTCACGGTCGAGAAGTTGCCCTTCGTCACCCCGAAGGTACGTCAGGCGTGACCCGTTCCGACGCCGGGTCCGGTGCGGACACCGCCGTCAAGCGGCGCCTCTGGCCCCACCTGGTCCTGGTCGCCGTCGGGCTCGCCGGGCTGGTGTGGGCGCTGTGGCTCTCAGCGTCGCCCGTGATCGTCTGTCGCGACGTCGAGATGCGCCCCGGCGACGTGTGCCACAACGCCGAAGGCCGCAAGGGCGTGCAGACGTACCAGGAACGGTGGGACGCCGCGCAGCAGGCCCGCCCGGTGGTGGGGGTGCTGTCGGTCGTGCTGGTGGGATTCGGAGGGGCGCTGTCAGCGCAGGCAGTGCGTCGCCCTCAGGCGTGAAGGCTCATCGGGCCGTAGACGACATGGTCGGCGTCCATCAGCGTCACGGCGTCGACGCCGGCCTCCTCCAGGTCGGCGTACGACTCGGTGAGCCACGCCTCGGCGTCCACCCGGGTCGGAAACTCCTGGCCCAGCCCGAGGTCACTCCCGGTACCCAAGGGCTCACCCACCCAGCGGTAGCCCATGTCAGATGGTGCCGCCGCGCTTGACCCGCGGCTTGGGCTGACGCCAGCGCCGGATGGAGAGCTGGCGGTTGAACGTGTACATGAGCAGCCCCTTGAGCGGACGCCCGGGAAGCCGCTGCGCGGCCAGCGCCTTGAACTTGCGCCACACGATGGTCGTGTCGATCACGAGGTAGGCGAGCATGGCGTACATGGCGATCAGCAGGTAGGACACGTACCCCGACGAAGCGATGCCCGGCATCATGCTGATGATCAGCAGCAGGAACATCAGCGGCATCGCGATCTCGCCGAGATTGAACCGGGAGTCGATGAGGTCGCGAAGCAGCTGACGCTCGGGGGCGTCTTCTACCGACTGGTACTGCTTGGCACGCGCCTGGGCCCGGGCGTCGCGCTCGCGCCGCTTGGACTCCTTCTGGGTGATCGTCGGGTTGAGCCGCTCCCGGCGGGCAGCCTCGGCCTGCCGCCGGGTCGGGGTGGCCTGGTCCTTGCGCTGAGGCGTCCGGGTCGGGATCACCACAGGCTCGGCTGCAGGCTGTGCCGCCTCTTCCTTGCGGGAACTGAAGATGCCCACGAAACCCTCCCTGACCGCGGCCGACGGCCGCCAATGCGCGTGTGGGCGACAGTGTAGGCCGTCTGCCCCCGTGGTTCCGCCTCGCCCGTGAGAGTTTCAGACCCCGGGTGTGCTGCGGTTTGCTTCGGTGGGCACGTACTCTAGGCACGCACGACATCCCGGAGTCGGAAGGACCCCAAACAACCATGGCCGGATTCTTTGAACGGTTGAGGCTGATCTTCTCAGCGAAGGCGGACAAGGCGCTGGATCGCTACGAAGACCCGCGTGAGACCCTCGACTACTCCTACCAGAAGCAGCTCGAGCTCCTGCAGAAGGTGCGCCGAGGCGTCGCCGACGTGGCCACGAGCCGCAAGCGCGTCGAACTGCAGGCGAACCAGCTCAACGGCGAGATGCAGAAGCTGACCTTGTCGGCCCAGCGGGCGCTCGAGGTCGGCCGCGAGGACCTCGCCCGCGAGGCGCTGACCCGCAAGTCGGGTCTGCAGCAGCAGCTGGGAGATCTCCAGACCCAGCACGCCGCGCTGCAGGGTGAAGAAGAGAAGCTCGTCCGCGCCAGCACCCGCCTGCAGGCCAAGGTCGACGCGTTCCGCACGCGCAAGGAGACCATCAAGGCCACCTACTCGGCCGCCGAGGCGCAGACTCGGATCAACGAGGCATTCACCGGCATCTCCGAAGAGATGGGTGACGTCGGCCTAGCCATCCAGCGTGCCGAGGACAAGACGGCGCAGATGCAGGCGCGCGCGGGGGCCATCGACGAGCTGTTGGCGTCCGGGGCGCTCGAGGATCCGAGCGGGACTTACAAGGATGACATCACCCGCGAGCTGGACTCCCTGGCGTCGTCGTCGTCGGTCGAGAACGAGTTGGCGTCGCTGAAGGCGTCGATGGGCCAGATCTCGTCCGCGCCGGCCAAGCCCGCCGGTCAGATCGAGGGCAACGCCTCCCCGGCGCAGCAGGCCCCGTCTCAGCAGGCAGCGCAGCAGCCGGTGGAGCCGGCGAGGGTTTCGGAGGAGTGACGGCGATGATCGTGCGAATCCTCGGTGAGGGGCAGTTTCAGATCGACCCGGCCTCGCTGCCCACGCTCAACGCGCTCGACGATGCCGTCGAGAAGGCCGTCGCGGCGTCCGACCAGGAGGCCCTGACGACCGCGCTCGTCGCCCTGCACGACCAGGTGCGCGCGAACGGCGAACAGGTCGCCGACGACCTGCTGATGGACTCCGACCTCATCCTCCCGTACCCCGATGCCACGCTCGACCAGCTCAAGCAGTGGTTCGAGGAGTCCGGCAGCGACGAGGGGCTCATCCCCGGATGATGCGCTGATGCGGGTCGTCATCGCGACGGGCCGGATCGGCGCCCTAGGGCCGGCGGCTGCCGGAGCGGCCGTCGCGCAGGCGTTCGTGGCTGTTCCCGGACGCCGCGCGGAGGTTGCGGTGGTGCCCTTGGCTGCGGGCGGGGAAGACCTTGGCGAAGCCCTGTCAGCCGTCGGCTGGCAGGGCGTCGTCGTGCCCGCCTCCGAGACCGCCGAGTCAGAGGGCCTCGACGTCCACACGTCTACGGTCGGCACAGGCACCGTGCTGGCCGCAGCAGTGGCGTCCGGAGAGCGGCGAATCGTCGTCGACCTGACGAGGGCCACCGCGGTTGACGCCGGGGCCGGCATCCTGGCGGGGCTGGGCGCTGCGGCTGACGTCCCGCTCGATCAAGGCCTTTCAGGGCTGACAGGTCTGAGTCGCGTCGACCTGGCCGCGGCCCGTGCAGCCGTGGAGGGCGTCGAGCTCGTCGCCGTTGTCACCCCGCGAGAGCAGGAGCAACTGCTGCTCGGCATGCGTGGGGTGGCGTCGGCCCGTGCTTTCGCGTCCGGCCTGCACGTCCCGGCCGCACGGGACGCCGCCGCCGCCATCGCGGCGCGCGCGTCCGCGGTGGGCGGCGAGGACGCCCCGGGCCTTGGCGCTGGCGGGGGAGCGGCGCTGGCGATCGTGGCGCTCGGCGGGCGGGTGCTGAGCGGCGTCGACCTGTGCGCCCAGGTGGCGGGCCTGCCGCGGACGCTGCGGGTGGCCGATGTGGCCCTGACGGCGACCGACAGCATCGACTTCGTGTCGCGCGGTGGGGACGTGGTGGCCGCGGTTTCCGAGTTGGCGGCAGAGGCGATGGTGCCGTGCGTGGTGGTGGCCCGTGAGGTGCATGTCTCCGCTCGCGAGCTGCGCACGTTCGGCGTCGAGTCCGCCCACGCCGTCGGCGGGGACGCGGATCTGGCGTCCGGCGAGCTGACAAGGCGGTGCGCGTCCGTGGCTGCCAGCTGGACATGGTGAGGCGTCGCCGTAGACTGAGGGCGATCGGAATACCGAACGTCGCCGGGGCGTTGAGTCGCCAGAACGCGTCCGACAGGAGAGCAGACACCCATGAGCATTGATCAGCAGACCGAGTCCACCGAGGCCACTCCCACCACCGAGGGCATCGTCCTCACCGAGGTCGCCGCCAAGAAGGTCGCCGACCTCGTCGCGAACGAGGGGGAGGCGAACCTCTCCCTGCGCATCTCCGTTGCCCCGGGCGGCTGCTCCGGCCTGCGCTACCAGCTGGCGCTCGACGATCGTGACCTCGAGGGCGACGTCGTCAAGGAGTGGTTCGGCGTCAACGTGGTCACCGACCGCATGAGCGCCCCCTACCTCAACGGCGCGACGATCGACTTCGTCGACACCATCGAGCAGCAGGGATTCACCATCGACAACCCGAACGCAGGCGGCTCCTGCGCTTGTGGCGACAGCTTCCACTGAGGCGTCGCGACAGAAAAACGCCCACGCGGCGCTCCGGGGGGAGCGCTGACGTGGGCGTTTGCATTAGTCTGCGGGCAAGGAAGGCAGCTTCCTGCCCGCCGCATGCCCAGCAGGGTGTGCGCACCCCGAGATTGAGAGGCGTCACGTGGTGTTCGAACTCACCAGACAGGCGAAGCGCGCAGGCGCGGTCGTCGCCGTGGCCGCAGCCACGCTTGCGCTGAGCGGCTGCAGTGCGGAGACCCTGCAGCAGTGGAGCCGGTGGGGAATGCCGGAATCCATCACCGACCGCGCCCCGTGGGTCGGCAACCTCTGGAACGGTGCCTGGATCGCCTCGATGGTGATCGGCGTTTTCGTGTGGGGCCTGATGGGTTGGGTCATCTTCCGCTACCGCCGCTCGAGCAAGAACCAGACGCCACGCCAGGTTCGTTACAACCTGCCGCTGGAGATCCTCTACACCCTCGTGCCGTTCCTCATCATCGGCGTCCTGTTCTTCTACACTGTGCAGTCGCAGAACGCTCTCGCCGCGAAGGTCACAGACCGCCCGGTCCACACGGTCAACGTGCTGGGCCAGAAGTGGAGCTGGACGTTCAACTACATGGAGGCCGACAACCCCGAGGTGGGTGCCATCGTGCACGACACGGGCACCATCGAGGACTTCCCTGACCTCTACCTGCCGGTGAACAAGCCGGTGCGGTTCAACCTGAACTCTGCTGACGTCATCCACTCGTTCTGGGTGCCCGAGTTCTACTTCAAGCTCGACGTGATCCCCGGCCGCCTCAACTCCTTCGACGTCACCCCGACCAAGGAGGGCACGTTCCTCGGCAAGTGCGCCGAACTGTGTGGCACCTACCACGCCGCGATGCTGTTCAATGTCCACGTCGTGAGCGAGGCCGAGTTCAACGCGCACCTCAAGGAGCTCAAGGCCCAGGGTGCGACCGGCGAGCTGAAGGGTCCCTCGTTCCCGTCGACCGGCCCCGTCGCCGTTCCGACCGAGAAGAAGGAGTGAGCCGATGACTACCGCTCGAACTGACCTGTCCCGCGCGGCGGCGCGCCCGCAGCTCGGCGCGCTGTTCGTCAAGTTGCTCACGACGACCGACCACAAGGTCATCGCGCAGATGTACGTCTGGACGGCACTCGCCTTCTTCGGATTCGGTGGTCTGCTGGCACTGGGCATCCGGGCCGAACTCGCGTTCCCCGGTCTGCAGTACCTGCACTACGAGACGTTCAACCAGTTCTTCACGATGCACGGCACGCTGATGCTGCTGATGTTCGCCACCCCGATGTTCGTGGCGTTCGCCAATGCGATCATGCCCCTGCAGATCGGCGCCCCCGACGTGGCGTTCCCGCGGCTGAACGCGTTCAGCTACTGGCTGTACCTGTTCGGCTCGCTGACCGCCTGCGCCGGCTTCTTCACCCCGGGTGGTGCCGCGAGCTTCGGCTGGTTCGCCTACGTCCCGTTGTCGGACG
>RRZU012996201.1_pt1 | contig 12838 bp, 8 predicted proteins | sample 2165561 | NCBI WGS metagenome assembly RRZU01 (sample SAMN10456909, study PRJNA506462) | wastewater metagenome | isolation source: wastewater sludge | place: USA: Moscow, Idaho
ATACAATGATTTTGTCAAGTCCTGATTCTACCAATGATCTGGCCATATCAGAATTAATGGCTTGTCCGTTGGTGGAGGTCGACGTGAATATCTTAGCATTGTGTGCTTTCTGAATCATTTCAGGCAGGTTTTTATTTAATGTGGGTTCGCCCTGAAAATAAAATATTAAATGAAAAAGGCTGCTTTTTTGTTGATTTAGAAATGAGTTAAATAGTTTATTTTCAAATAAATGTCCTTTGTGTTTGTTGCTTGCACCCACCGGACATTGCGGACAACTCAATTGACAAAAATCGGCAGGCTCTACCGAGAGAAACAAAGGTAAAGTATTTAAGCTTTTCGTTCGTGTTACCGATGATGTCAGGTATGAAACGATTATTTTTAAAAAGTTAAGGACTGTTTTGTGTTTTATATATTTGAATGTTGAAAAAAGCAGTCGGATATGGCTTATGGTGTAATACATCTGTTTATATGTCTGAAAATGAATAAAACCATTTGTAATCATTCAAAAGGGGTTAAAAATCACCCTCTTTTTTGAATAAATTGTAAAAATTGAACTGCAAATTAAATTAATTTTGATTGAAACATTGTATATTTGCAAACTCATTACCGTAAAATTAGAGTAAATTAATTTATAACAAACAACTATTTATGAGAAAACAATTATTATTTGCATTAACGCTTGTTCTTGCCGTGGTTTTCAGTTCTTGTAACAAAGACCTAACTGCGTTAGACCCGAGTTTATTTAACTGCACACCAAATCCACTTGTTGAGAAAGCCGGTAAAGTAGATGCAACTATTACAGGAACTTTTCCTGTAAAGTATTTTTCGAAGAATGCGACCGTAACTGTAACACCTGTTATGGTATTTAATGGTACTGAAGTAAAAGGTAAACCTTCTGTATTTCAGGGTGAAAAAGTAAAAGATAACAATAAAGTTATTTCTTACAAAGCGGGTGGTAAATATACCATCGTTACTTCGTTTGACTATGTGCCCGAAATGGCTAAATCTGAACTGTATTTGGATTTCGCGGTTACTACAAGCAAAAAATCGTATTCAATTCCACGTGTTAAGGTGGCCGATGGTGTAATAGCTCCTGCTCAGTTAGTTGCTAAAAACTTTGCTGGCGACGAGCAAAACGGCCCTGTAATTATTGCAGATAAATTCCAACGTATTATCCAGGAAAAACAAGAAGCTGACATTAAGTTCCTTATTCAACGTGCCGACCTTCAGAAAAAAGAAACTAAAACTGAAGATATCGTAGCGTTGACTAAAAAAATTAAAGAAGTGAAAGATGCTGCTAATAAATCGGTAGCCGGTTTTGAAGTGGCTGGTTATGCCTCACCTGATGGTTCGGTTGAATTAAATACCAACCTTGCTGAAAAACGTCAGAAAGTAACAGTTGATTTTATCAACAAAGAATTGAAAAAAATTAAATCGTCAGTTACTATCGACTCTAAATTTACAGCCGAAGACTGGGATGGTTTCCAGAAATTGATGGAAAGTTCAAATATACAGGACAAACAGGTTATCCTGAATGTGTTAAGTATGTATCAGGATCCTGAGCAACGTGAGCGTGAAATCAAAAACTTATCGAACGTATTCAAAAGCATTGCTGAAGAAATTCTTCCTGAACTTCGTCGTTCTCGTTTGAAACTTACAGTCGATGTAACAGGTAAATCAGACGAAGAAATTGCTAAACTGGCAAAAGAAGACGCTTCAAAATTATCGTTGGAAGAATTGCTTTATGCAGCTACTTTGACTTCGGATTTGAGCGAAAAAGAGGCTATCTACACAAAAGCTACACAGGCTGCTCCTAACTGCTATCGTGCATTCAACAACCTTGGTGTTGTAAAATACCACCAGTCTAATTTTGACGAAGCTGCCCGTTTATTTGCGAAAGCTGCTGAGTTAAATGCAACTGCTGATGTGAATTACAATGCTGGTTTAACTGCTTTGGCTAAGGGAGATGTTGCTGGTGCCGAAGTTAGTCTTGGTAAAGCTGCAGGTACTAAAGGTAATTTAGGAAATGCACTGGGTACTGTTGCCACTATGAAAGGTGACTATGCAAAAGCTAAATCGCTTTATGCCGGTACAAAAACAAATAATGCTGCTATTCAACAAATTATCGACGGCGATTATAACGCTGCTCGTGCCACTCTTGATGCTGTAGCTAAACCGGATGCACTTACTGCATATTTAAATGCAGTTGTTGGTGCCCGTACAAACAACAGTGATGCTGTTTATTCAGGATTACGCAAAGCAGTTAGCATGGATGCTAAATACAAAGCAAAAGCTGCAAACGATATCGAATTTGCAAAATTCAGAACTGAAGATGCATTCAATCAAATTATTAAATAAGTTTGATTTTCAAATAGTAAAAGGCTTCGCATTATCGTGCGAAGCCTTTTTTATTTGTATAGCTCCCGTAAGCATTTAATTTTATAACTTTGTAAAAGTAAATTATTAGTAAAATGAACTCAATTTCGCTCACCGAACTTTTGCAGCATGTACAGGAAACACTAAAGGATGGTTTCAGCTCACCCTGCTGGATACGTGCCGAAATAAGTGAAATGCGCGAAAATCAAAACGGACATTGTTATCTGGAATTTATAGAGAAAGACGATAATGCCGATGGTATTTTAGCTAAATCCAAAGCTATCATTTGGGCTTCAACGTATCGAATGCTGAAACCTTATTTTGAATCGGCTACAGGCGAGAGTCTCCGCGATGGAATGAAAGTGTTGGTGGCAGTTAACGTTGAGTTTAGTGCGGTATATGGCTTTAGCCTGGTGGTACGCGATATCGATCCCGCATTTACAATGGGCGACCTGGCAGCACGTAGGTTGAAAATAATTCGTCAGCTGCAGGCCGATGGAATCTCCGAAATGAATAAAGAGCTTACTATGGCTTCGTTACCCCAACGTATAGCAGTGATATCGTCGCCAACTGCTGCCGGCTACGAGGATTTTATGCATCAGCTTTCAAATAACCCCGATTATCATTTTTATGTGCGGCTTTTCCCGGCAATAATGCAGGGTGCATCGGCAGAGCAATCAATTATAGATGCGCTCGAAAAGATTTTTGAATACGCTGATTTTTTTGATGTGGTGGTTATTATTCGGGGTGGAGGTGCTACTACCGACTTGCTGTGCTTCGATAGTTACGATTTAGCCGCAAATTGTGCCCAGTTTCCCTTGCCTGTTTTGACGGGTTTAGGGCATCAGCGCGATAATACAATAGTGGATATGGTAGCTTGGCAATCGTTGAAAACTCCAACGGCAGTTGCCGAATTTATTCTTGAACAAATGGCTGAAGCCGAAGGGGCAATAAACGCCATCCTGCATAGTCTGATAAGCATAACGCGCAATAGACTGACTACCGAAGAGCAATATCTGAATAACAAAAAGTGGGCTATAAAGCAGGTGTTGAAATCGGATGTGCAGAACAGATTAATGCAGGTTGAGTTGTATAAATCGCGTATAAAATCGCTGAAGTCAAGGATAATGAGTGAGCATTCAGGCGCTATTCTGCTTTTGGAATCGAAGTTGGAAAAACATACCCCCGGCATTTTACTAAAGTATGGTTACGCATTGTTGGAGCGGGACGGAAAGCGCGTTTTTTCTGTTAATCAACTCAAAAAAGGCGATAAAATTAAAGCTTACATGCACGATGGTAATTTTGATAGTACAGTGAATTAAAAAACAGAATAATGGCTCAAATATTATTAGAAAATATGGAATTCCATGCTTATCATGGATGTTTATCTCACGAAAAGCAATTGGGAAATACCTTTTTGGTAACAATAAAAATGCAGTTGGATACAAGCCTTGCCGGAAAATCGGATAGGTTGGAAGATACACTTAATTATCAATTGGTTTATGATGTGATAAAGCGTGAAATGTTACAGCAATCTGCTCTTATCGAGCATGTCGTACAGCGAATTTTCGATGCTGTGTCCGCTGAATTTCCGCAGATTGAACATCTGAGTGTGCGATTGACAAAGAAAAATCCACCTTTAGGTGCAAAAGTGGACGGCGTAACAATTGTACTCGAAAATTAAATCATAGACAGTTGTGCCATCTTACCCTTATTATTCCTAAAATATTGCGTAATATATAGATGTTTATTCAAAAAAAAAGCTATTTTTGTTGTTAATATACCCATAGTATTAAATAATAATAATTTCAAGATGCATAGGCGAATGATTGGTGCAAATACCATGTAATAATCGGGCCTCAATGTACATTGTAAGCAAAAAAATAATATATACACATGAAATTTGTAGTATCAAGTTCAGTGCTGTTAAGCCATCTGCAAGCGATAAGCCGTGTTATTAACAGTAAAAATTCGTTACCTATTCTCGATAATTTTTTGTTGGATTTACAGGGCAATACGCTAACGCTGACGGCTTCCGATATCGAAACAACCCTGATTACTTCGTTGGAAGTAGAAAGTGTTGGCGAAAATGGCAAAGTAGCTGTTGTATCGCGTTTATTGCTCGATACTCTACGCGAGTTTGCCGACCAACCACTAACATTTACCATCAACAACAGCAATTTATCAATGGTGATAACTTCGGCCAATGGTTCATATAATTTTATTGGACAAAATGGCGATGAATATCCACGTTTACCACAATTACAGGACGATGCACGTTTACTTACATTACCTGTAGCCAGTCTTACTGCCGGTATTACCAAAACCTTATTTTGTACTGCCGACGATGAATTGCGCCCGGTAATGAATGGTGTTTATTTTGATATTGCACGCGATGGTGTGACATTTGTAGCTACTGATGCACACAAATTAGTTCGTCTGAAAACGGCTTTGAACTCAATTACAATGAGCGATGAAGAGGAAAAGGTAAGCTTTATTTTACCTAAAAAGCCGGCTACAATGCTTAAAAATATACTTCCTAAAGAATCGGGCGATGTGGAAGTGAAATTTGATAATAAAAATGCTTATTTCAAACTGTCGAATTATACAATGATTTGCCGTCAGGTTGAAGGAAGATTCCCGAATTATAATGGTGTTATACCAAAACAGAATTTGTATAAAATCATTATCGACCGTATGACGCTTCTGAATGCACTGAAACGTGTATCGGTATTCTCTAATCAGGCAAGTAACCTGATAAAGCTTGATTTTAACTCAAATAATATCAATATTTCGGCTCAGGACATTGATTTTTCGATATCTGCAGAGGAAACCATTAATTGTTCATTCGAAGGTGAACCGATAAAAATAGGTTTCAAATCATCGTTCCTGATTGAAATTTTAAACAATATTGCTTCATCGGAAGTTGTGCTGGAAATTACGGATCCATCGAGAGCCGGTTTAATTCTTCCACTTCAAAACGAAGAATCGGAAGATTTGCTCATGTTGCTTATGCCAATGTTGCTTAACGATTGATACGTGAGCCTGAACATGTCATCAGAGGTCTAAGGTCGAAAGTCTTTAGACCTTCATTTTTTAAATAAATTATTCATATTAGTATTCTATTCAATAGAAATAAAATTTACCAATGAAACTTCAACTAAAAAATCCCATTGTTTTTTTCGATCTTGAAACAACGGGCACTAACATTGTAACCGATCGAATTGTAGAAATATCCTATCATAAAGTGTCGCCCAACGGACGGGAAGAAACAAAGACAATACGTATAAATCCGGGAATGCCTATCCCTAAAAGCTCGTCGGATATACATGGGATTACGGATGAAGATGTGGCCGATTGTCCGTTATTTAAAAGTGTGGCCAAAGAAATTGCACGCGATATTGAAGGTTGTGACTTAGCAGGTTATAATTCAAATCGTTTCGACATTCCTCTTTTGGCCGAGGAGCTTTTAAGAGCCGAAGTAAATATTGACCTGATGAAGCGGAAGTTTGTCGATGTGCAGGTAATATTTCATAAAATGGAAGCACGCACATTGAGCGCTGCATACAAATTTTATTGCGAAAAGGATTTGGTAGGTGCACATGGTGCCGAAGCCGACACACTGGCGACCTATGAAGTGCTTCAGGCTCAACTCGACCGTTATCCGGATCTTAAAAACGATATCGACTTTTTGGCTAAATTTACAACACAAAGTAACAATGTGGATTTTGCGGGACGTATTGTGTATAACGATAAAGGGGAAGAATTGATTAACTTTGGCAAGTACAAAGGTCAAAAGGTAGTAGATGTACTTAAGTCCGACCCGGGCTATTATGGGTGGATAATGGGAAGTGATTTTTCATTGCATACTAAAAAGGTATTGACAAATATTCGATTACGTAATTTTTAGTTCTCAATGACATTTATTTCGACAAAACGCCTTTGGGGGCTATTCTGCTCTTTTCTGATAATAAACCTGCTACTTGCGCAAGCTCCGGCAGGTTATTACAGTTCGGCCTATAATACGCAGGGTGCACAGCTCAAAACGGCTTTGTATCGTATTATCAGTCCGCATACAAGGCTCGATTATATGTCGTTACCATCTCAGTTCAGGTATACCGACTGGCATCCTGATGGATATTTCTGGGACATGTATTCAAACGTACGTCAATCGACCTGGTCGGGATTAAACCGAGAGCACAGTTTGCCAAAAAGTTGGTTTGGTGTAGGTACGGGTAACGAAGATAATTATGATATTTCAGTGGATTTGCATAATTTATTTCCCTCAAATCCGGCTGCTAATACAGCAAAATCAAATTATGCATTGGGTGTGGTGGGTTCTTCTGTTACATATACCAATGGAGTTACTAAAGTTGGGAAAAATTCATTTCCGGGCTATACTGAAACAGTTTTTGAACCGGCAAACGAATATAAGGGTGATTTTGCGCGAACATACATGTATATGGTAACCTGCTATGAGCAATATGCATCAAACTGGCAAAGCACCGGTACCTCGTCGATGTTACAGCGAAATACCTATCCGGTATTCAACACCTATGCAGTAAATCTGCTTATGCAGTGGCACAGGGCTGATCCGGTTAGCACCAAAGAAATTAACCGGAACAATGAAGTATATCGTTTTCAGGGTAATCGGAATCCCTTTATCGATCATCCTTTGTTGGCTGAATATATTTGGGGAAAGTTTATAGGAAATATATGGGATGGTACTGCAGATTTGCCGGAAACAGATGAGCCGTTGGTGTCATATTATACAAAAGCAGATAATACCATTACAGTTGAGCTTAATAAGCCGGCTGAAGCTACATATAAAATATTTAGTTTAACCGGAGTGTTGATGAAGACCGGTCAGGTGGATGCTTCGGGAAAAATTTTATTAACGCATGAAGCAAGTGGTCAGGTTTTTGAAAATGGGATGTACATTTTAACAGTATATGCCGGAACTTATCGGAAGACTGTACGTTTTATTGTTGGTTGATTAGTTGATGTTTAGTGTTTTCTCAGAGAGTTAATCCTTATAAATCACATACAAAATGAAACACTCAGGTTTAATTTTAAGACAAATTATTGTTGTATTAATCTTACTTTCAATAAATGTAAGTGCGCAGGAAAGTTATAAAACCGTAGTTGGTAAAATAACGGATAAGAGTTTGGGCGACGTGTTATCGTTTGCCTCAGTCAATGTATTGAATACCAATATTGCTACAGTTTCGAATACGGATGGTGAGTTTATTATCAAAATACCATCTGACTTGCATTCCGCAGTCATCCAAATCCAATATGTTGGTTATAAGGACCTACAGCTTCCTGTGTCTGCTATTGGAGATAAGAAATTAAAAATTGAATTAGAGCCAGTCTCTGTGGAGTTGCCCGAAGTGAGCGTTATATCGAAAGATGCCGATGCGCTGATCGAAGCCATGTTTGCAAAAAGAGCCGAGAATTACAGTGGACAACAGTCACGCTTAACGGCATTCTACCGCGAAACGATTAAGAGAAACAATTCCTATGCTTCTTTGGCTGAGGCCGTTGTTGATGTTCGTAAATTTCCGTATACTACTTACCGTCATGATAAAGTAGCCATTTTTAAGGCTCGTAAGCAAACTGATTATCAGAAAGTTGATACCGTAATGTTCAAATTGATGGGTGGGCCATATACGTCTCTTTATCTGGACGTTATGAAGTATCCGGATATGATTTTTACGGATGAAATGTTTAAAAAATACGACTTTAACTTTGAACGGTCTACCAAATTGGACAAACGTTTGGTGTATGTTATCAGTTTTAAACCCAAAGCCGATGTCGAAGAACCACTTTATTATGGTCAGTTGTTTATCGATGCTCAAACGACAGCGCTTAAAACGGCCATATTTAAACTGGATTTAAATAATATTGAAGAAGCTACTCGTATGTTTGTGATTCGCAAACCTCAGAATGCAACCGTTTTTCCGGTGGAGACAAATTACAGGGTAGATTTTTCGGAAAGTGGAGGAAAATGGTATTTTTCGTATAGCCGAATTGAGTTGGCGCTTAAAGTCGACTGGAAACGCCGTTTATTTAATACCGTGTTTCATTCAACTATCGAAATGGCAGTAACCAACCGAACAAATAACATAACTGATGATGTTGAAAGTGAGAATACACAGCCTTTGCGTCAGAAAGCCATTATTGCTGACGAGATTAAAGGTTTTGCTGATCCGAATTTCTGGGGCGAATTCAATGTTATTGAACCTGAAAAACCAATTGAAGCTATTATCCATAAAATCCGACGGAAAATGAAATAAACTCTTATTCCCAATTGAATATAAAAAAGTCCCGCTATCAGAATCAGACAGCGGGACTTTTCTTATTCCCCTTTAGGGGTTAGGTTTTTTTTACTTATTTTTCTCCACCCAAACTCTTGCATTCACAAATGCTTCCACCCACGGAGTTACCTGATCGTTGTTTTTGCGGTCGGCAGGGTAGTGAGCGCATTGCCAGGGGAAAATGGCGCGTTCAGGGTGTGGCATCATGGCTAAATGTCGACCATCGGCCGAGCAAATACCCGCAGTATTGTAATCAGAACCATTTGGATTGGCCGGATAACCTGCGTGTGAATATTTAGCGATAATGTTGTACTCGTTTTCGGTTTTTGGTAAATAGAATTTACCTTCGCCGTGAGCCACCCAAACACCGAGTTTGCTGCCGCTTAATGAGCCTAGCATTACAGAATTGTTTTCAGGAATAGTTAATCCCACAAAGCCCGATTCAAATTTGTGCGAATCGTTGTGTAACATGCGTGGTTTCACATCGTGTTCTGGCGTTAAAACACCTAGCTCCACCATTAACTGACATCCGTTACAAATGCCTAAGCTAAGGGTGTCGGTACGTTTGTAAAAATTGTCGAGCGATGATTTGGCTTTTTCGTTATAAAGAAATCCTCCGGCCCAACCTTTAGCCGAACCCAGAACGTCTGAATTAGAAAATCCGCCGCAGAATACAACCATGTTTACATCTTCGAGTGTTTCGCGTCCTGTAGCAAGGTCGGTCATGTGTACGTCTTTCACATCGAATCCGGCCAAATACAGCGCGTAAGCCATTTCACGTTCGCCATTTGTTCCTTTTTCGCGAATGATAGCTGCTTTTATGCCGCTTGCTTTGCGGTCGGGCGATATACCGAACTGCGACAATTTGCCTTTGAACGAAGCGTTGAACGCAAACTCCAAAGCTTGATTTTTATAATTGCTGTAGCGAGATTGAGCACAAACTTCACCACTTTGTTTGCGGTCAAGCAAATATGATGGTTTAAACCATAAGTCGCGTAGTTCGTTGATAGAGAATGAATAAGCTTCTTTTTTGCGATTGATTTCCAAACGGCGTTCAGCAATTGGTGTAGCAATGCGCGCAAAGCCCACTCCGTTGTCGTTCAGGATTTTTTCAACCGCTTTACGGTCTTTCACCTGAATAAGTACCCCCGGATTTTCGGCAAATAGCATGGTAACCAATGAATTCTCTGAAATATAGTCCAGATTTACATTTAATCCGCCTTTTGTATTAGCAAAACACATTTCGAGCAATGCGGTTATCATACCACCTTCCGAAATATCGTGTCCGGCAAGAATCAAATTATTAGCAATCATCTCCTGAATGCTATCAAAAGCTGCTTTGAAGTATTCAGCATCTTTTACAGTAGGCACTTCATCACCGATTTTATTCAGCGTTTGCGCCAATACCGAACCTCCTAATTTGTGGCTATCGAACGAGAAATCAATATAATAAATAACCGATTTTTCATCGTTTACCAAAACGGGCGATACTACTTTCTTAACATCCGATACCTCTGCTCCGGCCGAAATAATTACCGTTCCCGGCGAGAATACTTTGTCGTCGCCATATTTTTGAGTCATCGAAAGCGAGTCTTTACCGGTTGGAATATTGATGCCCAATGAGCAGGCAAAATCAGAACAAGCTTCTACCGCTTTGTATAAACGGGCATCTTCACCCGGATTTTTACATGGCCACATCCAGTTAGCACTCAACGATACACTGTCCAAACCATCGGTTAACGGTGCCCAAACAATGTTTGTCAATGCTTCGGCAATAGCCATTACTGAGCCGGCTTCCGAGTCGGCCATGGCTACCAATGGCGCATGTCCGATAGAGGTAGCAATCCCTGTAGTTCCGCGGAAATCAAGTGCCACAACACCAAGGTCGTTCAACGGCAACTGAATTTCACCGGCGCATTGCTGACGGGCAATTTTACCGGTTACCGAACGGTCCACTTTGTTGGTTAACCAGTCTTTACAGGCTACAGATTCAACCTGCAATACATTTTCAATATAGCTTTGCAGTTTTTCTTCCGAAATTTCGGGAGCTGCATAATGTTCTTCTATGGTATTGTCGGTAATCACCATACGTGGTGGTTTACCGAACATATCTTCTAATTTCAGATTAATTGGAGTCTGCCCATCAGCCTGTTCAAATACAAAATCCATTTGGCCAGTAGTTTCACCCACCACATAAAACGGAGCTCGCTCACGTTCGGCAATGGCGCGTACTTTCTCCACTTCTTTTTCAGAAATTACAAAGCCCATACGTTCCTGACTCTCGTTACCTACAATTTCTTTGGCACTCAGTGTTGGATCGCCAACCGGTAAGGCCGACATATCGATTTTACCACCGGTAGTTTCCACCAATTCCGACAAGCAATTCAGGTGTCCACCTGCGCCATGGTCGTGAATAGATACAATAGGATTGGTTTCAGCTTCGGCTAAGGTACGAATAACGTTCGAAACGCGTTTTTGCATTTCAGGGTTGGCACGTTGCACGGCGTTCAACTCAATGGAATTGTCGTACTCACCCGTTTGTACCGATGAAACAGCAGCTCCACCCATACCAATGCGGTAGTTGTCGCCACCCATCACCACTACTTTTTCGCCAGCCGCTACATCGCCTTTCAATGCATCGCGCATGGTGCCAAAACCAACACCTCCGGCTAACATGATTACTTTATCGTAACCGAATTTTTTGTTGTTTTCCTGATGTTCAAAAGTAAGCAACGAACCACAGATAAGCGGTTGACCGAATTTGTTACCAAAATCAGATGCTCCATTCGAAGCTTTAATCAGAATTTGCTCCGGTGTTTGGTATAACCATTTGCGGGGAGCTATATTGTTTTCCCACTGACGTTTGTTATCGTTGCGTGCATACGAAGTCATGTATACAGCAGTTCCTGCTATCGGTAAGCTGGCTTTCCCACCACCCAGGCGGTCGCGTATTTCGCCTCCAGTACCTGTTGCAGCGCCGTTGAAAGGCTCCACCGTAGTTGGGAAGTTATGTGTTTCAGCTTTTAATGAGATAACCGAATCAATTTCTTTGGTTTGGAAGAAATCCGGTTTATCGCCACTGGCAGGTGCAAATTGCTCAATTTTCGGACCAGCATTGAAAGCCACATTGTCTTTATAGGCCGAAACAAGCTTATTTGGATTTTCCTCGGAAGTTTTGCGGATGAGTTTAAAGAGTGTCAGTTCTTTTTCTTCGCCATCAATAACATATTGACCGTTAAATATTTTATGACGACAGTGTTCTGAATTCACTTGCGAGAATCCAAAAACCTCACTATCGGTGAGTTTACGCCCTACTTTTTTACTTACATTGTTGAGGTATTCAATTTCGTCGGTACTTAATGCCAGACCTTCCTGATCGTTGTAGGTAGCAATGTCGTCGATGTATAAGATTGGCTCAGGCTGTTTGTTTATGGTGAATATATCCTGATTCAATCCCGAGTAGATGCGCTCAAGCATTGGGTCGTACTCTAAACCACCCTGAACCGATGGGGTAGGAGGCATTAAACGAAACTCTTCTATACGAATAATGCCGCTGATACCCATGTTTTGAGTTATTTCAACGGCATTTGTACTCCATGGAGTAATCATTTCGCGGCGCGGACCGACATAATTTCCTTCGATTTCCGTTAGGTTTGTCAATTTTGCTTCGCTAAATAGCCATTCTAATTTACTAACATCTTCGTTCGTCAAATTGCTTTTGCTTTGAACTACAAAAACATGTTGGGCGGGAGTCTGAAAAAATTGAATCATTTTTTGTTTGTTGAAGTTATTGGAGTCTGTTGAAGAGTAATTTGTTTGTAAATCAATGATTTGTATTTTAAATTATGCGTCTTCAATTTACCTGCAAAGATATGAAAATTTTATGAAGCCGAAAAATTGTTTTTTCGGAATTATGCAGTGAATTTTGAAACTAATATTGGGATACGTTCAGATACAGTATGACGTAAATGGATTTTTTTGAAAAGTCAGGGAGCTAACAGTGTGAATGGAAAAACAGGAATGTTTCTGAAAATAGTAAATAGGATAACTGTATATAATACAATCAATGAGAAGTATCTGTTTGTCTTTAAAAAAGTGTAAGGTCTGAATCTTTTAATATTAAGGGTAAACAATAGAATGTC
>RRZU013543390.1_pt1 | contig 12836 bp, 9 predicted proteins | sample 2165561 | NCBI WGS metagenome assembly RRZU01 (sample SAMN10456909, study PRJNA506462) | wastewater metagenome | isolation source: wastewater sludge | place: USA: Moscow, Idaho
GGCAAAACAACTTATAAGATAATGTAACATGGAAAATCTATTTTTGAAGAAAGAGCAATCAGTCGCTTTTACGGGACACCGGTTTATTCCTTATGGTAAGTTACCAATGCTGAAAACCGCATTGAAAAATGTCATTATTGAATTGTATGCAAAAGGTTATACCAATTACTATTGTGGCATGGCTATGGGATTTGACTTACTTTCAGCTGAAGTTATTTTATCATTGACAACCGAGTATAAAGAATTAAGGCTTATTGCAGTTGTACCATATCGCAATCAAGAAGAACGTTTTTCCTTTACTGACAAAAAGCGATACCACTCAATCTTAAAGAAAGCCAATGAAACCATTCTTTTGCGTGAAGATTATTGCCAAGGATGTCTGTTAAGGCGTAATGATTATATGTTGGCTCACTCCAATCGAGTCATTGCTTATTACAATGGAGAAAATAAAGGTGGAACCTTCTATACTTGCAAAAATGCACAAGTGGAAGGTATGCCGATCATAAATCTTTTCTAACCACACGGTAAAAGTCTCATATTCTAAGTTATTGCTGATTACCGATTAAGTATTGGTGAGGAAAGCATGAACTGACGACTAATTATAAACTAGTAAAATTCAAAATATGGAAAAAAGTAAAGAACGTATTCCTACTTGGAGCTTAGGCTACATTATCAATGGTGATGCCACCGGGTTAAATGATGACGAAATCAAAATGATTGATGATCTATTCCACAAACAGCATATTGAATTGGTTTGTCCGGTTAAAGATGGCGAAAAAGCCGGAACGCAACAGTATTTTTCTACATTCCCATTCTTCGGACTTCCTGCTGAAGTCGAGGACTGTTTGGTAATTTACAACATTTAGTGAGGTATCATTGACTATCACGGATAAAAATCAAATGCAATGTTATCTACCTGGTGGATAACATTGTTGTATGCCACCTCCTGTTTTACGAGCGAGCTTTCTTCCTGTTATATTTTTATATCCTCCTTTTATATAGGCTTTCCCACCCGAAAGTAGTAGGAACGTCTGTTTCTGAATACCACCTCCCTATGGTCAGTCATATTCAGAAAAGGCAAACAGCGGCACATTCCTTACATCATAGCGCAGGAGTCTCGATTCATCGAAACAACCCAGCCCGTCGATGCCGGAACAAGCCGCTTTTCTTGTTTGCCTCAGCAGACTTCATTGTTTACCCACCCAAGCCTTATCTCTTCCCACTATAGCAAATCCTTATTCCTGCATTATTTTTTGATTTCAGCTAATATTAGTCTTCACTCAAAAACAGGAGACCTTAGAGTAATAATATTTAAATCAACCATGTCAATTCTAATCATAAAAATGATTATACTAGTAAGGGAGATTGAACATTATTCAAGGCGCTAACTTTTATTGGAATCGCGCACACAAGTTTACTCATTTTCTCCTAAACAACTTCATACAAAAAAACTACTTATGAAATATTTCCGGCAAGTCGCGAGTTGGTGTATATACCAAATTTATACGTTCTGTTCCTGGTAATGGGCGGCGTAAATTTGGGTCGTATTTATCATAGTCAACATATATTACTGAGGAATTGAAATCTCTTGCAAAAATACTTGAAGATGCAACCATTGACTTCTTGCCACCTGTGATGTTGATAGTGTAATTCCTACCAGCATTGAAAGCCATTTGCTGCTTCATTATATCATATATGGATGAAAAAGATTCATCTGGGAGTTCTACTCTTTCAAACCCATCCGGGAGAAATTTTGGAAGAAAACGAATATTATCCTCATTAAAAGCCACTTCCTTATCGTGAAATATAACATGCTTGCGAGGTTTCAATGCTCTTGCTGCAAGGATGATTGGCTCGGGGGTAAATCCGAGAACAGAAAATAGCACATCGATAGGGCGTTCTAAAGGCCAATCATTAACTACTCTATTTTCAAAATTGACAATTACTTCCGCAAACAATTGATCGAAGTAGTATTGGCGAGCTTCCGCAAAACGACCTGTTTGGTTCATTTCTTTCCACTCGCTCACGTGAGCTTGAAAATTATTTTCCATTTTCTAAGATTTGATTAATTTTTCTTATTGATTGCAGTCGTTGTTCTTCTGTTAAGATACACCCTAACTCAAAGCCTGTCAGCAATCCTTTGTTCCCATCAATATTTGCGGTAAATAAAGCCCCCTCACTCTCAGTGATTATACACTTAGCATGATTGTCAGCAAATGGAGCGGTCATTCTTTTTACATTCTCAGAACCCAATAACTCCACTAATTGTGTGTGTGTTCTCTCTTTTTGTTTATCTGCCCCCTTGGTGCCATAAAAAAGGGTGACTTTAACACCTCTTTTAATGGCATTGTTTAGTGCTTTCTTGAACTCAGGAAGAAGTTTGACTTGATTATATGACCACGAGACTAGAATTAGAGCTTCTTTCGCTGAATCTGTTAGCTGTATTAATTTGGCATAAATTAACCTATAAGAACAGTCTTTGAGATTGCTATTCCCCGTAGATGATGCTGTCAGCAACAGTCTACTTTTTTTTCCAATATTTTCAAATGCCTTTAGGGAAACTGGTAATCTCTTTTTAAGATAGCGGTAACTCTTTCCATCTTCAGATAAAATGGTGTCGGGATGCACATAGAGCGTATCAAAAATCAATTCAAGATCCTTCAACTCTTCACCACAAACATCCACACCATTCTCAGGATTGCCATAGAGACTGTCCGGTGTGTAATTTGCACTCATTATAAGGCCTTCCTTGCTATCACAAATCAAAAACTTGGCATGTAGATCATCACAAAGATGGACGTGTGCTCCATGTCGATGTAATTCATGCAAGTTTGGTATATGTGGGTCTGTCTCAACTTTAGTGTTTGTTCTAACGTAGCCTCTGTTTTCACTTCCCGTTAGATTGGAAAGCACAAATATGGCCACGCCACGAGAAGCAGCTTCTAAAAGAGCGTCGTTAATACGTCGGTCTTTAAAAAAGAAATTTCCGGTCTTTATGCTTTCCCGAGCATTGTTTATCAACTCAAAAATACGATCGGTAAGTTCTAAGTTGTTCTTGTCATTAAAGTATAATCTCTCTGCCATGTCTTTAGCTGTTTAAAATAAAGCAATCACAATCAATTCTTTCAAGAATCTCAAACAGTTCAAATTTTACCATTAGATTTCTCCAATTAGGATGTGATGATGATAATATTTTCCTAAAATCGTGCCCATTTACACTCCCGCTTCTTTCCCAATTTCTAACTATTGTTATGAAATCAACATATGATTGGATTTCATGGCGAACATCAATTCTAACGATTCCATTTGTAATAACTGGAAAATCGACATACCCCTTTAAAGCATCTTCAATTATACAAAGAGATTTTGTGCAATTATGAAGTAACTCTTCTGATAAGACCAACTGGGGAAGACTATTATCCTTTTGAATTTCTATAGAGAAATCAGTGCCAGGATTAAGCCCATACCTTAAACTAATCATCTCAATCCACCCCTCATTCTGTGTAAAGAGTGCTGTTTTGACAATTTCTTCTTCTTTAGCTACATTATACCCAAGATTAGCTCTGAATTCCCATATGTTGTTCCTATTTTTAACCATATTGATACTGTACCCTACCATAGAGCCAAAAGCTTCACATTTAATTGACTCTCCGCAATAAATGGTCTCCTTATGGTAGTTATTTTCCTTATCAAGATAGAGTACAACGAATGCTCCTTTAAGGAATTTTTTATCAAACTCCAAAACCTCGAAGTTGTTACCTGTAGATTCAAGGTGGAGTAGTTCACGGGTACTGCCTTTAGCAAGATACCGTTCAACCTCTTCGGCTGGGACACTACTCATAGCCATATCTATAGGTTTGTGAGTAGCTACATTCGTATCCCAAAAACTGAGAGTCCGCTTATTATTGTAGACTACTTCAGGCAAAAGTTCAAGACTTTTCCCATCAACTAAGAATGATCCTGTAACTCTTACCATCGGTCGGTTACCTGAGATAAAATATTTTCGTCTTGCATCATCCGACACCCTATATTGGTCAATATGCCATCTTATCATTCCATCCTCTTTGAGGTCATAAATACACCTTGTGAGCATATCAAGATCAAATCCAATCAATCTTGAGAAATATGGGAGTTGGGAGTGTTTAGGATCCATTTCTGTATATTTTAGGAGTGCTTTATATATAGGAAAGAATGGATCCGTATCAACACTGTCATACGCTATATGTACAACATAAACAGGGAAAGATACCGGGAAAAATCCAATGAATTTACCCTCTCTTGCTTTTACAAAATTTATTATTTCTTCGAGGTTCATTTTTAAACATAAAAGATTACAGAGTTATCAAATATCTTATAAATAGTCGCATGAGTCACTTGTCCCTTTTGCAATATTACACCTTTTCTCTTTATGACTGTGCCAAAGATGTTATCACATTTGACGATATAAAAACCTAGACCAACGTAATCATCAATCACTTCAATCTCAATATTCTCATTTACTTTATGCGTAAACGCAAAATCTTTGTATGGGCCTCTATCAAGTGACGCAGTGTGTCCTTCGAAAACGAACAAGGGGATTTCTTTAACATATTTGCTTTCAAGCAGATACACAAGAATTCCCTGTGGTCTAATTTTGTTATAAAAAACAGGAAGAGTCAACTTTGAGTCATCAGCAAATCTGAAAATCATTTCATCTTTTTTGTCATCAGTCCAATCTATTGGCTGTGCCATAACAGACCATAACATCCTGTCTGAGACCTGTTGAGCAATTGACACATTTGGAAGGTATTCAAATTTTGCTCGACCATCTCCTCCAATTCCAATCAACTTGACATCAATAGCTTTTTCCTTTATGCCGTACATGTTGAATAGATTATCTTGTTTAATAGGGAAGAAATGGCTTGAGCCGTCTATCTTGAGCTCGATGATGGGACGATTCTTATCCTCAAATTTCCAGAAACAATCTTCAAATATCTGCCCTACGACAATCTCTCCACTCTTAATCTTATCTTTGATAATCTCAAGAGAGGTTTTCTCAGCTGTTCGCTCTTGTATTTCCCGCAATTTGCGGAAAACCTCAACAGGTTTGATATCTATGTTGCTTTCTTCTGCGAAATGGGCTGATTCAGCACATAATGTATGGAGATTCCCAATAATTATCAATCTCTTTTTTGCACGACTAAGAGCAACATTCAAACGTCGCATATCATCTAAGAATCCAACCTTGCGATTCCCCTTTTTGGGATTGAAGGAACGGACCAATGACAGGACAACTACATCGAATTCGCTTCCCTGAATTGAATCTATGGTGAATACATTACCTTCGATAGATGTGCTCCGTAACGATTCTAGCAGATAAGAGCGTTGTTTGCGATAAGGAGTTATTACACCCACCGTAATTTCCGAGTCTGAAGCTTTTAGCTTTTCAAGTCTTGGTAACAACCTGTTTTTGAATATTTCAATCTCATGAGGATTGTACCACCCAGTCACTGGATCACCATGTTCATGAGCAATATTCCGACCATCGACATATTCAAGAGTAGATGTGTCTATAAATGTAACGGCACTAGGGAAACCATCAAGATTGCATTGTTGTCCCTCAGTTCCACGTCCATTTTTAAGTTCATTATGATAGAATAGCTCAGAGACATAATCCCCAATTTGGGGGTTCATTCGATATTGATAGTTAAGAAGTACTGTGCTATCCTTTGGAAAATTTTCATCTTCGAGAAAATCTTCAAACAAAGACGAGCAAATTGCATCTTCAACCTCTTCCTGTTTTAAATTAACTCGCTTTGATTCTTCCAAGAAATCAGAAATTTCTTCTTTATTCATGTATGGTGGTAATTGCTTCTGGTCACCTACAAGGATAAACTTCTTTCCGAGTTGCATTGGCACAGTAGTCTCCGAGAGATTGGCTTTGCCAGCCTCATCAATAATTACAGTATCAAAACGAATGCCACTACGTTGAAGACCCCAATCCATGCCAATACCGATACATGTTCCCATAACGACATTAAGTCCTTGGTAATGTCGTGCATTGTTAAATGCAATGGCATCTTCTCCTAATTCAACAAGGCCGCTTCGCAAATCAGAAATTATTCCTATCAGTTCCATGGGACTTCCCGGCTTGTTTAGAGGGTAATACTCGCAGACATATTCATGACGTTGCATGAATGCCTGTTTCGTATTTATTGAATAATCAGGTTCGTAGCGTCTTAGCTCCCGTTCTTTTACTTCAGCAATAATATCGGGATTCTCTGTCAATGCTTTAAGCAATAAACCATTATTCCTTAAAAATTCCGGATGCTCTTTAATATCCTTGGGGATCATGGTCTCGTCCTCATCGATGTTGCCAATCTTTATTCTTTCGTCAAAGCCTTTCAAACGGTCATATATATTTTTAACTGCTGAGTGTGCTTGGCTACATACTAATACCCGTTCGCCTTTATTAAGAACAAGTTGTTTGACAATCTCAACAATAACAGAAGTCTTACCTGTCCCTGGAGGACCTTGGACTAAAAATATGTCGTTGTTGTTTATGGCCTTACGTATGGCAAGTGGTTGATTATTCCCTTCTTCAACATTATTAAACTTTTCATCGAAGAAAGAAATACTCATATCCGGCTCAGGAGAAAGAAGTTCTCCACGATTTAATCTGTCAAATATATCGAGTTTAGCATTGCCGTAAACAAAGTTGTCAATGGAGTCTTGTTGTAGTGATAAATGTCTCACTCCAGCGCGTCGTCTTATTTCAAATCCTGAATTCTTCCATTCCTCAATCGACATGTGAGAGCTGTAGAATTCTATGAGATAACCGTGTCTTGAAGAATCCTCAGTCAATTCTGCCTTTATCTTTTTATCACCATGACACAACTCCACATGACAAGTGTCTGAATCATGCATCGTAAACAGAGCGGCCACATTGGAATCTGACTTAATTCTCAAACCAGTCGAGTGTCCATCTCTACCTGTGGTTGCTATTTCTGATTCATTAGCACCAATCAAAACCGAATGTTTCTTATTATACTCCCATTCCTTCTCTTCTTGATAAGACAGGAATTCCTTTAGAGTCAGATATTCCACTCCTGCCTTTTCTTTGAGGCTTTTTATTGTCCGCTTTAATTCTGGAATCATTTTTTTTGCAATCTCATATTGTGCAAATATTCGTTCCCCAGATTCGATGTAATCTTCACGAATATAACTATTCTCGTGAAGATGAATTTTGGCACCTGAAAGAACAAGAGCCTTTTGGTTCATGTCAAGAAGATACTGTGCATTAGATTTATTCTTATCATGAGAGAATTCAGTAACCCACATGCCTGAAGCATTGATACAAACTTCTATAACAATATTATTATTGTCATATATTATAACTTTTATATTATTAGTATCAAAATCTCTATAACACCCAACCCAGAAATTGTTGTCTGCAAAATAGTTGGAATTTCTGCTCAAGAATCGATGTAAGTCAGATTGAACAGTAGGGCTATAAGAAATGTGCAACTCCTCTCTTAAAACATTAATGCTTCTTCGTGTTAGCCCATCAACATTCTCCAAAAGCCATTCGATAAGAGTCCTATTTTTCTCGTCTATCGCACTTAGTTCTTCTTTATTAAGAAATTCCTCAATACTTTGAGAGTCAAGTTCTCGTTCAGAGGAAAGAGGATTTATTGAAAAAGCTTCTGCAAATTGACAAAACCCCAAGTTATTACTGGAATTCACCACTACTGAAACTGCAATTTGTTCATCAACTTGAGCAGCAATGATTCCAGGAATAAATCCATAGTGACCATTGACCCCAACAACTGTATTGTTAAAGGATTTCGTCAAGACAATCCCATTGTAGATAGTTCCTTTTTTTAACTTTTCATCCAAATACAATTCCGCAAAAACATTCTTACAGTCAAAGGTAAGGATAGCATCTCTTTCATCATTGCCAAATCGCGACAAAACCTGAATATTATCCAATAAAGATTCATTGGCTCTAATTCTTTCCATTATTGAAGTAGCAAATGGTAAGCTGATTTCTTCTCCTTGAAAAACTATGTTGTGAGGGAATAGTAATCCGTGACAAAATTCAGGCTCGCCGTTCACAATAAGGTAGTTGGGCAATATGTCTGTTATTCTATACTTCATTACTCTTCAGATATATATTGAGGGTTGAAAAAATGTCTAACAATGTGATCTGTTTTCTTGTCACGCATGAGTCTCTGATGGCTGACAATAATTCTTTTATCAGTGCGATTGCATTCTATTACCTTGAAAGGTAGAATATTGCCTTCTTGATTAGTTGAAACAACATCCTGTGAGATGGCATTAAGTCCATTGTCAAAATGAACTTCAATAACACCGTTTTCATTGACCTTACCTACATGGCCTACTACTTCAGCACCAATACAGATATTTGACCATGGGTCTTCTTTAATCTGTCTAATGCTTAATTCCAGATCACGTTTTTCCGGTTGCCATATCATTATTTTAGCATCAACTTCTGAATTCTCTTCAGGTTTTAGACTCTTTGGTAAATCGTTTGGTTTGTGCAACCATGAGACTTCTGATAGTCTGATTCTTCCTTGAAGTTTTAAGTTGTCTAATGTTTCAACAAAAATAAATTTACCTTTATACTCCATGATTCTGACCTTTATGATTGCGCCGCTCTCAACTAAAGACTGTGCGACATCCCATGGGTCAGGTGTAAGCAATCTGATAGAGGCATATAGACGTCTATTGTCAATATCAATCTTTGTTAACAAGATGTTTACAGTTTGCCCAACTTGATATTGGGAGGTATCACTACCAACTCTATCCCATTGTAATTCACTTTGTGGGATTCGTGCTTCTATATCCTCTTGAAGTTGAACCCAGATACATTCGTCTTCAATATCTATAACTGTTCCTTGATAAACTTGATTGGTTTGATAATGTGAGTCAATTTCATCCCATGCTTCATCATAATAAGGTTTGCGTGTGAATATCAGCTGCCGTTTCTTTTTGTCAAATATTTTTATAGAAACTACTATTTTTCCATCTTCCGGTGTCCATTGTTGAAAAGCTTTATATTCCATGCGTGACATCTCAGTAATAGGTAAGAATCCTTCAAGGCCATTACCAATGCTTATATAAACGCCATCATCGACTACTTCTGCCAAAACGGCTTCATCACATTCGTCATCTTCATCAAATTCAACCATGTCCCATATATCTGGAATGCAAACTTTATGGCTTAATCGAATTAGGTGCTTACCGTTTTCTATTTCCTTTGATAATACTTTTGCTTGAATGGCAGCACCAGCACTGAAATAGGGATCTATTTTTCTCACATTACCCCAAAAAATATTGCTTTTGTGAATAATGCCATGCAAAGAACCAAAGCTTACAATCATGTAAGTCGGTTCTACTTTTTCAATGATTGCTATGACAATCTTATCGATTTTGAGATTGTCAAATTCATCTTTTCTGCTCTTTGCGCTCTCTTCTTTTTGTTTGGTCCAATTCACTTGCTGGATTGCTCGACTATTGGAGACAAGAACAAATTCCGGCTTACCTTTACCTTCTATATGATTCACAAGCACTATAATTTCTTCATCTTCTTTTAACTTCCTGTCGTTTGCAACCTGATTTTCATATAACAACGCTCTTGTACCGAAAACATTAACTACGTAATATCCTTTATCTTCACGCTTATATAAGACTTTAGCCGTAATAATTTTATTAACATCCTTAGCTACCTGCAGCTTAAAAAGTTGCCAATTAGCTTTTTGGAAAGCATAGTTAATCCCCAATTGCTCGCTATACTCTTCATTGCCTCCATAATCAAGCCCAACAATATATCCCTCTTTTAACTCATTTAAATGATTAAACCGAGATAGATTTAGGTTTATTCGTCCACCTCTCAAAAATTCAAGTTCTACACTATCATCATGAATTTTACGAACAATCGCTGTAATATCCTTCTCATCGGAATTAAATACGTCTATTTCTTGATTGACATAAGCCTCTGTTTTATTTTTAGTTACGCGCATTTTTGTATTCTGTAATGGTCTTATTGTTCTCTTAGGACTCGGTCTTTTAAAAGATGAGAAGATTTCATTTTCTTTGGACTTAATTTTAGGTGCTAATGCCTCAGGTGCAAGAACTTGAACAATGGAATCAGGAACTTGAAATCCATGTTGTGCGGGTATCTTAACCCCAAGTGTTTTCTCAGCGAAAGAACACAATGTTTGAATTGTAACACTCTTATGTTTTGCTAATTCGAGTAGAGTCATTTTTATATTCTTTTTATTGCTGCAAAATTATAGAATTGAAACGCAATCTAACTGCGGATTTACAAGATTGTCATAAATGGTTTTAGCTTTTATGCTGAGAGTCTCTCGAACAGTTTCTGGGGAAAGTATAGTTATTTCGGCTCCAATTTCAATGAGACGCTTATATAATGTATCATTCTCTACCACATTCAATCGAATCACCTGAGTACAATCATCGAATGTTTGTGAAAGGTGCAATGGTTTATGTTTGATGAACCTATAAGTATTTGGGTCATTTACTCGAAATACTATTTGAGTTGTAATAAGATCATTTGCTCTCAAAGATCGTTTGGGATTATCTTTACTACTACCTTTGACACATTCGATAGGGACTTGATAACCAATGACCTTATCATAATATTCATTTATTTGCGAAAGGGGGATCGACCAAAAACTTTTATCACCGCAATATTGACTGATTGCATGAATACGGTCAAGTGGAAATATAGTCCAATCAAATGGATTCAATTCATGAACATGACCAATAAGATACCAACGCTCGTTGAAAGTCTTGAGCATCAAAGGACTCACAATTTGCTCTTTCTTAGGTCTATTTGCTGATTTATATTCAATCTTTAGAATCTTCTTTTCGAATATCGCACTAAATATATAGCTAAACATGTATTTAAACCCCAAAAAAGGTTCTTTTCCAATAGAGACAGCGTTCACAATATCAGCATCATCGTCAAAGCTATTCTTTATTTTATCTACAAATTTTCGGATTGGCATGTTATAAAGAGAAGCTATTTGAAGCAACATTCTCATCGTTCCCCTATCTCTATCACTATAAACGACTTCAGGATAACATAAATACGAAAGATTATCAAGTTGGTAATTGGGACCTGATTGGCCAAAGCCTTGACTCTTTATTATCTTATTTTTATCACCATATCTTTCCTTAAGATTTTTAATAGCAATTTGCACCGTTCTCTCACTTACCTCCGATTTGTTACCTATCATTTTTGCTATACATTGCCTAAGGTAAAGCTGACTGCATATCCCTTTTTGGACTAATGCTCGCTCAACCTCTCTCATGTTCGCAATGGTTACACCACCAATTTTACCATCTGTATTGTTCATGATCAATAGATTTAAAGACAAAGTTAAAAAAACATTTTTCATGATGAATTATTTGGGCTTAAAACAGAATTATTATTTTTCTGCCACAGTCAATTGAAAGAAAATAGTAGAAAAAATCGTTGTATATAAGGTTTTGTCTCTTGTCTTTTTACTACTATCCACGAAAGAAAGAAGTCTGGCAAAAAAACATTCAATAGATAGAAAGAGATTATAAAAAAATACTATCCGAAGTTCCTGCTATACTCAAGTGTTCACATTTAAGGCGTTAAAGTTTTTCTTTTACTAGTGAATTAATATTTAGTTATGTCGACTTCACAAACACGTTTTTAGTATCTTCAACAGCTCTTTCACGAGCTATTTTTTATTGAGAGTACCTGTTTTCCCTATCTTTTCAATATACTTTGGACTTGCTATTGCTACTCGTAAGATGTACGTTGAACATAGTAATATTTGGTCAGTCATATTCAGAAAAGGACAAACAGCGGCACATTCCTTGCATCATAGCGCAGGAGTTTCGATGAATCGAAACAACCCAGCCCGTCAATGCAGGAACAAGCCGCTTTTCTTGTTTGCCCCGGCAGACTTCATTGTTTACCCGCCCAAGCCTTTTCATCCTGTTGTAGCCAGTTCTTTTATAGGTGATTCTTCCTTTTATACCATTTCAGTCATATCAGAATATTCTATCTACCCGATGGACTTTACCAGATGCAAAGGTCTGCCACCCGACTTTAAAGCTCAGTTTAAAATGTATTTCTTTCAGATTCTTCCTCCTGCGGAGAGTAATCGTCAAGAAAAGCCAGCTTCAAAAGTCCGGTTGGTGACAGGTGAATCGCATTGTTAAATTCCCAATCGGCTTCGACAAGAAAAGCCTGAGGTTAGGGAAAAATAAATATTTCATTTAACACGATTTGAATATGGAAAATTATCAGAACATCGAGCAGACGAAAGAGTTCCAACTGGCTAAGACTGTTGAAAGCGCATTGAACGATTATTGTTTCAACGCCCAAAACTTTGCAGCAGCAATTCCAATGATGCACCCAACGCTGCAACAGTCACTTTATCGACTAATCCGTGAATGCCTAAAAGTCATGGCGGATGACAATCGCCGCTATGATGACCGCAACCGTGCTTCCCACGAAGATGCAAAAGCAATGCTGGAATACCTCCGGGAAAAAGGACAATCAATACCATTTATTTAATTCTAAATACTTACAGTTATGGACAAAGAATATGTTTTGCAGGTGGCAGAGACCGCCAAAAATCAGTTATTGGCAACAACCCCGATGAATGTTGTTCTTTCCTGGGGAGTAGAGAAATTTATCGCCACAATTTTCAATGAAATGCCGGCTCTCAAATTCAGAGTAAACGGACGCTTGTTCAAAGGATTCGTGGTAGTAGCTCTTAATGGCAGTGACTATTACGAGATCTACCTGATGGATTATCAAGAAA
>RRZU010495901.1_pt1 | contig 12833 bp, 13 predicted proteins | sample 2165561 | NCBI WGS metagenome assembly RRZU01 (sample SAMN10456909, study PRJNA506462) | wastewater metagenome | isolation source: wastewater sludge | place: USA: Moscow, Idaho
CGCCGCCGATCGACCCACGGCCCTGGTCGCCCTGAGCGACGTGGTCGCCCTGGGCGTACTGGACGCCGCCCGGGGGGGCGGCCTCACCCCGGGCCAGGAGGTGTCGGTGGCCGGCTTCGACGACATTCCCGACGCCGCCTACACCGGGCTGACCACGGTGCGGCAGCCGATTCGCGAGAAAGGGCGGCTGGCGGGCCTGCTCGCGATGGACCCCGACTACCCCCAGCGGCAGATCACGCTGCCGATCGACCTGGTGGTGCGCAGTAGCACCGGCCCCGTGACGCCGTCCGCCTGAACGCATCGACACCACCAGAACACGGAGCACACACGTGCCGGGTTGGGTGCCACGATGCTCGCCGTGGTGGTCAACGCCAATCTGGCGGCGGCCGCCGCGGGCGGCGCGGCGCTGGCCGCCTACGCCGTGTGCGCGCGCCTGCAAGTCTTCGCCGGCATGCCGCAGGTGGGCATCAGCCAGGGCCTGCAACCGATCGCCGGCTACAACTTCGGCAGCGGCAACCTGGCCCGCACCCTGCGCACCCGGCGGTTGGGACTGTTCGCCACCTTGGGCTACGGCATTCTTGCCGCGGTGGTGCTGAGCCTGGCGGCCGACCCCCTGGTGCGACTGTTCGTCGACGACCCCGCAACCACCACCCTCGCCGCGAACGCCCTGCGCATTCTGTCGGTGGGCATCGCCGCGGCCGGGGTGGCGCCCCTACTGGCCGGCTACTACCAGGCGATCGGCCGGGCGACCCCCTCGTACCTGATCTCGATCGGCACCGTCGTGGTGATCAAACTGCCTCTCGTGCTGGTGGCCAGCGCCCACTCGGCCGAGGCGATCTGGGTCGCCCTCAGCGCCGGCGAGTGCCTGGCGGCGCTGGCCGCGCTGGCGCTCTCACGGTATCGGCGCACGGCCTAAGAAACTGTGTCGAGCGTCGTCAAATGAGTCGATTTACGAAACGAAACTTTCGACTTTATGATGCTGAGTTGCGCGCAGGGCAGCCGTGCGCGCGGACTCTGCGATGCACCTAGTCAAACTGTATTTACAGCCGCCGATAGGGCATTTTCGATAAGTGCGCGCTGCATTAATACAGACGACTTAGGGAAGCCTAACGATGCTTGTGCGGCTGCATTTGGAGGATTAATCTGACGTCAATCGAAGTAGTCCGAACCATCAACCGGGAGGTTTGAGATCATGAGCACCGCATCCCTCGTCAAGTCCTGTGGCACCACCGCCTGCGCGTTCAACAACGGCGGCTGCACGGCCATCGCCATCAACGTCGGGGGCGCCGAGGCGGCCTCGTGCACCACGTTCATCACCCTCGACGCCCGCGCCGGGCTGGCCTCGGCCGACGGCCAGGTTGGTGCCTGCAAACGCCTCGAGTGCGTGCACAACACCGATCTGCTCTGCACCGCGGGTGAGATCAGCGTCGGCGACAACGCCGACTGCCTCAGCTACTCCGTGGCCTGAGCGCCTGACCGCTAGGTAAGCGATACTCCACTCGCCTCGACGAGCTGGCCGATTCGATCGGTCAGCTCGTTGTCGTTTTCGACCACCCGGTCGAAGGCGACGAAATGCACGCTCACCCGGCCCAGGTCAACCGACATCAGGGTCAGCCCGCTGCGGTCGACATCAACGACGAACACGTGGCCCTCGGTGTGCGGGCAGGCCGCCTCATCGCGCACCGACAGGGTGACCCCCGGTACGAAACCGGACGCCACCGCGTACGCCAGGCCGGTGAGTTGCGCGACGGGCAGTTGGCCGAGCACTTCGCGCGCCGTCCACTCCTGATCGGAGTCGGGGTAGCTGCCGCGGCACTCGACCACCTCGTCGTAGGCGAACGGCAGTACGCCGGCGATGTCGTGCACCAGCACCCGGTCGGAACGAACGACACCCAGCCGTCCGCCCGGTGCAGTGGCCAACTCGACCAACTGGGGGTCGAGGGCCGCCTCGGTCAGGTAGTCCTCGATGAGGTCGCCGGCCAGCCATTCGAGCTCACCGAGCAGATGGACGGCGCACGCGGTGATGCGCACCTCCCACTCGGGCGCCTCTTTGACCACGTCGAGCCGCACCCGCAGCGGGGTCGAGTTCCACGTGGTGACCGGTATCTCGCGATCGGTGAGGCAGGCCACCACCAGGTCACCGTGCGCGCTCAGCCCGTGACTCAGCGCGCCGGCCTCAACGAGCGGGGCGAGGTCGTAGGCGACCAGAGAGGCGCGGCCGGCACCGGCCAGCAGCCGCCGGGCGAGTGAGAGCGACCGTTCGCGCAGGGTGTCGGCCTGCACGGTGTGGTTGGACTGCACGTGACCCCCCGGTCTCGGCGTTGAAACGAAATCCGTAAGGGGAGCCTAACCTAAATCTGGCCAGAGCAAAGGGCGATCTCACATCACCGTTGGTCGAGCTTGTCGAGAGTTGCTGGGCCAGCGCGCTCGCGACCGCGGACGGCACTGCGTCGGCCAGTGGTCGGCCGCGGCGTCGTAGTCGCCGCCGAACGTGGCGATCAGCCGCGCGGCGAGCAGCCGGAACTCGCCCGCGGCTGCGTCCGCGTCACAGTGATGGATCACGACCGTCGCACCGGGCCGGACGGCCGCCCCGTCGGCGGCCCAGTTGGTGACCAGTGCGGACGCTCCGCCGCCCGGCGCCCCGGTGACCAGCACCGGCGAACCCGCAGCGGTCAGAGCGGTTTTCGAGTGCTGCGCGGTGCACGGACAGGCCGAACCGGGCCCGTCCGAGCGCGGCGTGAACGGCTGCTGCCCGGACGGCGGCGTCCGGGGTCTGCTCGGGCGGGTGCAGCCGGTCGATCAGGTGCTCGAAGTCGGCCAGCACCCGCTCGCCCAGTTCGTCGGGGCTGCCGTAGTCGGCGACCGGAAAGCCGGAATGGCGCACCCGCTGCCGCAGTGCATCGAGCCTCGCGGCATTGGTGGGTCGGGCTCGCTGTAGAGCGCCTGATGATCGGACGGCAGCCCGTTCACCCAGGCGGGGTCACGCAGGTAGAAGTAGGCGTGACCGGCGGCGTCGGGGTTGTTCAGCACCCCGTGCAGAATCTCGAGTTCGGTCACCGAGCGGTGCAGGTCGTCGGTGAGCCAGCCGAACCGGGCGGCCAGGTCGGGGTCGATCTCGCCGGGCACCCAGCCGTAGCGCTGGCCCAGCAGCCCGATGAAGTACGGCCGGGTGCGCTCGATCTCGGCCAGGCAGATCGGCAGCACCGCCCCCTCGGCGGCCTGCTCGGCGGTCACGCCCCAGCGCAGGTCGACCTCGCTCCACGCGATGCCGCGCTCTTGGCAGCGCCGGCGCAGCAGCGGGAACACCGCTTGACCAGCTCGTCACGCTCGGCCTGCATATCGCGAAAACGTCGACGACACGAACACCCTGATCGCGAGGTCGTCGCTCATGCGCACCCTACTGCCGGGCTGTTCGCCACGCCCTGCCACGACAGTGTGAGTTTGGGCGTTGTCTTGAATACCCAGACTCACAGTGTCTTTCGGCGGCGGGTAACGGCAATACCTGGCAGCGTGATGCCGGGCGGCGCAGAATCGAGGCGACGAGAGAAGGAGAACCCCATGCAATCGGTGACACTCAACAACGGCGTCGAGATGCCGCTGCTCGGCTTCGGCGTCTTTCAGGTCAACGATCCCGACGAATGCGTGGCGTCGGTGGCGGCTGCGCTGCAGGTGGGCTACCGGCTGCTCGACACCGCGGCGGCCTACGGCAACGAGGCGGCGGTGGGCCAGGCGATTCGCGAGTCAGGGGTGCCGCGCGAGGAGTTGTTCGTCACCACCAAGTTGTGGGTGCAGGACGCGAGCGAATCCGCGGCCCTGACCGCCTTCGACAAATCGCTGGACCTGCTCGGGCTCGACTACCTCGACCTGTACCTGATTCACCAGCCCTACGGCGACTACTACGGCGCCTGGCGCTCGATGGAGCGCCTGTATGGGCAGGGCCGAGTCAGGGCGATCGGAGTGTCGAACTTCTACCCCGACCGGCTGATCGACCTGACCCTGCACAACGAGGTGGTGCCCGCGGTGAACCAGATCGAGGTGCACCCTTTCTTTCAGCGCGCCGACTACCAGCAGTTGATGGGCGAGCACGGAGTGCAGATCGAAGCGTGGGGGCCGTTCGCCGAGGGCCGCAACGGGCTGTTCACCAACGCTGAACTGGCCGCCATCGGCGCGGCACACGGCAAGTCGGTCGCCCAGGTGGTGCTGCGCTGGCTGCTTCAGCGCGGGGTGGTGGCGATACCCAAATCGGTGAGGGCCGACCGCATCGCCGAGAACTTCGACGTGTTCGACTTCACCCTGAGCGAGGCAGAGATGGCCGCCATCGCGAATCTTGACCTGGGGGCCAGCCAGTTTCTCGACCATCACGACGTGGCCGCGACGCTGCGGTTGAGCGGGTCGAAGATTCACGAGTGACGGGGCGACCACCGCGACCGGCAAGTAGCCACTTGACAGGCAAGTAGCCGCTTGCATAACGTGGCCGCATGGCCGACGTCTACCACGCCCTGGACGACGAAACCCGACGGCTGATTCTCGACGAACTGGCTCGCCGCAACGGCCAGAGCCTGTTCGAGCTGTGCAGCGCCTTGACCATGCGGCACGGCATCGGCTCCACCCGGCAGGCGATCTCACAGCACCTCGCGGTGCTCGAGGCCGCGGGCCTGGTCACGACCGAACGCCGGGGGCGCACCAAACTGCACCACTTCAACCGCGAACCGCTCGCGGTGATCAACGAACGCTGGCCGCCGGCCGGAAAGGATCTCTGATGCGCATTCACCTGACCAGCATCTTCGTCGACGACCAGCGCGCGGCGCGCACCTTCTACACCGAGGTGCTCGGCTTCGAGGTCCGTCACGAGATTCCGCTGGGCGACGACTTCTGGCTGACCGTGGTGTCACCCGAGGCACCGGACGGGCCGGAACTGCTGCTGGAGCCGTCCGGACACCCGGCGGTGAAGCCCTACCGCGACGCGATGCTGGAGGACGGCATACCGCTGGCCCAGTTCACCGTCGCCGACCTGCAGGCCGAGTACGAGCGACTGACCTCGCTCGGCGTGCTGTTCACCCAACCGCCCACCGACATCGGCACCGCGCACGTCGCCGTCTTCGACGACACCTGCGGCAACCTGATTCAACTGGTGGCGATGAAGCCGGCAGCGACCTGAGGTTCGGCTGTTGGCCGACTGGCTCGGCGGGGGCAGTATGAAGCCCATGACCCTCGGCATCACCGGTGCGACCGGACGACTCGGCGGCCGCATCGCCACCCGGCTCGCGACGGCCGGTGTCGAGCAGCGGCTGCTGGTGCGCGACCCGTCCCGAGCGCCCGACCTGCCCGGCGCGCGTGTGGTGCAGGCGTCGTACGTTGACACTCCGCAGGTGCGGGCGGCACTCAGTGGCGTGACCACGTTGCTGATGGTGTCGGCGTCCGAGAGCGCCGACCGGGTGGCGCAACACCGCGCGTTCATCGACGCTGCGGCTGCGGCCGGGGTGCGCCAGGTGGTGTACATCTCGTTCTACGGCGCGGCGCCCGACTGCACGTTCACCCTGGGCCGCGACCACCACGCCACCGAGCAGCATCTGTTGGCCAGCGGCCTGGCGTGCACGTTTCTGCGCGACAACCTGTACGCCGACTTTCTGCCCGCCCTGGCCGGCCCCGACGACGTGATCCGCGGCCCCGCCGGTGACGGACGGGTCGCCGCCGTCGCCCAGCGCGACATCGCCGACGCCGCCACCGCGGTGCTGCTCGACCCGACGGCACACGCCGGCGCCACGTACCACCTGACCGGCCCCGAAGCGCTCAGCCTGGCCGAGGTGGCGGCACTGCTGAGCGAGGCCGAGGGACGTCCGGTCAGCTATTACGACGAGACCATCGACGAGGCGTACGCGTCGCGGGCGTCGTACGGCACCCCCGACTGGCAGGTGGACGCCTGGGTGAGCACCTACACCGCGATCGCCTCGGGTGAACTGGCCGGGGTGACCGGCGACGTCGAACGGCTCACCGGGCACCCGGCCACGAGCTTCGCCGACCTGCTGTCCGCCGGCGACGCGGCGTACTGAGCCATGACTGAGCGGACGGCGACCGAGGCCGACCTTCACCGGGTGGCCCGGGGCATGCCCTTCGTCACGGTCGAGCAGGACGGCACCACCCGTCCGATCTATCAGGTGGGCCGCAAGTCGTTCGTGTTCTTTCGCACCCCTCGTCCGGACGCCTTCGACCCCGTCACCGGTGAGCGCTACGACGATACGGTGGTGATCTGGGTGGACGGCGAGGCCACCAAGCAGGGGCTGGTGCAAGACCCGAGCACCCCGTTCTTCACCACCCCGCACTTCGACGGGCACCCCTCGGTGCTGCTGCGGTTGTCGCGGGTCGGTGAGTTGGGCGTGAGCGAGCTCACCGAGGTGATCGAGGACGCCTGGCTGGCGCGGGCGTCCGACCGGCGGCGCACCAATTGGCTGCGCGAGCACGGCTGATCGCACCGGCGCAACACGAACGCCCACCCCCCGTCATCGCGGCGAACGCCGTGACCTGTCCCAACCCAAGCCGGCTAGAAGGTTGCGCTCGAGATCCAGGGCCGAGCGCGGGATGACGAACTTGAGTCCGACTTTCGCCCTCAATGAACACCCTGGAAGCCGAAGCTGAACACCAACTCCTCACCCGCGGGCAGCCGGTACTGCGGGTGCGTCCTGGCCCCCCAGGAGTCGTCGCCGGCCACTCCGCGACGCATCAGCGCCGGACGCAGCACCGTGTGGTGAATCGGCGGCAACTCGTTGGGGTGCGTGGCGTTCTCGATCTCGAACGGGGTCCACGGCAGAGCCGAGAACTCCATACCCCCCGGACAGTCGAAGCGAAGCCCCAGCCCCCGGTCGTCGGTGACGCTCGCCCAGCGCACGCCGGTGTGACTGCCCGCCTCTTGCGGCCTCACGTACGGCGTCAACTGATCGCGCACCTCGCCGTGGTAGACGCCGAGCCGGGCCCCGCCGCGACGATCGAGGTAGCACTCGTCCGGCCCCTCGCCGTACCAGGTCAGCCGGTGCAGGTCGGCCGAGGCGGTGAACAGCATGCCGAACTCGGGCGGGTCGCCCAGCCCTTCACCCGGCGTCGCCGTGATCGTGACGCCCACGTGACCGTCGCCGCCGACCCGGTAGGTCGCCACGCAGCGCCCACCGGGCGTGGTGGGCAGCAGGTAGGTGTAGGTCACCTCGACGGCCCCGTCGGCCACCCGCACCACGGGCGTGGACGATGGGGTGTCGGGCCTGGCGTAACGGCTGGCCAGCAGCCACTGCCCGTCTTCGAACGGCGCACCCCAGCCCCGCTCGTTCGAGGTGGGCGCGTGCCAGAAGTTCGGCCTGGGCGGCCCCGCCAGCAACTCGTTGCCACCGTCGGGGGTGAACCCGTAGCGGTACGACACCAGCCCGCCGTGCAGCTTGCTGAACAGCGCCAAGAAGTGCCGCCCGCGCACGCCGATGTTGTGCAGGCCGTCGATGAGTTCGGGGGTCTCGACAACCTCGACCGGCGATTTTGTCTCGACGAGCTCGAGTGACGCAGAGACCTCGAACACCCCCTGGTCGGACGCGACCTCGTACCCTGCCTGTGCCCACTGCGTCGTTTCACGAAGCGTGAACGACACGTCGACGGTGTATTCACCGGGCGTCTCGGGCAGCGCGAACGGCAGTTCGTAGCGAGTCGTGCCACCCGGCGCCACAGCCGTCTCGACCACTCCCCCGGCCAGCCGGACGCCCTCGCGCGCCAGTTCGACCACGCACTGGTACGCCGACGACTCGGTGAACAGCAGCCGGTTGGTGACGGCGAAGTCCGTGCGCGTCACTTCGATCGCGAGGCCCTGGTACAGGTACTTCACCTCTTGCACGATCGGCTTGGGCGAATGGTCGGCGAACACGATGCCGTTGGCGCTGAAGTCGTAGTCGCTGGGGGCCTCGCCGCAGTCGCCGCCGTAGCCGAAATAGCGCACGCCGTAGCGGTCGGTCAGCGCGATCGCCTGGTCGGCGAAGTCCCAGATGAACCCGCCCTGAAACAGCGGCTCGCGGTAGGCCAGATCGAGATAGGCGTCGACGGCGCCGAACGAGTTGCCCATCGAGTGGGCGTACTCGCACAGAATGAACGGCTTGTCGGGGTGTTCGGCGATGAACCGCTCCACCCCGGTGGCCGGGGTGTACATCTGGCTGTACACGTCGGTGGTGTCGGGGTGGCGCGGGTCGTGGGTGACCCCCTCGTAGTGCTCCGGACGCGAGTCGTTGGCGCGAAACCAGTCGGCCACGGCCAGAATCGTGCTGCCCCCGAACGACTCGTTGCCGCACGACCACATCACGACGCAGGGGTGGTTCTTGTCGCGCTGCAGCAGGTTCGCGGCCCGGTCGAGCAGCACCGGCCCCCACTCGTCACGATCGCCGGGCACCAGGTCTTCGAGCGTGATGAGGCCTTGAAACAGCCCATCCCACTGCGCGTGCGATTCGAGGTTCATCTCGTCGATCACGTACAGCCCGTATTGGTCGCACATCTCGTAGAAGAACGAGTTGTTCGGGTAGTGGCTGGTGCGCACCGCGTTGACGTTGGCCGCCTTGAGCAGCACGAGGTCGGCCTCGGTCTGCTCGCGCGACATCACGCGGCCCTGCAGCCCGAACTCGTGCCGGTTGACGCCCTTGAACACGATGCGCTCACCATTGATCGTCATCAGGCCGTTCTCGATGCCGAAGCGCCGCACGCCCACCTGCTGCTCGATCACCTCGTTGAGCTGACCGTCGGCGTTCAGCACCTCGAGCACGAGCCGGTACAGGTGCGGGTCTTCGGCGCTCCACAGCCGTGGTTCGGCCAGCGTGATCGACCAGGTGTCGTCGCCGACCGGGCGCAGGTCGCCGACGCCGTCGAGTCGGGCCCGGACGCTGCCCGTCCCCTCGATCGCCACACGGACGCCCACCACGGCCGACGCGAGGTCGTCCGACACCTCGGTGGTCACTCGCAGGTCTTCGACGTGCACGGCGGGGCGCCGGTACAGCACCACGTCGCGAAAGAGCCCCGAGAACCGGTAGAAGTCCTGGTCTTCGATCCACGACCCGGCGCTCCACTTGAACACCTGCGCGGCCAGCTTGTTCTCGCCCGGCACCAGCGCGTCGGTGAGGTCGAATTCGGACGGGGTGAACGAGTCCGCGGCATAGCCCAGGTAGACGCCGTTCAACCACACCGCGATGGCGCTCTCGGCGCCCTTGAACGACACGCTCACCCGCTCGCCTTGTTCCACCGGGTGGTCGAGGGTGAACCAGGTGACGTAGCTGCCGACCGGGTTGTACCGCTGCGGCACCTGCCCGGGCCGGACGCTCTCGTGCCCGTCCCACGGGTACTGCACGTTGACGTACTGCGGCCGGTCGTAGCCCTGCAACTGGATGTGCCCGGGCACGGCGATGTCGGCCCAGCCCGAGGTGTCGAAGTCGACGGCCTCGAAACCCGACGGCACGGCTGCGGGGTTCTTGGCGTAGTGGAACTTCCACAGCCCGTTGAGGTTCTGTTCGAAGCTACTGACTGCGGCGGCGGCCTCGGCACTGGACGCGAACCAGCGGTGGTCGGAATGCGGCGCCAACCGGTTGTGGGCGAAGAAGGTGGGGTCTGCGATTCGGGCGGAATCGAAGCCATCTCGACGAGCTCGATCAGCGGCAGGCAACTCTGGTCGCTGATCGAGCTTGTCGAGATCCTGTTGGGTTGAGGTCACTTGATGGCTCCTGTGATTCCTTGGGCGAAACTGCGCTGCAGCACGAGGAAGATCACCATCGTGGGCAGCCGGGTCAGCATCGTCGCCCTGCGGGTCGAATGTTGACGTTAACTTAGCAGGCTGCCCCGCTTTCGTCAGCAGGCTTGGTTGAGAACAGGCAACGGATGTTTACGTCACCAAACACGGATGCGATGCGCTACAGTCACGCCATGCCCAGTGGTGCCGGTCGAGGACGACCCACGCGCGGCCCGTCCATCGCCGACGTCGCGCGGCTGGCCGGCGTGTCGGCCCAGACCGTCTCACGGGTGTCGACCGGTGCCGACTCGGTGCGCGACGACACCCGCGACCGGGTGCTGGCGGCGATGCACCAACTGGGCTACTCGCCCAACCGCGCCGCACGGGCGCTGCGCAACGGCAGGTTCGGCACCATTGGGCTGCTCGCGCACCGGTTCGGACGCACCGGCGCGGCGCTGACCACCGAGGCGGTCGTCGAGGCTGCGGCCGAACACGGACTGTCGGTCACCCTCTTGGACGTGCACACCCCCGAACTCGATAGCTGGAAGGACGCCGCCCACACGCTGTCGCAGCAATCCATCGACGGCCTGGTGATCATTCCCTCCCAACAGGCCACGCCCGACTCGCTCGTGCTGCCCGCCGGCCTGGCCGTCGCGGTGTCGGACTCGCGGCTGCTCGGTCACTACCCCTCGGTGGTGGCCGACCAGATACAGGGCAGCGAGTTGGCCGTCGAGCACCTGCTGGGCCTGGGGCACCACACCATCCACCACATCGCCGGGCCGGCCGACTCAGAGCCGGCACTGGTGCGCGCCAGCACCTGGGAGCAGCGGCTTCGGCGCGCGGGCATTCGTCCACCGCAGGTCGTTCGGGGCGACTGGAGCGCCCGCTCGGGGTACGCGGCCGGGCAGCAGCTGGTGGGCGACGACAGCATCACCGCCGTGTACTGCGCCAACGACGAGATGGCGTTCGGGTTGATTCGCGCGCTGCACGAGCACCGCATACGGGTGCCGCAGGACGTGTCGGTGGTCGGCTTCGACGACATCGCCCTGAGTGGGTACTCGTCGCCACCGCTGACCACCGTTCGGCAGGACTTTCACCAGATCGGACGCGAGCTCGTGCGGCTCGTGCTGGCGCAACTCGGTGCCGAGAAGGTGCCGCGCTCGGGGCCGGTGCTGATACCGACCGAGTTGATCGTGCGCGAGACGACGGCCCCACCGGGCCGGTGAGCGACGCAACAATGGTGCCCGAACCTCCGACGCCGACGTGGAGCCGGTTGCTGTTCTCTGGAGCGATGACGTGACGACTGCTCAACTCGTGGGCTGGCTGGCCACCTTCGTCGGCGCGGTGGTCGGTTTTCCGCAACTGTGGCGGCTGGTGCGCACCCGCAACGTCGAGGGCCTGTCGCTGGTCGCGTGGCAGTGGATCCTGGTCATGAACGTGGTCTGGTTCGCCCACGGGGTGCGCATCGACCAGCCGCCGCAGTTGGTGGTGAACTCGATCGGGGCGTGCGCCACGGTGCCGATTCTGGTGCTGCTGTCGCGCGCGGTCGGCCGCCGGCTCTGGCAGGTGGTGCTGCCCAGTCTGGTGGCGGCGGCGGTGATCATCGCGATCGATCACTTTCTGGGGTCCGCCGCCTTCGGCCTGGCGGCCATCGTGCCCGGTATCGGCTCGACGGTCGGGCAGACGATCGAGCTCGTCAGGGCGCCACACGTGCGCGGCCTGTCGGCGCTGTTCATGGTGCTCGCCTTCGTCAACCAGGCACTCTGGACCACCTGGGCCTTCTTGATCGGTGATCCCGGCTCGGTGATCACCGCTGTCACGATGAGCCTGCTCACCGGCGCGAACCTGGTTTGGTACGGGGCTCGCCGGCTGGGGTTGAGGGCGTTCTTCAGCCCCACCGAGACCTCCATCGCGCGGCTGGACTGAGCCCCGTCCCGATGAAACAACTGGCAACGAGTGGTGGTTCGTCGCCGACAGCGACAGCCATGACACTGGCGGACGACCATCCTTGGCCGGCCGAAGCTGTTTCAGGTTTCAAACACTGACCCCGGCGCGGGTGACGAGCAGAACTCTGCCACAATGATCATCGACGGTTCTTCGCCTGTTGAAGTCGTCCTTCACCGCCGTCGACGGTGTGTTTGAAATCTCAATCGCAAGGAGTCTGTTCGCCGTGTCGTGGGTCGAGATCATCGGCTGGTCGGCCACCGCCGTGGGGGCTCTGCTGGGCTTTCCGCAACTGTTTCGCCTGCTGCGCACCCGCAACGTCGCGGGCCTGTCGCTGCTCGCCTGGCAGGCGGTTCTGGTGCTCAACGTGATCTGGTTCACCCACGGCGTGCGCATCGGGCAGGGCCCGCAGATCGTCACCAACTCGGTGGCGCTGGCCAGCACGTTGCCGTTGCTGGTGCTGCTGGCCCGAGCAACCCGACGTTCGCTGTTCGCGGTGGTGGCGCCGTCCCTGGTCGCGGCGGCGGTGATCATCGCGGTCGACTTCACGCTCGGCTCGCTCGCCTTCGGCCTGGTCGCGACCATTCCCGGCCTGATGAGCAGCAGCGGTCAGAGCGTCGAACTCGTCCGCGCCCGGCGGGTGGACGGCGTCGCCCCGGTCTTTCTGGCGCTCGCGTGGGTGAACCAGTGCCTGTGGCTGACCTGGGCGATGCTGGTGCACGACCCGGGCACCATCGTGGCCTGCTCGATCACCCTGACGATCACGGCGTTCAACCTGATCTGGTTCATTCTGCGCCGGTTGGGCCTGCGGGCGCTGTTCGTGCGGGCGTCCGACGAGCCCGTACTGCCGTGCACCGAGCCTGCGCTCGCGCGCAGTTGAGCGTCGAGACCTCTCGATCACGCGCCCTCCGACTCCCGTCATCCCGGCGCACGCCGAGATCTCCCAACAGCACCCGATCCGACTGCCCGTCATCCCGGCGACGGCCGGGATCCTCCGACCCGCACCCGACAGCGGTCTCACGACGGAGATTCCGGCAAACGCCGGAATCACCACTCAGCCCGCAATCCCGGCGCACGCGGGGATCTCCCAACCGCACTCGACAGCGGCCTCACGACAGAGATTCCGGCATACGCCCGAGTGACGACTCAGCCCGTCATCCCG
>RRZU011380895.1_pt1 | contig 12832 bp, 10 predicted proteins | sample 2165561 | NCBI WGS metagenome assembly RRZU01 (sample SAMN10456909, study PRJNA506462) | wastewater metagenome | isolation source: wastewater sludge | place: USA: Moscow, Idaho
CACTTTGCTCAGAGGCAGATGCCTTCATCGCTGCATCTCTTTTATCAAGTTTTGGCTTTGCTCCGGTGATGGCCTTCTTGGTCATCGGACCAATGATTGATGTCAAAAATTTACTCATGATGAAACATTACTTTACAGGTAAATTTATTATTGGATTTATCTCGGTTATAACTCTAGTCATTCTAGGGTATAGTCTCCTACTTGGAGGTGTGTCATGATTCGATTTTTAATTCTTGCAGGCTATTTTGAGATGACCATGTATCTTTATGTCTCTAGAAAATTAGACCAATACATCAACCTACACTATAGTTACTTAGCATTTCTATCCATGGTCTTATCCTTTATATTAGCAATTGTACAATTGTATATTTGGGTAAAAGAGATAGAGACACACAGCCATTTGTCAAAGAAATCAGCCAAGTTTGCCAGTGTAGCCCTCTTATTGATACCACTTTTAGTTGCCTGGCTCTTCCCGACCGTCAGCTTGGATTCAACTACTGTCGCAGCAAAAGGCTACCATTTCCCGTTAGCTGCGGAAAATGATGCGACGACTCAGACGCAAGAAGGAACGACGGTTCAGTATCTCAAACCAGACAGTTCTATTTATTTTACAAAATCTGCCTATCAGAGTCAGATGCGTGAAATTGCCAATCACTACCTCACTGAAGATCAGATTATTGTCACTAGTGAAAATTACATGGAGGTGATGGAGGCAATCTATGACTATCCTACGGAATTTTCAGGAAAAACTGTTGAGATGGTAGGTTTTGTCTATAATGATCCTGACAATGCTCATCAACAATTCATCTTCCGCTTCGGAATTATACACTGCATTGCAGACTCAGGGGTATATGGCCTGCTCTCTACTGGGTCTGATACTCCATTTTCAAATAACACCTGGGTTAAAGCCAAAGGCATAATCAGGGTTTCTTACCATACCTCATTGAAACAAAATCTTCCAACATTAGAATTGCAATCTATTGTCCAGATTAAACAACCGGACTCTCCATATGTTTACCGTGTTTTCTAATAATTCCGCCTTAAAAGTGAATTTTCTGACAATTTATGCTATAATAGTTTTTATACTCAACAGATAGGAATGAAATTATGTCATCACATGTATTGTTTACTATTTTTGGTGCTAGTGGCGACCTTGCCAAACGCAAACTCTATCCTTCATTATTCCGTCTCTACAAGGCTGGACATATCAGGGAAAACTTTGCCGTTATTGGTACAGCTCGAAGACCTTGGACCAAAGAATTTTTTGAACAAACTGTTATTGAATCACTTGGAGACTTACCAGATACTCCACGCCAAGCCCATGAATTTGCCAGCCATTTCTACTATCAAAGCCATGATGTTAATGATACAGGGCATTATGTAGCATTACGTAAATTGCAGGACGACTTGTGTGAAAAATACGATACACAGCACAACAAGGTCTTCTTCCTTTCTATGGCGCCTGAATTTTTCGGTACAATTGCCAAACATCTCAAATCTGAGCAGATTGTTGACGGACAAGGTTTTGAACGTTTGATTATTGAAAAACCATTTGGAACAAGTCTTGCAACTGCTACGAAGCTCAATGATGAGTTGGCTGCTGCATTTAATGAAGACCAAATCTATCGTATCGACCATTACTTAGGTAAAGAAATGGTGCAAAATATCTTTGCAGTTCGGTTTGCCAATATTATTTTTGAACATATCTGGAACCGTGATTATATCGATAATGTCCAAATTACTTTTGCTGAATCAATTGGGGTTGAGGATCGTGGTGGCTACTATGATCATTCTGGTGCACTAAAAGATATGGTACAAAATCACGCACTTCAAGTTCTGTCACTTTTAGCAATGGATAAACCAGCTAGTTTCAAAGAAGAAGATGTTCGAGCTGAGAAAATTAGAGTTTTCCAACACCTTCGCCATCAAACTGATGAAGAATTGAAACAAAACTTTATTCGTGGCCAATATGCTGCAGGTTCAATTGATGGGAAAGATTATGTCAGCTACCTAGATGAACCTAATATTGCCGATGGTTCACAGACTGAAACATTTGCTAGCGGTGTCTTCTTTGTCGATACAGACCGTTTCCGCGATGTCCCATTCTTCTTCCGTACAGGTAAACGACTAACCGAGAAAGGGACTCGTGTTACAATTACCTTTAAACATGCTGAAAATATTTTTGGTCAGCCTTCTGAAGCAAATGTATTGACAATCTATATTCAGCCTACTGAAGGCTTTATGTTATCCATAAATGGAAAAGAAGTTGGTTCGCACTTTGCCCTTACTCCTGCCAAACTCAACTTCCGTCACAATGCTACTGCTCTTGGCAATTCACCTGAAGCCTATGAAAAACTCTTTTTCGATGTCTTAAATGGCGATTCCACTAATTTTAGCCATTGGGAAGAAGTAAAAGCAAGTTGGAGTTTGATTGACCGGGTCATCGATATTTGGTCAAGTAATCAGGTTCCATTGCATACCTATTCTGCTGGGACAATGGGGCCACAGGCCGCATTTGATTTACTAGATCATTACGGATGCAAGTGGGTATGGACGCCGGATGTTTGGTATCGTGAGCGTGGCCTCCTATAATAAATCATGTACAAAACTGGATTACTCCAGTTTTTTTCGGAGAAATATTTTAATGACTGAAATAAAGACAATTCTGAGCCAACTCGAGGAAGCCAGCCATGCTGGGACTCTCAAACGCTATGATAAAATTGGTGAGACAAAGCCATATTATGGTGTACCAATGGGAGCCCTCTCAAAAATCGCAAAGACTTACATAAATCAATCCGATCTCTTTGTACCGCTTTGGCAAACCGGCATTCTTGAAGCTCAATACCTAGCCATTCAAATTGTCAAAAACAAGCCAGACCAACTTGTAGCTTCTGACCTAAAAAGTAGTATTAGTAAACAAGTCTCCCACAATGTTCTTGATAAATTTGCCTCCCTTATTCTTAGTAAACGCAGGGATAGCAAAGACTGGGAAGAATACTTACTCACCCAAGACCAAGCTATTTTTCAACGACTTGGCTGGTTCCTTCGGGCCAAATATTTTGCTAGAAAAACCGCTACAGACCAAGAAATTGAACAAACACTTACTTATATCAATGAGCATTTAAAAACTACGGATCCACTTATCCAGTGGACCATGAACCAGTGCTTGGTAGAAATCGCAGTTACATATCCTGACTATCTAGAAAAAGGGAGGGCAATCGGACAGAAATTAGGAGTATATTCTGAAATGAAAGTTGCCAAAGGTTGTACTTCAGCCTATGCACCTGACTGGATTGAGGCTTTATTGCCGAAAAAATGAAAACACAAAAGTAGCTAACTTTCTCAGTTAACTACTTTTTTCATTCTATATCAATCCATCCAAAAGTCCACGCATGAACTCTTCAGATTTGAACTCACCGATATCATCGATTTTCTCACCGAAACCAATCAGTTTAACAGGAATATCCAACTCCTGACGGATAGCAAGGACGACACCACCTTTGGCTGTTCCGTCTAGCTTGGTAAGGACGAGACCTGTTAACGGGGTAATCTTTGCAAATTCCTTTGCCTGACTGAGAGCGTTTTGACCAGTGGAAGCATCCATGGCTAAGAGGGTTTCATGCGGTGCATCAGGAAGAGTCCGTTTGATGATGCGACCAATTTTTTCCAGCTCTGCCATGAGGTTATCTTTATTCTGCAGGCGACCAGCTGTATCAATCATGAGAATATCTACGCCTTCTGCTACGGCACGTTGGACACCGTCAAAGACCACACTAGCTGGATCTGATTTTTCAGGTCCTGTGACTACAGGCACATCGACACGGCGCCCCCACTCGACCAGCTGGGCTACCGCCCCCGCACGGAAGGTGTCCGCCGCAACCAGCATGACTTTCTTGCCAGCCTGCTTGTATTTGTAGGCCAACTTACCAATTGAAGTCGTCTTCCCAACGCCGTTGACACCCACAAAGAGCATCACTGTCAAATCATCTTGGAAATTTATCTGCTCACTAAACTGACCATCCTTCTCATAAATATCCACCAATTTTTCAATGATGACACGACGGAGTTCCTCTGTCTTCTTGGCATTTTGTAACTTGGCTTCATAGCGGAGCTCCTCAGTCAGAGTCGAAGCTACTTGCACACCAACGTCTGACAAAATCAACAATTCTTCTAACTCCTCGAAAAATTCCTCATCCACTGAACGGAAATTAGCAAAGAATTCATTGAGCCTTGCACCAAATCCAGTTCTTGTTTTCTTCAAAGTCCGCTGGTACTTGTCTTGCTCACTTTCTTGTACTTCTTGTACAATTTCTTGAACAGGCTCTTCTTTTGGTTTTGTCTGAATAGCAGGATCAAAACCTTTTTCTTGCGCCTCTTTCACGCGGGCAGCTGCTGCTTCTTTGGCCGCATAATACTGAGCCATCATATCAAGTGTCCGTTGTTTTTGCGCTTCTTGTTCAGCAGTCAAGGGTACAGCTTCTCCACCTTCTGCTGAACTATCATCAGAATTGGTCGCAACCACAGCCACTTGTTCATTTTCAGCTGTCTGGTGTGTTTCAACTTCTTCACCAACTTCAACTTGTTTTTCTTCCTGCGATTCTTGTCCAAATAATCGATCAAATAATCCCATACTTAGTCCTCATTTAATACATACTGTTGGATAGCCCAGGCAATGCCATCTTCATCGTTTGTTTTTGGTAAAACAAGGTTTGCAGCAGACTTAATTTCGTCTGTTGCATTAGCCATTGCAACGCCTAAACCAGCCCATTCGATCATCGAAAGATCGTTACCTTCATCACCACAGGCCATCACTTCCGATTGATCAATTCCCAAATGCCCAATCAATTTTGCTAATCCATTTGCCTTATGGACTCCTTTTGGACTCCATTCTAGCAGCATGTCACGCGATTTGAAAATTTCAAAACGATCGTACAACTCTCTAGGAATTTTTGGAATTTGTCCATCCAGAAAATCAGCTGCTACAGCTGTAACCGCCTTATTATAGACAAAATCTTCTGGCATCTCCTCATCTGTCACATCAATTTTATTCAGCAATGGATTGGCTGTTAGATACAGAGATTCATTGACCGCTGGTAATGAGTAAACATCTCCTCCATACAAGACATCCAGAGGTAGGTCCAATTGATTGGTTACTTGTCGAATTACACGAACATCATCAATGCTGAAGCCAGTTTTATCTAAAATGCGCCCTGTATTTTCTTGTACTAATCCACCATTAAAGGTGATGGAATATTGATTTTCACCTAAGAGGTCTAATTCTTCCAAAAAAGTACCAATAGCTTGTAAAGGCCGTCCTGTTGTTAAGACAACATAAGCACCTTGTTGCCGAGCTGCTAACAAGGCCTGCTTATTGTCTTCTGAAATTCGTTTATCCGACGTCAGAAGAGTTCCATCCAAATCTAGTGCAATCATTTTAATTGCCATATACTTCCTCCTCTAAATAAGCCAGTACAGCTCCATCATTGCAATGACCAATAATCTGATCAGCTAGAGCCCTCACTTCCTCTCTTGCATTTTCTGTTGCAATGGCAAGACCGGCAAAGTCCAACATATCCAAATCATTTTGATTATCCCCAAAGGCAACTACATGTCGTCCTGTAATTCCAAAATGACTGCACAAATGATTCAATCCAACTGATTTATTTGAACCATTAGGAATAATATCAATATTGTCAAAACCCGTTGTCATAGCTGTCACACCTTCAAAGGTCTGATTGAGCCACAATCTTGCTTGGTCCATCTCATCTGGGGTGAATTTGGCATTAATCTTTATTATTTTTTCCTGGACATCTTCAAACGAGTCCACCAATTGAAAGTGAGCATAATAATTTGTCATTGCTCCTAAAAACTGAGGCTCAGCATTTTTTAACAAATAAAAGTTTTCGAGTCCAGACAATACCATGGAACGACTACTTCCATAAGGACCGGCATCAATTCCAGCAATAATAGGCAAGTAAACTTCTGGACGAATCGGTTCATCCAGAAAAATCATCTGACCTTGATACTCAACAATAGAACCATTTTCAGCAACAAACCCGATTTCATCTGCAAATTCTTCAAAAACTAACTTTAGACTCTGCAAAGATCTCCCGCTTGCCGCCACAAATAAATAGTCTTTTTCCTTAAACTGATCCAGAATCCGTCGGAAACTTTTTTTATCAAAGCTATGATCCTCACGTAAAAACGTACCATCCATATCACTGGCATAAATTTTTTTTATCATAATTTCTCCATATCCTTCAATTTGACAGATACAATCTTTGATACACCAGATTCCTGCATGGTTACCCCATAAATGGCATCCGCTGCAGCCATTGTGCCCTTTCGGTGTGTCACGACAATAAACTGACTTTCCTTATCAAAGCGATTGAGATAGTCTCCAAAGCGTTTGACATTGGCCTCATCCAAGGCTGCCTCCACCTCGTCAAGTATCACAAACGGGATGGTCTTCACCCGGATAATGGAAAATAGCAGAGCGAGGGCCGAAAGTGCCTTTTCACCACCGGACATGAGGTTGAGAGACTGGATTTTCTTACCCGGAGGCTGAACAGATATTTCAACACCTGCAGTCAAAATATCATTCTCTGTCAAAATCAAATCAGCTGAACCACCGCCAAACATTTGTTTGAAAGTTTGCTTGAAACTTTCACGAATAGCTTCAAATGTGACTTTAAAGCGTTCTTTCACCTCATCATCCATCTCATGAATGGTATCAAGAAGAAGATCACGCGCTGACAAAATATCAGTCCGTTGCTCATTGAGGAAGGTTAGACGATTATTGACTTCGTCATACTGCTCAATCGCATCCAAATTGACTGGGCCCAAAGCTCGAATAGCTCTTTCCAAGTTCTTAAGATTTTGTTCGGCACTAGCAAGGTTTTCAACTGCCTTGGCCTGAGACTGGGCAGCTTCAAAACTTAATTTAAAATGCTCGGTCAAATTACCAAGTAAAGTCCGTAATGTATCGCCCGCTTGCTCACAATCCGCCTCTAACTTAGCCTGCTTACGAATCAAATCATCATTCTTAGTCCGAGCTTGTTGCAATCTTTCTTCCAGGTCTTCAAACTGCCCATCAATATCTTCCAATTCAAATTTTAAGCGAATGAGGATCTGATTGGTCTGGCTTTGCTTATCAGATGCTGCCTGCAACTGCTCTTCTAGAAGCTCTATAGTCGTATCTTCTAGAGCCACTACTTTCTGATTGATCAAATCTTCAAGGATAGCAATATCCTTTTCGGTAGTTGCTTTTTCTTCTTGCAAGCGTCTCATATCTATCTGTTCAAAACGAAGTTGACTGGTCGCTTCAGCCTCTACCAAAGTTAGTTGCCCCTTCTTAGTCTGTAGTTTCTGCAAGCTTTCTTGAATACTATCACGATTATCACGGACTTGATTGATTTGTTGTTCCAAGGCAATTTTTTTCTCATTCAAAGCTTGAACGTTTGCTGCTTCCTTAGTAGCTTCTTCATCTAGCTCAGTCAAAATGGTCGGACTAACCTGACTCATTTGCAGGTCATACTGGACTGAAAGCTGAGCCAGTCTATTTTCTGCCTGTTCCTGATGAATCCTTGCGCTCTGCTGGTTTAATCTAGCTTCTTCCCCCTCAGCCTTAATCGTTTCCAAGGCTTCTGTGGTCTGGTCTAAGCTAGTTTTCTTAGCTGCAACCAAGCTTTCTTGCTCCTGCAACTGGCTAGACAGCTCTGCTATTTCTCCTAAAAGAGCATCCAGTTCGGGTTTGATAAAGGTCGTGCTGTTATTTCGATTGCTACCACCAGCAAAGGCTCCACCAGGACGGATTTCCGCTCCATCCATGGTCACCATACGTACTTGAAATTTGGTTGCCCGCGCTGCCTTATTGGCATGGTCAATGGTATCAAAAATCGCGATAGTGCCTAGCAGATTTTGGAAAATCACATCTAAATTTGGCTGATAAGTCACCAAATCACTTGCTAAACCCAAAAATCCATCGGAAGATTCTAGTAAAGAGATTTGCTGTCCAGAAAGCTGACGTGGCTTGATAGTTGTCAGAGGTAAGAAGGTTGCTCGTCCTTGCCGTTTTTCTTTCAAAAATGCGATAGCTCGTTTAGCAGTCGCTTCATCTTCAACAATGACGTTTTGACTAGCACCACCAAGAGCAATTTCCAAAGCCGTTTGGTAGCGAGTGTCAAAGGTCAATTGTTCACTGACTGCTCCAATAATTCCTCCTAAGCTTGGTGCCTCCTGTAAGACAGCCTTAACCCCCGCGTAAAAATTGGAGTGATTTTTCAAAATAGCTTCCAAACTAGACTGGCGAGCCTGTTTGCCTTTCAACTGATCCAACAAATCAAACAAACGACCTTGTTCAGACTGATAAGTAGCCTGAACTTGATCCAATTCTGATTTTTTGGTCTGATAGCACTCAAGTAACTGGCGTAACTCGTGATCAGCTTCTTCTAAACTTTTCCGACTCTTATCAAGTTCTTCTTGAGCTGTTTGTTTTTCCGTCTGCAAGCGTGCCAAGTCTTCAGATTTACTCTCAGAAAGACTGATTTGATTGGCAATATCCTGCTGAATCTTGGTCAGACGGTTTGAAGCTTCTGCCTCTTCTTGCATCAGAGCCACGTACTGTTCCCGCAGATAATCTAAAACCTGATCAGGATCTTCTGAAAAGTAGGAAATTTCTCTGTCTACCGCAGCAATATCTTCTTTCAAACTAGACAATGAATTCTCTAATTGCTCAAGAAGACCCTGCTTTTGTTCAATTTGTTCTTCCAACTGCTCTCGTCTAGTCAACAAGTTTTCCAAACGCGCCTGCGCTTCTTGACGACTTGATTCGTTTTGACTAGATTCCAGTTTATGGACCTCAATTTTTCGCTCTAAATCACTGATTAACTTGGTCACATCCAGTAAAACTGCCTGTTCGCGGTCTAATTGTACTGACAAGCGGTGGCGCTTCTCTTTTAAAGACTGGTTTTCTTGCTCTAGCTCAGAACGCTGTTTGTAGTAACTAGTCAATTCAGTTTTGACAGATTCTAGTTCGGCTTCTTTTTCCGACAACTTTTCCTTACCAACCGACAACTGAGCCACCAAAACATCTAAGTATAATTCCTTGCGCTGTCCATCTAATTCTAAAAACTTCTTAGCAGTTTGTGCCTGTTTCTCCAATGGCTTGATCTGATTATCTAATTCGTAGATAATATCGTCCAAGCGATCCAAATTGCCTTGAGCCTGAGCCAGCTTACTTTCTGTTTCCTTTTTACGAGTTTTATATTTTAAAACACCTGCAGCCTCTTCAAAAATTGCACGGCGTTCCTCAGGTTTGGAATTGAAAATTGCTTCAACCCGCCCTTGTGAAATGATAGAAAATGAATCCCTCCCTAAGCCAGTATCCATGAAAAGATCATGAATATCTCGCAGACGAACCTTTTGCCCATCAATCAAGTATTCACTATCACCAGATCTATAAATATGGCGCTCGACTTTAATTTCTTTATTTTTATTTACAATAAAGCCTGAGCTATTATCTAGGGTTACCACCACAGAAGCAAAATTGAGTGGATTACGATTTTCCGTTCCTGCAAAGATAACATCAGGCATCTTGCCTCCACGTAGGCTTTTAGCAGACGACTCTCCCAAGGCCCAACGTAGACTTTCAGTGATATTGGACTTTCCAGAACCATTTGGTCCTACAACAGCCGTCACTCCACGGTCAAAGACGACTTTGGTCTTATCCGCAAAGGACTTAAAGCCCTGCATTTCAATCGATTTAAGATACATACTTATGCTCTAGCCTCCACAGCATTTTTTGCGGCGGCTTGTTCAGCTAATTTCTTAGAGCGACCACGACCACGGCCAATCACACGCTGATCCGCAGACACTTCCACTTCAAAAGTCTTATCGTGTGCTGGACCAGTTTCCGCTACAACTTGGTAAGAAATGACAATTTCCCCATTAACCTGTAAGATTTCCTGTAAGGCTGTTTTATAGTCCGTTACCCGTTCAAAGTTCCCCTCTTCCAGACGAGGAATCATGACTTGATGGATGAACTCCTCTACGGTCTTTTCTCCCTTGTCCAACAGCAGAGCTCCTAAAAAAGCCTCGAAAGCATCTCCTAAAATGGTATCACGATTCCGTCCTCCAGACTTTTCTTCCCCTTTCCCAAGGCGAAGAAACCGATCAAAGCCACAGGCACGAGAAAAACCAGCCAATGACTCCTCACGAACAAAGGTAGAACGCAATTTAGACATTTCTCCTTCAGGCTTGTTGGGATACTTCTGGTAGAGGTATTTGGAAATCATCAACTGGAGTACAGCGTCTCCTAAAAATTCCAAGCGCTCATTATGTGAAATTTTTAGAAGGCGATGCTCGTTAGCGTAGGAAGTATGGGTAAAAGCCGTTTCTAATAAATTCAAATCTGAAAAATTAATCCCAAAATCAGTCAATAATTTTGCATGTAAATCTTTCATCTATTTGTTCCTTTCTATACAAACTCAAAGCAATTGATAAACAGGAGATTTTTTTCACACTCCGTCCCAATATTATAACATATTTTCGACCACTCTTCCTATCTCAGCCTCATTTCCTACTAAGCTATAGACATTTGAATTAGCTTTGATACAACGTCACTTTCGGCTTGCCCTACTCCACGAAATCGACTTGTTTCGCACGTCTTATTTCCGGCCTAGAACTCAGTTCCTTATACCCTTCGAAAATCAAAAGCAGACCTTGTTGAATTTATTTGATGAGTGTCAAGCTCCAGTGGAGCTTGATAGCCCGCTACCTTAAAATGAGAAAGTAGCAGGGGTATATCTGCGCATTGAGAAACGAACTTGGTTCGCTCTTTCTCCAACCTCCAAAGATTCCCCAAACCTTTGGAGCTAGTCTTTTTGATTTTCATTGAGTATCAGTTTCTTGTCTGAAAGCTAATTCATTCAACTATATTAGTTGAAAAAGTAATGAAAATAACCTTGTAAGAACGATCTTACAAGGTTTGGTATCATAATTCAAAATCTTCTTTCAACTTATTAATCACCTGTTGGAGTAAACCCCGATTGACACTGTATTTGACATTCTTATCTTTGGCATTAAAGAGAAGCAGGTCGCTGTTAATCAGTTTCTGGGTGTGGAAAGACACTGCCGCCCCTGTAATAGCCAGGCGTTCTGCAATGTCCTTGCTCTTGGCATGGGGCTTGGTCAGCTCAACCAAGACCTGATAACGCGTGCTATCGCTGATGACTTTAAGAGCCGTTGTCAAATCTTCCAGATCCAGCTCGTCATTTGGCAGCATCATCTGATCAATTCGACAGGAAGCTAAAAGAGCGACTTTCATATAGTCAAATTCTTTGTTGCCATAATAAGCAAACCAATAATTCCAAGGACTGAGCACGAATAATTGGGCAGTTTCCACTCCTAATGCATCCAAGCTGGTCATGGACAACTGTTTGGAGTCTCGATAGAGTTTCTCAATGTCAAATTCCTCTGCAAATTTTTCACGCTCCGATCTTGCCTGCTCAAAATAGGGCTGATAGATTGGAAGCAGCTTATCCAAGAGATGGACAGACTGCTGAACTGTTTCCAAAGGATTGCGGATAGCCAGTGACCAGTACCACTTATCCGCCGGCATTTTATCCGTTTTTTCCAAAAGTTCCATTAGGCTGAGGCCCTTCTCGTGGTGATCTTCATTTTCTGAGGCCAACATGGTCCGCATGGCATCTTCTACTTCTTCTTGAGACAGCTTTAAAATCAATCGGCAAGCCTCTTCAACCGTCTTTGGATCCTGTCCATCATTCAAGAGATAAAAATAAAGACTATGCAAAATGTTAAAGATATGTCCCCAGACAAAGACCTGATTAACCTCCTGACGAAAACCTCCCAGCTTTTCCTCTATTTCACCTCGAATGTCCAGGGCATCTTTGAGAATGTCTTTTTCTTTCTGTGAAAAATCCGCCTCAATCGGTTCCTCACGTTCCGTAACTATTAAAGGAATAAAGAATTTTTCGACAATCTCGCTTCTATAATCTCGGTAATCTAATTTCATAGTTTTCTTTCTAAGTGTTCACTAATGACTTTATAGGTTTAGATCCTGTATGAATAGTATAGCCCAATAGTCCCACAGAAATCAAGTCTGCCACAAAGCTAGATAGAAATAATTTATTGTAAATCAACTTTTTCATAAACGATTCCTTAAACTAAAGTTAAATATTTATTTAATAATATTTTACACTTAATTTTCATAAAGTCAATATCTATTTAACAAAATTATATCTTTATTAAATAGATATTTAATATTTTATTCTCAGACTTTTTCTTGACAAGATTAGCACAGTTTGTTATAGTATTGTTCGGGCACCTCTTTTGAGAGGTCGGAGAAAAGGCTCCCTAGTTTTAGGGAGCTATTTTTGTTTTTTCCCAGAGATTAATACACATTTGGAGGACTTATTGGATGAAGAAAATCGCATTTGATTCAAATAAATATTTGAATTTACAACGTGATCATATTTTAGAGCGCATTGCTCAGTTTGAAGGCAAATTGTATATGGAATTTGGTGGGAAAATGTTGGAAGATTTTCATGCAGCTCGTGTACTTCCTGGCTATGAACCTGATAATAAAATCAAACTTCTCCAAGAGTTAAAAGATCAAGTAGAAATCGTCATCGCTATCAATGCTAGCAACATCGAACACTCTAAGGCACGTGGTGACTTGGGTATTTCTTATGACCAAGAAGTCTTCCGCTTGATTGATACATTTAATGATATTGATATTTATGTTGGTTCTGTCGTCATTACCCAATACCGCAACCAACCAGCTGCGGATGCCTTCCGCAAGCAGTTAGAA
>RRZU010315121.1_pt1 | contig 12830 bp, 14 predicted proteins | sample 2165561 | NCBI WGS metagenome assembly RRZU01 (sample SAMN10456909, study PRJNA506462) | wastewater metagenome | isolation source: wastewater sludge | place: USA: Moscow, Idaho
AGATCAAGGCAAGCATAAATTATCTGTTTTGAATGCTGTAGCTAACAAAATTGTACTAAGAATATTTGCTGTTGTTAAAAGAGAGGAACCTTTTGTAAAATTAATTGCTTAAATAGTTGGTTTTATCTTAGAATGCTCAGAGGAATAATAGAAAATTAAACTATTTGTAACATTTGTCCAATGCTGCTTTTGATATTTTTCTATTATTTTTATTACATATTTAAAACATATACATTCTGATGAAAAAATTACTTTTACTTACCTTATTTGTTGTTTGTTTCTCATGTGAAGATGATGATAATAAATACAATTTGAAAGCTGGAATTGCGACTAAAATAAGTGGAGAAATAACAGACGAAGAAAATAAACCTTTTGTAAATGTTAGAATTCTCGTGAATGAATATAAAAAAGGAGGCGTAATGGGAATGGGTGAATTTGTAAAAATTGTTGATTCTGTATTTACAAATTCGGAAGGAAAGTACGAGAAAACGTTTTATACAACAGGTGCAGGTAGAGAATATAGATTAAGTATTACTGGAGCTCCAATTTTAACACAAGATTATTTTGGAGATGTCCGTGATGTAGTGATTAATAATATTGGAAAATCTTTTACCTACAATCATTCATTTATAAGACTCTATCCTTGTGATATTACGATTAATACAGAGAATACAACTATTTTTCCGTTGTTAATAAGTCAAGGAACTACAAATATGAATCATTATCAAAATAATGATTATCAAATTCTTGAAAAAGGAATTGTTACAAAAAGATTTTATCTTGCGAAGAACTTCTTTCAACCTATTGATTTTTACAGAACTGTTTCCTCTACAAAATCTCAAAGAGCAAGTTATATTCTCGAACCAATAAAAGGAGCAGGAAATTATCCACAAGTATTAAGAATAGAAGATAAAGATTTTAAGGATTAGAAAACTTTATAGACAGCTTTTATCTGTTTTTTTCTAATGATACTTACTTGTAAATCTTATTTCATTAACTTTATCTTTTAAAAAAGATAATTAAAATGTACACAATATTACATAATTCTCGCTGTGGGAAAAGCAGAGATGCGATGAAAGTTTTAGAAGAATCTGGAAAAGATTTTGTAGTAAGAGAATATTTGAAAGAACCTTTAACGAAAAATGAATTGAAGGAAATTTTGACTAAACTAAATTTAAAACCAATTGATATTGTGCGTACAAATGAGGAAGATTGGAAAGCAAATTTCAAAGGAAAAGAACTTTCTGATGATGAAGTTTTGAATGCTTTGGTTGAATATCCAAAATTGATTCAACGTCCGATTGTAACAGATGAAAAAAATGGAGTAGTAGGTCGTCCAAAAGAATTAGTAGAAGATTTTATTAAATAAAATTGGTTTGATAATTGTTAGTATTTCTAAAACTAAACATAAAAAGCTATGAAAATTTTAGAAGCATTAACAAAAAATCACACCGAGAAAGGAACTAAAATAGGTCTTTTAACAACTGCAGCTACAACAGGCGTAACCGTTGCTAAATTTCTAGGAAAAAGGTCTATTTATGGAATAATTGGAGGGATTGCTGTGACATTGGCAGCAGAGTATATCCGAAAAAAATACGAGAAGAAAGTTGAAGCAGAGAATGAAACTGTTTTAGAGAATAAATAAAGAAAGCCACTCAATTTGAGTGGCTTTTCTACTTATTTTGAATAGATAAATTATTTATCTAAAACTTCCATATCAAAATATAAAGTTGCGTTTGGTGGAACAACACCTCCAGCACCTCTTGATCCGTAACCTAATTCAGCAGGGATAATTAAGAAAACTTTAGAACCTCTGTTGAACATTGTTAATGCTTCCATCCAACCTTGGATTAATCCTGTTACACCAACTGTTGCGTCTAATGGTTGATTGCGATCGTAAGATGAATCTAATTTTTCACCGTCGTTTAAACGTAAAGTATAATGTACTTGGATTGGATCTCCTTGAACTGGTTTTGCTCCGTTACCTTCTTCTAAAATTACATATTTTAATCCAGAAGGAGTTGATTGAGCTTTTGCTTCTAATTCTTTTTGACGAGCAATTTCTGCATCTTTTTCAGCTTTTGCTTTCGCTTCAGCTTCAGCTTGTTTTTTTGCGTGATTTGCTTTTGCAGCTTCAAATGCTTCAGCTCCGTTGTATTTAGCATATTTATCACCTTTACGAGCGATTTCTACTTTTTCAATTACAACTGGAACAACTGGTTTATCACTTGGCGTTTTTTCTACATTTGCAATAGAATCAACTACATCTAAACCTTCTACAACTTGTCCGAAAATAGTGTGACGTCCGTCTAACCATGGTGTAGGAACTTCTGTGATGAAGAATTGAGAACCGTTTGTAGCTGGTCCTGAATTTGCCATAGATAAAACACCTTTTTTATCGTGTTTTAAAGTTGGTTCAAACTCATCTTCGAAATCGTAACCAGGTCCACCTGTACCAATTCCGTCTGGATCACCACCTTGAATCATAAAATCTTTAATTACACGGTGAAAAATGATTCCATCATAAAAAGGAACTCCTTTTGCTTTTGCTTTATTTTCTTTTGTACCTTCTGCTAATCCAACAAAGTTAGCAACCGTCATTGGCGCTTCTTCTTCGTATAATTTGATTGTCATTGCACCATGATTTGTTGTCATTTTTGCATACAATCCGTCTTCTAAACTTTTAAATTCTTCTTTACTCATCGATTTTGGAATTTTAACGCCACAACTAACAAGGGTAGTGATGACAGTTAAGATTAATAATATTTTTCTCATTTTAACTTTACAGTCTTTGTGTTTATTAGTGTTTTTTTATTTTTAAAACTTTTACATCCATAATAATAGGCGAGTCTGGTGCAATTTTTTGCGTATCGCCATAACCTCCATAAGCTAAAAACGAAGGTAACAATAATTTAGCAGTTTCACCTTCAGGAATCAATTGTAAACCAGCTTGTAAACCTCTCACAATATCAGCTTTTCCTAAAATTATTTTCTGAACTTTATTATCGTTAAACGAATATAAAATGTTGTTTTCGAGATCAGTTACTTGATATTCAAATTCGATGTAATCTCCATTATTAGCTGTTTGAGCTGTTCGTTGACCATTGTTCGAAATCCAAAAACCCGAACTCGTTTTAACAAATTTTAGGTCAGATGTTTTCATATAATCATCAAACCATTGCAATTCTTCTTGATGCAATAATTTTCCACGTTCTTGCGAACGATTCATAAAATCGTCATTGGAATATGAAACGGGATATTGTATCACTTTTTGATCACAACTCATTAACGCAAAAACAGCGAAAGTGAATAAAATAACTTTTTTCATTAGATAACGATACTAGCTAATTTTTCTTGATATTCTGGTAAAAGTGATTGGAAATAAGCAATTGTTTCTTCCATATTCATATCCGAACGACCTCCAGCCGCATTCATATGACCACCGCCGTTGAAATGTTTGCGAGAAAATTCATTCACATCAAAATCACCTTTAGAACGTAACGAAATTTTAATGAAATTATGATGTGTATCTTCAATAAAAATTACAGAAAAGATAAAATTCTCTACACTCAAACCATAATTTACAAAACCTTCTGTATCTCCTTTCTGAAAACCATTTGCCAACAAATCTTCACGTTTTAAGTACATAAAAGCTGTGCGATGTTCTGGTAAAAAAGTTAGATTATTTAAGGTTAATGATAACAATTTTAAACGTCCTTGCGTTTGCGAATCGTTAACATACGAAGTCACTTTGTCAACTTCTACACCTTTATCAATCAATTCTGCAACAATTCTGTGCGTATCTGCCGATGTATTACGAAAACGGAATCCGCCTGTATCCGTCATTATTCCAGTATAAATACATTCAGCAATGCCTTTGTCAATTTTATCCAAATCATTCATCGCTTCGATAAAATTATAAACCATTTGACAAGTCGCTGGCATTTCGATATCCGAATACATAAAATCAAATGTATCTGGTTCGCGGTGATGATCGATTAATATTTTTGGTGCTTTCGAACGTTCAACCCAGTTTCCTAAGTCGTCAATTCGTTTTACAGTATTAAAATCTAAGATAAAAATCAACTCAGCTTGATGTATAATTGCTTCGGCAACTTTTGGTCGGTAATCTGCAATTACAATCTCTTTTGCTGAAGGCATCCATTTTAGGAACTTCGGAAAATCGTTTGGTGAAACAATGTTACACGTATGTCCCAATTTATTTAAATAATGAAACATCGCCAATGTAGAACCTATCGCATCTCCATCAGGATTTTTGTGCGGTAGAATTGCAATTTTCTTTGGTGTTGATTTTAAAAGAGTTTTTAACTCTTCGAAATTTGTCATTTGCATAGTTGCAAAGATAATCAAACAAGTGAAATTGTAAATTGCTTTGAAGAAGAAAACTGCAAATTTTAGATGATTAATTATTTTTTTTTGAATTGAATAATGGTAATAAAAAAATAAAAACCTTTGTAAACTATAATTCAGATTTAATTTTTTAACAAAAATACTAATTAGCTTTAAGCTCTTTCTACTAAGCAATTATAACAACCAGGTCTTGCGTTGTGAATATGAATGTATTCGACTTCTTGGTTTTCTAAGATTTCATTTAATTTTTCTTTTAAATAATCTCCTTTTATTGCATCAGCAAAAATCATTATTGAATTCTTGTTGTAAGCACGAATAGACAAAAACCGATGGTTAAACATTATTGGAATTTCATTAATAGAAGATTTATAAGTTTGTGCGTTTTTACTTATAAAAATAGGACCAGATGCCTTGTAAGGAGAGTTTACCGAATGATGTTCAAAATTAAGTAGAATAACTTCTTCTCCAACTTGCACATCTGTTAAACTAACTCGGCAAGGATATCCTGGGAATTTATCTACAATCATTCTCGAGATATTTTGTTTTGACAATTCCTTATCACTTAGATTAAAATAATCACTAAAAAGCTCATTATCTAAGGCGACTATTCTAAAGTTATTTTTCATTTTAATTTTATTAGATGATTGATTATAACTAATTTAAATAAAAAATAATAATTCTAAAAAAAAATAAATATTAACGTAGTAGAAATGTAAAAAAAAACTAGAGCATGAAGTAATTTCAAACTCTAGTTTATAACTTGATAATTTATTATAATAAAATTATAAATCTCTTTTCTTGATAATTAATAAGGATAAACCAAGAAATAAAATGATGTAGAAAATATTTACCGCAAAATGATCCCATTGTACATGATCTGCAATAAATAATTTTCCTTCCATAATTGCTTTTTGTATATCTACAGAAGGATAATCAACTATTTTTCCGTTTGAGTTTAGTGGTAAATAATTAGTTAAGATTTTAATTTCTTCAGGATTTTTTGGAGGATTTTTACCAAATCGAACTAAAAATTCAACAACTTTAGCAACAGATTCTATAATATTCAAAACAATTAAAGACAAAATTGCAAAAGCACTTTTCTTTAATAGAAATGATAAAAACATTGCAAAAACAATATAAGCGAAGATTTCGACGAAATATCCACCTAAGAATTCAATTCCGTTTACAAAATCAAATTTTTCGCTAAAAATAGAACCTAATGCAAAAACTAAAACACCAACTAAAAATGTCGAAATCAAGGTTATCACAACGTTCATCAAAACTTTTGTATTCAAAAATTCAGTTTTTGATAAACCATCAATTGTATTTTGTTTGAAAGTTCCGAAAGAATATTCGTTGGTAATGTTATTAATGACAATAATAGCTAAAAAGAATTTTCCAAAACCAATTAACCATGTGATGTTATGCCAAATTACAGGGAATTCTAACGCGCCTAATTTGATTAAATCAATTTCGATTCCATTCATATTTGGTTTGAAATTCGGCAACGTAATTCCCATTAACAGAATCATCACGAAGTATAAAATAATAAAAATTCGTGTTCCTTTGTTGTAGAATAATTTATTCCATTCTATGCTAAATAATCTTTTCATGTTAGTTCTGTTTTTGGATTAATTGGAAAAATTGTTGCTCTAAAGATTCTTTACGTTTTACCAAATGATTCACGATAATTCCTTGTTCATAAAGCATTTTATTGATTTCTGCAGGATCTTTTTCTTCTGATAAAACAGCAAAAAGTTTGTTATTTTCTTTAGTAACTTTCGAAACGAATGAGAACGTTTTTAATGTATATTCCAAACTTTCCATATTTTGCGCAGCAACTTCGATGCTTCCAAAACTTGAATTCATTTGATCTACAGAACCCGCATAAAGCATTTTTCCTTGATTAAGAACCACCACATGCGAACATACTTTTTCGACTTCGTCTAATAAATGACTGGCCAAAATAATTGTTGTCCCTTGTTGCGCAATTTTAATAATCAATTCACGAATCTGAATAATTCCTTGTGGATCTAAACCATTTGTAGGTTCGTCTAAAATCAACACTTCAGGATCATTTAACAACGCAGCCGCAATAGCCAAACGTTGCTTCATTCCCAACGAATATTGTTGAAATTTATCTTTTTTACGAGAAAGTAATCCAACTAATTCAAGTTTTTCGTCAATTTTCGCATAATTAACTTCTTTAATATCAGCAACAATTTCAAGATTTTTTTCTGCTGATAAATAAGGATAGAATTTTGGGCTTTCGATAATTGCACCAATTTTTTTTAATGAATCGTTATCTGGTTCTTGATCAAACCATTTCCACGAACCCGCTGTAGGATTGATTACATTAAGAATCATTCCTAATGTTGTCGATTTTCCACTTCCGTTTGGACCAAGTAATCCATAAACGTTTCCTTTTTCTACCGAAAAAGAGACATTGTTGACCGCTGTAAAACTGCCAAATTTTTTAGTAAGTTGATTAATTTCAAGAACTTTATTCATAGTAGTTGAATTTGTTTTCTTTATATGTAGACTTTTTTGTTAATTTGTTACAATTTAGAATTAATTTAAATAATATGAGAACGATACTTTATACCTTATTAATTGTACTTACAATTCAGGCTAAAGCGCAAAACGGAAAAACTTATCAAATTTATAATCAACAAGAAAAGAAAGTTGATTTTGATAAAATGATTAAAGAGTTAGCAAAATATGATGTTGTTTTATTTGGTGAACATCATAATAATGCGGTAAATCATTGGTTGCAATTGCAAACGACAAAAGAATTGTATAAGATAAAAGGAAATCAATTGATACTCGGAGCAGAAATGTTCGAGCGCCATCAACAAAATGATTTAACGAATTATTTGAAAGGCAAAACGACGGATGAAGAATTTCAAAAAAGTACAAAGCTTTGGAATAATTATAAAACAGATTATAAACCGCTTGTTGATTTTGCGAAAGAAAAGAATTTGGATTTTGTAGCGACTAACGTATCACGCAAATATGCTTCGTATGTCGCTAAGAATGGACTTGAAGCTTTGGATACAGTTCCAAATAATGAGAAAGTCTTTATTGCGAAACTTCCTATTACGATAGATTATGATGCGCCTGGTTATCCTGAGATGATTAAAATGATGGGAGATCATGCTGGAGTGAAGGCAAAACAGTTTGTTGCAGCACAAGCTACAAAGGATGCAACAATGGCAGAATCAATTTTGAATAATTTGAAGAAAAATAATCTATTTATTCATTACAATGGTGATTATCATTCTAAAAATTATGGCGGAATTTATTGGTATTTGAAATTTTTTCGACCTGAGCTCAAAATCGCTGTAATTGAAATTCTAGAAAGTGAAGATTTAAATGAAAAAATATCTGCAATTAAATCAAAAAACGAAAATGTTACTACGACAGAATTTATTATAGTATTTCCTAAGGATTCGCCTAAAACCTACTAATTTTACTGATAAGCAGAAAGTTTTATTGATTATTTTTCATATTTTGCATTTTTAAAAAATAAAGCAAACAATTAAATACAACTATGGACAGAAGAAATTTTATTAAATCGACTGCTGCAGCATCTACGGTAGCATTAGTATCACCAGATTCATTATTTGATTTTTCATTAAAAATTGAAAAGGTGAAAGTAGGAATTGTTGGCTGTGGAATGAGAGGGCAGGTACATTTAGATGAGTTATTAAAAAGAAATGATGTAGAAGTTGTTGGGATCGCTGAACCAGATCAACGAATGATTGATCGTTCAAACAAAATTTTTGCAAAACATAATAAAAAACCTGTAGAGTATTTTAAAGGTTTAGATGGATATAAAAAATTATATAAGAATAAGAAAATTCATGCTGTAATTATAGCTACGCCATGGGAATTTCACGCTGAGCAAACAATTGCAGCAATGAATGCGGGTAAAATTGTAGGTTTAGAAGTGTGTGGAGCGATGAATTTACAAGAATGTTGGGATTACGTAGATACATACGAAAAAACGAAAGTTCCTGTATTCATGATGGAGAATGTTTGTTACCGTCGCGATGTTATGGCTGTAATGAATATGGTTCGTAAAGGAATGTTTGGTCAAATTGTTCATGGACAAGGTGGTTACCAACACGATTTAAGAAATGTATTATTTAACGATGGTAAACAACCTTATGGTGGAGGAGTTGAATTTGGAGACAAAGGTTTCTCTGAAGCTGCTTGGCGTACAAATCATTATGTAAAACGTAATGCAGAATTATATCCAACGCATGGTTTAGGACCAATCGGTACAATGATGGATGTTAACCGTGGAAATAGAATTACACATTTAACTTCTATGGCTTCTCGACAAGCTGGTTTAACTGATTATATCGTGAAAAATGGAGGAGCAGATCACCCAAATGCAAAGGTTAAATTCAAACAAGGAGATATCGTTCAAACAATGTTAAAATGTGAGAATGGAGAAACAATCTTATTAACGCACGATACATCTTTACAACGTCCTTATAACTTAGGTTTCCGTATTCAAGGAACTGATGGTATTTGGCAAGATATCGGTTCAGGAGGATTTAGTCAAGGTTTCATTTATTTTGAAGATGAAATGAAACATTCTCACAAATGGGCGAGTTCAGAAGATCATTTAAAAACTTACGATCACCCATATTGGAAAAAATACGAAACTCAGGCAGAAGGAGCAGGACACGGAGGAATGGATTTCTTCTTAATGAATGATTTTATCGAGTGTATCAAAGCAAACAAAGAATTCCCATTCGATGTATACGATTTAGCAACTTGGTATGCAGTAACACCATTAAGTGAAAAATCTATCGAAGGAAACGGTGCTTCTCAAGAAATGCCAGATTTTACAAGAGGAAAATATAAAACAAGAAAACCAGTTTTTGGTACAGAAGATTATGGAATCTAAAACCTTATCATTAGTCATTTTAGCAGGTGGAATGGGAAGCCGCTACAAAGGACAAAAACAAATTGATCCAATTGGACCAAGTAAAGAAACGTTGATGGAATATTCAATTTTCGATGCTTTTTCTTGTGGAATAAAACATTTTGTATTCATTATTAATGAACAATTTAATGCAGAAACTAAAAAATATTTTCAAAATTTAATTGAAAAAAATGGAGGTAAAGTAGAATTTGTTCTTCAAACGACGTATACATCTGTTCCGAGAGGAATTTACGATACAATAGAGAAACGTGAAAAACCTTGGGGAACTGGGCATGCGTTAATGATTACAAAAAATCATTTAAACAATCCATTTATTGTGATTAATGCAGACGATTTTTATGGTCGTAAAGCTTATGAAAAGGCGAACGAATTGGTTCAAAATGAAAAAATTACAGCAAATACTTATGGTATGGTAGCGTACAAATTGGCCAATACGATTAGCGAAAATGGTTCTGTTTCTCGCGGAGTTTGTACGGTAACAAACGGTCATTTGGAGAATGTTGTAGAGCGTACAAATATCTATTCTAACGAAAATGGAGAAATTGTTTTCGAAGAAGATGATAACGTTTTACCATTGGACGGAGATACGGCTGTTTCGATGAATTTCTTCGTTTTACATCCTTCTATTTTCAGAAAATTAGAAGATAAATTTGAGGAATTTCTTCATGAAAATGCTTCTCAATTGAAAGCAGAATTTTTCTTGCCGAAAGTTGTAAATGATATGATCAAAGAAGATCAATTGGAAGTGATTGTAGAAAAATCGGATGACAATTGGTTCGGAATGACTTATCCAGAAGATAGAGAAGTTGTAGTAAATTCTATTCAAAATTTAATCAATGATCAAAAATATCCAAATTCACTTTGGACATAAAATATAATGGAGAAAATATTAAAACATTATTTCGAAAATATAGATCAAGTTAGTGTTAATCCAATCAGTTCTGGTTGGATTAATTCTACTTATGAAGTTGAGTACGAAGGAAAAAAAAATATTTTACAAAAAATAAACACGCACGTTTTTCCTCAACCAGAAGTAATTTCTAACAATATTGACATCATTTCTCGTCATCTAAAAGCAAAGAATTATCAAAATTCGGTAATCGAAATTGTAAAAGATTTGCAAGGAAATTTATTAGCAAAAGAAGATGGAGAAATTTGGAGGATGACTTCTTTTATTCCAAATTCTATTTGTTTTGAGAAAGTGGAATCTGCGGAACAAGCATACGAAGCGGCGAAAACAATTAGTGAATTTCATTCGTATTTGTTAGATGTTAATGTTGATGAAATTCATCCTTCGATTGTCGGGTTTTTAGATTATCATAAACGTGTAAATGATTTCAAAAATGCATTGAAAAATGCGTCAACAGAGCGTTTAGATGAAACGAAAGAAGAAGTTGCGTATATTTTGGATAATCTGTATCAAGTAGAAAAGTATTTAGAAATAGATTTCCCAAAACGCGTCGTTCATGCTGATGCAAAAATTAGTAATTTCTTATTCAATAATGATAATCATTCGCAAGCAATCGCTGTGATAGACTGGGATACAATAATGCCAGGAAATATTTTGTGCGATTTTGGAGATATGATTCGTACATACGCAAATCTGAAAGCAGAAGACGATCCAAATGGAGAAAATGGTTTTTCGGCAGATTATTATTTGGCGGTCAAAAATGGTTTTCAAGAACACCTAAAAAATGTGTTAACGCCTGTCGAGCTTGATAATATGGATTTTGTTGCGTATATTGTGATTTATATTCAGGCGGTTAGATTTTTGGCAGATTATTTAGAAAACGATATTTATTATTCGATTTCTTATCCAAAACAAAATCTAAATCGTACGATTAATCAAATCAATTTATTAAAGGCATTAACAAAATTTCATGAAGAAAATTCGGTTCGAAAAATATAAACCTACAGATTTTAACAACTTTTTTAAACTTGTTCAGGACGACGAAGTGATGAAATACATCTCTGGCAAAGGTCTGAACGAAGAGCAAGCAAATCATAAATTCACTTCAATTTTAGAAAAAGGAGAAGTTGATAAAAACTTAGGTTTTTTCAAAGTTTATGATGAAAATGATAATCTTTTAGGTGATTGTAAATTGGTGTATAATAAACACATCGAAAATTCACTTGAAATTGGTTATTTATTGAAAAAAGAATTTTGGAGAAAAGGTTTTGGTTCAATGATTTGTGAACATTTATTAGCAGAATCAAAAGAAAAATTTCCTGATTTGCAAGTAATGGCTGTCATCGATCCTGATAATGTTGCTTCAAGAAAGTTGTTAGAAAAGTTTAATTTTGAATCGTATTGGAAAGGCATCGAAAATGATTTGCCTACAGAAAAATTGCTTTTAAAAGAGAAATGATACGAGTAAAAGATGTCGCTTTGGCGATGGAAGAAATAGCGCCTTTGGCGTATGCAGAAGATTTTGACAATGTTGGATTGTTAGTTGGTGATTACAATGATGAGGTAACAGGAATCTTGGTGACGTTGGACACAACACCAGAAGTTGTGGAAGAAGCGATTGAGAAAAATTGTAATTTGATTGTGAGTTTTCACCCAATTATTTTTTCTGGTTTAAAGAAATTGAACGGAAAAAATTATGTTGAAAAAGCAGTGATGACAGCGATCAAAAATGGAATTAATATTTATGCAACGCATACGGCTTTAGATAATTCGAAAGTTGGTGTTAATTTCAAAATTTCTGAACAATTAGCTTTATTGAATACTAAAATTCTTATTCCGAAATCGCAAACCATCAAACAATTGATTACTTATGTTCCAACAGAACATGCTGAGCAATTGAAATCTGCGTTGTATGAAGCTGGTGCAGGGAAAATTGGGAATTATGATTCGTGCGGTTTTGCGATAGAAGGCAAAGGAAATTTTCGACCAATTGTTGGTGCGAATCCTTTTATTGGTGAGATTGGGAAATTGGAAACAGTAAACGAAACGCGAATAGAAGTTGTAGTTCCAGAACATTTGGAAGGTGAAGTGATGAATGCTTTGTTCAAAAATCATCCGTACGAAGAAGTTGCTTATTCTGTTATTTCGTTGAATAATCAAAACAATTATATTGGAATTGGAATGATTGGAGAGTTAGAAAATGAAATGAAAGAACTCGATTTTTTCAATTATTTAAAAACTCAAATGAATACACCTGTTATTCGTCATTCGAAATTATTAAACAAAAAAATAAAGAAGGTTGCTGTACTTGGAGGTTCTGGCGCATTTGGAATAAAAAATGCAATTTCGGCTGGAGCGGACATTTATATCACGGCTGATTTGAAATATCACGATTTTTTTACAGCTGAAAATAAGCTTGTTTTGGCAGATATTGGACATTTTGAATCGGAACAGTTTACAAAAAACTTAATAACTTCGTATCTTAAAGAAAAATTTACTAATTTTGTGGTCTTTAATTCTGGAATTAATACCAATCCTGTTAATTATTGTTAACTATGTCTGAAACAAAAAATATCAAAGAACTAA
>RRZU013405051.1_pt1 | contig 12830 bp, 9 predicted proteins | sample 2165561 | NCBI WGS metagenome assembly RRZU01 (sample SAMN10456909, study PRJNA506462) | wastewater metagenome | isolation source: wastewater sludge | place: USA: Moscow, Idaho
ATCCCCATGAGTGCTGGGTATGGCTCACTCTCGCTCTCTGTTAAAAAACGACCCATAAAAGCATCACTAAAAGTATCTTTGCAAAATTGCTCCTCTGGAGTGTATGTTGTAGCTAATGTTGGGGTTTCTGTGGGCACATTAAAATCCATTGGCTCAAGTTTTAAGCTAGAAGCAGCAAGGACATATTCAGTGCTAGCATTTGAATCATGAGTGGTCTCAGTATTATCAATATAAGCTTTTTGAATTGCTGTTTTAAAGAATCCTTTTGTTGTGTAGTCAAATACCGTTTGAACTGTTGGTCTTGCTTCTTCTATATTATTTGTTCTTACACAATTATTATTATCTTTATAGATATCATCTTCAGTGATAGAAGAGGATAGTATATAGTTTGATGGTGTTGCTTCAGAAAGGCAAGATTTAATTGACTCCATGGTGCTATTAACCTCATTATAACCAAGGCAAGTTCTTTTGATATTGTCTTTTATTTCTATAAGGGCTTCAATTTGAGTAGCACCATCTTTGCAAACACCACCTAAAGCATATGCTACACCATTTGCATCATATAAAATGTTGTCTGCTGAACCATAATTCTTTTCACAATAAAAACTAGCCTTGCATTGTTCTAATGTATTCTCTTTATTTCTAAGACAATTAGAGAGTTCGTCACATTGTGAAGGTTGTCCTGTTGCTGGATTAGGGCAATGCTTTGGAAAAACATTTACAACAGATTTGGCTAAGCAATGGTCATTGCTTTTGTTTGGGGGAGGGCACTGATAAGAGGATATTTGTTTATTTTGTCTCACTTTTACTTTTGTTTCAACATTATCAACAAGAATATAGCCATAATCATACTCTTTTTGTTGTGCTATGGTGCTTGTTTTTACACAAGCATCTTTAATATACCCCTTGCATTCATCGACATGACAAATGGGGTCACTAATATCACTAATACAAATTGGAGATTTTTTGATATCATCATACGATTGACAAGTTACCTCAAAACTCGGGGCCTTTTGAATGCAATTTGCAGTAGAGATTGAATCGTTAGAATCAGTGTTTGTGCATTCAAAAGTTATATCAGTATAATTATAGCTTTGGCTAGAAGAGGGGAGTGAGCAACTAGCACTAAATTGAACACCATAATCATATTCAGAGATTATGTTTGGATTGCTCGCAACACAAGAGACATCAACTGTTTTAAAAATAACTTGTTTATTCTCGTCTAGTGTTTTTACTCGAATAGAGCTTTTGAAATTGCTTGAAATAGCTAAAGAATTATTATTAATTTGAGTACAAATTGTCTTTTCCATTGGGTAATCCATAAGGTATCTCGCATAAGAAAAATCGTAGCTTTGCCCATCATACTCGAACCTATCGTCACTACCTTCTAGTTTCCATTGTCTTTCAACCCTCCACCAAGGCAAACACACCTTAATTGGTCTTAAGTAGTCATTTGATGCAATCTTAATTGGGCAATAGTGTAGTTCTGATTGTGCAGCTCTATCCCAATGTAAATCATTTGCAATTTTATAGGCAAATCTTTTGTTTTCATCACATATCTCAATTGGATTCAAAAAATTTTCATAGTTTTGTTCGTTTCCTTCCGTGTTTAAATAAGCAGAGCCACAATTATTTCTACTGTAGCCAATCCACACATCCTTATCTAATCCAAAGTTTCTGTATATATTCCCAGCCTCGATTGTGCTAGAAGGAGCGAAAATATATCCGCTATATCCGCCAGTTTTTGCAAGACAAGAGGCATATGTCATTTTGTCTCTACTAATTGCATATGTTTCGTTGCTAGTGGAATAGATCTTTTCAAAAGCAATCGGAAGAGTTTTATTTTCAGGAATATCTAAATATCTACAGTTTTCATCATTAATATCATATGTTCCATAACCAATAAAGATTTTTTTGTCCCCATATGCTGAAAAATCTTGTTGAGAAAATGCTTTTATTGAGCTCTTGGAAAATTTAGGGATATAGTAGCCATAAGGCATATCGTTAACCTTTGAGCCTTGTAGAAGATTTACAGATGAACCATCTCTAAGATATTTATCGATAGTTGTTGAATCCGCAAAAGCAAACTTTGAAATACATAAGACCCCAAAAACAGAGATTATTCTGTTAAAATTTTGTAGCATTTATCACCCCTTTTTATTGAATCTTTACAATCAAGCTTCACACATTTATTAACTGATGGGTCAAAAGTTTCGCCAGTATTACAACCAACCTTTACACAACTCCCATCCCCTTGTTGAAAAACACCATCTTTTGTTTCGCATCCATTATTGCTTCCACAATATGGATAATAAGGGAGTTTGCTATCACAAGTGTTGCCTGTGCAAATATCAGTTTGAGTTAAAGTAGGATAGTGTTCTTGCATAAATTGTGTAAAATCATTAGCTTCAAATATATTGCCATTGAATTGATTTGGACATTGGTTGTATTGACAAGTATGGTCATCACATTTTAACGAAGAGCAAACATATTTCGTAAGTCCATTTGAAAGTTGAGTTGTTTTAACTGAAAACTCTTGAGCATTGAAAGATTTTGATAGATCGCTCTTGATTACACAACTACCCATAGAAGTATTGCCGTTATTGTAGTTATAATTTCCATTTGCAAGGAAACTCAACATATTGTAAATACCTACTTCGATTTCTGTTTGTGCTTGGTCCACATAGAAAGAAGTGCCAGAGATTTTAGCAATACAATCATCCCTTGATATGAGTCCATTATAAACACCATATGTTTTGTTGTCTTTTGTGTAGAAACCTGTAAAGTTCTTATTTAAAAGAGATGATATGTCTTTATCTGCATATTTGTAGCCTTCATTGGAGTCTTGTGTTGGAATTGTTGGTAAGAAAGTAATAACGCCAATTGCTCCCTCTAGATATGGATTCCAAAATTCTAAATCAATGCCGTTAGGTTTAATCGCAATAATCTCACCTTGATAAGTAGAAGTATTATCAAAATAACCAACTTTCCCACTAAGGGTACAAGTAGATGTGATTGAACCCAAAGAGGTACTTTTTTCAAATTTATTAAAAGCAGTAAGAGTATTTCCATTTCCTTCAATAAGGAGTTGTCGAATTCCCCCGTCATGATGAATTGAGCCATTAAAAATACAGTCTCCTGAAACATTAATGCAATCAAATGAGCCTAAATGGTCTTTAAAACATAAGCTTTTACCACCATTTGCACTATAAATATCAGTAAGTCTAAAAGTACAGTTCTCATCATTGCTACTACAAAAATACCCCTTTGTTTGCCCAAATTCACTCTCTTTAAAAGAACCACTAATAGAAATTTTAGATAGAGGTCTTTGCATTGAAATGCTCATCATATTTTCATCTGGAGAAGATTTGTAACACAGATTCCCATCTCTTGCATCAGGAGCACAGCTTTTTTGAATATTTGTCGTACTCATACAATTTGTTGAAAAAGTTGTATCTTCTGGTTTGCAATATGAAGTACTTCCACAATAACCATTATCAAGTAAAATTTGAGAGGAATTGCATTGAGTTTCTTTTTCGCAAAGATTAGAAACAGAGCGATAATTAAAAAGATTATTATTGCAACTTTTTATTGCATCTAAAGTGCATTTACCATCAACAACATTGCAATTTGGAAGCATTAAGCATCTTTTTGTATTATTATAGTCTTCAAAAACATTCACATCATTGCAGTTGTTTTGTTTTTCGCAGATATTGAGTGTTGAATTGTAGGTCATCCCTTTTGCAATACAATCGGTTTCATAGCTCATTATACATTTTCCAGTGCTTGTTTCAAGTGTAAGGGGTGCTTCGCAATCGATTGTACACTCTTGATATTTTCTTTTGCAATTAGGTTGGGCAGCATGACTGTAAATAGTATCATCTAAAGTGGATGAACTTATAGAGTTTGGGTCTGGGTCAACTTTTGAGCCATCATTAGTTAAAGGAGAAGTTAATTCCCAGCCAAAACCTTGAGAATTTTTATCATTTGCATCACAAGTGTAGTTTTTATATGAGTAGGAAACCGTTTTTTGACAAGGGGTACCAGAAAAACCAGAGGGGCATTCATTTGTTGTGATATCCTTAAAGCAAGAAGCAAAATAAATAGTGTCTCTACCTGAATTTAATCCGCTACAGTGAATATTTTTATCCGTATATAAACAATAATACCCTGTTGCACTATGCCCATAGACCAATCTATAGTCATTCCCCCATACATTCCCACCTCTCCAATTCATATTGGTTCTGGTTGTCGGTGTATTGGTGCTCTGATTTGAAATTCGATCAAAATACAAATAATAATCATCACCATAAGCAATATCATAATATGTATCTGTTAACACACCATTGTTACAAGATGCATTAAATGTTAATCCGCCCCATTTTCCACCTATTGACCAATTGTTATAAATTTCTTTTGTTACAGAAATAGTTGAAGTAAAATCCTCTGTATTCTTGGTAGCATCAGATATAGAAGATAATTTAATTTCATCTTTGTAACTACAATTATTTAAGCCAAATATTTCAATTTGGAAAACCAAAAAGAGCGACATGGTAGCTATGAATTTTTTCATTATTTTCTCAATCCTTATTTAAAAATATTTAGTATTTTTGGAATAACTTGCTCGATAATTTGCATATTTGAAATGCAAAAATATATAAAAACGAAACAAATTATCCCACTAACGGAAAACATCCCATCAAGTACATTTTGAATATCAACACGACTCGGAATACCGCCTTGATATGCAATAAGCAAGACCACAAACCACCACCAATTTGAAGCATCAAAGAACCACCACCAGTTGGACCCAAAAAAGCTTTCATTTAAAAGAATAATTCCATCAGGAAGATAATAATAAGGCAATAACCAGACCAATAATGGGGCTAGCCCAATAAAAATCTTAGCAGCTTTAAATCTAGGAATGTAACCAACACTACCATAAGTAAAATTTCTTGTTTTAAAACTATATGATGGAAAATAAGAAAAAGAAGTTATCTTTGAAAAGGTAAGAAGTGCAACTAGAAAGTGAGCTGTCTCATGAAGATATGTACCAACAATCTCAAAAATAGCAGATAAATATAATTTAATAATATTAAAAAACTGTCTCATGGCTGAATCACATTCGGAATGCAAGCACCACTTGAAGTAAGAGTCCCAAGACATTGAGAAGTTGTTTCACATCTTGTTCCATTATCTAAAGTTCCAAGTATTCCACACTTGTTCTTTTCACATTTTAGAGTGGTTGTGTTAAATGTATAATCCGCCTCACAAAAGTTCATCTCCCCAATACATTCATTTTTGCTAGAGTCATAATGATATTGAGGATTAGAGCATAAAGTTTTTGTCGGATTAATGCAGCTTTCAGTTGCAGAATCATAAGAGTAGCCACTTAAAGCACAACCTCCCACAAAAGCCATAGTGCAGCTTTTGGTAATCAGATTATATGTCCCAAAATCACATATAATAGTGGAGCTCTCGCAAGTATTTGTTATTGAGTTATATGTATCTGTAGGATTTGTACAAAGTTTTGTGTAATATGTAAATTCTTGACAAATATCTAAAAGAGAATTATAAACAGAACTACCACAATAGCTTTCTAACCTCTCGCATCTATTGTCATGCCACACATAACCAGCATCGCAAATATTTTCATTAGCATTAGTTTTTCCACATTTTGCACTAGTGTCAATAGGACAGGTGTAATCAACTTGGACACAATTGTTTAAGGGTGGTGTAGAACTGTTAGTGCAAGTTGGATTCCCACAATCGCTACCATGATTTCTTACTTGCCAAGGATTTTGATAATAGTTAATATCAGTAGGGCATTTGTATTCATACCAATCGTATTCCATTTTACAGCTCCCATCAGGTTGTTCTGTAGTATATGAAGGACAATTGGCATTAATATAACAATTATCGTTAGATATTACATATTCACTAGGGCATCTTACTTCATTTAGCACTTGCCCGCTTCTTGAATTCCACAATAATGCCCCATTTGGTCCATTTACATGAGCAGATAGCCACCAAGCTCCACCATGCAAGTCCCACCCAGCATAGTATAAAGTATGATCACCTTTTGTGAGAAATACGGAAGCAGCTTGCGGAGCACCCCAATAGTACACATTTAATAGGCGAACCCCATCAATATCAAGCCAACCAGTGTCGTCTGCACCTAAATAAATATAATAGTTTCCATCAGCAGGAGCATAAAATTTATCACTATGAGTGCCTGGTTCAATATCGTAAGAATCACCAAGCCCCCAAGAGTTGCTCGCACCAGAACGATTAAATGAATACGAATAATCAATAACTCTTCTGTAGTCTTTAATACCATCAAAATTGTTATCTAAAAAGCAGCTAACCCCTTCTTTGATGTGTCCTGTTCCACAAATCTTCGTGTAACTCTTTACAACATGATTTTTAACACTATAGCCATCTGTAAAATGTTCATTGGATGGGCAATCTTCTCTTCCACTAGGGCAAGTTTCAGTCCCTAGAAAATCTGTTTCGCAACTAAAAAGTTGGCTTTGAAGTCTCTCGTCATAGATAACAACATTAGAAACAGGTGTCATTAGCGGATTGGTATAAACATATTGTTTTGGTACCTCGATTTCATTAGAGGATGTTTTTCTCCCGATATCAACAATCCCTTGATTTTTTAAGAACTGATTTGCTGCATTTGCACAAATAGGAAAAAGCAAAGAAGTTGCTAGAATATTTCCTATGAAAAATTTATTTTTCATTTTTCCTCCTCAAAGAGTAACATATAGATGAAAGTTCGTTTCCCTTCTTCTTGAGAGTTTGGTAAAAAATCAGCATTGACACTTAATTTGGAAGGCTTTCCTGAAACATAAAATTTCACTTTTCCATTATCAAAATAACTATCAGCTAGAATCTCTTTTGGAAGTTGAGCAGATGTTGAATAAAACATAGTGTCGTTGCTTATTCTTTCTAGTAACTCGTTGTATGTAAGTTGAGTGCTACTATAGATTCCATAAGCATTTATATTAGCAAATATCTCTTTTTCTAAAATATTTTCTTCCCCCTTGTAAACTCTTGAAAAAGATGCTCCATTGCTTTGACTCTCTTGTTTTACAAAAAGAACCCCCTCGGTACCTGCAATCTCCTCTATAGAATCAAAAGAGTGAAAGCTCTCATACTTATTGTCGCTTGTAAGCTGTTTATTAGCAAAGTGTTCAGCAAGGCTATCCATATCATATGCTAAGTAAAGTCCACTTGCTGTATTGTATGTTTTATTTTCATCTTTTTTGTAAGCATCTATTGGTCCCCAGTTATAAGAATATGTGCATTGCTGTGAAGTGTATCCGTTGACATCAACTACATCTTTACAATCAGAATGTTTGAATTTTCCAGCCATGAAATTAGTTCTTTTTATAGGTTTAAATCCATTTTGAGTTTTAAGAAGATAAGTTCTTTCTTGAATTCTTATATTTGGATCAGTTTTACCACTTTGGATTCCATCGGCAGTTTCAAATGTGCCATACATCGGTCGATATACCCCATCTACTTCATAAACATTGTAGAAGTAGTATGTTTTGCTATCGTCTATATCGTAAGAATTCGGTTTAAGGAGCCAATGAATTATTTTAGACATCCCGTTTGGTGTTTCACTATAAGCATTTCTAAAAGGGATAGATTCTTTAACCGTTTTTGAAGAAACATTAAAATTATCAAGTTCCATCATATTTGCATATGACACTTCTACCATCTCTCCAAGATTTATTTCTTGTCTTGCTGTTGTGTCTCCGTTTGCACTCACCCCTCTTGTGAAATCGATTCTAGGTCTTATTGCACCAGGTTGTTGTATCCCATTGGCAACAGTTATTTTTATAGAGTCATCATTAATCCAAGACCGTTCAACAAGCGGCATATCATCATCTGTAAAAAGCTTTTCGCATAAATCTTTATTACAAGATGTGTTTGTTGGGGAATTAATGCACCCAAAATCTATATCCGAAATATCAGTAGGAAGATTAAGGGGATCAAATGCATTGATATGTTTATAAGTTGGTTGACAGTCTGCATAAACTTTACATTTGGAAGAGCAGTCTTGTTGTGTATAATAAGCACCGTAGATTGGCTCCCTCTCTTGTGCCTCTTTGGTGACACACACCTTGTAGGTTGATGAACCAAGTATAATTGTCTTTACTTCCCCCTTACAAGTAGTAGCATCTTCTGTAAAGTGTGTAGCTGGACAAAACCAAAACTTATTGTCTGCATATTGAAGCTTTGAGCTTTTAAGCGTAACTGTTAAGTTTGAATCGGAATTAATTGTACCATTTTGCTCCATATCAAAATGGTGAGGATGAAAAACTATATTATATTGTGAGCTTCGGATTGTGTCTAAATAGATTTTAAAGGTGATTATGGGTTCATCTATCAGAACAGTTCTTGAGGTAAGAAATGGAACCAATAAATCAGAACTTGTGGAATAAGCATTTACATCCATTAGAAATTTATTCTTTTTTGATATAAGATACTCTTTAAATGCAGTTTGATTTGTGTCGTTATCATCCTTGTAAACATTATGCTCGATGTTGAATGAAAGCTCAATATATTTTGCTAACATAGTGGGGTCAGCATTAATAGATAAATTGATACCGCTTGAACTAAGTTCTTGATTATGGGTTGTTACATGAGAGAGTTCTTTATTCATGTCAAGACTCATACAAGAGACATCTTCATTACATAAGTTTTCACATCTTTTTTTTGCATCCTCTTTGCTTTCAGGAAAGGAACCACCAGAGGTAAAGCTACTTGTGGACATACTAGGAAGTGGACAAAAATATGAGTTGGTAAGTTTTCTTGTTACATAACAATCTACGGTTTTAAGATTAGCAATTTTGGAACGAATAGCATCATTTAATTGCTTGTGAGTTGTAATTGCTCTAAGTTGTGTCGAATTAACATCCCCATTTGCCAAAAGAGCTGTAGAAGAATATGTTGCAGGATTATTTGCATCAAACTCTTGCATTTTTTGTTTTAATTGATCTGCAATTGATGCACCAGCAGATGGCATCTTAAGTTTCATTGCATTAACATAACCTTTGAGATTTTCTGCATTGATAGTTGTTTTGTTACCATCTCTTGATGACAAGGAGAGAGAGGAGTCTGGCTTTAAATATCCAAGTCTATCTGCTAGTGATTCTATAATGGTAGCATTTAAGTCAACAATTCCACTGGTGTTCATATCATATTTAATAAAGCTTTTAACACTGTTTGGGTCATTTTGAGGGTCAATATTTACAAGGCTAGATGTTGCATTGAGTTCTTCTGCTGTTGGAAAAAAATCAGCATTGAGGTTGCTTTGATAATTAAGAACTGTAAAGATACCAAAAGAGGCAATAAGTGAATTAATAGAAAAAAGTTTTCTGTTCATTCTGCTGCACTTTTTGCTTTATCTTTTATGTATGTAGTGGAGTTACTAAATACTTTATCAACTGTTGCTTCCTCAACACCTGTTTTTTGTGAAAAGCTACTTTTTGCATCGTTATAAGTGTCAGGGGCAAAGTTATACAAGATTAATCCTATCACAAAGAAAAACAATGCACTCTTCCATAAAAATTGATTCATATTTCCCTCTTTTTAATAATTCTTTAATAGCTCAAAATGTTTTTTGAAATTTTTATCTTTTTCTTGAACCATTTCAAAAAATTTAACCAATAAAATATCCCCTCTTGCAACATATTGGATATCGCTTTTTGAAGGATAAGCATCCCCGTTATGCTTTGCATAGATAATCGCTGGAGCTGATGTTATGTTTAGCTTTTTAAAAATAAATGGGTCAAAGATAACAGTCGCATTTTTAATAAAGAGTTCTCTGCTATCGTATTCATTGAGACTTGTAGTAAGTCCAAGATAATAATCTCTAAATTCCTTAGTTGGAAACCCTTGGAGTACTAAATAGACCTTTGTATGAAAGTAGTAGTTAATGAGGCTAGCTGCTAATACGAATTCCCTTGTAGAATTAACAGGAACATTGGAAGAAAATAAAAAATAAATTGCATCATCAGAAGAGGATATTTCACTTTGTGCTAAATCAAGAGCTTCTTTGAGTTCCTTGTAGAGATTTGGAAGTTTAGTTTTTAATTGAGCTAAAACTAATTCCTCTTGCTGTTTTGAAATATTGGTTCTTGTGTTAGAGATAACCTTGCTTATAGATTCTTTTTTAGAGTCAATATTATTGCCTAATAGGTTAGTGGCTAACAAAAGAGCAGTTAAAAAAAGCTTATTATTTTTGTGCAGCACTTGGTCCATCCTCTGGTGCTCCTTGTGAAGCTAAAGCCACATAGTCTCTTCTTTGACTAGCAATCCAAATAACCCTTTTCCAATTCCCAACACCATTTTTAAAAGAGTGCTCTATTGCACTTATTCCAAGTTCCCCATCTTCTCCAACTGTAGGAGATACTAATTGCAAAGTGTATTGAGTCATGGGAGGCACAAATCTCCTTGATGGTCTACATCTAATATCTTCATCGTAACCATTTAGAACATTAAGAGTCGTGTGTCCTACCTCAAGGGCACTAACAATTCCTCTTTTTGAATGCATCTCATAAAGAGTGTGTCCAAACCCAAGTTTTGCTGACATAATTGGATCTTCGTTTGTAGGGATTGAGCCCATTGGCACAGAACCAGAGCAACCCATCGAGTAGTACATTCCATCAATAATGGAACGGAGTTGCTTACCAGCACTCCCTTCTCTTTTTTGATGCCCTGAAAGTTTATCAAGTGTGGTGTTCGCAACACAACTCCCAGCACTAGCAACCGCACCAAATACAGTTGCAAAAATACCTCGTTCAGGGTTAAGGTCAAAATTTAAAATATCCCACCATTTTTTCGGATCTATAACTGCAAGATAAATTATCTTCGGATTTCCCTCTTCAAAAGTAAATATCCCACCGCTTTTATCTTTAAGTACAATTCCAGCAACAGGGAATTTGAAAACATTGATATACATTCCACTATTTTTTGTTAGAAGTCCTGTTTTATCTGGTCTCCAAGAACCAAGTTCAATTCCAAGAGATGGCACCTCATTATTGTTTGCAACCGCATCGGCTATATACAAAGGCTCTTTTAAATATGCATCAAAACCAAGCATCCCTTTTTTTGGGTCTTTGGTCGCACAAGTATGAAGTTTACCAGTTACACTCATCTCCTCCCAAAAACCTTTTTGCCAATCATATTGAGTAGTCATAAGTTGGATACCACTTCTTCTTTCGGCATCAGTCATATATGAGGTTGATTTTCCATTTTTATCAGTATAAACAGCACCATAAGAGCAAGAAGCTAAAAGTGTAAATAGGCTTGTAAAGAGTAGTTTATTTTTCATGGAGTTCTAGCTCCTCCTTGAATTTAATTATATTGAGTGTTTTGGTCTCTTTGATATTTTCATATCTTGTTATCTTAGTAGGGTAGGTTGCAACATTATATCTATCGACCAATGGAATATTTTGCTCGGCGATTGGGTATGCCTCAACGGAATACTTTTGTGAAAATCCCCTTGAATCAACTTCATTAACTAGATAGATGCATTTTCCAAACTCTTTTAAGACCCACTCGATAACTTTTGGTTTATCATTTCCATTAATAAAACAAATTGAGAAAGTTTGCCCAATAGGTAAGTTTGATGGAATCTTGTCTCCAGCAGAATAAACAAGTATTCCATCGGGAGAAACGATGTCATGTTGTGCAATCACAAAATCTTCACTCTTGGTAGATATTGCTTTATTGCTCTCTGGCATATAGTGATGAGAAGTGAAGCTACTTAACACATCTTGTGTAAGTTGTTTAGTGATTGCATCAGTATCTAGTCTCTTCAATCCCTCTTGAATTACATCATCACCATTTTCTTCTGCAATATTGTAAGTTGTGCCAACAATTCCAAAATCAACAAGCCCATTCCCAAAAAGACTCGAAACCAGCAAGGAAAAGATAATGAACTTTTTCATTTATTGCTCTTAGAAGATGAGGTATATTGAAGTTTGTTGTAGCGACTCATGATTCCATCTCTTTTGTAATCAAGAGTACAGTTGCTTATTCCAGATTGATATACCTTTAAAGCATAAGCGGGATTGTTTTCGATATGTTCATAGTAGTGCCCCTCAAGAAGATAACTATCACATAGATTTTGTTTTATGAGTTGAGGTAAAATAGGAAAGAGATATTTTTCATAAGAGGCATTATCAAAGATATTTCCATATCGAAAGAACTCATCTATAAAAATTTGAGAAAATATAGGCTCATTGTGTCCTTTTGCAAAATCCCTTAATCTCGTAAGGTACTCGTCTCTATTTTCTTTGTTGCTATAAATAGAACTTTTTAGTTGGTAAATTCCGCTCAGTTCTAAAGCATAAGAGTTGAATAGATTTTCTTGTGTCTTGAAACTATAAGCAGGGAGCTCATATTTTAAATCATTTAAAGAGCGAGTGTAATCAGGCATTAAATTACTACAAAAACCTTGAACAGCAATTGAAAGAACAATCGGAAGAACAAATTTTATTTTCATTATAATACCTCAAAAAATATAGTTAGATTATGCCATCTATACCTTAAATAAAAATAAAAATAACTTTATGCAATCTTAAGGAAGTCCTTATATAATTTCTTGTTTTTGTTTTGAATTTTTCTCAAAAATTCAAAGACCATATGTTTTTAACATAATTTTTATCCCCAACAGCCCGAAAAACCTCGTCCTTTAGGTCGAGGATGCAAGTGCTACTTGTATTTTCCATTTTCATATTTTCCCTTTCTTGTATTTTACAATATTGACAACATTTTGTAAAGATAATATAATACTCCTATGA
>RRZU010060030.1_pt1 | contig 12829 bp, 13 predicted proteins | sample 2165561 | NCBI WGS metagenome assembly RRZU01 (sample SAMN10456909, study PRJNA506462) | wastewater metagenome | isolation source: wastewater sludge | place: USA: Moscow, Idaho
CGCTCTGCGGTCATCCGGGCCCGCTGACGTGGGCACCTCCTACGACCGGATGACCGCGTTGCTCCACCCGCCACGGTGGACCACCGGCCGTCGCTCGTCCCCCCGAGCGGCGGCCGGGTTCGTTTGGGGCATCCCCCGCGACCCGGCGGGTCCTGTCACCGATCCGGTATCCGAGAATCGGCCCGGAAAGGCATTGGGCCGATCTCTCGGACCCTCCGGATCGGCGCCACCCGCCGAGTCGCTACCCCGTTGGGCTGATGGGGGAGTCCGTCGTTGGTCTCGTCTGCAGGTCCCCTACGAGTGTCGCCCTGCTGACGCCTGGTCGCTCAGCGGCGGTCGACTCATGGACGAGTGGCTGTCGAGGCTCACGGAGCGCGGCGGACGGCCGCGAGAGAGGTGGAGTTGGAGGAAATATCTGCCGTATCTGGCAGCTAATGCCTCCAATGGAGGTCAGTTGTCGGCTCGGCGACGACATTGGGCCACGCTCCGTGGTGATCTGGTCGAAGGCACCGGCCCGGATCCTTCTCGCCGAGTCGGCGGGACCGGTCAAGACCCCGTCGCGGGCAGACTGGCGGGGTGGGTCGTGCTCTCGGCGTGGTCATGGTCGTGCTGGGGCTGGCCGCCTGCGGGTCCGGGGTGCAGCCGAAGCCGGAGGTGGCGGGAGATGGGCGGGGGGCGGTGTTCGATTCGGCGGGGGTGTGCGACGCCTTGGCCCGGGTGGCGGCCGCCGATCGCCGCGCGGGTCAGGACGCCGCCGGCCTCGACGGGTGGGACGAGGTGCAACCCGTCCTCGTAGCGGCCTCGGCCGACGCGGCGGACCTGTATGACGAGGCCCGGGCCGTTGCGCCGCCCGAGCTGGCCGAGCCCTTGGAGCAGGTGGCGTCCACGTCACGGGCGCTGTCGGGCCTCGCCGCCCGGTCGGACAGCCGCCGCGCCTTTCAGCGCGACGGCCAGCGCCTCGAGGGCTTCGCCGAGGCCCAGGTCGCGGTGGCGGGCCTGAACGACTACACGCGCCAGCACTGCGGCTTCACCCTCGTCGACAACTGACCCCGTAGCCTGTTCGGGTGGCCCGCACCTACGCCATCCGGACCTTCGGGTGCCAGATGAACGAGCACGACTCCGAGCGCATCGCCGGGCTGCTCGAGGCGGACGGACTTGTCCCGGTCGAGGGCGATGACGACACGTTGGCCGACGTCGTCGTCCTCAACACGTGCTGCATCCGGGAGAACGCCGACAACAAGCTCTACGGGCATCTCGGGCACCTGAAGTCGCTGAAGGACCGGCGGCCCGACCTGCAGATCGCCGTCGCCGGGTGCCTCGCCCAGAAGGACCGTGAGGCCATACGCGAGCGGGCGCCGCACGTCGACGTGGTGTTCGGCACGCACAACGTGCACCGGGCCGCCGAGCTCCTCCAACAGGCCGCGACCACCGGCCCGGTCACCGAGATCCTCGAGGAGACCGTCCTCGAGGACCGCGAGGCCTTCCCCTCGGCCCTGCCCACCCGCCGCGACGTCGGCTACGCCGCGTGGGTCACCATCCAGATCGGCTGCGACAACAAGTGCGCGTTCTGCATCGTCCCGGCCGTGCGCGGCCCCGAGATCAGCCGTCCCGTGGACGACATCGTCGCCGAGGTCGAGGCCCTGGCCGCCGACGGCGTCACCGAGGTCACGCTGCTGGGCCAGAACGTCAACTCCTTCGGCCGAGACGGTGCCGGCCAGCCCCGCCCCCTGTTCGCGCCCCTCCTGCGGGCCGTGGGCGCGGTCGAGGGCATCCGACGGGTGCGCTACACCAGCCCGCATCCGAAGGACCTCCGCGCCGACACCATCGCGGCCATGGCCGAGACGCCCACGGTCTGCGAGCACCTCCACCTGCCGTTGCAGTCGGGGAGCGACCGCGTGCTGGCGGCCATGCACCGCGGGTACACAGGGGAGCGCTACCTGGCCAAGGTCGCAGCCGCCCGTGCAGCCATCGACGATCTCGCGGTGACCACGGACATCATCGTCGGGTTCCCCGGCGAGACCGACGACGACTTCGCCGACACCCTCGCGGTCGCCGCCGAGGCCCGCTTCGACGGCGCCTACACCTTCATCTACTCGCCCCGCCCGGGAACCGAGGCGGCCGAGCGGGTCGACCAGTTCGTGGACCCGGCGGTGGTGTCCGAGCGCTACGAGCGGCTGCGCGTGGTGATCGATCGGAGCGCCCAGGCGGCCTACGCAGAGCGGGTCGGGCGCGTCGAAGAGGTCGTGGTCGAGGGCCCGAGCCGTACCAACCCGGACCTCACCACCGGCCGCACCCGCCAGAACCGCCTCGTCCACTTCACCGCCGAGCCGCTGCGCGCCGGCACCCTCGCCACCGTCGAGATCACCCGGGCCGGCGGCCACTCGCTGCGAGGCGAACTGCGAGAGGTGCTCGCTGCGCCCCGCCACCGCACCCGCATCCCGGTGGTGGCCGGCTGATCGCGCCCTCGGCTCGCCGACCGCCGGCCTTGGCTGGCGATCGATGCCAAGCGTTGCCGGGGGACCGGCCGCGCTCGCGATGACCGACCCTCACCCGGGCATCCCGACGCCCAGGCCGCTCGACGAGCCGCCCGAGCCGACGGGGTCCTCGTCGTCGCCGGACTCACCGCCCCTCGCCGGCCGCCGCCACCTCGCGATCGTCGGCGTCACCGCGTCGGGCAAGTCGGCGCTGGCCATGGCCGTCGCCCGGGGCCGCTCCGACGTCGAGCTGATCTCGGTCGACTCGATGCAGGTCTACCGGGGCATGGACATCGGCACCGCCAAGCCGACACCGGCCGAGCGGGCCGAGGTCCCCCACCACCTCATCGACCTCGCCGACCCCAGCGAGGACTTCACCGTCACCCGCTTCCAGGGCGCCTTCCGCGACGCACTGGCCGGCATCGAGGCGCGCGGCCATCGGGCCGTGCTCGTGGGCGGCACCGGCCTGTACCTGCGGGCCGTCATCGACGACCTCGAGATCCCTGGGCGCCACCCGGAGGTCCGGGAGGCGATCGAGGCCGAGGCCGACACCGAGGCGCTCCACCGCCGCCTCGTCGCGCTGGACCCCGTCGCCGCCGCCCGCATGGAGCCCACGAACCGCCGGCGGGTCGTGCGGGCCCTCGAGGTGTGCCTCGGCAGCGGGCGGCCCTTCTCGTCCTACGGCCCGGGCCTCGACGCCTACCCGCCGACCCGCTTCGCCCTTCTCGGGCTGCAGCGATCGGTCGAGGACACGGCCGCCCGCATCGCCACCCGGTTCGACGAGCAGCTGGCCGCCGGGTTCGTGGACGAGGTGCGCGCCCTCGCCGCCGCCCCAGCGGGGCTGTCCCGCAACGCTCGCCAGGCCCTGGGGTATCGGGAGCTGCTGGCCCACGTGGAACAGGGCCTGCCCCTGGACGACGCCGTGGAGCAGGCCGTCAGCGGCATCCGTCGCTTCGCCCGCCGCCAGCGTTCCTGGTTCCGCCGCGACCCGCGCATCGCCTGGGTCGACGCCACCCAGGATCTGGGGAGGCTTCTCGCGGTCGTGCTGCGAGACTGGTACGAATGCGGCTGACCAAGCACCAGGGCCTCGGGAACGACTTCCTCGTCCTGCTCGACCTCAACGGGGTCCACGCCGTCACGCCCGAGCTGGCCCGCAGCCTCTGCGATCGCCACCGTGGCATCGGCGCCGACGGTCTCCTCCACGTCACCACCGGCCTCGGCGACGCCGACGTCACCATGGTGCTCTACAACGCCGACGGGTCGCGGGCCGAGATGAGCGGCAACGGCGTCCGCTGCCTCGGCCAGGCCGTGCTCCAGGCCGGCGTGGTCGAGGGTCCCCGCATCCGCGTGGCCACCGATGCGGGCCTGCGCACGCTCGAGATCCTCGCCACCGAGCACCCCGAGACCCACGTGGTCACGGTCGACATGGGCCCGGTCGACGACCAAGGCGACACCACCGAGTGGGTGGGCGCCGGCGTGGTCGCCGCGGGCTGGGCCAGCATGGGCAACCCCCATCTCGTGCTGTACGCGCCCGACCCCGACGGGGCCCCGGACGTGGTCGAGATCGGCCAGGCCGTCAACGACAAGACCCCCGGGGGCGCCAACGTCGAGGTCATCGGCATCGGTGACACCTCCGGCGATCTGGTCCTCGAGGTGTTCGAGCGGGGCGTGGGTCCCACCCTGGCCTGCGGGACCGGTGCCTGCGCGGCGGCCGCCATCGCCCACCGCTGGGGCCTCGTGGGCCGCGACGTCCGGGTCCACATGCCCGGCGGCACCGCCCACGTCACCCTCACCGAGTCGACGATCCTCCTCGGCGGCCCCACCACCTCCATCGGTCTCATCGAGTACCCGTGGCCGGTACCCGAACCCGCTGCGTGACCGGACCGGGCGCGATATTCAGCGGGCTTGGCGTGCCCGCGGCGGGTAGGCAGGTGTCGTCATGGCACTGATCGACCGGTCCTTCCGGGAGAAGATCGTCCTCGTCGGCGTGCAGTTGGCAGGCGAGAGCGAGGAGTCCGTCGAGTCGTCGCTCGACGAGCTCGCCCTGCTCGTGGACACCGCCGGCGCCGACGTCATGGCCCGGACCACCCAGCGCCGCGATCGGCCCGATCCCGCGTACTACGTGGGCAAGGGCAAGGTCGACGAGCTGCGGGACATCTCGCTCGAGGTCGACTCCGACACCGTCGTGTTCGACGACGAGCTGACCCCCGCCCAGCAGTTCAACCTCGAGAAGGTGCTCGGCCGGACGGCCATCGACCGCACCGCGGTGATCCTCGACATCTTCGCCCAGAACGCCCACAGCCAGGAGGGCAAGGCCCAGGTCGAGCTGGCCCAGCTGCGCTACCGCCTGCCCCGCCTGCGTGGTCGGGGCACCCAGCTGAGCCAGCAGGGTGGCGGTCTGCTCGGCAACCGTGGTCCCGGCGAGACCCAGCTCGAGGTCGACCGTCGGCGCCTCGTCCGCCGCATCCACAAGCTCGAGGCCGAGCTGCGCCAGATCGCCGGCCACCGGGCCACCCAGCGCAAGGCCCGCAAGCGCTCGCAGGTGCCCACCGTGGCCGTCGTGGGCTACACCAACGCCGGCAAGTCGACCATGCTCAACCGCCTTACTGACGCCGGCGTGCTCGTCGAGGACCGCCTCTTCGCCACCCTCGACGCCACCACCCGCAGGCTCGAGCTGCCGGGCGGACGCAACGTCCTGCTCACCGACACCGTCGGGTTCGTCCAGAAGCTGCCCCACCAGCTCGTGGAGGCCTTCAAGTCGACCCTCGAGGTGGTGGCCGAGGCCGACCTCCTGCTCCACGTCGTGGACGCCTCGGCCGACGACCCGGACGCGCAGATCGAGGCCGTGCGCTCCGTGCTCGTCGAGATCGGTGCGGGCGACGTGCCCGAGCTGCTCGTGTGGAACAAGGCCGACCGTACGCCCGAGGCCGGCCGCCGCGCCGGTCTCTCCGCCGGATCGGTGGCGGTGTCGGCCCTGACCGGCGAGGGCATCGACACCCTGCTCGCCGTCCTCGGCGATCGCCTCGCCCGGACCACGGCCACCGTCGACCTGCTCGTGCCCTTCGGGCGGGGCGACGTCCTCGCCCGGGTGCACCGCGAGGGCGAGGTGGTCGAGGAGCGGGCCACCGAGGGGGGCATGGCCGTGCGCGCCCGCCTCGACGAGACGGCGATGGGGCACCTCACGCCATACGTTGTCTCCCCGTGAGCGCCCCGACGGGATTCCAGCCGCCGCCCTACCCCTACGACCGCCTCGATGATCTCAAGGTGGTGGCCGACCGCCTCGACGGCGGCTGCATCGACCTCTCCATCGGCACCCCGTGCGACCCGCCGCCTGCGGCGGTCGTGGAGGCCCTCGCCACCTCGGGTGCCGAGCGGGGCTATCCGGCCTCGGTGGGGACGCCGGCCTTCCGTGAGGCGGCCGCCGGGTGGATGGAGCGCCGCCTCGGCGTGACCGTTCCGGCGGAGCACGTCGGGGCCTGCGTCGGCTCGAAGGAACTGGTGGCGGGCCTGCCTCAGTGGCTCCACCTGCGCCGCCCCGACCTCGACACCGTGCTGTACCCGGCCATCAGCTACCCCAGCTACGCCATGGGCGCCACCCTCGCCGGCTGTCGGGCCGTGCCCGTGCCCGTGGACGACCACTGGCGCCTCGACGTGTCGGCCATCGACCCCGCCGACGCCGTCCGCGCCCTTTGCCTGTGGTCCAACACGCCCGGCAACCCCGCCGGAGGCCTGGACGACCTTGCCGCGCTCGCTGCCTGGGGCCGGGCCGCAGGCGTGCCCGTGTTCAGCGACGAGTGCTACGCCGAGTTCACCTGGGACGGCGGCCCCCGCACCATCCTCCGCGAAGGCCTCGAGGGCGTGGTGGCGGTGCACTCGCTGTCCAAGCGCTCGAACCTCGCCGGCGCCCGTCTGGGCTTCTACGCCGGCGATCCTGAACTGGTGCACTACCTCCGAGAGGTGCGCAAGCACGCCGGCTTCATGCCGCCGGGCCCCGTGCAGGCGGCCGGGGCGGTGGCTTACGGCGACGACGCCCACGTGGACGAGCAGCGAGCCCGCTACCGATGCCGACTGGAGCGGGCGGCCGAGGTGCTGGCGGCCATCGGCCTCGACGCCCCGCTCCCCGGCGGCGCCTTCTACCTGTGGGTGCCGGCGCCCGACGGCGACGCCTGGGCCTTGGCGGCTCGCCTGGCCACCGACGCCGGCGTCCTCGTCAGTCCGGGCGAGTTCTACGGCGAGGCCGGCGCCGGCCACGTGCGCCTGGCCATGGTCCAGCCCGACGAGCAGATCGAGTTGATGGCCAGGCGCCTCGGGGTGGCGTGACCGCCCCCGCCGCCCCCGCAGACCTCCGTCCCCGCACCACGGGGTACTGGGTGGGCGGAGCACTCGTCGGCGTGGGCTTCCTCGTCGGCGCTCTGCTTCTCGGCCTCGCGGTGTCGCACTCGATCGGCGAGTTCCGAGACCTCGGAGACGACGTCGACGCCATGGACCGCATCTCCGTCCCCGGCGAGGGCGTGGTGACGATCGACGGGGCCGGCGACCGGGTGATCTACGTCGAGGGTGGCGGCGGCGCGGCGCCGATCGCGACCCTCAGTCCCACCGAGGTCACGGTGGAGTCCATCGCGCCGGACTCGACGCCGATTCCCGTCCGGAACGTCTCGGTGAGCGAGACCTACGACCTGAGCGGCCACTCCGGTCGCGCCGCGCTCGAGTTCACCGTCGACGAGCCCGGCGACTACCGCATCGCCGTCGAGGAGGCCCCGAGCTGGGTGACCAACGTCGCCGTCGGGCCGCATCTCGACCTGATCGGGCCCATCGGCTCCATCTTCGTGGCCGTCTTCGTCCCCGCCGGGGTCGGGGGTGTTCTGGTGCTCGCCGGAGCGGTGGTCCTGATCGTCACCGGCGTCCGCCGCAGTGCGGCCCAGCGTCAGGCCCGCGTCGCTGCCGCGCCACCCGTCTCCGCATGGGGGCCCGTACCCGCGGGCTCCCCGTACCTCCATGCGCCACCGGGGTACGCCGCCCCCGGCCCGCTGCCGCCCGGGCTGCCGCTGTCGGCCTACCCGCCCCCGGCGTACCCGCCGGCCGGCTGGCTCCCCCCGGGACCGGTGCCGATCGCTCCTGTTCCGCCGCCCGGCCGGCCCGCTGCCTCGGCGTGGCCCGGCGGCGCCGTGGCAGGTCGCGCCGGCGGGGGCGCCGGGTCGGCCTCGCCCGGGGGCGAGTCCACCCCCCGGGACACCCCCGAGCCCGCTGGGTTCGCGGCGGACGACGTGAGCGGCTCCTCGCCCGCGGGTACCGCAGCCGAGCCCGGCCCGGCCCCGGTGGGCGAGCCCTCGCCCGACGCGCCGACGGACGGATAGCCCGCCCCTGCGGCGCTGGCTTAGGGTGCGCCCATGGCTGACCTGAAGGACCAGATCGAAGACCTCTTCGCCCGTCGCAGCGAGCTCGACCCCCACGACGGCGACGCACGCGCGGTGGTGGACGCCGCCATCGACCTCCTCGACAAGGGCGAGGCCCGGGTCGCCGAGTACGGCCCCGACGGCGAGGTGATCGTCCACCAGTGGCTCAAGCAGGCCATCCTCCTGCTCTTCACCCTCACGCAGATGGAGACCATCGAGCTGGGGCCCTTCGAGTACGCCGACAAAATCGCCCTCAAGCGCGACTTCCAGGCCCAGGGCGTCCGCGTCGTGCCCGGCGCGTCGGCCCGGGTGGGGTCCTTCCTCGACCGCGGCGTGGTGCTGATGCCGAGCTACGTGAACATCGGGGCGCGGGTCGGGGCCAACACCATGGTCGACACGTGGGCCACCGTCGGCTCGTGCGCCCAGATCGGCGCCAACGTCCACCTGTCCGGAGGCGTCGGAATCGGGGGCGTGCTCGAGCCGCCGCAGGCCTCGCCGGTGATGGTGGGCGACGAGTGCCTCATCGGCAGCCGCTGCATCGTGGCCGACGGCGCCCGCGTGGGGGACGGCACCGTGCTGGGCGCCGGCTGCGTGCTCACCAGCTCCATCCCCGTGATCGACGCCGAGACCGGCGAGGAGATCAGCCGGGGCGTCGTGCCCTCGTGGTGCGTTGCGGTCAGCGCCACCCGGCCCCGCACCTTCGCCGGCGGCGAGTTCGGCCTTCCCTGCGTCCTCGTCATCAAGCGCCTCGCGGAGGGCGAACGCCACGACAAGGGCAAGCTCAACGACGTGCTGCGCTCGCACGGCCTGGCCACCTGAGCGGGCGATGAAGAAGCCCCAGCCGCCCCACGACCTGCTGGCCCTCACCGCCCAGCTGGTCGACATCCCTTCCGAGAGCCGGGACGAGGCGGCCATCACCGCCCACCTCGAAGCGGCGCTGCGGGCCCAGCGCCACCTCCGCGTCGACCGGGTGGGCGACAACCTGGTCGCCCGCACCGAGCTGGGCCGCCCCTATCGCATCGTTCTGGCGGGCCACACCGACACCGTGCCCGCGGCGGACAACGCCCGCGCCCGCATCGAGGGCGACACCCTGTGGGGCCTCGGCGCGTCCGACATGAAGGGTGGGCTGGCGGTGATGCTCGAGCTGGCCCGCACCATGCCGGCGCCGGCGGTCGACGTCACCTACGTCTTCTACGCCCGTGAGGAGATCGATGCCGCCTCCAGCGGGCTCGGCGAGCTCTTCGCCACTCGGCCCGACCTGCTCGCCGGCGACGCCGCGATCCTGGGCGAGCCCACCGCCGCCGCGTTCGAGGCGGGGTGCCAGGGCACCATGCGCATCCAGGTGGAGCTGACGGGCCAGCGCGCCCACTCGGCGCGTCCCTGGATGGGGCGCAATGCGGTGCACCGCCTCGGCGCCCTGCTGGCCCTCGTCGACGCCGTGCCCGAGCGCCGGCCCGTGCTCCAGGGCTGCGAGTACCGCGAGGCCCTCCAGGCCGTGTTCGTCGAGGGTGGCGTGGCCCCCAACGTGGTGCCCGACCGCGCCATGGTGACCCTGAACCACCGCTTCGCCCCGGACCGCACTGCGGACGAGGCCGAGGCGGCGGTGCGGGCCGTCGTCGCCCCGGTGCTCGAGGACGGCGACCGCTTCGAGCGCATCGACGTGGCCGACGCCGCCCCGCCGGGGCTCGACCACCCCCTGCTGGCGGCCCTCGCCGGCCGTCACGACCTGGAGGTCCGGGCCAAGCTGGGTTGGACCGACGTGGCCCGCTTCGCGTCTGTGGGCGTGCCGGCGGTCAACTTCGGCCCCGGGGACTCCACCTACGCCCACCGCGCCGACGAGCACGTCGAGCGGGACTACCTCGACGCCACCTGGTTCGTCCTCGCCGACCTCCTCAACGCTGGAGTGTGACCCGCTGGGGTGAATTGAGGAGGGGCCGGCCTTGCGGCCGGCCCCTGCGTCAACTCGTTCGCGGCGGGCTAGAGCTTGGCGAGGGCCTCGGTGTAGCGCTCGGCTTCGCGGGCGGTGCCGAGGCTGTCGGTCTCGAAGGCGTCGACGATGGTGCCGTCCTGGCCGATCAGGAAGGTGGCGCGGTTGGCGCAGCCCACCGCCTCGTTGAACACGCCGTAGGCCTGGGCCACGGCGCCGTGGGGCCAGAAGTCCGACAGGACGGGGAAGGTGAAGCCCTGCTGCTCGGCCCAGACCTTCTGGGAGTTCTTCGAGTCACACGACAGGGCGAGGACGGCCACGCCGGCGTCGGTGAACTGCGAGTGGTCGTCACGGAGGCGGCAGAGCTCGCCCTCGCAGATGCCGGTGAAGGTGAACGGGTAGAAGACCAGGGCGACGGCCTGCTTGCCCTGGAAGTCGGAGAGCTTGACCTTTTCGCCGTTCTGGTCAGGCAGTTCGAAGTCGGGGGCGGCGGTGCCGGGGGCGAGGGCCATGGGTGGGATGTCTCCTGGGTCGTGGGATGACTGGTCGCGGATGCTGAACGGCGAAGTCTACGAGCGCCGATCGCCACCAAACCCCGTCGAGCCCGGGATCGTTCACGGACGGCGTGAAGGCGCCGCCCGAGTCCGCTCCGCCGCGCTCGGCCGCGAGCGCGGCGCCCCGCCCCCGATGACGAGTGCGGCCCGGCTCGCCGCCAGGGGAGGGCCGGAGGCGGAGGGGTGGCGCCGCTCCGAGGGTCCACGACACCGGGCGCCAATCCGTCCGGCGGCCCGGCCGACGTCCGCAAGGGCCCGGCAGCGGCGCGCCCGGTGTGAGTGGAAACGGAGCGGTGACAGGACCCCGCAGCCGCAGGCCCTCGGAACGCGCGCGTGAGGACCGCGAAGAAGCTCAGACCTTTCGCATGATCGTCACGACCTTGCCGAAGAGGGTGACCTCGTCGGACCCGAAGACCATGGGTTCGTAGGCCGCGTTGGCGGGGACGAGGATGATCTGGTCGCCGTCGCGCTTGTAGGTCTTCACCGTCGCCTCGCCGCCGGGGATCCCGGCCACGACCATCTCGCCCTGGTTGGCGTCGGGCTGGGCCCGGGCCACGACGTAGTCGCCGTCGAGGATGCCCGCCTCGACCATCGAGTCGCCGCGGACCCGCAGCATGAACAGGTCGCCCTCGCCGGCCAGGTCGGCGGGCACGGGGATGGTCTCCTCGACGTTCTCCTGGGCGAGCACGTCGGTGCCGGCGGCCACGTCGCCCACCAGGGGCACGTGGCGCACAGGCCGACGCTCGACGGCGGCGCCGGAGGTGGGGTCGTAGCGGACCTCGAGGGCGCGGGGCTTGGTGGGGTCGCGGTGCAAGAAGCCGTAGCGCTGGAGGGTGGCGAGGTGGGAGTGGACCGTCGACGGGGAGGTGAGGCCCACGGCCTCGCCGATCTCGCGCACCGAGGGCGGGTAGCCGCGCTCGCGCATCTGGGCCTCGATGAAGTCGAGGATCTCCTTCTGGCGCTCGGTGAGGGTGACGTTCTCCGACATGGCACGGCCTCGCTTGTCGTCAGGGCCTGTCGTCAGGGGTTGACGCCAGGTGGGGGACGCCTCGCCGGGGGGCGAGTGGGTCGAACAGACGTTTGCAAACTAACACGGCGAGGTGCGCGTGGCAAACATCTGTTCGTTCGGGGTTGACATCGAACGCCCGTTCGTGGTTGGGTGTCGGTCGAACGGGCGTTCGTCCCGTTCGACCCGTTCTTCCGGTGTGGCGCTTTCGCTGTCACACCCCCTGAGGAGAATCAGCCCATGGTCGCCATCCAGTCCCTCCCCGCTCCCGACGTCGCCCTCCGCCGCCACCTGGCGCCGGTGCCGCCGTACGTGGGCCGGCCGGCGCTGCGGCTCCTCCAGGGCGGCCTCGCCGACGAGGCCCTCCCCTCCTCCCTGGTCTACCGGCGCCGCCGTGTGGCCGCCGTCGTCCTGGTCGTCGCGCTTGTGGTGGGCGCGGCGGTCGGGGTGGTGGCCGGCCTGCAGGTGCTGGGCGGCAGCGCCGGGAGCGGTCCCCTCACCGCTCCCGCTGCTGCCACATCCGCGGGCTCCCCGGCCCTGGTCGTGCCTTCGACCGTCGCCCCGGGCGCCAGCTCGGTGGTCGTCGGGCCCGGCGACACCCTCTGGGGCATCGCCCGCCAGATCACCCCGGCGGGCGGCGACGTGGCCGCCACCGTGGACCGCCTCGTGGCCCGCAACGGTGGTGTTTCCTCGCTCCAGCCGGGCATGCGCCTCCAGCTCGACTGAGCACCGGGTGCGTTCGCCCGCACCCGCTTGGTGCCGGAGGCAGCCTCGGAGCGGCGCGCTAGCGTCACCGCCATGCGGTGCCCGAGTTGTGGAGATGTGGACGACAAGGTCGTCGACTCACGCACCGCCGACGACGACACCGCCATCCGCCGGCGACGCGAGTGCCTGGCCTGCGGCACCCGCTTCACCACCTTCGAGCGTCTCGAGGAGTTGCCGTTGGTGGTCGTGAAGCGGTCGGGGCACCACATGGCGTTCGACCGTGGCCGCATCATGAGCGGGGTCGAGGCCTCGGCCAAGGGGCGGCCCATCGGCACCGAGCAGCTCGAGGCACTGGCACTGTCGGTCGAGGACGAGGCGCGTTTGCAGGGCGGCGAGATCACCACCGAGCAGATCGGCCTCGCGGTGCTGGCCCGGCTGCGTGAGCTCGACGAGGTGGCCTACGTGCGCTTCGCCAGCGTCTACAAGGGCTTCGACGACCCGGGCGACTTCGAGCGCGAGATCGGCCTGCTCAAGGCCACCGCGCCCAAGGCCCACTGACGGGGCCGGGCGGCCCCTCAGCCCGGCCGCACCACCACGTAGCGCAACAGCAACACGCCGTCCTGTTCGAGGACGCGCTCGAGGTGCAGGGGGTCCAGGCCGCCGGGCAGGTCGGGGCCGTGGACGATGCGGGCCGACTCGCCGGCCACGAGGGTGGGCGAGAGGGTCAGGCACAGCTCGTCCACCAGGTCGGCCGCCGCGAGCTGGCCGAG
>RRZU011713227.1_pt1 | contig 12829 bp, 10 predicted proteins | sample 2165561 | NCBI WGS metagenome assembly RRZU01 (sample SAMN10456909, study PRJNA506462) | wastewater metagenome | isolation source: wastewater sludge | place: USA: Moscow, Idaho
GCATCATTGTTCATATTGATAGAAAGTACCTGACCTTTTTCCTTATCCGTAAGCCCCAACATCGCCTGTATGTCATCGAACTTGTTCATATATTTGCGTTGGTCTAAGAGTATTTTACAATCGGAATTATTGATGATACTTTCTTTCACAATGGGCGACTGGATAATATCATCGACCTCTTGTGTAACGACAATCGCTTCTCCGAAGAATTTCCTAACTGTTTTAAAGAGGTATTTTATGTATTCTGCCATTCCCTCTTTCGCTATCGCTTTCCACGCTTCTTCAATCAGAATGAGTTTGCGGATACCTTTCAGCCTACGCATCTTGTTGATGAAGACTTCCATAATGATGATTGTGACTATGGGAAAGAGGATTTTGTGGTCTTTAATCGCATCAATTTCAAACACGATAAAACGTTTGGAAAGCAGGTCTAACTGCTTATCGGAGTTCAGTAAATAATCATACTCGCCACCTTTGTAGTAAGGTTCCAGTACGTTGAGAAAATTGGCAATGTCAAAATCTTTTTCTCTTACCTGTTTCTCTTCCAATACTTTACGGTAATCTCCTTTTACATACTCATAGAAGCCGTTGAATGATGGGTAAACATCGTCCGATTTTATTCTTTCGATATATCCACTTACCGCATTGGATAAAGCCACTTCTTCTGAACGGGTTGGCGGTTCATCATCACGTTTCCAGAGTGTGAGTATCAAAGTCTTGACACTTTCTCTCTTTTCAATGTCGAAAACGCCGTCATCGGTATAGAAAGGGTTAAAGGCAATGGGATTGTCTTCTGTATAAGTGAAGTACACACCGTCTTCACCTTTCGTCTTTCCTTTGATGAGTTCACATAAACCCTGATACGAATTACCTGTATCTACCAGCAATACGTGAGCTCCCTGCTCGTAATACTGCCGTACCATATGGTTTGTGAAGAACGATTTACCACTTCCCGAGGGACCAAGTATGAACTTGTTCCTGTTCGTGATAATTCCACGCTTCATCGGTAAATCCGAAATATCTAAATGGATAGGCTTTCCGGTCAAACGGTCGGCCATCTTGATGCCAAATGGCGATGGCGAATTGTGGTAATTGGTTTCTTCTGTGAATAAGCACAAAGCAGGTTCAATAAAAGTGTAAAAACTTTCCTCACTCGGAAAATCGCCTGCATTGCCAGGCATTCCAGCCCAATACAATGTGGCTACATCCGTAGTGTTGTGGCGTGGTTTGCATTCCATCAGTGCCAACGCACTACCACAATCGTTCTTTAACTGTTTCAGTTCCGCAGGGTCATCCGACCACGCCATAATGTTGAAGTGAGCACGAACAGAAGACAGTCCAAAGCTGTGGGCTTCGTTCAGATATTTTTCTATCCACTCTTTGTTAATCTGATTGGCACGGCTGTAACGAGCAAGTGAGTGCATATTCCTTGCGGATTTCTCAAACTTTTGCAGGTTGTCTTCGCTGTTGTCTATAAACAAATATTGGTTGTAGATATGGTTACAGCTTAACAGCAAGCCCACCGGTGCGGCGAATGACAAACGGCAGTCGCTACGGTCGGTAGATAGCTTTTCAAAACGGGTATCGGCAGATACCGTTCCGGGTAGGTCGTCCGTGTCCGAAAGCGTGTGCAGGCTTAACCTTTTGTTCCCGACACGGACTTCTTCTGTTCCGAGTGCGATGTCCTGCATCGGTGTTCCCGCATCCCTCGATAGCGTAAGGTATTGTTCCAGTAATCCCTGCTTTTCGTCAGTTCCGATGATGTCATCTTCGGTAAGGCGTTGCAGCGTTATAAAACCACTATCGTTTACGATACGTTCAAACTGTGTCACCGCTTCCATAAAGCGGTGTATCGGTTCCTTGTTCCTGATTTCCTTTGGTATCAGCGAACCTTTGCAAAGCGATGAAAAATTACTTTGCATACGCATACGCTCTTTGGTTGTCTTGGTTAAAAAGAGGTAGCAGTAATGGTTTAAGAACGGTCGCTCATTGAAATGGCGTTGGTAGGATTTAGCCAAAAAACTTTGGTCTTCCTGTGATAGATCCGGAGCATAATTTTCCTTGATGTACCAATCCTGCTTGTGGACCACGGTAAAATCTGGCAAGGTCTTGATGGCCTTGTGCCAGGCAGAATGAATGGCTTCGTATTCTGCCGAAGCTACGGTAAACAGTTCCGGCAAACGAACCTCAAAGCAGGCGGTAATGTCTGCATCTTTGGAAAGAATGCAGTTGTTTTCTACTGCCAGCAAAGGAAACTTGCTTTCCAATGTGGTGGTCTTTGCTACATTTCTCATACGGCATTCTGTTTAGAAGTGAATTTCAAATAGCGGTTTACAGGCTTGCGACAGATGATGTAGCGGGGATGCCTTTTATTGGCGGCTATCTTCATCAGTCCGTGTTCGCCATACTTTCTGTTCAGTGAAAAGGTCTGCCACACGATTAGGGAAGCACCGCCAGCTCCAAGTATTAGGCAGATGTAAGAGTTTACTCCTGCCATATACAGTATCATCACCAGGATAAGCGTACCGAGAAGTCCGCCAGCGAAGATGAACAGATATTGTGCTTTCAATCCTTTAAATTCCACCGTTCTTCCGATGCCTTTGTTTATGTTGTAACTGTTCATAAAGCAAAGGATTAAAGAAAGAATGAACGCAGGATGGTAGCTGCAACAATCAAGAAGATACACGCACCGAACCAGCTCGCCGCAGTTTTGGATGTATCGGGGTCGCCCGAACTGAATTTGTTGTACACCTTAACACCTCCTATGAGCCCGACCACTGCACCGATGGCGTAAATTAATTGGGTTGCGGGGTCGAAATACGACGTTACCATTTGGGTAGCCTCGTTGATACCTGCTGTACCGTTTCCCTGTGCGAAAGCACCAATTCCTGACAGCATAGCCACGGCTGCCAGCAAAACTTTTTTTCTTTGTTTTTCCATAATTGAAACACATAAATTTGTTACTTTTATCCCACACCTTGTGAGCTTTAGGTACAAAAGTGTTTCAGAAAATGAGGCGGTCTAACAAAGTGGCAGTCAGAGGAATTGTTTGGCGGTGAGTGGCTTTGTAAGAGGTGTTTTTATAACTTAGTCACTTATTTATTTTTAATATGCTAACAATATGATTGATTTTGAAATAGCAGAAATAGAAGCTGCTAATCAATTTGCCCGATTACTCAATCCAAGAGTTGATTTTACAACACCATATATATTTTATTATGATGAAACCAATAATATCAAAACGTTCTATGTAAAAGAAAACGATTTCAATTATACGTTTACAGCTAACTTTGTTTTGGGCGGACTTCTACATCAGGGAGCAGTGTCAGATGTACAACCTTTGATAGATAGCTTTAAATTGCAAAAAACAGCCAAGGAAGTTAAATTCAAACATATCGCATTTGGAGATTTTCTTGATTGTCTCAAATCCCAGAAGTTAAATCTCTTCTTTCGCTTTTTAAAAGATAACGATCTTTATGTCCATTATTCAAGCTTAAATATTCTGTACTGGTCTGTAGTGGATATTGTAGATTCTGCGATAATGAATTCGGACGCAGCTATGCAATTAGGACCTGGATTTGACAATCGAATGAAGAATGACCTGTACAAACTCTGTCGTCTTGAAATAGATGCTGTCGTTCAACTTTTTTATGCTTTCGAATATCCTAATGTTAAACCTGAGAAAATTGTTGATTTCATAGAAGCATTGAGTAGTCTTTTTGAAGCATATCTTGAGTTACCTGAATTTAATTTTGGGTTGGAATCGTTACGGCAGATATTGAAAGAGTCTAAAAAGAAAGGCGAACTAGCTTTTGTTATGGATGAAAAAGATTATGTTCTGCTGGCAGATCTGACACATTTTTATCTTAGACCCATCTACACTTTCAAGAATTCAACTCATATATTCGATAATGAGGATTCCATCCGAGAAGCTTTGAATGAGTATAGAATCCTAGATAAAGGAGTAGAGTTTAAAAACTATTCTTTTGTTGATTCTCAGGATAGCCGTTTGACACAACTATCTGATATTTTCGTTGGTTTCATGGGTAAATATACCAATTACAGGAATACACACAATATGGAAGAAATTAAAGCGGATATCGACTCTTTCTCAGCTTTACAATTAGAAAATATGAAGTTATTTATTGATATTATTATTAAATCAGACCAGAAAAACCCCGCCTTTCTGCACGCAACAGATAGTTATGAAGAGGTAATGAAATTTGGAGAGTTATGCGAGATTATTTCTGGGAAATAACCTAATTAGTATCAGATAACCTAAGGTCAATTATAAAAATAAAGCCGAAGAATTACCCTCGGCTTTATAGAGATAAAATTAAAGTTCTACAATCGAAAGAGTTTGGAGATTTTCTGCCAAATAGTAAGTTTAGGGATTTCTTGAACAACAGGTTCTTTTTTTGGAATATCTGGCATTTCAAAATATTCTTCTTTATGTTTTAGATCGTTTTCTCTACCTAAATGGATTTCTCTTTCTGTCCAACGACCAGCAAACTCAACTTTATTGTTCCTTATCCAGTAGTGGGACTGACATTCAAAATTCCAATTGCCTATAGAGGGGTGAAGCGTAACTGCTTTACCGTTAAAAGTCAGTTTCCAATCTGTCGGAGATAACGGGGTCACCACTTCATTACCGCATCCGCATACACATTTGTGTATTGCAGTACAGTATTCTATTGATACATACAAAACGCCCTCCTCAACCTTTTCAGGAATGAACTCAACAAATTTATGGTGTAACATCCTCATTGAAAATTTTAGACACACTAATGGAATATGAGCTGTGATATTCATTTTCCAGATCAACATAAATTCCAGATAACTTCTTCCATTTCAGGATAGCAAAAACAGCATTTAATGCATTCAGTTCAGCTACCTGAATGTTGGTAGCGTATTCATTATTATCAGAGTCTTCCGAAAAAATGCGGAGGGGCAGATGATCATTTTTATCACGAGAAGCAGAAGTAACCCTTACAGCACCTGTAAGTTTATCATCAACTACGTTAACCCCTAGACCTACATCGGAAAAAGCGACATCTACACTTACCAAATAATCCGTTATTATCTTCCTTACGGCATTCTTGTCTACACATACAAATACATAATCCATTTGATCCAACTCTTGTAAGTTCTCTTTCTTTACATAGTAGTCATGCCCATGGATATACTTGCGCATGTTTGAATACAACTTTTGATAATAAGACACCTTTCTCGGGTTTTCGTACAGATCATTCATTGACGCTGCACCGGGAGAACGGAAAGCATTGTGCTGGTCAAAGGTGTCCCCATCGTATATATGGATTTCTTTTACCGGAGTTTTAGCTACCAAATCCAGAATATATGCTCCAGTACCGCCCAGCCCAATAATTGCTATTTTCTGCCTTTCTAACTTTGCATTAATCATTTCGATGTTTGCGCGGCTGGAATTGGTGTCAATATATTCAAATACTGTTTCATTACCACTGTCCGGTATGACCTTAAAAGTCTTTTCCGTAACTGAAGGGTCCAGATATTTAGCAGGTGCGGAAATGATGTCTGCATACCTCTTGACTTTTTCATAGTAGTTCGGATATCCAGCAGCAGGCTTATTTGAAAAAGATCTGTTTACCGTAACCTGATGGTTTAGTACAGAAGTAGTATTGCTATGCTGGATTGCTGTAATGACTGTACCATCAATTTCACAGGGGTTATCCCCAATAAAATGTATAACATGGTTATCCGGAGTTCCCGTTCGTTCATTACAACTTAATGTAAGCGTAGTTACCAATATTCCATATTGGATTTGATTGTTTTGATCTACAAAGGGTATATGATGGATAAGTAAATATCCACCACGTACCTCGATCTCATAACCTTCGTCTCTTAGACGTTTAAGGTCAGGACTATGATTTATCAGTTGCTGTGACATCGAAGATCATTTTATTTTTTACACGAACAATCGAACCTTTAACCATTGTGCCTTCCGGTTTTGGTTCCCAACCTCTGCTATAAGTAACCGTATAACCCTTGTTTGGGTTATTATCGTATGATCCGAAAGCCAACACAACCAACTGCTCAAAAGAGATGTGTGCTTCTTTCCAAGTATGTGGACGAGCATTCACAATGATTGTAAACTCCGTTGGTCTAGGCTTAGAGAAAAACTTCTCTTTACCCGGACGAGCTAAATCAACGACTTCATCATCTAATATTTGATCGTCTTGCCAACCTTCCTTGATGTCAAGGAAGATATCATCTTCAACAGGTATATTACCCAGTTCTCTGATTTGAGCACCTCTGATGTATTGCTTATACCAAGTAAAGGGCTTGTCATTAATGAAAAACTGAAGCTTTTTCTTTACAAAGAAATACTCGGTTTCAGGTCGAGCCAAGTTAACTTGTTTCTCATTTTAAATAAGCTCATCCTGATAAGGTTTGCTAATTGACAAAAACAACTCGGTATCTAAAGGTATCCCAGCAAGCTGTTTTAATTCTGCTCCTGTTTTGTACTGGTCAAAGGCTTCATACTCTTTACCTTCTATTACAAATGTTAGAGGTGCTTTTGGATTTTGGGAATGTGATTCCCCTTCATGTTTATTTGAATTCATCTTGAATTTAAATTGATATTAATTAATATTTAATTGCTTATTGCTTATCATTTCGGCAATAAATAGGGCGTACCCTGCGATAGTTTAATTCTGATGCAATTGAAATTTTATACTATTAATACCAAGCCCCACTACCTGAATTGTACCGGCAGGAGGTTTAAAATCACGAAAAGCTTGTTTATTTCAAATAAAGGAGGTAGTTTTGAAGTGCAAAAACATTACTACCAAGAGCCTTGCAAGGGCTTTTGTTTCCTTTAAGGAATCAAGCCAGGTGATTTTCGCCTGGTTTTTTATTTTCTTACCCGCCTCTTTCTCATTAAAATTTTGTGTCTTTTACTGATTTTGGATCGTTTCCGGGTTTAACAGTGTCACTATCTCTAATTGGTCCACCATTTGGGCGATGTATTCTAACTTCTCCTCCGCCATTATTTGATGAAAACTGTTTTGCTAGTTGTTCAGCTTGCTTTTGAGTACTGGCAATTGCTGAAGCTTTCTTGCCGCCTTCCTTCTGGACATTCCATCCGTCTTGCCCTTTTTTTTGTGTTACATGGTAATTTGCCATAATTATATGTTTTTTTAAATTCTTAAATTAAACTCTTGGTATAATTCGAGCTGCAGTTTTGATGTCAACCGCCTGGACTCCAAGCGACTGTAGCATTTGTCGCATGTCATTAAATACTGGTTTCTCACTATTAGGATCTGAAATTGTTAGTATTGCTGTAAATGGTACACCCGCAGCTGGTATAGTTACACCATCTCTTGACAAGTACTCTACATCTAGTTTCCATTCTGTCGATGGTCCAACTCCTCGGGGGAAAGTTTTTTCATAAACTTTCACTGGACTCCATTTGAAAGAATGTTCAATCTGATCTTTCTCATATAAACTTCCGTCACCATCTTCTGGCGTATAAATTGCATTCAACCTTCCTTTATAGTTACCATTATTTTGTAGCTGTCTCAGAGCTGCGTCGATATTTATTCTGACAAACTCAGATCCAAATCTGTAATCAAATCTTGGAGTGCTTACAATGGTGAGTTTTGCGTGCCCAAAGCATTTACCATCCCTTACTAAACTTGACGGCCATGAAAATTTAAAACTCATTTTATGCCCACTTATGGCTCGGTTTGCAAATACTAATGTTATTGCAGATGAATTTCCGTTCAAAATGTCTTCAGAACCATCCGGCATACCGAATCCAACCAAGTGTTTGGAGACATTTCTCAAATTTTTGTCGTTGAGGGACTCTGGCAATACAGCATGATGGATTCCAAGAGCGATTAGTGTTTCCCTTGAAACTATACCTTCAATCGAATGATCAAGACTTGCTAAAGTCTTTGCTACATTAGGAGCTGCGTAACTAGTTCCGCAACCATCTACAATATTACTCGTTGGGTCTAAAGATAGAAGACCATGTCCTAAAGTTGGGTGACTAGTCCCAGAACCACCAATATGAGCAAAATCAGGTTTGAGTCCTACTCGTAGTCCAGGTCCTCGACAACTGTAACTGCTTAGAGCATAAGGAACAACACCTTCAAGATGCGGAGGGTTTAAAGCTGAAACACTAATATTACGACAGCTTTCAGCTGGTTTTTTAATAGCGTCATTTCTCGAAGAAGCTAATATTTTTAATGCATCGAAATGATCCACAGGCCATTCTTTTCTAATATCTCTAGGATGCGTATTACCCGCCGAAATAACAAAAACGACATCGTTTTCTTCTGCAATTTTGTCCAAAATTTGTGCAGGAACGCTATAGCCTGTAGTTGATGCATGCTCTTCTATATTCAGGCTGAAATTAAATATTCGAACTCCAGTTCTAGCTTTTAATTCCTGAACAGCAGTTTCAAGTTCATTAAAAAATTCTAGAGGTTTTGAATAGTACGAGCTATATCTATCAGCACGAGGTAATATATCAAGATCTATAATTTTACAACCATCAATTTCCCTGCAAATAGCCTTTCCATTTAATTGTTGGCCAAATATTGCTAATCCAGCTATAAAAGTACCGTGATTTTCGTCTTTGTCCATGCTGCTAATTAATCCCCAACGATCTTCTATCCAGTCACCATAAACATCTGAAACACCTCCGTCTACAACGCATATTTTTGGATATGAGCCTTTATGATCAGGAGCAAGAACAGTAAAGTTTTCACCTTTGACCTGAGACTTGACAGTTGAGCTTTGTGTAATGATAGGAGGAAGAGTAACTTTTTTTACCAATGGATGATTTCCCAAATATTCTAATAATTCGTTATGTCTCTCCAAGTTTAGGTCAATAGATTTTTTCTCTCCTGATTTGCCTGCTGTTGATGATGAGTAAAGCTGTATTACGGGAGTTGAATCGGTTTTTTCTAATTTGACACCAAACACAACAGATGAGCCTTGACCGGTAGTAATTCTTGACACAAATAAGCCTGTGCCTAAAATGGTTAGCCCTCCAAAAAAGCTATCAAACAAATCGAATTTGTATTTACTTAGTAAATCCCAATCTTGCCTCGCCGGAGGAGCTTCAAACAATTCTACCATATACGAACCGCCAGTTTGAGGATTAGATAGCCATTTTACGGCTTCTTTAACAGAAAAATTTCTTTTGTCACTTGCAGTATATGGGCTAATTCCTTCAATTGCACCGACTTCACTTCTTAATCTTGAAGGATTAGGTTCATTCTTCCCATTCTTTTCTTTATATCTTGTTTCGGGTTCAGCCTGTCCAACTTTAGTATTTATTTTATCAATACTTTCTGGCGTCAGTTCGACAAATAATTCTCCCAAATCTCCAGCTCCAATTATAGGAGCAACATCCCTTTTAAAAACTTGTGAAGTTGGACGATGACTTTTTGCTAATGCCGTTTGCTTTAATGTAACTTTCGCATAAGAAACCTTAGCAAAACTATTTACCAATTGCATGCTCTTTATCTCACTAAGCTGATTTTGAATATTATCTCGATGCTCGATGAATTCAGTATCATTTCCGGCAAAAAAGTCTTTAGAACCACCGCCTCCATTATTTTCTAATGCCTCGATAAAAGCATCGCTATTTAATACTATTTGAACAGGACTATTTGCCATAACTTATATTTTTTCAGAATCTTTAAATTTCGATAGCTGCTTACTCAAAGTTGACGGGGTCATTCCGAACAATGATGCCAGATCTTTCTGTTTAAAAGAGTAAACCTTATCGTTTAACAGCATGTTTATAAAATCTTCATCACTGTGAACCATAACATTTCTCTTTTTTGTGTCTACCCTTCCAGAGTTGAGCACAGCAAATTGCTTCATTACTTCTACGATATTGCTTTTCTTTTCTAAGACAAAAGCTCTCTTTAGCCATTTCGAAAGCATTTCTGCATCAGCACCTGATGAACCATCAAGGCACCATGCTAAAAATTTAATCTCACTTTCATTAAATTCTAAAGGCGTAATAAAATTCTTGAGTAATTGAATCATTACTTCGGGAGAAGGTTTAGGAATTTCAACCTGTATATCAAACCTTCTCCAAATAGCGGGATCAAGAAGACTTTCATGGTTGGTTACACCAATGGTAAAACCTTTTTCATGACGCGAATCTAGACTTTGCAACAACGTATTGACTACTCTTTTTACTTCACCAACCTCCTGTGGATCGTTACGGAGTTTAGCAATTGCATCAAACTCATCAAGAAGTAAGATGCATTTATACCTATTAGCAAAAGCGAACAGATTACCAATATTTCGAGATGTAGTTCCTAAATACGAAGACATAAGCCCTTCTAACCTTGCCAGTACTACAGGTAGTCCAATTTGTTTTGCAATCCATTTTGCTAAATGTGTTTTACCAGTTCCTGGCGCACCATAAATTAAGCAGGAACTAGCAGGGGTAGCATTAATTTCTAAAAGTTGATCGAATTTACTCCATTCATTTACAATTGAGTGAATAGCAAGCTGGATATTACCATCAAACATTGGGGCTTTTTCTGGTAGATCATCAGGGAAAAAAATCTCTGCCAATGGTGTTGATGTCTCCTTATCTACAGGGATCGATGTCTTAGGAGTTACTTCCTCGCCTTTTAAAACAACGAAAGATCTTTGGATTTTACTTGGAGACATGTCAAGCGATGATTCAGAAGCAGTCAACAAAGCCTCCAATGACTTTGCCTCTTTAGCAAACCCATCTTTTTCCAGACTTTCTTTTAATCTTCTAATTTGATGCGTGACAGCTTCATTCGGCGTTGCCAATGCGGATCTGCTTAGAGCTTGTACTATACTGAAATATTTGAGCATTTGCTTATTTGTTTCTTAAGTTATAAATGCAAATATAGTAATAAATTTCCAAAACAAGATTTTTATTTCCATTTTTTAATATAAATTTCCAAAACAAGATTTTAGTTTCTATTTTCTATTAAAAATAAGTTTAACGACATGAAAGTGAGTATGTTTCATGAATATTAATAAATGGGGAGCATTGCAAATAGAAAAGGGAGCTTGCTATCAAACAAACTCCCAATGTCAAAATTCTCCAAAATCATTTTCCACAAAACAAAAGAATAAACTTCAGTTTCAAAGAAAAGGTAACTGCCCAATAGCTAGCTTTTTAGCATGCTGAATTCACATTCTGCGACCTTTTCTTTTGCTGAATTCACTTTCCTCTTGCTTTGTACTAGTGGATTTTTTTTGCTCAGTTTTAATTTCTTGTCCATTGTTACGCTTTACAGTTTCCGCAAAACGGGTCTGATGCCACGGTATTACTTTGGCTTCAAATTGCAGTTGCACTCCATTTTTTTTTAAATAGTCCGAAGTATTCAGGTCACTTGTCTTATTCTGCCCAATTGGGTCAAGGGTACGTTTGCCGGGAATTTGTACAACAATAAGGTCTTTGGGAATCTCCTTGACATTGAGGCTCACTTCCTGAAAGGTATGTGTCCCTTGATTGTACGGAATTGTATAGGTGTCGTCTTTGTACGAATAATAATGTTTGAGTTCGGAAAAGATGATGCCCCGTGACCAGATATCATCTTTAGGGTGCAATTTGTCATTGAATAAGTCAATATAGAAGGTATGCCCCGCAATATCTATCGTTGGAATAATACCTTTGTAAGCAATTTTATCGAACGCATCCTGATCAACCATTAGTTTGAAATCGTCCATAGCATCGATTTTGTCTTCTGAAATGTTATGCTTTTTTGCCATTCCGATCGGGTCAAGTTTTACAAAGTCAGGTATCTCTGCCAATTTTACTCCCGGTTCGGCGTACGTTGTCAAGCCCTTAGTGTTTGGGCTATACCATAATCTGTAACCTTGTACTGCTTTTTCTTCCATATCGGATAGAGAAATTACATTTTTCGGATTGGCTTTTTCACGGAGTTCCAATTGATTTACATCCACTATAAATTCTGTTCCGAATACTTTATGTGTCGGAAGTCCCCTTTGTGTATCCGTGGGTATCTTATACAGATTGTCCTTTGGTTGGTTGACAATATATTCTTCTTTTGGTTGTAGCTGTTCAGCGACATTACGTTTTATATGCTCAATCACATTGGTATCTATCCACGGCAGGGTACGCGCTTCAAAGTGCATTTGTTTCACATCCTGATCAGTTAGGCTATTATCATGCTTTCTATTCCATCCCACTATATCCAATTCATACTGATTGGGAAACTGCACTATGATAATATCAGTAGGCAGTTCGGTCATTTTAGAAACATCGTCCTGTTGAAATTCGCGTTTTGTTGGATTATAGGGAATAACAAATGCCCGTCTGTCACGATCATAGTAGTCTTTTATTTCAGTAAAGTCTATGCCTTTGGATATAAAGTCGTCCTTTGGCCGTAGTTTGTTCATGCGTAAATCCACATAGAATGTATGACCTGCAATATCAATAGTAGGTAGTATGCCTTTATTCAAACGCAGATCAAGCAAACTGCCCGGTTCTATATTAGTATTTGGCAATCCATTTTCCATATTTTCTTATTTTAAAAGACAAAGGAAAGTCTATACAAACTCCCCAATGTCAAAATCACTCAAATCACTTTTCCGCAAAGTGGAAGAACTGTCTTCCGTTTCAGATGAAAGGGTGCTATCCAAAAGCTCGGCTATTCTTCGGGAAGCATCTTCCATAGAATTTTCCAATAGGCTGAATAATTCGGTTCCCTGTATTTTTTGAACTATGGCTATCGCTGTTTCCTTTTGGGCTGGTTCCAATTCTTCTTTTTGGAGCAACACCCCCACGGAGCTTAGTTCTTCAAAGGTA
>RRZU013000857.1_pt1 | contig 12826 bp, 10 predicted proteins | sample 2165561 | NCBI WGS metagenome assembly RRZU01 (sample SAMN10456909, study PRJNA506462) | wastewater metagenome | isolation source: wastewater sludge | place: USA: Moscow, Idaho
CAGGATAGTGAAACCACTCTGCGCCAATGATAGTGCGGCTTGCCCGTGTGAAAGTAGGTCAACGCCAGGCTAAGTATTAAAAACCCCCCTCGATCTCAGCATCTAGGGGGGTTTTGTTTTTTGCCCTACAGAACATGCACGGAATAACCGCTGCTCACGCTACAATCGCGTATCTTCTTTGAACGTAGTGCTTAACCACGATGAATTACCCCCTGCCTTCATTTGAAGCGAAGTGCTGCATGCCCGAGCAGCTTAAGACTCGCTTTGCTGACCTACCCCGTCCCCTTGTGTTTACGAATGGCTGCTTTGATATTGTACATCGGGGTCATGTGACTTATTTAGCGCAGGCGCGTGCTTTAGGGGCGAGCCTTATTGTTGCACTCAACACCGATGATTCTGTTCGGCGACAAGGTAAGGGCGATGATCGCCCGATCAATTCGCTGGATAACCGCGCCGCTGTGCTGGCTGCTCTTGCCTGTGTTGATATGGTGACGTGGTTTGATGCCGACACGCCAGCCGATTTGATTGCCCAAATTCAGCCAGATATTTTGGTTAAAGGAGGGGATTGGGCTCTGGATAAAATTGTTGGTGCGCAAGAAACCTATGCCCGTGGCGGACAGGTTCACACTATTCCCTTTCTCTTTCAAACTTCAACCACTGCCACGCTCGAAAAAATTCGTGCACAAAGTTGCGCGTGAAAGCCGATGATTTCGCGTTTTTGCGCCTTTTAGCCGATGGTGCTTTCCATTCGGGCGAGCGGCTAGCCGAGCAATTGGGATGTTCTCGCGCCTTAGTGTGTGCTCGGCTAAAACAGCTCTCCCAATCACATGGACTGGTGCTGCACAGCGTACGCGGGCAAGGCTATCAGCTAGCCAGTAAAATTGATTGGCTAAATCTTGACGAAATAACTCGCCATCTTGCTGCATCTCCATTGGGATTTACCCTCGAATTAGTCGATACCACCACCTCCACCAATAGCGATATGCTCCAACGTGCTGCCCAAGGAGAGGTCTCTCAATTGGTGCGCTTAGCTGAAACCCAAACCGCAGGGCGTGGGCGGTATGGTCGGACATGGCAGTCTCAGCTAGGCTCTGCACTTACCTTTTCTGTATTGTGGCGATTTCAGTGCGGCGTATCCCAGCTTTCAGGGCTCAGTCTTGTGGTGGGTTTAGCGGTTTTGCACGCGTTACAGGAAAATAGCGTACCCTCTGCGCGGCTAAAGTGGCCAAATGATATTTTGTTTGAAAATCGCAAGCTTGCAGGCATCTTGATTGAGCTTTCGGGGGATGCGCTGGGTCCCTCTGCGGTTGTGATTGGCATCGGGGTCAACTTTTCCTCGCCAGAAGGGGTTGAGCAAGAAACCGCCTCAGTGGCCGATATGCGCCTTTCGCTCTCCAGAAATAAACTGGCAGCAGATATATTGATCGCATTGGCGGTTATGCTCCCTCGCTTTGAGCAACAAGGTTTTGCCGCTTTTCGGCAAGTGTGGGAAGGTTCGCATGGTTGGCAAGGCGAGCGCGTAACACTGCTGCCCTTATATGGAGAGCCTAGCCACGGCATTGCCTTGGGTGTGGATGACTCGGGTGCACTACGCCTGCTCACCACCCAAGGAGAAACCGCAATTCATGCAGGAGAAGTCAGTTTGAGGCGGACAACATGAAATTATTGCTTGATGCAGGGAATACGCGCCTTAAATGGCGGCGGTTAGCGGACGATGATTCCCTGCTAGAAGAAAATAGCACCTTGTTAGCCGATTTAGGGGGGCTTTCTGCTCTCTGGCAAGCGTGGCCTTTCACCTACGCCCTAGGGTGTAACGTAGCCGGTGAGGCCGTCGCAGCAGCGATTGCAGCTGCCTTGCCTTCAGGGTGTGATTTGACTTGGCTGGTACCGACCGCCGAGATGGCTGGGGTAAAAAATAGCTACCTGCCACCACACCGCCTTGGCGCAGATCGTTGGGCGGCATTGATTGCCGCCGCTGCCTATCCACAAAGTGCCCGCATTATTGTGTGTGCCGGCACCGCCTTAACCATTGATGCCCTTACGCCCGACAACAGATTCTTGGGGGGAACAATTTCCCCTGGTTTTTCACTGATGCGTGCCAGTCTCGCTGAAAGCACCGCGCTCCTGACAGCAGAGCACGGCGAGTATCATCCCCTACCTCGCCAAACAGAAGACGCGATTCACAGTGGCTGCATTAATGCCCTGACCGCCCCCATCGCCAGAATGGTGACGCACCTCGAAGCACAATTTGACGCTGTTACGGTGATTTTGACCGGCGGAGATGCAAGATTGATAGGCTCACACCTCCCTGTTTCGCACCGAATTGTGGATAATCTCGCACTTGATGGTTTAGCAAGGATTTCCCGCCTATGAAGCGGTTATTTGGTGCCATCGTATTGGCCAATTTAGGATTAGCACTTTTTGGGGTCGTCAAATCTCCCTCCCCCTCCACGGCAGACACGCGCGAAACCAATGCTAGCGCGGTCAAGCTCATCCCCAACACCCCCCTCCCCACCTCGCCTGCAAGTCCCTCGACAAATACTCTTTTGGCAGGAACGCCCGAGAGTAGCGTGTTGGGCAAACCTGTCGAGGCAGCTAAGTTAGATAACGGTAAGCCGGTAGAAAAGCCTATTCTGGCCGAACCCATGCCCGAAAAACCCGTTGAAAAACCGGTAGATAAGCTAGCAGAAAAAGCTGCACCCGCAAAAACCGCACCTATTAAAGTGGAAGCCATCGGGGTGACGCAGCCTGCTTTGCCCGTGCTACCGGCCATTCCTCCGCGTGGCAAACCCGCAGGCGAAGCGCCCATTGCTAACAAATCTGCTCCTCTCGTTCCACCACTGCCCGTGTTGGAACCGATTAAGGTTGCCGCCAAGCCAGAGCCTCGTCCTGAACCTGGTAAGGTCGCGGCTCCTGCCCCTGTCAAGGTCGAAAAAGAGCACAAGGCTGATAAGCCAGAGAAGCCTGACAAGGCCGATAAAAAAATAGAGAAGCCCGCTGCTGAGCCCAAACCCAGCAAGCCCGCTGCCGAAGACCCGCGCAAGCTCTTGGCGGATAAGCCGGTCGAAAAAGCCGGTCGCTGTTTCCAGTGGACTGGACTCGATGCCGAGGCCATGGCGCGTGCCAAACCCCTGACCAGCAAAGTTGGTATTGCCGGCAAAATGCACGAAACCGCTCCCGAGGCACGGACCGGCGGCAAGTTCTGGGTGTATCTCCCGCCCAAGGCGAACCGCGAAGAAGCCAGCAAAGCCTCGCAAGCCGCCAAAGATAAAGGCTTTGATAACTACATCGTCAACACCGCTGGCGAAACCCAATACGCCGTCTCTATGGGGCTGTTTACCCAAGAAGACGGTGCAAAGGGGCTGCAAAAACGACTGCGAGAAGCCGGCCTAGAAGCCAAGCTGGCACCACGCGGTGGCGCAGGGGGGGCAGCAGGACAGCTTAGGTTTGATGGACTAGATGATAAGGGCGCAGCTTCGCTGACGCGGGTTGCTGCTTCCGTTGCCGCAGGAACCGTGAAGCCGGTAGCCTGTAAGCCGTAATCCCGCCACGCTTGCACTGGCTAAAATGCCCTTCGCCACACGGTGGCGAAGGGCGTTTTACATAATTTAACAAAACTTTTTTGGGGCGCAGGGCTCTGATAGCAGTAAGCTGAATTGTTGTGCCGCTTCCTTGGCCGTTTCGCCAAGCTTCTTATCCATCTTCGTTGGAGATTCACATGAAAAAAACTTTTTCCGCTGGCATGTTGATGCTTGGTTTGATGTTGCCCTTTGCCGCCTCGGCTGCTTCTACGGCTGCTCCTGCTGAAGCCACCCCTGCGATGGGGATGGGAATGGGCGGCATGAACCGTGATGGCATGGCTGCAGGTCAAATGGGCAGAATGGGTAAGGACGGCATGATGGGGATGATGGGCGGTGGCATGATGAATCCTGCCAAAGTGGACGCACATCTAAACGAATTAAAAGTCCAGCTCAAACTCACTCCCAAGCAAGCCGACGGCTGGACGATTTTTAGCGATACCGTGAAAGGCACGGCTAAAGCCCACATGGAAAAATACCAGGCCATGCGTGCTGCAGGTACCTCGACCACCGCCCCAGAGCGCATGGACAAAATGCTGACCATGCAACGTGATCGCTTGGCCGGCATGGAAAAAGTCACCGAAGCGATGAAAACCTTCTACGGCACGCTCTCTACCGAGCAAAAATCTGCGTTTGACCGCCATTGCTTGCACACCATGCCTGCGGGCAAACGTGGTGCTCGCGGCGGCATGATGCCCATGGCTGCACCGGCCAAATAAGCTCGCTTAACGTCGCCCTTTGTCTTGCGGCGTGAAGCCCCAAAGCCCCTAACCGATTGGTTGGGGGCTTTTTTTGTGGGTCTAGCCCTGCTTTCAACCAAAAAACAACATCGTGCAGCGCAACAACGCGGCTGATTTACCCAAAATAGAAAACTAAATTTGCTTAAGTGAATGGATTGCATTCAAAATCTAACAAAGTTGGTGGGTGAAATTTGCTGCACTGCGTCATTATGGGTGCGTTTTCACACATAAAAGCCGATTTTTAGGAATTAACCCTACAAAATGTTCGTTTTCGAATAAATTTGGCGGTCTTGCGTTTCAAGGCTTAGCCGCTGGTACTTATTTGCTCACTGGGTCAGACACGCGGCGACCTGCCGCGTCCAGCCCGCACTCACAAGGTGGAAACGATGCCTAACCCGCTCCTCAATGATATTGACCCTCTCGAAACCCGCGAATGGGTAGAAGCCCTCGAATCTGTATTGGCCGCTGATGGACCCGAGCGTGCCCATTACCTGCTCGAAAAGATGATCGACAAAGCCCGCCGCCAAGGCGCGTATTTGCCGTTTACCGCCACCACGGCCTATCTGAACACCATCCCCGTGGGCAAAGAAAAACGCTCCACTGGCAAATACGAACTCGAACACCGCATTCGCTCCATCATCCGCTGGAACGCCATGGCACTGGTGCTGCGAGCAGGTAAAAAAGACCTCGAACTGGGTGGGCATATCGCCAGCTTCCAGTCTGCCGCCACCCTTTACGATGTCGGCTTTAACCACTTTTGGCGAGCCCCCAACGAAGACCAAGAAGGCGACCTGATTTACATCCAAGGCCACTCCGCCCCTGGCATGTATGCCCGCGCCTTCCTTGAGGGACGGTTATCCGAAACCGACCTCGACAGCTTCCGCCAAGAAGTCGATGGCAAAGGCCTGTCGTCCTATCCCCACCCGTGGCTGATGCCTGATTTTTGGCAATTCCCCACCGTGTCGATGGGCTTGGGTCCCTTGATGGCTATTTACCAAGCCCGCTTCCTTAAATACCTCGAAAGCCGTGGCCTTGCCCGCACCCCAGGTCGCAAAATTTGGGTGTTCTGCGGCGATGGTGAAATGGACGAGCCCGAATCCCTCGGCGCAATCGGTATGGCCGCCCGCGAAGGGCTGGACAACCTGATTTTTGTCGTCAACTGCAACCTGCAGCGGCTGGATGGCCCTGTGCGCGGCAACGGTAAAATCATCCAAGAACTCGAAGGCGAATTCCGAGGCTCCGGCTGGAATGTGCTCAAAGTCATCTGGGGCGGGCGTTGGGATCCCTTGTTGGCCATGGACACCCAAGGCCTGCTCAAACGGCGCATGGAAGAATGCGTCGATGGCGATTACCAGACCTTTAAATCCAAAGATGGCGCACACGTCCGCGAACACTTCTTTGGCACCTCGCCTGAGCTGCTGGAAATGGTCGCCAAAATGTCCGACGAAGACATCTGGGACCTGAACCGTGGTGGACACGACCCGCACAAAGTCTACGCCGCGTATTACGAGGCCACCCACAACGCCAACGGTCGCCCGACCGTGATTTTGGCCAAGACCATCAAAGGCTATGGCATGGGGCGTTCTGGCGAAGCGATGAACATCGCCCACCAAGCCAAAAAAATGGACCTCGAATCCATCCGCCTGTTCCGCGACCGCTTTGGCATTCCGATTCCAGACGATCAACTGGAAAGCGTGCCCTACTTTAAGCCCGCCGAAGACAGCCCAGAAATGGTGTATATGCGCGAACGCCGCGCCGAATTAGGGGGCTATCTCCCCGCGCGTAAGCCGGTCAAAGCCCCGATGGCGGTGCCAGGTTTGCACGCCTTCGATGCCATGCTCAAAGACAGCGAAGGGCGCGAATTCTCCACCACCATGGCCTTTGTCCGCATGTTGGGCATTCTGCTGAAAGACAAAAACATCAGCCGCCAAATTGTCCCCATCGTGCCGGACGAATCCCGCACCTTTGGGATGGAAGGCATGTTCCGCCAATACGGCATTTGGTCCACCCAAGGGCAAAACTACGTCCCCCAAGATGCTGACCAGCTCATGTTCTACAAAGAATCCAAAGACGGGCAAATGCTGCAAGAAGGCATTAACGAGCCGGGCGCGATGTCCTCGTGGATTGCTGCGGCCACCAGCTATGCCAACCACGGCATCCCGATGATTCCGTTTTACATCTATTACTCCATGTTCGGCTTCCAGCGGATTGGCGACTTGGCGTGGGCGGCGGGGGACTTGCGGGCGCGGGGCTTCTTGCTGGGCGGCACCGCAGGGCGCACCACCCTGAACGGCGAAGGCTTGCAGCACGAAGACGGCCACAGCCATATTCAGGCAGGGCTGATTCCGAACTGCATCAGCTATGACCCGACCTATGCCCACGAGCTGGCGGTGATTCTGCAAGACGGCCTCCGCCGCATGTATATCGACCAAGAAGACGTGTTCTATTACATCACCCTGATGAACGAGAACTACCCGCACCCTGCCCTGCCTGCGGCCAGCGAAGAAGGCATCCTCAACGGTGCGTATTTGCTCCGTAGCGGCGGCGAAGCCGAAATTAAAGTGCAGCTGATGGGCTCCGGCACCATTCTGCGCGAAGTCGAAGCCGCTGCCGACCTGTTGCGCAACGATTTTGGCATTGCCTCCGACGTGTGGAGCATCACCAGCTTTAACCTGCTGAACCGCGAAGGGCGCGAAACCAGCCGCTGGAACTTGCTGCACCCCACCGAAACGCCGCGTGTGCCCTACCTCACCGCCCAGTTTGGTGACCGCACCGGTCCTTTTGTCGCCGCCACCGACTACATCCGCGCCTATGCAGACCAAGTGCGCGAATTTGTCCCCGGCAGCTACACCGTATTGGGGACAGACGGCTTTGGTCGCTCCGACAGCCGCCAAAACCTGCGCAAATTCTTTGAGGTTGACCGCTTCTATGTCGTCGTTGCCGCCCTCAAAGCCTTGGCTGACGAAGGCAAGCTCCCTGCCAGCCGCGTTGCCGAGGCCATTGCCCGCTATGGCATTGATGCCGACAAGCCTGCTTCTTGGCGGGTGTAAGAACCTGTTTACGAGCTAGCGAACGCAGGTTCACCCGAGTCTCGCAGCACGTAAACTGGCTCTCAGGGTAGAGACAACATAAGCACCGCACGGGCGGGTTTGGTCACCCAGCCTATCCCCGTCGGTGTTTGAGATAGGCGATTTGTCCGCTTCTGCCGCCCCCGCTTTGGGACGCGCCCCCTGTGCCAACCCCGCACAGTCCGGCGTGGCGGCAGAACGGCTTCCGACAAGGAAACACAGCATATGAGCAAGGTCATTGAAGTCAACGTCCCCGATATCGGTGGGCATAACGATGTGGATGTAATTGAAGTCGCTGTCAAGGTGGGCGATACCGTCGCCCTAGAAGACACCCTCATCACCCTCGAAACCGACAAAGCCACCATGGACGTGCCCAGCACCGTGGCGGGTGTGATTACCGCCATCAAGGTCAACGTCGGCAGCAAAGTCAGCGAAGGCGATTGCATCGTGTTGGTCGAAGCTGCCGCCAGTGCCGCCGCCACGCCCGTAGTGGCCGCCGCTGCCCCCGCAAGCCCCGCTCCAGCTGCCGCCCCTGTGGCCAGCCCTGCGGCACGCAGCACCATTTGCGTGCCGGATATCGGCGGGCATAACGATGTCGATGTGATTGAGGTCGCCGTCAAAGTGGGCGATGTGATTGCCCTAGACGACACCCTGATTACCCTCGAAACCGACAAAGCCACCATGGACGTACCTGCCACCGTTGCCGGTACGGTGACCGCCGTTGCCGTCAAAGTCGGCGACAAAGTCAGCGAAGGCGGCGTGATTGTCGAAGTCGCCGCCAGTGGTGGCGCGGTCAGCCCTGCCGCCGCTGCTCCCGCCCCCGCCCCCGCCATTGCCCCGCCGCTGGCCGCGTCCACCGCCCCTGCTGCAGTGCCAGTGGTGGCCGTTGCCGCCCCTGTGGCCGCCCCCCCTAGCCCGATCAACGAAGCTGGCTTTGCCAAAGCCCACGCCGGCCCTTCTGCGCGGCGTTTAGCGCGGGAGCTGGGGGTGGATTTGTCCCGTGTTACGGGTTCGGGGCGCAAAGGGCGGGTGGTTGACCAAGACATCAAAACCTTTGTGAAGGGCGTGATGGCAGGGTCGCTAAAACCCGCCGCTGCCCCTGCTGCCAGCCTTGGCGGCGGATTGGACTTGTTGCCTTGGCCTAAGGTCGATTTCGCCAAATTTGGCACCGTCGAAGTTAAGCCGCTGTCGCGCATCCAGAAAATCTCCGGTGCAAACCTTGCCCGCAACTGGGTGATGATTCCCCACGTCACCCAGTTTGACGAAGCGGACATTACCGACATGGAAGCCTTCCGCAAAACCATGGGCGAAGAGCTGAAAGCTGACGGCACCAAGCTCACCCCGCTGGCTTTCTTGATTAAAGCCGTGGTCGCCGCCCTGAAAAAATACCCCACGTTTAACGCCAGCCTAGACGGCGATAGCCTCGTGCTGAAGCAGTATTTCCACATTGGTTTTGCTGCCGACACCCCCAATGGCTTGGTCGTGCCGGTGATTCGGGATGCGGATAAGAAGTCGCTGGTGCAACTGGCTGCTGAAAGTGGCGCACTGGCCAAAAAAGCCCGCGATGGCAAGCTTCTCCCCGCTGAAATGCAGGGCGGCTGCTTCTCCATCTCTAGCCTAGGGGGCGTGGGGGGCACCGCCTTTACCCCCATCGTCAACGCGCCAGAAGTCGCCATTTTGGGGGTCTCCAAGACCGAGATTAAGCCTAAGTGGAACGGCAAAGAGTTCGTCCCGCGCCTGATGTTGCCGCTTTCGCTGTCTTACGACCATCGGGTGATTGATGGGGCGGCAGCCGCGCGGTTTACGACCTACTTGGGGCAGGTGTTGGGCGATATTCGCCGCCTGATGCTCTAACGCTTTTGCTGGGGGCACGCATTCCGCTGCGTCCCTGCCTCCGTGGCGCATCGGCAAGACCAGCGGACAGGCGGGATGCCGGCCCCTTACGGCGTGTTGGCGGCGGTACTGTGCCGCCATCGCCTTGAATAGAACTGTGGAAAGAACCATGAGCCAAACCATTGAACTAAAAGTCCCCGACATTGGCGGTCATGCCAACGTGGATGTGATTGAGGTCGCGATTAAAGTGGGGGATGTGATTGCCCTAGAAGACACCCTCGTTACCCTCGAAACCGACAAAGCCACGATGGACGTGCCTGCCGAAGCCGCTGGCGTGGTGACGGCGGTCAAGGTCGCCGTCGGGGGACAAGTGTCCGAAGGCGATGTCATTGCCTTGGTCGAAGTTGCCGCCCATGCTGCGACCACACCCCCTGTTGCCGCCAAAGCCGCCCCTGCCAGCCCCAGCCCTGCCGCCGCCCCCGTTGCGGCACAGCATAGCGGCGCGGCTGACCTTGAATGCGACGTGCTGGTGCTCGGTGCCGGCCCTGGCGGCTACTCTGCGGCGTTTCGCGCAGCCGATTTGGGCTTGAATGTCGTGCTGGTCGAACGCTACGCCACCCTTGGCGGCGTGTGCCTCAACGTCGGCTGCATCCCCTCCAAAGCCTTGCTGCATAACGTGGCCGTGCTGGAAGAAGCCCAGCACCTCGCCGCCAACGGCATTAAATTTGCCGCCCCAGAAATCGACCTCGACTTGTTGCGCGGCTACAAAGACAAAGTCATCGGCAAGCTGACAGGCGGGCTGGCGGGCATGGCCAAAGCCCGCAAAGTCAACGTCGTGCGCGGCGAAGGGCGTTTTCTCGATGCCTATCATCTACAGGTCGAAGCCACCGAAGGGTCGGGCGCGGGCAAAACCGGCAACACGCAGGTGGTGCGGTTTAAGCACGCCATTATTGCGGCGGGTAGCCGTGTGGTGAACTTGCCGTTTATCCCGCAAGACCCCCGTATTATTGACTCGACCGGTGCGCTGGCACTGACCACCCTCCCGCAAAAAATGCTGATTATTGGCGGCGGGATTATTGGGCTGGAGATGGCCACGGTGTATTCCGCCCTTGGCGCACGGCTGGATGTGGTCGAGATGATGGATGGCCTGATGCAGGGTCCAGACCGCGACTTGGTCAAAGTCTGGGAAAAGAAAAACGCCCACCGCTTTGACAATATCCTGACGCGGACAAAAACCGTCGGGGTCGACGCCAAGCCAGATGGGATTTATGTCACCTTTGAAGGCGACAAAGCCCCCGCCGAGCCCCAGCGGTATGACTTGGTGCTGGTGGCCGCTGGCCGCGCGCCCAACGGCAAGCTGATTGATGCCGACAAAGCCGGCGTGGCCATCACCGAGCGCGGTTTTATCGAAGTCGATAAGCAGCAGCGCACCAATGTGCCGCATATTTACGCCATTGGCGACGTGGTTGGCCAGCCGATGTTGGCACACAAAGCCGTGCATGAAGCCCATGTGGCGGCAGAAAACTGCGCCGGCGGGAAGTCGTACTTTGATGCGCGGGTGATTCCTGGCGTGGCCTACACCGACCCCGAAGTGGCGTGGGTGGGGGTGACTGAAGAAATCGCCAAGCGCGATGGCCTGAAAATCGAGAAAGCTGTGTTTCCGTGGGCGGCTTCGGGGCGGGCGATTGCCAATGGGCGGGACGAGGGCTTTACCAAGCTGATTTTTGATGCCGATACCCACCAAATCATTGGCGGGGCGATGGTGGGGACGCACGCGGGCGACATGCTGGGCGAAATTTGCTTGGCGATTGAGATGGGGTGCGATGCCACCGATATTGGCAAAACCATCCACGCCCACCCTACCCTCGGCGAGTCCATCGGCATGGCCGCCGAAGTGGCACACGGCAGTTGCACTGATTTGCCCCCGCAGCGGAAGAAATAAGCCTATTCCTCTCTGTGGATAAAACAAAACGGCAGGCCCACATAGGCTTGCCGTTTTGTTTGTCTGCTTGCTGTTACTGGGCAGGTTAATCGTCTTTTTGCAGGGCGCGGCGTTCGCGCTCTAGCTGGGCAACATAGCGTTGCACCAAGGTTTGGGCGCGGATTTCCAGCTCTAGAAACTCCGCCCCCACCCGCCGCTGTTCCCCGCCCGTGGCCGTGCGCATCACCAAGTGGTTGCGGATTTTTAGCTCCATGGGCAACACACCGTGTTCGCGCAAATCCAGCTCCGCACGTTTGTAGATCGTGCCAATTTCAAAGCCAGGAATCCGCGCATTCAGCACCAAAGAAATCCCGCCCAAGCTGATGTCGTACACCGGCAGGGTAATGCCGCCGCCGCCTTGGTATTCGTACAGGGTGCAGGTGATGCCTGTGGTAGCAGGGGTTTGGATACGGAAATATTCGCGCCGTTGGAGCTTGGTAATTTCTTTGGGCAGCGGGGCGCAAAATACCGGCATCCCGTCAATTTCGGCTTCGGTCACGGCTTCTAGTGGGAATTGGGTTTTGATGCCGCCTGGTGAGCAGCTAAACACATTGCGCTCGCTAGAGAGCAGTTGTCGGTTGGCTTCGTGGTTGCCGCCTTGCTCAAGGTACATTGAAGCTGTTTTGGCATCTACCGCAATCAGCCGCGTCACAACAAAGCTTTTTCCATGGTTAGAAAAAATTGTAATGGGGTCGCTATGGCTGGCAAGCAGGCGCAGATGGTGAAAAATCTCGCTCGGCACCGTGGTGGTGAACTTGGTATTTTCTTCGCTTTCGCCAGCGGCGGGCTTATTCGTTAGCTCAGTCACAGTGGAAATGCCTTGTTGGTATATTGGGTGAGTGCGTGCCGGTGGGCAGATGTGTTAAGCAGCTTATCTTATTTCAGCAGCGCGGCGATGTCATGCGCAAAAATGGCTGCCCCGCTGCCGTAGGGCACGTTGAGCCGAATGTGGCCTTGGCGGTCAAATACATAGCTGCCCGCGCTGTGGTCCATAGTGTAGGGCTTGCCTTGTCCTGCATCGTGTCGTTTATAAAACGCCTGATACTGCTTGGCAACTTTAGCGATGTCTTCGGGGCTGCCGGTCAGTCCGATAAAGCTAGGGTGGAACGCAGGCACATACTGTGCCAACAGGTCGGGGGTGTCGCGGGCGGGGTCTACCGAGATAAACAGCACCTGGACCTGCTTGGCTTTTTCGCCGAGTAGATTCATGGTCGCGGCGAGTTCAGACAGCGTGGTGGGGCAGATGTCGGGGCAGTGGGTGTAGCCAAAAAAAACCACGGTCACTTTGCCCTGAAAGTCCGACAAACTGCGGCGCGTGCCGGTGTGGTCGGTTAGGGTAAATGCGCCGTTGAGCTTGCTGCCGGTGACATCGCTGGACTGAAAGGTGTCGACAGGTGCGGTTTTTTCGCCAGAGCAGGCAGTGAGTACACTCAGCAGGGCGGCCAGCAACAAGGTAGGAAGAGAGGGGTGCATTTAATCGGCCATGACATTTTGGTTAAAGTGAAGTGAAATTATACCGTTGTCTCACCCGTCCACGGCAGTGCTAGCCACAAAGGGGCGGGTAATGTGCGGCGTAAGCGTGCCAGTGTATCGGCATAGGCCACCGGTTGTGGTGAAAGCTGATTC
>RRZU010770793.1_pt1 | contig 12825 bp, 11 predicted proteins | sample 2165561 | NCBI WGS metagenome assembly RRZU01 (sample SAMN10456909, study PRJNA506462) | wastewater metagenome | isolation source: wastewater sludge | place: USA: Moscow, Idaho
GCTTTTAACGTAGGATTGAATTATAATTTCAACGACAAACAAGAGTTTATAGTTGATTCGCTATCATCAAAAGACACTTACAAAGAAAGAATAAAATACAATATAGCCTTCAGAACAGGTGTTTCAGAAGGACCAGTGCCGCATTTAGGACAACGTCAATTTTATCATATTGGATTATATGCCGATAAACGAATTGGAAGAAAAAGTGCGTTACAACTTGGAACGGATGTTTTCTTTTCCCGATATTTACAAGATTATATAGAATTTGTATCGGTAGCTTTTCCAGAGAGTCATCATTCTTATGCTGATCCAGACACCGATTATAAACGAATCGGATTGTTTGTTGGACACGAGTTGTTTATTAATAAGTTATCCATTGAAGCACAGGTTGGTTATTATGTTTATAAGCCCCTTGATTATGAAATTGATCTGTACCAAAGAATAGGCATAAAATATTATCTTTATAAAAATATTTTTACTGGTGTAGGTTTAAAAACGCACGGCGGAAGAGCCGAAGCTATTGAAGCTACTATTGGTGTACGATTATAATATGAAAAAATTTGTTTTACATATCGTTTCTATATGTTGCCTAATTTTGGTAACCAGTTGTGGTATTTCAGAAGATTGTTTTAAAGGAAATGGTAATCCAATTACCCAAACGTTTCCATTAGAAAACTTTACAAAAATAAAAGTGTATGATGGTGTTGGTTTAGTTGTTAAAGAAGGGCCAAATTATGAAGTTAAAGTTGTAACCTCAGACAACATCATTAATGATTTAGATGTGAAATTAAATGGTGATATGCTTGTGGTTAAAGACAATTCAACGTGTAATATTGCTAGAGATTATGGTCAAACTACGGTTTATGTAACGGCTCCAAATTTAACAGAAATTCATTCTAAAACCGATCAAGAAATAAGAAGTGATGGCATTTTAAATTATGCTGATTTAAAACTTTTTTCAATAGATATTAGCGATGGTGCTGGAACGGGTGACTTTAGATTGGCATTAAATTGCACTAATTTTTATGTAGAAAGCAATAACGTTTCTAATTTTTATATAACGGGATTCTGCGAAAATGCTAATATTGCTTTTTTTTGGGGAGATGGAATTTTTTATGGGATGGATTTTATTGTAAATAGTTTATTAACATTTTATCATAGAGGGTCTAATGATATGATTTTTAATCCTATCAATCATTTAGAAGGAGGAATATATAGTACTGGGAATGTTAGATTAACGAATGAGCCCAACCATATTAATGTAATTGAATACTTTACAGGTAGATTAATAATTTAAAACACAGAAGAATGGATAAAGATAAATATTTAGAAAAATGTTTTAAAGGTGAAATTATTTATGGCGATAATTTCGATGTTGATGAGATTAAAAATTGGTTTGAAATGGAAGAAGAAGGTTATTCTAGTTTAGAAACAATTGAATTAGAAGATTTGAACAAAAATATTTATCATTATCACCAATTAAATAAATCATATGGTTTTAATTATATAGATTCTATCAAAAGTTTTCAAAATGTTTTAGGTATTGGCTCTGCTACAGGAATTGAATTTGAACCTATTATTGAAAAAATAGAAAAATTATATATTTTGGAGCCTTCAGATGTGTTAAGGGAAAATAAAATTAAAACACTTGATATACACTATGAAAAACCAACAATTAATGGAGAAATTAACTTCGAAAACAATAAATTTGATTTAATTACTTCCTTTGGAGTACTCCATCATATTCCGAATGTTAGTTTTGTAATGTCTGAAATTTATAGGGTTTTAAATAATGGTGGTGTTTTTTTATTCAGAGAACCAATAGTTTCTATGGGTGATTGGAGAGAAAACAGGCCTGGACTGACAAAAAATGAAAGAGGAATACCGATAAAAGTTTTAAAAAAGATAATTAAGGAAAATAATTTTGAAATTATTGCTGAAAATTATTGCTTTACATTAACAACACCGCTCAACAAAATTTTCAGAAAATTTAGTAAAAACCCAATATATTATTATAAATTTTATATTTTGTTAGATAAATTAATTTCTAAAATTTTATCTTTTAATATTAAGTACCACACAACAAATAAATACGATAAACTTTACCCTCAAAATGTTTTTTTTGTACTAAAAAAGAGGAACCTTGATTAAGAAATTTACATTCGTTTTTTTATTAACACTTGTTAGTCAAATAATAAGTTTGTTTTCAATCTCATATGTAGTTAAGAGAAATGCAACAGATAGTTTTATTGAGTTTGTAGCCCTTCTTGATTCTTCATATTTACTAATAAACACAATACTTTCATTTGGTATTATTCAAATTGCAACAAGAGAAATAGTTGTGGTTGAAAAATGGAGAAAAATTGTTGAACATACTCAAAACACACGCATTAATTTTTCGTACGTTTTATTTATTGTGGGTTTGATTATATATTTAATTACAAAAAACCATTATTTCCTTGTTTTTTTAATGTCACCTTTAGTAGCACTAAATGTTAACTATGTTTTCTATGCCAAAGGAAAGCCGCAAGTTGCAACAACAAACGCCTCGATTCGATTATTTATTTTATCTTTTTCATTAGTTTTTCTTGGTACATTTCAATATTTTTCAAATGAAATATATTTCCTTTTTTTTATTTTAGGATTACTATATGTTGCATTTGTTTCTAATTCTGTTTCAAAAACGCGAGTTAATTTTAAAATAAATCCTTTTTTTTTAAAAGAATACTCTAAAAGTGTAGGCGTTGGTTTAGCAGATTTGGCAATTATATTTTTAGAGTTCGGAATACTTTTTTTTGCTACTTTTTTTTATAGAGATACAATTGTAGCTGAAGCCTACATACTTATTAAAATTATCACACTAGTAAAGGGTTTTCAAAGAATGATTTTTCAAGTTTTCTATGATCAATTAATAGAAAAAGAAAAAACGCTTTTTCTAGATCAAATTATTTTGTTTAGTGGGTTTTCTTTTTTTTCACTAACCTTCTTTTTTTCAAAAGAAATTATGATTTTACTGTATTCTAAGAATGACTTAATTCTTCAGAACAACTTTGTTTTGTTTAGTTTAGCATTGCTAATAGCATCAATTATATTAGCATCAATGGCAAGAACATTAATTATTAAAAACGATAAAACATATATAAGAAGTTATCTTTTATCTTTTGTTTTTTCTTTTGTAACAATGATAGTTTTATCATATTCAAAAATTGATAATTATGGAATTTCTATATCTTTGCTTGTGGGAGAGTTGGTTTTATTTTTAAGTTTTTTTATTGGAATTTATAAAGAAATATTTGTAAAAAAATACATTTTAGTTCTCTTAAAATTTGGCATCTTGTTTATTAGTTATTTTTTAATTTCAAAAATATTTAAAGAACAGGTTTTATTTATAATTATAATATTTTCTCAGTTATTCATTGTTGCCTTTTTTTTATTTCAAAACAAAAAAAATAGTAATAAATAATTTTTTATATTTGTACTTAAAATAAAACAAAAAATGAGAAGATTATATTCTAGTATCTTATTGGTAACCTTGATTTTTGCAGCGTGTGATTCAAATTCACAAAAAGAAATTACAATTATCCCAGATCCCGCAAAAGGGCAAGATGCAATAATAAGCAGTTTGGAACATAGTAAGAATTTCTTCAATGAAGAAAATAACCACCTTTATGCAGCTATTAATGGTGAGAATACGAACATTACAAGAGTTTTAATAAACTTTAAAGAAATACCAAGAAATGTAGAAATTGATAGCGCTTATTTAAGCTTTAAATTTAACACAACCTCTATTTATGGAAAAGAACACTATGGTGTTAATCAATTTGTTATCAGTAGAGTTGTATCTCCTTGGAACAAAGAAGATTTAACATGGGATAACAGACCAGTTGTTTCTGAATTCAATAAGGTATATCATGACAAAGTAGTTCTTAATAACGACCCAAATAGAATTAATGTAACAAAATTGGTTCAAGAAATTTCGGATGATTATGAAAATAGTTATGGTTTTGAATTAAAGCTTTTAAATGAAAATCAAAATGCTTTATTGCTTTTGGCTTCAAGCAATCATCCTAATAAAGATTTAAGACCTAAATTACAAGTGTATTACAAAGAGAAGAAATAAAAAATAAAAACTAATGAAAATAAGCATACCCAAACTTCCAGTATATTTCGAGTATATTATTTTTATAAGTTTTGTAGAGATTTTTTTTTTTCTTTTATTAAATAGTTTAGGATTTCAGGTTTTTCAATTAGTTCCCTATTTAAGAATTTTTGTAATTTTTTTCACTATTCTTTTTATTTTAAAAAGAATTAAAATGCCATTATCGGTGCTTTCATTTAGTTTAAATAGAACTATTGAAAACAAGATAATGGCATTTTGGTTTTTAATTAGTGTTATTTGTTTTATTGTAGGTTTATTAAGATTAAATCCTATCTTATATCTTTTTACCGATTTTTTTTACATTATTATTGGTTACTTTTTGTTTAGATTAATTCAAATTAAAGATAAAAAAATTCAAATTTATTATCAACTTAGTACTAGGCAGGAGTTTTTTTTTATAGGAATAATTATTTTTTTAACGATTATTGCTACCATTTTTAAAATTATAGCACCTTCTTTTTTGATAATTTTCACAATGTGTTATAGTTTATATTTGTTTAAAGAAAAGAATTATAAAATCGCTTTTTTTTACTTAATTCCTTTTTTTTTACAAATACTTTCAGCCAATAGAGCTTTAATTTTGGTTTTCATGGTTTTAATCTTCTTTGCTTTTACAAGTGAAAAAATATCGAAACGAAACATAACTATTTTTTCCGTTTCTTCAATTGTTATTTTTATTGCTCTTTTTTATTTTTTGGAGGACATATTAAAAGTTATCATTGAAGCTATGGATGAGTCAAGCACATTAAGGCATAGACTTGTCCAATTGCAATCTGTTTTTAGCGGAAAAATAAACTGGAACACTCCTTCTGCATTATCATTAAAACAAAGACTTGTAGAGATTAATCTTGTAATAGAGTTTTGGTTTTCAAGTGTTTTCAATTTTACCTTTGGGGGAGGTTTGGGAGCTACATTAGACGGATCAACATTTAAAGACAAAGGAGTTGTAGCATCTGCAATTTTAGGAAAGAGCCATATACACAACATTCACGTATTACCTTTTTCGATAATTTTGAGATATGGTTTTCTAGGATTAATATTTATAGGTTTGTTATTAAATTTATTCTTAAAATATTTCAAAATTATATTATTTGAAGGAAAATCATATTTATTACCCTTATATTTGTTCGTTTTCTGTTGGATATTATATTCAATACCAGCAGCTTCATTTTTATGGACAACACCTTTGTTTTGGTTAACGTTATCAGTAAATTCTAATGAAAATTAATTTCCATTTTATTTTAAAAACATGTTTTTTATTATCTGCATTAATACTTGTTTTACCTAATAAGATTAGAGAAATTCCATTTGCCTTGTTAGGATTATTTGCAATAATTTATTATTTCAGAGAAAAATTATATAAAAAAAAAGATATAATTTTTTTTCTATATTTTTTAGTTCTAGCTTTTAGTTTGATTTATTCTAATAATTTAAAATACGGTTTTAGGTATTTGGAAGCACAACTACCATTCTTTTATTTACCGTTTGCTTATTTAGTTTTTTCTCGGAGACAAATTATTGACGAACAGACAATAAAAAAATGGATCAGTTTTTTTAATTTATCTAATTTATTGTTTTTACTCTCTTTTGTTTTTTACTTTTTATTACAATCACAAGAGGTCAGTTATAATAATATTAGAACTTCTTTTGACACAATGCCGTTATTAGGAATTCACCCAATTTATTTATCGATTATTGCTGTATTGACAATTTTTAGCAATTTTTATTCTCAAAATAAATCAAAAGTTATTCAATATTTTTTCATTAGTGTTAATTTAGCTTTACTTGTAATGACAGGCGTTAGGGCAACATTGTTGTTCTTTCCAATTATAATTACTGCTTTTTTCTTACTTAGTAAAACAAGTTTTTATTATAAGATAAAGATTTGTTTATTTATATTTTCATTGTTTTTTTGCTTTACTATTTTTAATAAAGATTTCACAAAAAGATTATCAGAAATTTCCAACCCACAAACATACTCTCAAGTAAACTTACATAATTCAGCAAGTATAAGAAGTTCGATTTGGGATTGTGCTTTAACGCAAGCAAAGCAATCTAATCCTATTTTTGGCGAAGGATTAGGTGACACAAGAGGTTTATTGCAATATTGCTATGATTCTCAATATCCTGAATTAAATAAATATTACAACACACATAATCAATATTTATCTATCTATATTAGTATAGGATTTGTTGGATTGTTAACTATCGCTATATTTTTATACACAATTAGTAAGAGTGTCTCAATTCAAAATAAAAAGTACTTTAGTTTTACTTTAATATTTTATTCATACATGTTTATTTTTGAGAACGTACTTGAAAGAAAATATGGCGTACTGATTTTTCTAACATTCCTTTTGTTTATTTTTAATAATAATCAAAAAGACAATATAGAATTAAATGAAAAATAATATATTAATAATAGGTCCTTTTTCTCCCCCAATTACAGGAGTTAGTGTTGCAAACGATTTATTGTATGCAGAATTAGCAAAGAATTCATGGTGGGTTGACAGAATAAATACTGAGTTTAATAATTCAATTTCTGCTTCTCACGGAACGTTAAATCTTAGAAAATTTGAAATAATTAAATCTTATTTTAAAGGGATAAAGATTTTCCGTTCAAAAATTGTTTACATAACAATAGGACAAACTTTTTTTGGAGTTGTAAAATATGCACCATTTATCTTTTTAGCGACCTTTTTAAAGAAAAAAATTGTTGTTCATCTTCATGGTAATCATTTGTTAAACGAATATAATGAACTAAAAGGAGTTAAAAGACACATATTTTCTGCAATACTAAAAAGAACAAGTTATGGGATTGTTTTGTCTAAATCTTTGAGAAAAAATTTTGATCCTTTTCTACCACAAGAAAGAATTTTTGAATTGTTTAATTTTTTTGAAAAGAATATTTCAGTTTCAGAAGAAGAATTTTTGGATAAGAAGAATTATAAACATATAAACCTTTTATTCTTAAGTAACTTTTTAGAAGAAAAAGGAATTAATGTCTTTTTTGAGGCTATAAGAGAAATCAATAAAAGAGGAATTTTGATAAATGTTAAAATTGCAGGGAATAAAGTTGCCAATAACAACATTGATAATTATTTAAAAGAATTAACTTTTATAGAATATTGTGGTGTAGTAAAAGAATTGAAAAAGAAAGAGCTTTTACTTTGGTCAAATGTATTTTGTTTGCCGACGTTTTATAAAATGGAAGGCCAACCAATAAGTATAATTGAAGCTATGGCCACGGGCAATTTAATTTTGACAACAAAACACGCTGGAATTACGGATATTTGCAGTGAAGAAAACGCAGTTTTTTGTAAAAAAAATGATGTTGATGATTTAGTGAATCAAATTTTATTTCTTTCAAACAACATCAAGCAAATAGAAACTATTGGAAAATATAATTATAAACAAGCGAATGTTTTATTTACACAAGATAAGTTTGTTGATGAAGCAGATAATATTTTACAACGATGTATGAATTAAAACAATTTAATTTACCAAAGAACTTTAGAGGCAGAAGCGCTATCGTTGTTCAACTTTGGCGGGTAATTTATGTTGTCTTTTTTAGAAACTCTCCTCAGTTTTTATATGGTTGGAGAAGATTTATTTTAAGATTATTTGGAGCTAATATAGGAAAGAAAGTAATTATAAGACCATCAGTAGAAATAACATATCCTTGGAAGGTTGTAATTGGTGACTATTCTTGGATTGGCGACAATGTAGTTTTATATTCATTAGGTAAAATAACTATTGGATCAAATACTGTAGTTTCTCAAAAAAGTTATTTATGTACAGGTTCTCACGATTTTAATTCAGTTGCTTTTGATATTTTTGAAAAACCAATAGTAATTGGAAATTCTTGTTGGATTGCAACAGATGTTTTTGTTGCTCCAGGAGTACAAATCGTAGACGAGGTTATTGTAGGAGCAAGATCGTCTGTTTTTAAAAGTATAGTAACAAAAGGTATTTACAAAGGAAACCCTGTTGCTAAAAAAGAGGTTTAAAATGAACATAACCATAATAAGTAATAATTACTATCCTGAAGATAGTGGTATAGGTTTGTATTCAGCAGGAATGGCTGAATATTTGGCACAAAATCACAATGTAAAAGTTATTACAGCAATGCCATATTATCCTCAATGGGAAATTTATACTGAATATAAAAGCAAACCAATATATTTTAGTGAAATTATCAATAATGTTGAGATTTTACGTTTTAAAACTTATGTTCCAAAAAAACCAACTTTTATAAAAAGAATACTCCAAATGTGTCATTTTTTTATAGGCTCATTAGGTAATATTTTCAGAATAAAAAAAAATGATGTTGTAATTGTTGTAATGCCTTTTACAATATCTATTTTCTTAGGATGGTTATTAAAAATTATCAGAGGAGGGAAATTATTAGTACATGTTCAAGACTTTGAATTTGATGCAGCTTTTGAAACAGGACTTTCAAAAAAATCAGGATTATTACCTAAATTAATTTTTAAAGTAGAAAGCTTCTTTTTAAACCGTGCAGATTCTGTAAGTACAATAAGTTATGGAATGTTGAAAAAGCTGGAAACCAAAACTGCTTCACCAACAAGCTATTTTCCAAATTGGATTGATTATTCAAAAATAAATCCAGAAACAGCTAAACCTAATAAAATTTTTGACTCTAATAAATTCAACATTTTATATTCTGGTAATATTGGCGCAAAACAAGATTGGGACTTTTTTATAGATTTTGTAAAAGCCTGTCAAGAAATAAGTAAAGTTCATATTTATCTCATTGGTGAAGGCGCAAAAAGAGAAGAGGTAGTTGAAAAAATTAAAAACTTTTCAAATTGTTCTTATTTCCCACCTGTTCGCTATGAGGAGTTAAATGATTTACTATGTAATGCCGATTTGCATATCCTTTTTCAAAAAAGCACAGTGGTTGATACCGTTATGCCTTCTAAAATATTAGGTATGATGGCAAGTGCTAAACCATCAATTGTTACAGGTCATGAAGAGTCTGAAGTCAAGCATAATTTTGAAGTTTCTAATGGTGGGTTTTATTACTATGAAGAAAACAAATTGGATGAAATATTAAAACAAATAAAATATTTAATAGAATCACCACAAGATTCAATAGAAATTGGTAATAATGCAAGAAAGTTCATTATTGAAAAGTTTTCAATGAATAGTATTTTAAACAATTACGAACAAAACACACAAGAAATAGTTAGTAAAGAAAAGTAAATGTGAAAACTAAATTAAACAAACATTTCAAAACTATTCTTCTGAATCCAATTTAGTGTTTTTTGAATCCCTTCTTCAAGATTTGTTTGGTGTTTCCATCCCAAAGTATTAATTTTTGAAACGTTTAATAATTTTCTCGGAGCGCCATCTGGTTTTGAGGCGTCAAAAATTAAATTCCCTTCAAAGCCTACAATTTTCATTATTGTTTCGGCTAGTTCTTTAATAGATACATCTTCGCCCGTTCCAATATTTACGGTTTCATTACCAGTGTAGTTTTCCATTAAAAACAAACACGCTTCTGCTAAATCATCTACAAATAAGAATTCGCGTTTTGGAGTTCCAGAACCCCAAATTGTAACCTCTTGTTTGTTGTTTTGTTTTGCTTCAATAAACTTACGAAGTAAAGCTGGTAAAACGTGCGAGTTTTCAAGATTAAAGTTATCGTTTACACCAAATAAATTAGTTGGCATAGCCGAAATAAAATTACAACCATATTGCTGTTTGTAAAATTGACACATTTTTAATCCAGCAATTTTTGCAATGGCATAGGCTTCATTGGTTGGTTCTAATGAACCAGTAAGCAAATATTCTTCTTTTATAGGTTGTGGGGCAAATTTTGGGTAGATACAAGAACTTCCTAAAAATAGTAATTTCTTCACATTAAAGTCATAAGCAGCTTGAATTACATTGCTTTGAATCATAATGTTATCATAAATAAAAGTTGCAGGATAAGTGTTGTTCGCATGAATACCTCCAACTTTTGCTGCGGCTAAAAAAACATATTCAGGTTGTTCTTGACTAAAAAAATCACGAACTGCTTGTTGGTTTTTTAAATCAAGTTCTTTAGATGATTTTACAACAATATTTGAATAACCTTTAGCCTCTAAAGTTCTAACAATAGCCGAACCAACCATGCCATTTGAACCAGCAACATATATTTTAGCACTTTTTAGCATACCCTAGGAAGTTTTACATATTCTAAATCGTGTTTCATCATAATTTTCACCAATTCTTCAATTGATGTACGGCTTGGATTCCAACCTAACTGTGTTTTTGCTTTGGTAGGATCACCTAATAAACTTTCAACTTCGGCAGGTCTATAATAATTTGGATCTACTTCAATTAGTGTTTTACCGGTTTCTTTACAAATTCCTTTTTCGGTTTCGTTTTCACCTTGCCATTCAAGCTCAATACCTACTTCTCTAAAAGCTAATTCACAAAAATAACGAACCGAATATTGAATACCTGTTGCAATTACATAATCTTCTGGAGTGTCTTGTTGTAGCATTAACCACATGCATTCTACATAGTCTTTTGCATATCCCCAATCGCGCAAGGCGTTTAGGTTTCCTAAATATAATTTATCTTGAATACCATGTTTAATTCTTGCGGCAGAAAGTGTAATTTTTCGTGTTACAAAAGTTTCACCTCTTCGTTCAGATTCATGGTTGAATAAAATTCCATTCACAGCATATATACCATACGATTCTCTATAGTTTTTGGTAATCCAAAAAGCATAAATTTTTGCCACTCCATAAGGAGAACGTGGATAAAACGGTGTGGTTTCTTTTTGAGGAACTTCTTGCACTTTTCCATACAATTCAGATGTAGAAGCTTGGTAAATTTTTGTTTTTTCAGTTAAACCACAAATTCGAATAGCTTCTAATAAACGTAAAGTACCTACAGCATCAGTTTCTGCAGTGTATTCTGGCAAATCAAAAGATACTTTAACATGTGATTGAGCTGCTAAATTATAAATTTCATCGGGTTGAATCTGTTGAACTAATCTAATTAGATTTGTAGAATCAGTCATGTCACCATAATGCAATTGTATTTTTTTATCTCTGTGCAAATCACGTATTAATGATTCTATGTAAAGATGCTCAATTCTTTCAGTATTAAAAGTAGAACTTCTTCTGATGATTCCATGAACTTCATATCCTTTTTCTAATAATAGTTCGGCTAAAAACGAGCCGTCTTGTCCATTTATTCCTGTTATTAAGGCTTTTTTCATTTTAAAATAATTATTAGCAAATATAATATAAAGCTTTAACCTAGTACTCTTTTTAAAAGAAAAAATAAAAGTATTAAATTTTTAAAAAAAGCAATATCTTGCAATTGATTTAGGGTTTTAAAAACAAATCATTAAAAATAATGAAAGACAAATTATTTGTTCTCAATTTTTTTCAAACGTTAAAAGAAGGTAATTCTTATGATTTCTCCTTTTTTTGTTTGTTGCTTCTAATTTGCACCATTCCATTACCAAACTCAGTTAATAATGTTATTGTAGGAATCATGGTTTTGTATTCTTTTTCTCATTTAAAAAAAAGAACATTTTACTTTACAAAAGAAATGATTTTTCCAATTCTTCTATTCGTTTGGATGACTATTTCATGTTTTTGGTCAATTGATTTCTTTGAGTCTTTACATGCTTTACCTAAAGAAAGTACCTTATTATTACTCCCTTTTGGATGTGCTTTAATTTTTTATCAAAACAAGGATTTATTGATCAAATTTTACAGTTCATCAATTTCTTTATATGCCATTTTTTTTCTCTTAAGATCGGTTTTTCGGTTTTTTTCAGAGAATAATGAAGCTGTTTTTTTTGGACATGAATTAGTAACAAAAGGTTTAAATGCAATTCATTTTTCTGTCTTTGTTAGTGTAGCTTTCTTTTATTTTTTCACCAAGGTTAGTAAAACGATTAAAGACTACATTCAGTTGATTTTACTCATCGTATTTTTATTATTGTTGAATTCAAAAAGTATAATTTTAACGGATATTGTTTTAATAGGATTGTATTTTTTCTTTTATTCCAAATCGGCAAATAAAATGAGGTTACGAAACATTTTTTTATTAGTTTCATTATTGTTTTCCTTTGTTTTCTTCAATAAGATTAGAGAAAAAATAGAGTTCGAATTTCAATTACATAAAGAAAATAATATCGGACACACCGTTATTCCGAAGGAGATTGTGGGAGAAAGAATTATTAGTATGAAAGAAGCATGGGAAAATGACAAATTTGAACAAAGCGATTTTTTTTCGGGAGCCTCTTTTCGAGTATATCAATTTAGAATGTTTTTAGAAATAATGAAAGAAGAGAATGTTTTTTTTCAAGGTTTAGGACTAAATGCATCGTATAAAAAACTGGAAGAAAAGGGTATAAAATATAATGTTTTTAAAGGGAATGAAACAACAGAAGGTTATCAAAAGAAAAATTTTCATAATCAATACATTCAGATTTTTGCAGAGTTAGGTGTTATAGGTTTTGTTCTTTTGGTTTTAATTTTATTCGCAAACCTTAAAAACGCATTAAAAAATAAAGATTTTATACATATTGCTTTTGCAATTCTAATGATAAGCTTATTTTTGACCGAATCTTTTTTGTGGAGACAAAGAGGTGTTGTGTTTTTTACAGCTTTTTATTGTTTGTTCAA
>RRZU011379230.1_pt1 | contig 12824 bp, 10 predicted proteins | sample 2165561 | NCBI WGS metagenome assembly RRZU01 (sample SAMN10456909, study PRJNA506462) | wastewater metagenome | isolation source: wastewater sludge | place: USA: Moscow, Idaho
AATTGGATATGGTATTCAGAAAGCTCGAGGCAAATAAAAAGATATCGCAAAGCCTATACAGTGATAAAGTATCAGGGCTCCTGACAGAGAACGAATTTAAGGAGCTTTTTGACCACAGTCGCTGGGAGCGGGAGCGGCTTGAGCAAGATGCCCAGGCTCTTACCACATATCTGGAAGGAAGAGATACCCAGGAACAGATCTGGCAGCAGCTACGCACCATTCTGGATTTTCAGGAGCTAGATAGGGGAACATTGACCGCACTACTGGAACGCGTACTGATCCATGAAGAAAAAGAGGTAGAAATAAGATTCAAATTCCAAAGGCCTGGGTAAAAACACATGTTTTTGCTCAGGCCTTTTCTATACCCCAAGGGACCTGCGGGCTCTTCCCAGCGGTGGAGGAGCCCGCACGGGATAACCCCAAAATATTATTTTTTAAAAACACAAGCACTATTAAGTGAATCCAAAAAACGGAAAGAAGGACAAAATGTATGGAAGAAAAATTGATTTCTATAATATCCGAGGTTACTTCAAGGCTTCGCGCATTCGACACACTTCTTGATGAAATGCCAAATCAGTATGCAGCAGATATTTTAAGAAGTTGGGGTGATGACCTAAGGCAATGCCTAAAGTAAAATGATTTCGATGTCATTTTGCAAGAGATAGGAGTGGGAAAACATCGTTGCGGTCTTTCATGATAATACAACAAAGACGGACGAGAGCATGAGATCCCTCCCGCTCTGTACATACACCTATCCATACCCTGCCGCAGACACGGTTCAAGCTGCTCAAAATAAACCGTGGGATTGATCTGCGAGGTAGTAGCAAAATTTCCGTTTCTTTGCAATTGATAGAACTCTCCAGCAGAGATATTTCCGTCAGGACCATAGCTGTATTCACTGCCGCCGATCTCCACCTGTATAGGGATGACCGTGACTGGTGGAAGCTCCTCCATCATGTCGGCAGACAAGTCTTCCGTAGCGTCAGTAAATATCCGATAGGTTGCCATGTGGGACACCAGGCTGTAAGCATAGAAGAGAGCAGCTCCGGCCTGAAGGCGGAGCTGCTCTCTTCTACTTTATCAGTGTGTGATCAGTTCTTGGCCCGCTGGCCCAGCTCGCTCTGCATCTTGGCCAGGGTCTTCTTGTCCAGGTTGAAGATCAAGCCGTAGGCGAGCAGCTGGAGGACGGCACTGAACAGGTACATGCCGGAAACCAGATAGCGCATATTCAGGGCGGTCTCGGGGAGCTGGTTGGGGCCCAGCGCTGCGTTATAGCCCAGCCAGGTGGCCAGCACGAGGCCAAGGGAGGGCCCAACCCCTTGGGCGAGCTTGCGGAAGAAGGAGTGCAGGGCGTAGGTGGTGCCCTCATCGCGGACACCGAATTTCCACTCGTTGTAGTCGATGGCGTCGGCCATCATGGACCAGCCGAGGCAGGTGCCGATACCGCTACCCACCGCGTTGAGCAGCTGGCAGCCTACGAACATGGCAAGACCCTTGCCGTCGGGGGTGATGGGCAGGACGAGCATCAGCACATAGGCGGTGACACTGATTAGGGTGCCCGCTGTGATGGCCTCCTTCTTGCCAAACCTGGTGACAATTTTTCCGACAAAGGGCATAAAGAGGAACATACCAAAATAGGCCACCATACTGATTAAGCCGGAGATCTTGGCGTTTTTGAAATAGGACTGGAACATGATCAGGGAGGCGGTGCTCGCGCCATACATACCGAGGAACATGCCCACGGGAGCCAAGGTAGCGCCCAGTGCGGCACGGTTTCTCATGAAATTGCCCATGGCCTTCAAGACGTTGAACTTGGGCGCGTCTTCCTTCAGGATGATATCGGTTTGCACCCGCACCACGGTGTTGCGGATCATGAACTGGAAGGCGAGGAAGCCCAGAGCACCCATGATGAGCGCGATGATGAAGATGCGCTCGCCCCGCAGCTTGTTGCTTGCGTCATAGATTAACACAGGCAGGATGATCATGGTGGACATGCTGCCCACCATGCTGCCCACGGAGCGCCAGGTGGAGAGCTGCGCCCGGTCGGCAGCGTCCGCGGAGATCAGGGACAGCATGGAGCCGTAGGGGACGTTGGCAATGGTGTAGAAGGCATCCCAAATGATGTAGCCGGCCACGAACAGGATATTCTTGACCATGGCGGGCGCGCCCACCCAGGGCACAAAACACAGGGCGCCTGCCACCGTCAGGCCGACGGAGCCGAGCCAGATGTACGCCAGGAATTTGCCCCGCTTATACTTGCGCCGGTCCGCGTCGATCATGGCGCCAATGACAGGGTCGTTGATGGCATCCCACACCTGCACCAGCAGCAGCAGAGAGGCCATTAGGATAGAGTCGATCCCCATGAACTGGGTCCAGAAGATTGTCAGCGTACCCTTCAGTGCAAAGCTCATGTTGCACCCAAAGTCGCCGGCGCCATAGGCAACCTTGTCCAGCATGCCGAATTTTCGGTAGCCGCTGGCGTCTACCTGCGCGGTTTTGCTCGCCATATCATACATCCCCCTTAGTTTTTTCACGCTCCACACCTGAGCGACTGTGTTTGTATCTTAACGGGGGGAACAATCCATGAGGTATGTTTTTATTGCGAAAAGGGGATTGTAAAACTTGTTTATTGCCCTATAGCGTAAAAAACATCAGACGAAAATTGTGCACATTGTACATATGCTCACCTTTTCTTCCCACCCTCCATAAAAACTGGGCAGAAAAATCGCAATCTGTTGAAAGAGGTGCGGCGTCTAACCCGGCGTATCCTCTTTGGGCGTCTTGCCCGGTTACCCCGTGCAAGACGCCCGCGTCCGTTCGTATTCAGCACTCCCTCAGCCCGATATCAGCTCCTGTTGGCGGGCCTTCTCCATAAAATGCTTAGGACTCATCTGGTACTCGGCCTTAAAGGCCCTATAAAAATTGGCGTAGTCTCCAAAGCCGCAGTGCTGATACACCTCGGTGGGGGGAACCCCGTCGCCCAGGAGCTGCTTTGCGATGACCAACCGCCTTTGGATGACATAGTGGTAGACGCTGGTGCCTACCAGGCGGTTGAACTCGTGGGAGAGATGGTACTTGCTGATATAGAACCTGCTTGCCAGGCTGTTCAGGGACAGCTCCTCATTGTAGTGCTCGTTGATATACTCCAGCGCCCGGGCCATCAGGTCGGAGGACTTGTCCTCCAGCTCGTGCCGCTGTGGCTCCGCAAGGGCAATGCGGTTGATCTCCACCAAGAGCTGGATCAGCAGGCTGACCGAGGACAGATCCCCGCCGTAATCGCTGCTGTAGCTCTCCCTCACCATATCCACCATGAGGTTGGTAATCAGCACCCGCTGCTGGGGGCGCAGCCGGAGCAGATTGGTGTGGGTGGGGACACTGTGGTCAAAGCATTGGGTCAGACTGGTCTGAGGGGAGGACAACTGCTGGAGGAAGGCCTTATTGATCCAGAGCACAATGCGCTCATAGGGCTGCTTTTCCGGCGCGACCCGGGGCTGGTGCAGCTCCATGGGATTGATCAACAGCAAATCCCCCGGGAGCAGGTGGTAATTGCGGCTCTCAATGCTGTAATCCACATTTCCATTGAGGAAGAGATAGACCTCATAGAAATCGTGATGGTGGAGTGCCACACCCTCTAAATGCGAGTCGCAGTAGCGAAAGATCTCAAATCCCTGCGCCAACATATGCTGTCGGGTGTTAAACGGTTGCACCTTCCCGGCCATGGAAAGCCCTCCCTTTCTCAATGTAGCAATATGAGTTCCTGGTTATGATCAGTTTAAGACAAGATTCACAAGACGTCAAGCAATTTTAGCAATCAATATTGTGAAAATGCTGTGATATACTATGGGAAAACAATAGGAGGTCACTATGGATGGTATTTTAATCTCCGGTTTCTCGGACGAAATCAGCTTTGCATTTGACGCCCAGCTTGAAACTGTGTCCGCTCTTGGGATGCACTACATCTCCCTGCGCAGCGCCGACTACAAGAGCATCGCCGACTTCACCCCCGAGGAGGTCCGCACCAGCCTGCTCCCCCGCCTAGAGCGCGCGGGGATTGGTGTCTCCTCCCTGGGCAGCCCCATCGGCAAGGTGTCCATAGATGACGAGCCCGGGTTCGCCCGCCAGCTCACCCAGCTCGACACCCTCTGTGAAATCTGCACCCTGCTCCACTGCAAGTATATCCGGATCTTTAGCTTTTACATCCCCGAGGGGGCGGACCCCGACTCCTTCCGGGACCGGGTCATCGAAAAGCTCGGTGCCTTTGTCCAGATTGCCGCCCGCCACGGGGTGATTTTGATCCATGAGAACGAGAAGGACATCTTCGGCGATATCGGCCGCCGCTGCCGGACCCTGCTGGATGCGGTGGACAGTCCTCACCTCATGGCCGCCTTTGACTTTGCCAACTTTGTCCAGTGCGGCGAGGATACGGCCGCCTGCTGGGAGCTGCTCCACGACCGGGTGGCCTATATCCACATCAAGGACGCCGTCTCCGGCAGCAATGAAAACGTGCTCTGCGGCACCGGCGAGGGGCGCATCCCCCAGCTCCTGCGCAAGGCCATCAAGGAGGAGGGGTACCGGGGCTTCCTGACCCTAGAGCCCCATCTGGCGATCTTTGGCGCCCTCCAGACCCTGGAGCGGAAGGCCGCCGAGGAGGTCATCAAGTCCAACAAGGCCAAAGACGGCGCGGAGGGCTACGCCATGCAGTACAAAGCCCTCACCGACATCCTGGCCGCTCTATAAGGTTCTTCTCAGTCAAATAATCAGTATGGAAAGGGAGTTATCAGCATGGAAAAAATTCGTTTCGGTCTCATCGGCATCGGCGCGCAGGGAGGGGCCTACGCAGGCTTCCTCACCGGCAGGGGCGGCTACCCCGGCATCCCCACACCCGAAGCCCCTGCGCACGGCGTCCTGGGTGCACTGTGCGACATCGACCCCCAAAAGAAGGCCCTGTGCGCCGAGAAATACCCCGAGTTCCCCTTCTACGAGGACTGGAAGGACATGGTCGCGTCCGGCCAGGTGGACGCCGTCATCACCACGGTGCCCCACTACCTCCACACCGAGATCGCCATCTACTGTCTGGAGCACGGCATGCCTGTTTTGGTGGAGAAGCCTGCGGGTGTGTATGCAAAGTCGGTGCGTGAGATGAACGAATGTGCCGCCGCTCATCCCGAGGTGCCCTTCGGCATCATGTTTAACCAGCGCACCAACAAGCTCTATCAAAAGATCAAGGAGCTTGTCGCCTCGGGCGAGATGGGCCAAATCCGCCGTTCCAACTGGATTATTAACTCCTGGTGGCGTCCCGACAGCTATTACCAGCAGAGCGACTGGCGCGCCACCTGGGGCGGCGAGGGCGGCGGCGTGCTGGTCAACCAGGCTCCCCACCAGCTTGACCTGTGGCAGTGGATCTGCGGCGTCCCCAGCAAGGTCTACGCCAAGGTGCTCTACGGCTGCCACCGTGATATCGCCGTGGACAACGACGTGACCATCGTCACCGAGTACCCGGGCGGCGCCACCGGCTCCTTCGTCACCTGCACCCATGACGCCATTGGCACCGACCGTCTGGAGATCGACCTGGACGGGGGCAAAATCGTGGTGGACGGCAGCAAGAAGGCCACCGTCACCCGCCTTAAGCTGCCCGAGGCAGAGATGAACGCCACCATGGATATGATGAAGGTGGCCATGCTCACCATGAGCAACGAGGGCGCCAGCCAGATGTACTCCGTGGAGGAGTTTGAGAACACCGACGGCTGGGGCTTCCAGCACATCACCGTGATGGAGAATTTTGCCCTGCACATCCTGGAGGGTGCGCCCCTGCTGGCCCCCGGCAGCGACGGCATCCACGGCGTGAACCTGGCCAACGCCACCCTGCTCTCCTCCTGGCTGGGCCGCGAGGTGGACAATCCTGTGGACGAGGACCTCTACCTGGCCGAGCTCAACAAGCACATTGCCGCCGAGGGCAAATTCCCAACCCGCTAACGGGTCACGCTCATAGGAGGCGAAGCACAATGAAAAAGGCAGCGGTGATCGGCCTGGGCGATATCTCGGCCATCCATCTGGCGGCCATTGCCCGCAACCCCCAAATTTCCCTTGCGGCCGTCTGTGACATTGACCCCGGGGCACGCGCCCGGGCCCCCCAGGGCGTCCCCTTCTTCACGGACTACCGGGAGATGATCTTGTCCGCGGCGCCTGACTGTGTACATATCTGCCTGCCCCATTCCCTGCACTACCCGGTGGCCAGGGACGCGGCAGAGCTGGGTTGCCATGTCTTCTGCGAGAAGCCCCTGGCCATGGACCCCGCGCAGGCCGCCGCGTTTGTGGCATTGGAGCGGACCCACCCTCAGCTCAGGCTGGGCATCTGCCTGCAAAACCGCTTCAACGAGACCACCGAGGCCCTGAAAGCAATCATCGACGGCGGCCAGTATGGCGGCGTGGTGGGCGCCAAGGGCCTGGTGCCATGGTACCGCCCCAAGGCCTATTACGAGGGGAAGCCCTGGCGGGGCACCTGGCGTGAGGCGGGCGGCGGCACCATGATGAACCAGTCCATCCACACCCTGGATCTGCTCTACTACCTCTGCGGCCCGGTCAAAAGGGTCCACGCATCGGTGGCACAGCTCCTCGACTACGGCATCGAGGTAGAGGACACCGTCACCGCCCGGCTCGAGTTTCATAGCGGAGCCGGCGGTGTGTTCTGGGCGACCAACGCCAACTGGGAGAACGAGAGCACCCAAATCACCGTGGCCTTGGAGAAGGCCGTCTTCCACATTGAAAACAGCGTGCTCACCCGGCGGGATCCTGACGGGACTGCCACCCTTCTCTGCGAGGATGAGAAGCTCCCCGGAACAAAATTTTACTACGGCGCCAGCCACGCCAAGCTGATCAACCAATTCTACGCCGCCATGGAGGCGGGGACCGACGACTACCTCCATGCGGGGGACGGGGAGATGAGCATCCGGCTCATCTCCGCGATCCAGGAATCGGGCCGGCTGGGCGAGGCAGTGGCACTGACATAAAAAGGAGAGAGTAACCATGGCTACCAAAGGTTTGATTGGCATTCAGATGAGCACCATCAAGGACAAAATCAACGAGCTGGGCGCGTATGAGACCCTGCGGAAATGCGCCGAGCTGGGCTACCACTGCGTGGAGGTCAGCCAGATTCCCATGACCGCCGAGAACGTGGAGGGCCTGAGGAGGGCCAGCCAGGAGTTCGGCGTCAAAATTGCCGCCCTCTCCCCTGCGCTGGAGCCCATGGTGCCCGGTATGCCCGGCGAGACCCTGACCACCGACTTTGACAAGATCGTGGGCGACTGCAAAACCCTGAACTGCGATATGGTGCGCCTTGGTATGCTGCCCGTGACCTGCATGGGCAGCCGGGAGAAGGCCCTTGAGTTTGTCCAGCGGGCGGATGCTATGGCCCAGCGGCTGAAGGAGCACGGCATTGACCTCTACTACCACAACCACCATGTGGAGTTTGTGAAGTACGACGGCGAGTATCTGCTGGACATCATCAAAAACAACACCAAGCACATGGGCTTTGAGCTGGATATCCACTGGATTCAGCGTGGGGGCGAGAATCCCGTGGACTTCATTCGCAACTATGCGGGCCGGATCCGCCTGCTCCATCTGAAGGACTACCGCATCGGCCAGATGGTCATGCCCGAGGGCCCCTTTGAGCCTCAGAAATTTATGGCCGCCTTCACCAATATTGTAGAGTTTGCCGAAGTGGGCGAGGGCAGCCTCCCCATCAAGGCGTGCATCGAGGCTGGCCTGGCCGGCGGCAGCGAGTACTTCCTGGTCGAGCAGGACAGCACCTACGGCAGAGACCCCTTCGAGAGCCTGCGCATCAGCCGGGATAATCTCATCAAGCTGGGCTACGAGGACTGGTTCTAATCACCCCCCAATCTAACACTTCGGAGGAATTCCACCATGACACCCTTTATGAATGAGGACTTTTTGCTGACCACCCCCACGGCGCGGACCCTCTACCACGACTACGCCAAGGCCATGCCCATTGTGGACTACCACTGCCATGTCAACCCCCAGGAGATCTATGAGGACCGCCGCTTCGAGAACATCTACCAGACCTGGCTGGAGGGCGACCACTACAAGTGGCGCCTCATGCGTGGAAATGGCGTGGAGGAAAAATACATCACCGGCGACGCCGACGAGCGCGAGAAATTTCAGAAATTTGCCGAGACCCTCCCCAGGGCCATCGGCAACCCCCTGTACCACTGGTGCCATTTGGAGCTGAGAACCTATTTCGGCTACGAGGGCGTCCTCAACGGGGAGACCGCTCAGGAGGTCTGGGATCTCAGCGTGGCCAAGCTGGCGCAGCCGGGCATGAGCGTGCGGGGCCTCATCCAGCGCAGCAATGTGTCCTTCATCGGCACCACCGACGATCCCACCTCCACCCTGGAGTGGCACAGGAAGCTGGCCGGCGAGCCCGACTTCCATACCGTGGTAGCCCCCTCCTTCCGGCCCGACAAGGCCCTGAATATCGAAAAGCCCGGCTGGGCCGCCTTCCTGGGCGAGCTAGAGGTAATCTCCGGCGTGAGCATCACCTCCCTGGACACCCTGGAGACCGCTTTGGCGCAGCGGATGGACGCCTTCCACACCGCAGGCTGCCGGGCCAGCGACCACGGCCTGGACTATGTGCCCTATCGCCTCGCCGCGCGCTCCGGGGTGGAGGCAATCCTCCACAAGGGCCTCGAGGGCCAGACCCTCACCGTAGAGGAGACCGACTGCTTCAAGACCGCCCTTTTGCTCTTTTGCGCCGGGGAGTACCACAAGCGGGGCTGGGCGATGCAAATCCACTATAACTGCCTGCGCAACCCCAACTCCGCCATGTTCGCCAAGCTGGGCCCCGACTCAGGCTTCGACAGCATGAACAATGTCAACTGCGCCGGCGCGCTCTACTCCCTGCTAAATCACCTCTACCAGGCGGGCACCCTGCCCCGCACCGTGCTCTATAGCCTCAACCCGGGCGAGAACGAGCTGCTGGACACTGTCTTGGGGGCTTTCCAGGGCACCGAGGTCCCCGGCAAGATTCAACACGGCAGCGGCTGGTGGTTCAACGACACCAAGAGCGGCATGTTTGCCCAGATGACCAGCCTTGCCAATCTGGGCATCCTGGGGAATTTCATCGGTATGCTCACAGACTCCCGTAGCTTCCTCAGCTACACCCGCCACGCCTATTTCCGCCGCATCCTGTGCGAGCTATTGGGCACTTGGGTGGAGAACGGGGAATACCCCGCCGACCTGGAGACCGTGGGGAGCCTGGTGCAGGACATCTGCTATCACAATGCCATGCGCTACTTTAGACTGGAGGAATCGAGATGAACATGAAGCTGTCCTTTCGCTGGTACGGCTCCACCGACCCCATTTCCCTAGAGTATATCTCCCAAATTCCCGGCATGCGCAGCATTGTCGCCGCCGTGTACGACGTAAAGCCCGGCGAGGTCTGGCCCGAGGAGAGTCTGGCCGAGCTCAAGGCCCAGTGTGAGTCCCGCGGCCTGCTCTTCGACGTGGTGGAATCCATCCCCGTCCATGAGGATATCAAGCTGGGTCGGAACGACGTGGACCGCCTGCTGGACGTGTACTGCGAGAACATCCGCCGCTGCGCCAAGTACGGCGTAAAATGTATCACCTATAATTTTATGCCCGTCTTCGACTGGACCCGCACCCAGCTGGACAAGACCGCCAGCGACGGCTCCACCAGTCTGGTCATGTACTGGGACCAGATGAAGGAATTGGACCCCCTGAAGGACGATATCCACCTGCCCGGCTGGGATTCCAGCTACACCCAGGAGGAGGTGCGGGAGCTCATCGGGGCCTACGCCGCACTGGGCGAGGAGGGGCTGTGGGGGAACCTGGAGCGTTTCCTGAAAAAGGTGATCCCCGTGGCCGAGGAATGCGGCGTGCGCATGGCCATCCACCCCGACGACCCCCCCTATCCCATCTTTGGCCTGCCCCGCATCATCACCCGGGAGGAGAACCTGGACCGCTTTCTGGCTCTGGTGGACAGTCCCGCAAACGCCCTGTGCCTGTGCACTGGCAGCCTGGGCTGCGCCAAGTTCAATGATGTGCCTAAGCTGGTGCGCAAGTACTCCGCCATGGGGCGCATTGCCTTCATGCACATGCGCAATGTCAAAATCATGGACGACGGCTCCTTCGAGGAGCGCGCCCACCTGAGCTCCTGCGGGAGCCTCGACATGTACGAAATCACCAGAGCCCTGACCGAGACCGGATTTTCCGGCTATGTCCGCCCCGACCACGGCCGCATGATCTGGGGGGAGACCGGCAAACCGGGCTACGGCCTCTACGACCGCGCCCTGGGCGCCACCTACCTGAACGGACTCTTCGAGGCCTGCGAGAAGTCCACTCGCTAAAGCCCGTCCCCTTGTCCTGTGGCTTGTACCGCAGGACAAGGGGACTGCAGACTGTTATAAAACAGCCCAATGAGCGTCACACTTAAGCGGCGCGGATAACCATACCCGTAAACGTTGGCGGAAGACCTGTGGAATAGCCAGCCCTCTATTCCGAGGGCTGGCTATTTGACGCTTACGGTCATGTAAACGGATTGCCGTTCTACGCTGATAATACTTTTCTCGCCGTCGTTCGGGCGGCACAGTATTCAGAATCGAGTAGGAGGTCACCCATTCATTGAGTGACCGTCCTCTCACACCACCGTGCGTACCGTTCGGTACACGGCGGTTCAATCGCATAAGTGCAGGGACTCGTACCGGTTAAGGATACTGTAGTATCCGGCCTGTGCGAGTCTTTTGCTTAAGACCCTACAGCGGGCAGAGTCAGATAAATCTTCGCAATCAGATCTACCAGCCCCAGCCCCCTGTCGTCTGGAATACCTCTTGCGTAATTTCATGCAAACAGCCATCTTCCTCACCCATAACGTCAACTGCCAGCCTGCCCGGTTGGCAGTACATAAACTGGTCCGTTATAAAAAAGACTATAGTGATCTGTTCCGGAACTCGCTTGGTGTCTCCCCCGTCACTTTTTTAAAGCTGCGGGAAAAGACAATAGAGGAAGAGAAACCGGCCTGCTCAGCTACCTCACAGAGTTTTAGGTTGCTGGTGAGAATAAGGCGTTTAGCCTGCTTGATACGGTAGTTATTAAGATAAACGGTAAAGGGTTGGCCTACCTCCTGCGAGAAGACCCGGCTCAAATAGCTGGCATTTACCCAGAGACGGGCGGCCAGCCACTCCAGGCCGATGTCCTCGCTGTAGTGCTGCTGGATGAGGAGGAGCGCCCTTTTGATCAGCAGATTCTTGTCCTGGTCCTCGTTGGAGAGGCAATGTGGACGCAGAATGTTCAGTAGGGCCACTTTTAGTGCGACATAGTTTTGATAGTAGGCCCCGGCAGGAAGGGCATGCTTGGTGTTTGCCCGGTCGGCAAGGAATGCGGAGATGCAGCGCTCACAGCTCCGGGCAAAGGCGGTAGGGTCTGTGCAGAGGCGCTGCTCCACGATACGCCGCACTGCGTCGTCATAGCAGCCTTCTATCTCCAGAAGATTCCGCGAGGCAAGTCGCTCGGTGAGAAGAGCCTCGAACTCAGCTAGAAATGCGTCACAGGCGGACGCATCCAGGGGATAGTCTTGCAGAAAATAGATGTCATTGTTGGGGCGGAAGAAGGCGTGGGGCCGCAGCAGCTCCATGAGTCGATAGCAGGCCCGGGCTTCCCTGAGAAAGAGGAGGGGGAGCGAGTAGATAATGGTGCTGCGGATGTCCAGCAGATGACGAAAACTGGAGTCGATCTGCGCCGCCAGCGTCTGGGTGTGGGATAGAATGGATTGGAAACTGTCCTGTTGGGAAAAGCGCAGGAAAACCAGAAAGACCCCCTCCTGTGGCTCTGTATAGAAGAAAGAGTGGGCCTCCAGAAGTTCGTTTAGCACCCCTTCGAAAATCTGGGAGAAACGCACGATATTGCTGCCTGTGTATCGGTGGACCACCGCGCCATAGTCGGCGACGGCGATTTCCAACAACACATAGCGGCCCTTAGCATCCTCGAACCCCAGCTGTGTACGGAGGCGTTCCATTACATCCCTGTCGGGCACATTACCGTATCTGCATGATCTGCACGTAGTTCTCCAATTGCTCAAGCTCGGTCTCAAAGGGGATAACATCGTCGGTGCACTTGATGGAGAAACGCAGGAGGGAGGAGAGGCTCTGGAGCGAGCGGGAGATATCCCTGGTTCCAATCAAATCTGCTCTCCATTTGATGGCATTTAGAGTATTATAGAGAAAGTGGGGGTTCATCTTGGATTGGAGCACCTCATAGGAGAGACGGGCCTTCTCCTGCTCGGTGCGCATTACCTCGCCAATTAGCTCCTCGATGTGTTCCATCAGGCTGTTACCCTCGCGAATCACTAAAAGAGTGAAGGAGTTATGGTATGTCTAAAAAGCGTTTAGGGCTGTCTTTGTATCCTGAGTCTGCGACACAGGAAGAGAATATGAGCTACCTCGCATTGGGCGCCAAGCACGGGTTTACGGTTCTTTTCTTAGCGATGCTCGGTGTGAAGGAAGGCTCAAAGGACGATGTATTTGCCCGCTATCTGCCCTATACGAGGCGGGCAAAGGAGCTGGGCTATGAGATTTGCGTGGATGTAAATCCCATGGTTTTTGATAAGCTGGGGGTCAATGCCCATTTCTTTGAGGGACCGCTGAATCTGTCCTTTTTCAAGGACTTAGGGGTTGATATTCTTCGCCTTGATTTGGGCATGGGCGATATGGAAGAAGCCTTTTTATCTAAAAACCAAGACGGCATCAAAATATGTCTAAACGGCGCGACAAGGGTGGACCATGTGGGTCATGTGC
>RRZU013525990.1_pt1 | contig 12823 bp, 11 predicted proteins | sample 2165561 | NCBI WGS metagenome assembly RRZU01 (sample SAMN10456909, study PRJNA506462) | wastewater metagenome | isolation source: wastewater sludge | place: USA: Moscow, Idaho
CACGCAAAGTTACAACAGTTTGCTGAAGAAGTCGCAAAACGATAAGAAATCGTATGAGGCAACTCTCTCGCAGAAGAATTACATCATAGCCAATCTTATATCCGCTTTTCAGAAGGCAATAGAGTTGTTGGATGTTGTATGTCGCAAGGCTTTGAAAGCCGTCATCGACTTTGCCAAAAAAACGATTGCCAGACGCTTCACATACGAGCAAGCCTGTGCTGTCAACGAGTTTCTTGATAAGGGTTCTGACAGGCGGAGGACAGCTGATACGCTGATAACGCTTTCCCGGCCATTTTTCACGGAAAACGAATACACCAAGGGAAGACAGGAGGTGCAGAATGTGGCCAGCAACTTTTCAGAGTATGAAAGAGTTGAAAAGGAAAAGCAAAGATGGGACATCCGCCCAACACGTGGGTTGAAAATATGAAAAGAAAAAGCATCTTCGTTTAGTTATGAAAACATTGCTATCAGGTCGTCTGCCACTCTTGACAAGTATTTTTAATTCTTTAATCCTTCAATATACTTCAGGGGAATGGAATTATATATAAATTGGGTGTCCAGCACCGTACAGGCTACGGCTGCATTGGTGTCAGCATCACCAGCCTCATTGATGACTGCCAACAATACATTTTAGAAATTGTTAGTATGGAAGAGGTCTCCCGTCGTCAAGAAAAGTCTCTGGAGTAACCATCGTTGGAATCGAAGGTGAGCATTCGCTCCGCCTTCGTTTTTATCTTTCCAATCATGTTCGTGTCCTTTCTAAAATTATGAATAACTGTTTAAATTTTACCACCGGGCGACCAAGATAGGTGGAAGTGTTGTAGCCGCTGGCTTTTGCCCATTCAGCCACAGCGTTTCGAGATTCATCCGGATAATAGACTGTCAGAATCTTCTTGTTGATTTGCTCTTGCCAACTCACAGGCATCTTCATATCATCCAGTACAGGGATTCTGGAGATGCCGAGGGCTATGGCCACTACGCTGGTGCAGAAGTCACCCTTCTCGGTTGTCGGCTCTGCATTCAGGTCTCTTCTTACGCCTTCCACAAGATTCTTCATGCCGATAATGTCCTCTATGAGTCCTAACTCTGCAATGAAGTTAATTTCCGCATCTGCAAGCTCATGGAACATATCGCCATCCTCCCGTCCCATCTGTTTGAGGCCGAAGTGTGTCTGAAATCTGATGGACTCAACAGCACTCTTCTTGGCAAGTTCATTCTTGCGGTTCTGATTTCTTTTCTTTACCATCACTTATCTTGTTTTATAATTGCTGATACAAAATTATCGTCTGGGTGTGCAAAAACACTGCACAGACGTAAAAAACCATTCGTTTTATAAAATTTTTAAGAGGTGTGCAGTGATATTGCAGACGGAATGATTATCTTTGCCCTATAGCTCACGAACTAAGTTTCACGGCGCATCATACTATATAATACGAATAAGGAATTAAACTAAGATGATCAGCAAGACATTCAATCGGTATATCTGGCTTCTTAACACGTTGCTGCAACATCGACGACTTACCTTTGAAGAGATAAGCTATCGGTGGAGGGACAGCTATCTTGGTGATGGGAAGCCCCTTGCACTACGTACATTCCATGCACACAGGGAAGCTATAGCGGAACTGTTTGGGGTTGAGGTGAAATGCGACAATGCCACATACGAATATTACATCTCATCGCCGGATGAGTTGCGAAGCGACAGAACTCGCCAGTGGCTACTCAATTCCTTCACCATATCCAATATGATTGAGGCCGGCCGTAATATGAAGGATAGAATTCTGTTTGAGGACATCCCTTATGGAACGGAATACCTCCAGACGGTCATTGATGCCATGCAGAGGGGAAAGGAACTGCAGATAGTCTATCAGCCTTTCGACGGGCAGCCTGCAACCTACCGCCTTCAACCATACGCCATGAAGGTCTATAACCAAAGGTGGTATGTTGTCGGCTATCTGAACGAACCCGGAGGCATCCGTAACATCGCTCTTGACCGAACGATTGACATGGAACTGGAGGAAGAGTCCTTTGTGGTGCCAAAAGATTTTGATGCAGAGGAATACTATGCTCATACAGTTGGCATCTTTGTGAATGAAGACCTGAAACCTCAGAAAGTGATTCTGCGTGCATACGAAGTGCATGCTGCATATATGCGCTCGCTTCCCCTTCATTCCTCGCAAGAGGAGATCAAGACCAGCGATGGGGAATATAGCGACTTCCAGTATTGGCTTTGTCTTACGCCAGAATTGACCACCAAGATATTGTCAATGGGCGTAAAGGTGGAGGTGCTCGAACCTCAAGATTTGAGGGGTGAGATAAAAAGAAAATTAGAAGAATGTTTAACACGATATAGATAATAGAACATGGAAATTTTTGGTTATTCAGAACGGGGAGCGATGAACGCACTGTTCTATGGTATTGCTTTGAACAAGGACGAGAAGGCTTTGAATGAGTTTCTACACATGGCAGGCGAGACAGAAACATTTCAAGATTTCAAACTGTATTCCGAATTCTCTTTGTCAGACTTCGGATCCCCTGATTTTGTCATCACTGCCGAGAATCCAGCAGACGGTAAGAAAATTGTCTTTTTCATTGAGGCTAAGGCAAGTGCGCGGGGGTATTATGATTTGGGAAAACAAGAAGAACACCACAAAGCATACATCGATGGCAACAAGAAATTTGAAAAAGGTCATTCCTCAAACTTGTTCTTCCAACTCAAAGAAAAGTTTCTGCTGTTGAATTCTGGTTCGAACAAAACGATTATTGACCGCACAAGAAAACTTGGGGAGAATGAGATTGTAAAGAAGTTCTACAAAGACATAAAGGATGCACAGGATAGCAGGTACATTGCTATTATTCCAGAGCAAAAGGATGACTGTGCTATTATTCAAAAGAAAGGACATGAAAAGATTGTACCCGTAGGCTTCAGTAACGATGGAGTTAGTTTCCATTTTGATATACACCTTGTATATTGGGAAGACATTGCCAAAGAGCCTTCTTTGGGAAACTATGTTTCATCCACACTCACATACAATAAGGATAAGGACGAGAAATCACAGATCCTCAACAATCAAAAGAGATAATTGTGAACATCAAGGTACACAGAGGTATTCATCAGATTGGCGGTTGCATCACTGAAATATGGACAGATACATCCAGGGTGTTTATCGACTTTGGACAGAACCTTCCGGGCAATGGTGAGCCAACGACTCCTGATCAAGACAACAGTATGGTCAATGGTATTATCTATCAGAACATGAAAGAACATCAGGCTGTGTTCTATACCCATGCCCATGAAGACCATGTGGGGTTGTTCTGGTATATTCCCATTGACCAGTATATTGGAGAAGGAAGCAAAGAACTGCTGCTGATAAAGTATAGAATCCTCGCAGAGGCTTTCATAAAAGAGAAAGAACAGTACAGCCAACAGCCGAAACACGATTTTCACAAGGAAATCATGCTTGAGATGAAATGCGCCAACGCAATTGCTCACGTGAATGAAGTGGAAGAGTTTAAAACATGGGCACGGACAGAAACCAAGGAGGCTCCCACATCCATAACCATAGGCGATATAAAGGTTACTCCGTTCTTCAATTGCCATAGCATTTACGACTCCCACATGTTTCTTATAGAGGCTGATGGCAAACGCATCTGGCACACTGGAGACTATCGCGAGCACGGTTATCTGGGCAAAGGGCTTTTTCCAACACTGAAGAAATATGCCACAAATATCGACGTGCTTATTACCGAAGGCACGATGCTGAAGTGTGAGGACAGGTGTATTCATGAGCGCGAGGTATCGAGGAAGATGGCAAGCGTGATGCAGGCATTCAAATATGTCTTCGTCCTTGCCTCGGCTACAGATATAGAACGGTTGGCTGCTATAAAAGAAGCTGCGAAAAGCGCAGAGAAGCCTTTGTGCATCTGGTCTTTGTTCATGAAAAGAACGATGCAGCTCTTTACAGAAATGGAATCTAAACGCTCGCGGGGCTTGTTCTGCTTTAACCCTTTATTCTATAGCGAAAGGCTTTACAGCAAACTGAAGCGCAGGGGCTTTGCCATGATTGTCGGGACAGCACAAATGGATAGAGTTAAGGGGCTTATTGACAAACTTCCGCAGGAGGAAACCTTGTTGATATACTCGTCATGGGATGGCTACTACAAGATGCCAGAACAGGTGGAAGCCAATCCAAAATACAAGGAGTTCCGTGAGTTTTTCCGCAATGTTGTGGACATTCACACCTCTGGCCATGCAGACAGATACACCATCAAGAAAGTAATAGATACCGTAAAACCAAAGGAAGTTATCTGCATCCATAAGGAGGCGGATGCAGAATTGTAAACCATAAACAGCCATGAGTGTACAAACCGTTTTGCGAAAGAATATCCTCAACTATATCTCAAACAGCCCCCTTGCATGGGAATATCCTCCTGCTTATTTCGAAGATATGATGGAGAAGGATTTGCTTCGTCTGGTGGATGGAACCATTGACAATCGGGAATCCAGAGCAGAGGAACACTCGTATGAGATAATAGAGGTAGATTCCTTCCTGTCGGCTAAGCAATACGAACACTATGCTCCGACATGGTGTATTTTCCAGTCGGAAGAAATATTCTTTGAGGAAACACATCAAGGCAGTTGTCACTTTGTTTTTTGCAAGCGTAACGATGCAGACAACTACGACAGAATCGCCTTTGGCCCAGATTATCCATTCGACAACTACGGCATGTCGTTCATGGCAATACTTCTGACAAGTGGAAATCGACTTGTTTCTGTAACGTCAAGAAGGAATTGGGATGAAGATGATGACTATTATCTTAGTAGCGAACAGTTGGAAAATGCTTTAGGTAAAGACCTGTTTAACGTTACGATAAATATCAAGCCCCTAACAATCCTTCAAATCTCAGATACCCACAATCGGCATCGGCAACTGTCAAACCTGCCATCTGCTGATGTCATCGTGCATTGTGGCGACTTTACGGATATGGGTACTGAAGAGGAGGTCCTTGACTTTTTGAAGTGGTTTATAGAACTTCCATACCCTCATAAAATTTTTGTTATTGGAAATCATGACCTATGCCTATGGGAGGCGGAGGATATTGAAGACCTGCCAGACAATGTTCACTTTCTCCAGGACAAGGGTTGTGAAATTGAAGGCGTCAGATTCTTTGGATTAGCCTACAATCATCCTGAAAGCCTGATACCTTATAATGTGGATGTACTCGTTACCCATGAACCGCCAGCGATGATACTCGACGAAGGCAACAACACTCACTGGGGCAATGCGCTTCTCCGCAACAGAGTGTTGAAAATCAGGCCTCGCTATCATCTGTTTGGTCATGCGCATGCAAACTATGGCACGGAAAATCGGGATGGAATCATTTTCTCAAATGGCTCATCTCTCGATAACTCATATACAGCAGTTCGTAAACCCAAGTTGTTTAGGTGCAAATAATGCGAGCGTTATTTTGTTGTAATAATGGAAAATCTTCGTTATGGGATCTCTGTCATTCATATACCATTTTACAAAATTTCAAAAGGTTACCGATGAAAAGTTTCCCTTCAAAAAGTTCACCAAAAGTTCACTTATGAACAAATAAAAAGGAGTTACATCTTTGTAACTCCTTGATTTTCATTGTGGACCAGCCTGGGCTTGAACCAGGGACCTCCAGATTATGAGTCTGTTGAAATATGGTTTTATAAGATTTTATAAAATTTTTGTTTTGAATATATTTGCCTGATATTCAACAATTTACTATCTTTGCCTCAAAAATATGAAATCTTGTAAGATGGCATTAAATGAGCTTTGGTGTTCGCATGGTGTTCGCAAGATAATGTAAAAAGTCGAGAAAGATGAAGGCTTTAAAAACATCAATTAACTGCAATCGGGTTGGAAATTGTTCGCTTACCCTCGTGCTGGATAAGCGTACTAATAAAGAGACGATGGAATATCCTATGGCTATCTGTTTCACAATAGACAGGAAGCGGTATTATCATAAACTGGTAGATATGCCTTTTCAGACTGAAAAGTATTTCAATGGTGTTTGTAGTGTAACTAGTTCTCGCAGTTCACTTATGTATGTCTATAAGGATTGGCAGGGAATATTAGAGGATTTTCGAGATAAGGTCGTGAAACTAAGTAAGTCTCATGAGCTGACTGTTGGATTGATCAAGACTATGTTGTCGGGAGTGGAATATCAAGACGAGCACTCGTTGTCTTTTATTGGCATGTGGGAAGGACTTATTGCAAGGTATAGGGCCGATAATAGAGTGGGCACTGCAGAGAATTACCAGTGGGCTCTAAATTCTTTCTTGAAGATTGTTGGCAAAGTGGAAGGATTCAAAATTGACAAGGATATTGTTGCGAAGTGGAATGATGGAATGAAAAATGGTATTGTGGTTAATGGGACCTTAACTGGCAAAATAGCTGATGCAACACGTGGTATGTATTTAAGAACTTGCCGCGTCATTTGGAACGAATGCATTAAACGAGGATTTTTGTCTGCTGACAAATATCCATTTTCTAATAAAGATAATGATCTTATATCTATTCCTCGAGGGAAAAGGCGGCAGCAATCTTACCTGAGCGTAGAAGAAATGACGGAGTTATATCAGGTTTTTGCGGAGAAACAATACCCTAATTCATGGGATAAAGACTATAAAAAGCGAGTACATAATTCGCTGGGATTATTCCTCGCTCAATACTTGTGCAATGGTTTTAATCTCGCGGATGCAGGACGGTTGACTTATAACCGTACTTATTTCGCAGAAGGTGGGCGTGCATTTGAGTTTATGCGCAAGAAAACGTCTGCACGAAGCAACAGTATGTCGGTAGTCGTTGTCCCTATTATCCAACCGCTTCAATTCATACTGGATGAAATTGCAGCCAAACCAAGGAAGGATGCCTATGTGTTCCCTCAAATATTCCATTGCGAGGAGAATGAACTTGTAAGAAGAAAATTGACTGTACAGGAAAATTCCAATATTAAAGATCGTGTAATAAGAGTTTGCAAGGAAGTCCTGAAATGGGATAAAGAACCATCTGGCACATGGGCACGGCATTCTTTTGCCACAAATCTCAAACTTGCAGGAGTGGAAGAACTTTATATTGCAGAGAGTATGGGACACTCACAAGGGAATGATGTTACCAGTGGCTATCAAGATATGTACCCATTGGAAATCCGCTTTCGAAACAATGCCAAGTTGCTAGACTTCCAATCTGAGCAAGTGCCTATTGATATAGACAGTTTGTCGCCCGAGCAAATGAAATCATTACTCAAAACGATGTTAAGACAAACTCCTGAGGTTTAGGTCGTGGAAAGGAGAATGTCTTGAAGATATTAAGAGGTAATGGATCTTATTCAACTTTTCTTTTGTACATTTGTGATATAAAAGCCTAGCATTAAGACAATATGACAAAGCAAGAAATATCAGAATATATTCGCATCCAGTATCCTAAGGAGAATGAAGGATGTGAGTGGAAAGAATATAAAAACCTGCAAAATAGCCTTTGTGGACATGAAGGCGATGATGTGGTTTCTTATGTGTCTGCCATCGCTAATATGAATGGAGGGGCCATCATTATTGGTATCCAAGATAAAACTTTTGAGGTAATAGGCATTCAGAATTTTGGCAATTACACTATCGAGTCTGCAAAAGCAAAGATCGCAGAAAGGTGTCGGAATCTTCCAACCGAGAATCTGAATATTGATGAGCTAAGGGCAGAAGATACTGGCGCTATTGTTTGGATAATTACTATTCCTAAGCACAAAGCCAAGCTACCTGTTTATGCCCATAACAAAGCATGGCAGAGGATAGGTGATTCTCTGTATGAAATGAAGGATGATAGACTACAAGCCATACTGTCTGAACTTGTGATTACGGAGGATTGGAGTGTTGAGATTGTTGATAATGCCACTATTGATGACCTTGAACCGGAGGCAATAGAAAAAGCACGGAAGGAATACCTCATCCGCAACCCATATCGCAAAGCTGAAATATCGGCATGGGATAATTCGAAGTTTCTGGATAAGGCCAAAGTGACTATCAATGGTAAAATTACAAGGGCAGCTCTTGTTCTGCTAGGAAAAGAGGAGAGTGAACATCTTCTAAATCCTTACGTGGCTTGTATTCGTTGGTCTCTTCGCGCTGCCGTTTCTATGCAAAACAAAGATTATGAGATCCTGCCGATGCCTTTGTTGTTGAGTGTTGATCGATTATATAATAAGGTCCGCAATGTGAAATATCGCCTTGTTCGTCCAGATTCTCTTTTCCCTGATGAGATGTTACGCTATGACATGTTTAATATCCGTGAACCTTTGAATAATGCCATTGCTCACCAAGATTATACAAAGTGTGCACGCATTGAGGTCGTGGAATATGAAGATGATCATATCATCTTTCAGAATTACGGGGACTTCTTGCCACAAAGTGTGGAAAACGTGGTAACCAAGGACTGTCCGGAATCCGTTTACCGCAACCGTTTCCTTGTTGAAGCTATGCGCAATCTGAATATGATTGAGACAGAAGGTGGTGGCATCAAGAAAATGTTTGAGAACCAACGGGTAAGGTCGTTTCCTATGCCCGAATATGATCTCTCTGATGGCAAGGTTCGGGTGACTATCACAGGAAAGGTGATTGATGAAAATTTCGCACGTATATTGACGGATAATCCTGATTTGAGTCTTGAAGATATTATGTTGCTTGACAAAGTGCAGAAAAAGAAGTCCATTTTTGACGACCAAGCAGCTTATTTGAGGAAGAAGAAATTTATAGAAGGTCGCAAGCCACACTTCTATCTAGCCCATAAAGTTGTGTCAAGAACTAAAGATACAGGCTTGAAGAGTCAATATATTAAGAACCGTAGCTTTGATGATGAATACTTCATGAAACTGATTGTGGAGTATCTGAAGAAATTTGGAAAAGCTTCACGTAAAGATATCGAAGGCCTGTTGATAAACAAGCTGTCCGATGTTTTAAATGATAGACAAAAGGCGAACAAGATAGACTATCAATTAAAGAAATTAAAGAAAAACGGGAAGATAAAATTTAACGAAGATAAATTTTGGGTGCTGATTCCGTGACTTTTGACACTCTTAGGGGTGTAAATGTGGAAAATATACTCTTTCTTAATTCTTCTCTTTTAAATAATGACAAAGAAAGGGTGTCCGGGAGATAAAAGAGTAGAAAATAAAAAGGCAACCTGTTGCTCTTATATGTTCTTTTTTACGAAGGGGAATAAAATGGAATGTCAAAAAAAATAAAACTGTATATAGCGTTTGAGGAGAACATTTTCTCTATTACCTGGATTCCGGTGAAATTCCGGTGAACATTCCGTGAGAATTCCGTGAGAATTCCGTGACTTAACTATATAACTGTTTGATTAATAGCCCTTTCATGATGTTTGGTTTCTGCTAAATTTCCGTGAGAATTCAGCAAGATTCCGTGGCTTTCTGTAAAATTAAGATAGTAAAAAGATGAAAACAAATGATAAGATTTTCAAGGTGTTTATATATTCTGGCTTTGGAGTAACTTTTCCAATAGTTGTTGTGGCGGTTGCCATGCTATTGTCTGGCTATCATATATCTTCTGAAACGAAATTTTGGCTGTGGTTAATAGCTGCTGTCTCGTTTCTGGTGATGATGTTGTCTCTAATTAGAATCCTTTGTGATTTCATGCCGATAGATAATTGGATTGGACGTTTACGAAAACAGAGTCATTCGAGATCTCTAATTACTCTGGAAAAAACTGTAGATTTATCAACAGAAAGTCAACAAACAGAAGTCTTAAGAGCTGACATCGCAGAGGTGGATAGTTCTCTGAAAGCATATTTCATTCGCCAGTATGTAAACAAAGTCTATGTCGATAAGCCTGTGTATGAAACCTATCAAGAACTCTTCAAAGAGAATAATGGAGGGAAGAATGTCGTTTTGGCTTTCTATTGTGGTGCTGATTCCAACATGAACTGGTTAATATCCATTCCTCCTCATGCTGAAGCTACCAGGTTGTTTGGGGAGAAGGTTGTTGGCAGCAAGAATAATTACAGTGTACAGAAGAGTAATCTTCGGCCTGGTAATCTTGATGATAAAAAGTTGGTTGAAATAAGGGCTATGAAACAATTGATGAAAAAGATTATGGCACATTTGCAAGAATAATCATTAACAATATATTAGCGACCTCCATCAGTTCATTCTGTTGGAGGTTTTTTATGGAATATAATAGAATTTTTTAGTACCTGATGGTACACGTTCTCGAACATTGAAGAACTACAAAGAACTTTATTGTAATTTGTCGTTTTATAGAATCTTATGTTTGGTATTGTATGATTGTATGACGTAATTTTACATTGTGCTTTACGGGACGGTTCCTTCCATCGTAACCTGATAAGCAACGCCAACAAACGTCATGGAAGGTGATTGTGAGGTTGGTTAATGTAAAATTTATTCAAAGTAAAAAATGGAAGAGAAAAACTCTATTTTAGGAACTCAACTTATCGTGATGACCAAATCAGATTTGGATGAGTTGATTAATAAGGCTGTTAGTGGCATTGCTCCATTAAAGGATAGCACTGCAGTATCTCTTCAAGAGAAAGATGTAGAGATTCCAATGGTGCCAAATGAAGAACGATTTATTACTCGTGAGGAAGCCTCTCAACTTTTACATGTTGATTTGAGTACATTATGGCGTTGGAACAAGACTGGGGTGTTGTGCTCTAAGAAGGTAGGACCCCGCAGGGTGATGTACAAATATTCTGAAGTCTTATCCCTTTTGAACAACGCTAAATGATGTGGTAATGGGAAAGGATATGAAAGGCTTTATGCTGTTCACGGATCAAAAGGAAGCTATCTGCTGTCTGGACGATGCAGAGGCAGGGACTCTCTTTAAAGCACTCTATCGTTATGCTGCAGATGGCCAGCAACCAGAATTTAAGGTCAGGGCATTGATGTCACTTTTTTGCATGATTCGTGCGCAGATAGACCGTAGTCAAAGTACCTATGAGAAAAGATGCAAGGCTAATCGAGCCAATGCATTGAAGCGACAAGTCGTTAAATTATCTCAAGGTAAAACGACCGTAACCCAACGTTTACAGTCGCAAACCACCGTTAGCGATGGTGTTCTATCGTTGGATAAGAATAAGGATAAGAGTAAGAAAAGTATTAATGAAGAAGCTAGCGCTTCTATTATCACGAAAGCCAGTAATGAAGAATATTCATTTGATACTGTTTGGCAAATGTACGGTAAATCTGTTGGCAATGTCGTGACTTTAAGGGAAAAGTGGAACCGTTTGCCTGATACTGACAAGGCTAATATCATACAGTATGTCCCGCAGTATGTGGCTTTACGGTCAGACGTTCAATTCCGCAAGAACTTTGATAATTTCCTTACTCAAAGAATTTGGGAAACGGAGCCTATCAGAAATAATAACATGAAGGTTGGAATAGTATTGCAAGATAATGATCCTAACAAATATAAAAATGACGAGACATGGTAACAATGAGTACGGAGACTTTCAATACTACAATACGGAGTATGAAGAATATGGGCTTCAACCCTGATGCGCAATGTGTATCTGTCCGGATACCTAATGCTAAACAAAATATAGAGATAGGATTAAAACGGTTTGTCCAAAGCCCTAAGTGGTTGCCGGAATATGATGCCGTTTCAGAATGGCTGTCTGACAATCATGGACGTGGATTGTTGTGTATTGGTAACTTGGGACGTGGTAAAACTATTATCTGTGCTAAGATACTGCCTGTACTCCTCAACTACTATCACCGGTTGATTGTACATGTAGTCGATGCCACGGAACTTAATACCAAGTTTGAAGACATCAAACAATATCATATCCTCTGCATAGATGATGTAGGGGTGGAGAATGAGGCCGTAAAATATGGCGAACGGAAGATACTGTTTACAGAGTTGGTGGACTTGGCAGAGAAGAAGGGTAAACTTCTACTACTTACCACCAATCTGTCTACGGCAGAACTGTCGGCCAAATATGGAATGAGAACACTCGATCGGCTAAAGGCAATTACTCGTGTCGTTCACTTTAAAGGTGAAAGCTTGCGTAAATAATTCCTAAATTCTAAGATTCTAATTTATAGAATCATATTTGGGAATAATAATTTATAAAATGTTATTTTACGAACTTATAGTCCGGTTATTATCCTTACAGAATTTACCAGGCAAGTTGTACTTTTGTATATACATTCTTCCCTTCGGGAATCCTGTATGCCAAAAGTTACTTGCCGGCAGAGCCGGGGAATATAACTCGCAACTCGTTATATTTTGGAGTACAAGATAGAGGCTATAGAACTTATAATGCAGGGAAAAAATAGTTTTTTTGTTATTAGGCTCTTCCTGGAAGATGAAAACTCTTCCGAAAAAGCCAAGTCTTATCAGGGCAATATAAGTGCCATGATCCGTAGTACTGTTGCTTGGTTCTATGATAGGGAAATAAATGTATAAACTGACATGATGAAGCTATATCAGAATATTAGCAGAATTTGAGCTAATTGAAAGGAAATTTTAATTGGCTATGAAACAGTCAACGAAATGGTTATCAGTAGCAAACTCTCCCAAAGCTACTACGAGGGGATGTTGGTGGCTAAACTCCATTTGCTGTAGAATATCAAGGACGAGTTGTCTGATATCACAACCAAATTAACTCATGACTCATAATCCTTATCACTAATTCATTTGTCATTCAAGTCACTATAAGATATGTCCTATCATTTGATATTTTAACTTTCTCTACCTTATATTCCTGTAATTTATAATATCATAGGCTTGAACAATATAGATTTTGAATTTATATTTTTTAAG
>RRZU012435019.1_pt1 | contig 12822 bp, 21 predicted proteins | sample 2165561 | NCBI WGS metagenome assembly RRZU01 (sample SAMN10456909, study PRJNA506462) | wastewater metagenome | isolation source: wastewater sludge | place: USA: Moscow, Idaho
AGGTAAGTCCCAAGCAATATTTAATTCCAAACTAAGCTGATTTGTGTTATACTGTTTATACATTTTCATGCCTTTCTAGTTGTTTTGTGGTTATTATAATTATAAAGCATGAAGTGGAAAACGAGCAACTCCTAATTGGAATTGCTCGTTTTTTTATTGTGAGAAGCTAGTTTTTGCCCAGCCTCTTTTTGTTATCTAGGTGATTTCCTATCCCTGTCTATGCTTGCCAGGGATGGTTTGGAACGGAAAGTTTACTTTTCCTTTGAAAAAGTCTATCCACCAGTCACCTCCTATGATAGACTGCAATTCTGTGTCAGATAGCTGTGTAAATGATGTGTTGTGTTTTTGTTTGTCCATGATTGGACCTCCTTTTTTCTTTTTTATGTTATTATAAACGAAAATTCTCAAAAAATCTTCCCCATATCCTAAATGGTCGTTGAAACGTCCTGAATGGTTAATTATTTGTGTGAAGCAGTTTATCTTTGTAGTAGTCGAAGAAGGTCTTCTTAGCAATCACACTGGTGACGCGACCCTGTAGACCATACTGTAGAAGTGAGCTTTCATTTTCTGTAATGGTAGCTTGGGCTGTAATCTTAAAGAGATTGCCCTCTTCTGTTGGTGTTGCGGATTGAGCGATAGACTGGATGGAGCCGATGACTGTGATTGGCTGATTGCCGATTTTCTCTAAGCTTAGTCGGGCGGTCTGGCCTTCTTTGAGGAGGGCGACATACTCCGAAGTCACATAGTAGGTGGTAAGGACGGTCTTGGTTTGCTTGATATCAGGATAGAGATAGGCGATATCGCTTCCCACTGGAATCAAGTTTTTCCCCTCGAACTCAGGATTTAGGGCGATGACTCCATTTTCTGGAGCGGTAATGGCAGTTTGTTCTAATTGAGTAGCTGCTTGATCGAGTTGCGACTTTGCCTGAAGCAATTGAGATTCGACAGTGGTCAGTTGCTGAGCTGCGTTTTGTAGAAACTGGGCACGTAAACTTTCGATTTTAGTCGCTAGACTTGTGTCATAGGTGGCGATGCTACCAGTACCTGCCCGTTGAATAGAGAGACTAGCCATTGAGTTTTCCAATCCTGCGATGGTTTGGTTGATCTGGCTAATGTATTGATCACTAAGGGCAGGATTTGGTGTTCCTTGGACTTGGGCTAGGTAGTTGTTCAGAGTAGCCTGGTGGGGATTGCCTGTCGGTAAGCTACTTGCTTGGGTGCTAATCGCTGTTTTAAGCTCCTCGTAGGCGATGATGTCCTGCTGGAGTTGACTGAGTTGTTGGTCAATAGCAGCAGCGGTGTGATTGGCCAAAGCTGCTTGATTAGTGACCTCGGCATTCGTTTTAGCGATACCTAATTCTAGGTCTTGTGTCTGGCTGACGAATTGCTGAAAGGTTGCTCCGTAGCCAAAGTTATCTTCTCCTGTAAAGAGGTTGGTACCCTGTTCGAGACTGTTTCGTAAGGTCTCCAACCCTTTTTTCTGCTCTTCTAGGTTATGAACTTGACTTTCTAAGGTTTGCTTCTGGGAAGCCTCCATTGTTTCGGCATACTGGATGAGAGCATCGCCTTTTTTTACGGCTTGATTGGCTACGAGATGATTAGCGAGAATGGGATTGTTACTGGTTGATTGAATAGAGGCGATGACCTTGGTAGGAGTAATCTCTCCTCGTGAAGTGACAGTGACTTCTTTTTTAGCTAGGAAGGAGAAGAGAAAAAGGAAGGAGATCAGTAGTACCAAGGGGAGAATCAAAAGGGTCGCAAAATTATGGTAGCGTCGCTGATAAAATTCAGCACTTCGAAATAGGTTTGTATTCATAATAACTCCTTACTGAACAAATGGTGATAGAAACCGCCGCGAGACATTAATTCTTGGTGAGAGCCGGTTTCAATAATCTTGCCCTGGTCCAGCACAATCACTTGGTTGGTACGTTCGGAAATGCTGAGACGATGGGCAACAAAGATAATGGTTTTGTCTGTCATGGCCATGAGGTTGTCAATGACTTTCTTTTCGGTGAGAACATCCAGCCCGCTAGTCGCTTCATCCAGTATAAGCACAGGTGCCTTGGTCAAGAGAGCTCTTGCAAGAGCAATCCGTTGTTTTTGCCCGCCAGATAGACCAGCTCCGTCAGAAAGCTCAGTCTGATAGCCCATTGGCATCTGTTCAATATCCGAGCGGATTTCTGCAATTTCACAGGCTTTTTGGATATCCTCTTGACTGATAGCTTGGTTGGCACCGAGAGTCAGATTGTCCAAGATAGAGCCACTAAAGATATAAGCTTGTTGGGGGAGGTAGTTGATGTATTGGCGTAGGACTTTCTTATCAACCATTTTTAGATCGTTATGATTGAGCGTGATACGTCCCTTATAGGGTTCAAAAAAGTTCACAATCATTTTAGCTAGTGTTGTTTTTCCAGAACCACTGATACCGACTAAACTAACCTTGTCCCCTTCTTTGATGGTCAGTTGAATATCAGATAGGGTATCTCGTCCAAATCCGTATTTATAGGAAACATCGTCAAACTGAATATCTCCTTTTAAGAAGCTTGGATCGGTTAGGGTCTGTCCTTCTTGAAATTCTGACTCAACCAAGTAGACTTCATTTAGGCGATTGTTGGCTACTTTGGCAGATTGGAGCTTGGTCTGGAGGTTGATGATATTTTCCAAAGGATTGGTGAAGTAAGAGAGGAGGTATTGAAGGTGATGAGTTGTCCGATAGAGATTTTTCCTATCATAACTAGTTGAGAGCCGAGCCAGAGAATAGCAATGTTGAGTATCAGCTGGGCTCCTTGCTTCAGAGTGGATTGCAGGATTGAATACTTGCTGAGGGTAAAGGATTTTTCCAGATAATCCACAAATTCGCTGTCAATCTTTTGGTAGCGTTGTTCTTCGCTTGTCAATGACTTAATGGTCTCAATACCATTGATATCTTCGATAATAGCAGAGCTTACCATCGAATTACTCTGCATAACAGCGTTGTTCATTCTTTCAAAAGGTTTAATAAAGGCAAAGATGATGACCACGTAGATTGGGATTGAAATCAGTGAGAGGAGGAAGAGGTGCGTGTTTTGTACCAATAAGACCCCGCCCACAATGGTTAAAATAGTCACATCTAGGAAGAGGGAGAGGATTGTAGAGGCTAGGGCATCGATGATTGAGTTGGCATCTGTAAAACGAGAGATGACTTCACCTGTTCGCCGTGTCGCAAAGAACGACATGGGGAGTTCGAAGATGTGTCGGATATAGGAGAGAATGACATCAATGCTGAGCCGTTGACTGAGGACAGTTAATAGGTAGTCTCTGGAGAAGGTCATCATTTGCTGGAGGATATAGGTGATAATCAGTCCGATGGAGATGATGCCGAGAGTAGATTTCATCTGGTTTGGAATGTATTCATCTAAAATCCCTTGCAGATAGTAGGAGCCAGCAATGTTGATGAGGGCGATGAGTAAGCTGGCTAGAACGATATAAAAGATAAGTGTTCGTTGTTGGAAGATGAGGGGAAGAAAGTCGAGCAGGCCATTTTTCTTATCCTTGTGCGGTTTATAGCTCGGTTCAGGTGCGAGAAAGATGACCACTCCAGTCCACTCGGAAGCGAATCGCTCCTTGCTCATCTTGGTAACTTTTACAGTCGGGTCGGGATCGCCAATGAGGACCTGATCTTTTAAATTTTTATAGACCACATAGTAATGCTGGAGTTTTCCTTCTTTGTTGACATGGACGATGAAGGGATAAGGAATATCAGTCATATCAAAGAGGCTCATATCAGCTTGGATAGCCCTGGTTTCAAAGCCCATTTCATGTGCAGCTTTCACGATACCGAGGGCTGTTGTTCCTTCTTTATTAGTCTTTGCTAACTCTCGCAAGTGGGCCAAGGAGTAGTCTGAGCCGTAGTATTTGGCGATAGAAGCGAGAGCAGCGACTCCGCAATCTCGGGCATCTATCTGAGGGACGAAGGTTTTCTTTATCTTGGTCATATCTAGTTTCCTTTCCTATTGAACTAAAAGTAGTCTAGTAGCATTATGTCATAGATGTAAGAAAATAAGCATCCAAATCCTGAACGGTCGCTGAAACATCCTGAACGGTTTCTCTTTCCCGACGGCTGTTCTTCCTGGGCGGTCACAAAAAAGTCCTGAACGGTCATTTCTTTCCCATTCAGGACGATTGGACTACAGTTCAGGAAATGGAGAAGTACTTTTCTAAAAATCAGCTATACTAAACTTGTCAAAGTTGCAACGAGACACGTTCAAAAAAATAAAAATGAAAAGGGAGGTATTCGATATGAATACGAAAACAATGGAACAATTTGAAGTTTTGAATTTGGAAGCACTTGAAACAGTAGAAGGTGGAGTAAACTGGGTAAAATGTTATGTTGGAACAATTGGTTCAGCTTTGCTTGGTTCTGCTGGTGGTCCAGTAGGTTACTGGGGAGGTGCTATGGTTGGTTATGCAACATTCTGTTGATAATATAAAGGAGTGGCGATGAAAAAAAGAAGACCATATTTGATGCTACTTACTCTTATCGTAATTGGTACAATGAACTTTTTCAGAGATTTTGATTTTACGCATCATATTATTAATTTAATTGGGTTGACTTTAGTTATTTATAGTCTTATTCCTGAGAAGTGGCAACTTTTGACGATGAAAAAGTAATATGGAATTTACTGGTAGAAAACCAGTTTGCTAAAATAAATAAACAAGTAATTCCATACTTGGAGTTGCTTGTATTCAAGTAATCGTAAGACCAAAAAATATTTTACAGACGGTATTTGTTATGAATACAATAATATTTAATACAATGTACAATGAATGAAGGAATGCTTGCACAAGTTGAAGGTGGAGGAAGCCCAACTAAAACAGCTATTAGTGCAGGGATATATGTATTAACATGTTGGTGGTAATGCTAAATTGCACTATTTATCATCTATGTAGCATATAAATGATTAGAAGTCTGATGTAACTAAACATTTGAAAGGTGCTAAAATGAGAAAAGATTTTATGCAACTAAGTGAGTCGAAGCTTAGTGAAGTTCAAGGTGGTAGCCGAGATAGCTACTGTTCTGGTCAAATTACGGCGCGTGTGATTTTTAAGAAGTTACGAGGCCAGATAATTTTGCCAACGGATTTAATATGTCAGTAAGTGTAAAGGAGTTTTGATCATGAAGCAAATTCAATTTAGAGAACTGTCGGAAATCGATTTAGAAGCAACCAATGGTGGTGATTGGTTGAAAGATGTTGGTGACTACTGGAGTGGTGTTGTCTCTGGTGTTGTCAGTGTCTTTAAACCAACTAAAAAATAATTTATTACTAAGAGGGATTTGGTTTTTATAGAATGCATACCACATCTAAAACCAGCTCCCTCTTCTTTTACAGGATATAGTGCAAGGAGAGTTTGCTATGAATACACATACATGGAAGAATATTGTAATCAATCCCTACATTGCTTTGCTAATTTTGCTGGGAATCTATCCCTACGGTCTCAGCTTCATTGAACAAGAATACGTGTTCTATCTAGGGGTTGTCATTATTAGTATCGTTTCATGTGTCTTGCTGCGATTACAAGGTTTTGGGGAAATTCTTCGGTTTAGGAGTTTTTCCTGGAAAACAATTGGCAAACTACTACTTGGATTCTTTGCACTGATTGCATGGGCAATGGTGATTCATGAGCTGTTTCCCCTACCAGCTAACCAACAAGCGATAAATGAGCAACAGTATGTTGGGATGGAACTCTTCATTTTCAATGCTTATGCGATGATAGTGGGACCCATAGGTGAGGAGTTGGTTTTCCGAGGTTTGTTGATGAAGAATCTAGAAAAAATTTCCATTTTTTCCTTGGAAGCCCTTGTTTCTGCCAGCTTATTTTCAATGGGGCATACTCTACTGTATGGCTGGTCAGTGACAGACTTTATGACCTATTTTGGAATGGGCTGCATCTACGCCTTCCTATTCAAAAAGTCAGAAACTATTTATCCTGCGATTTGTTTGCACATTTTATGGAACAGTTTTGTGTTATTACTAATCAATCAATAAGTCTATGTTGAGGAGCGGTTTTGAGAAGCCGTTCTTTTTATCTAACCTCTTGTATACTCCCGCCTTCCATTCAGGACGATTGGACGACAGTTCAGGAAATGGAGCAGTATTTTTCCAAAAATCAGCTATACTAGACTTATCAAAGTAGCAAGGAGACACATTCAAAAAAATAAAAATGAAAAAGGAGGTATTCGATATGAATACGAAAACAATGGAACAGTTTGAAGTGATGGATGTTGAAATGCTTGCGAGCGTTGAGGGAGGATACTCAGCCGGTAAATGTTTAGCTGATATTGGTTGGGGAATGGTTGAAGGAGTAGTTACCGGTGCAATAGCTGGAGGATTAATGGGCGCAGGAATCGGATTTGGACTAGGACAGATAGGTGGTAGCATTTACTGTATTGGAAATGTATTTTGGGGGAAATAATATGAATTTGCTAGAGAATTTACCTGATCAAACTTTAGAACTTACAACCGGTGGTGGAAGTGTAAACTGGGTTGTTGCTGGTACACAATGTCTTGGTGCAGGAGTAATTGGGCTAATTGGAGGACCATGGACTGCATTAGGTGCTTGTGTTATTAGTGGAGGAAGATCAATAACTGGAGACTTACTTAATTGATTTTAAAAGATATTTCAATAATCATATTTAGTAACACCTTTTCATATTTTATAGTGTTATTTATTATTCATGTAATTAGTTATTCTAAAAAAAATGTGGAAATCTTAAAAAGATTTAGATTAATAATTGGGGTGTTTGTGCTGTTAAATTTTATCCGAGATATCATACAATACTTTTTTATGTGATAGTATTGTGAAATATAGTGTAAGTGAGTACTCATAGAGCTACAACTTTCCATAAATTGTAAGTAACCGCATGAACATGTGATAATCTGTGTATGAAATGGAAGAATTTTATGGTGGTTGTTCTTGGAGAGGTCTAACGAGACCAGTTGTAAAAGGTGGAGGCAACCTAACTAAAACAGCCGTTAGTGCAGGGATATATGTATTAACATGTTGGTGGTGATGCCAAATTATACTAGTTATTATCTACGTAGTATATAAGTGATTAAAAGTCTGATAAACTAAACACTTGAGAGGTACTAAAATGAAAAGAGATTTTATGCAACTAAGTGAATCAAACCTTAGTAAAGTTCAAGGCGGTAGCCGAGAAAGCTACTGTTCTGGTCAAATTGTGGCACGTGTTCTTTTTAAGAGATTACGAGGCCAGGTTATTTTGCCAATGGATTTAATATGTCAGTAAGTGAAAAGAGAGGTTAATCATGAAGCAAATTCAATTTAGAGAACTGTCGGAAATCGATTTAGAAGCAACTAATGGAGGCGATTGGTTGAAATATGTTGGCGACTACTGGAGTGGTGTTGTTGACGGTATAAAGGACGCATTTGGAATTCGTCGAAAATAGAGGTGGACAAAGAAATGGTAGAGAATGATAAAAGTGTAAGACAGTATATTCCCTTATTGCTTATTCTCTTAGTATATCCTTATGGAATTGGTCTAGTTGCAAGAGAATTTGTCGCGGATGCCCTCGTATTCGTGACAGGGTTGGTGACCCTCTTTCTCTTGCATCGGCAAGGCTACGGAGATATTCTGGTCTTTAGGAAACCTATGTGGAAAACAGTTAGAAGGGTCATTTTGGCATTTCTCTGTAAGCTGTGTTGGGCTGTCATTGTCTATCATTTCCTATCCTCTACTAAAAACGAAGAAGCCTTGAATAGTTGGAGTTATACAGGAGTCCAACTCTTCCTTTATAACCTCTATCTTCTTGTTTACGGTCCAATTTGTGAGGAGCTTGTATTCAGAGGCTATATGATGAGAAGTTTGGCACCTGTAAGTCATCTACAACTAGATGTATTGTGTTCAGCTTGCCTCTTTTCTCTCGGCCATGTTTTACCAACTGGCTGGGTGCTGAATGACTTTCTGGTTTATTTGGGCTCGGGATTGATTTATGCAATACTTTTTAAGAAATCCGCAACAATTTATCCAGTCATCATTCTCCATATCATTTGGAATAGTTTGATGCTGTTGTAGCAAACAAAAAGAAAAAGATTGGAGTCCAGATAGATGCTGGACTTCATTTTGTATTTGTAACCATTCAGGACGATTGGACGACAGTTCAGGAAATGGAGCAGTATTTTTCCAAAAATCAGCTATACTAAACTTGTCATCTTGCAACGAGACACATTCAAAAAAAAATAAAAATAAAAAGGAGGTATTCGATATGAATACGAAAACATTTAATACAATGAATGAAGAAATGCTTGCACAAGTTGAGGGTGGGAAAAATAATTGGCAATATAATGTACTTGAAGGTGTTGGTGCGGCTACTGCTGGATGGGGGCTAGGCACTTCTTTCTGTGCTGCTACTGGTGTAGGTGCCCCGTTAGCACCAGTCTGTGGCTATGTAGGGGCTAAATTTGGTGTGGCTTTATGGGCAGGTGTAACTGGTGCAACTGGTGGATTTTAAAGGAGGATGCAGTTATGACAAATTACAAAATACTTGATGAAGGGATCCTTCAAAATATCGAAGGTGGAAATCCTGCAGGCGCTGCCGTAGTTTCAGGGATGGGATGTGCAGCAGCTGGGATAAAATATGGTTCCAAACTGGGATTCTGGGGTGCTGCTATCGGAGGTGTTGGGGGTGCAGTAGTATGCGGTTATTTAGCTTACACTGCTGTTGGATAACCATGAGCTTACTGTTTTTTATTACGGTCATTTCTGTACAATTATATAGCGTATATATACATTGGAAAAGAGAATACACATTAGAAAAATCGATAGACTTGTCAACCATCAATGTATTTATCATTTTATTTCTTATTTATGAAAAGTTAGTATTTATCTGGATAGCATATTTGCTTATTGTCATCAACTTATTTTTAAATAAAAATGAAAAAAAGGAATAAATGACCAAATGTTCAAATGACCAAGTGTTATAGCAAACAACAGGTAGTGGTGGTCTAATTGATGCCACAAAGTAGAAGGAGGTTGTTTTGATTCCCAAACAATCCTAGTCTATCCGCCGAGTGTCATCCTGTAACAATTCTCAAAAAAGAATGTGGATTGTATCAGATGACAAGTCCATATACAATGGACTTGCTAAACAGTGGTCTAAAACTGATAAGGGAAAACATTATATTGTTCATCACGCTGATATATAAAATCAGTGTGATTTTTTGTCTTGGTTATTGACAGATGAACTTATTGAATGGGGAAGTTTCCCATTCAGGACGATTGGACGACAGTTCAGGAAATGGGCAAATCATTTGGAGAAAAATCTGTACAATAAGCCTATAAAGAAAAAAGGAGTTGTAGAAATGAAAAAGAACTTACTTGCCAGTGCCCTTGTTTGCACGATTGTTCTTACCAGTCTTCAAGGGAGTGTGATTCAGGCAGAGACGACTGGGCAAGCAGACTCTTCACCAGTGGTGACGGAGGTTATGCAGTCGACAGAAGAGAAAGGAGGGGCAGCACCGACTGAAGAGACGGCGGAGACAACTGGGTCGTCCTCAACTGTAAATGAGGAGGTTAGTCAAGCAGTTGAGATTAGTTTGGAAGAATATCTGGAGACTGTGGCAGCTTTTCAAAAGATTGATATCGGAGCAGTGCGAGAAGCATTTACAGAGGACAATCAGGAACACCTTCTGTACTTTGGGCGTGGGACCTGCTATTACTGTCGTCAATTCTCCCCTGAGTTAAAGAACTTGCATCAATTGACAGGTGGAAAAATAGAGTACTATGATACAGCAGGGTATGACTTTGATGATACTGCCAAGGAATTTCTCTTTAAAGAAGTAGGAATTCCAGGCACACCGACCATTCTCTATATCAAAAATGGTCAAGTGCTAGCTGGTTGGGTCGGTGGCGGTATCAGTGCTCAGGAACTTTATGATTACTTTTATCTAGGAAAGACTCCTCCACACCTCCACAGTTAGTAGCTAGTGAGGAAGAGCAAGCCCCAAGTGCAACTGACGAACAAGTAGCTGTGGAGACAGCACCTCCGACTACTCAAGAAGTTCCGCAAGCTGAGCAAGATTCTCAGGACAGGCAAGAAGCTCCGAAGGAACAAGAATCTCCTCAGGAGGTAGAGTCGGTACCGAAAGATACACAACCTTCTCAGGAATCACAAGAGACTACAAAGATTGAAGCGGCAAATCAGATGAAGCAAGCCGAGGCTTTGGAAGGTGAAACGGATGCTCCTCTCTTGGAGTTGACAGAACAACCCCCTTCAAGAGTATCTGCTGTACGACAGGTCAAGCCTGTTTTACCAACAAGCCCTACTCAGAGTGCAGGGACAAAGATTCTTCCGAAAACAGGCGAGGCTTCTTTGGGAATTGATTGGCCTATGGGCTTACTGACTCTCATGCTCGCTCTTGTCATACAAGGACTAGCAATTGATCATAAGGAGGCTGAATAATGAAACGTTTGAAAAAAATTGCCCTATTTGTTGGCTTGATCCTATTAACGATTGTTTTTAATGTACTTCCAATGCTCTTCATCGGGCAAGAAGTACAGACTCCTGTCGCAATGAAATGGGTGTTTAGTATTGCCTATCTTGCTTTGGTTGGTTTTCTAATCGTCTTGATTGGAAAGCGGTATAGACAGCAGGTAACCGAGACGGTTAGGGAGTTACGGTTTACTTGGAAAGACTTTGGGATTGCTCTGCTATTTTTCCTAGCAACCCGTGTTGTCGCAGTTTTGGGAACCTTGCTGGTACAGATAGGCACAGGGAATACCATGTCTGCCAATGATGCGGCCCTGTTTGCGACCAGTGAGCAGGTAGCGGCTATGTTTCCCCTCTATTTCATAGCTTTTCATGTAGCTATTGGCCTATTTGCACCGGTTATGGAAGAGATTGTCTTTCGAGGATTCTTCAGCCAATACTTTTTCAAGGCTGGCAATAAGTGGTTGAAATTGGTGATTAGTTCTAGCATTTTCGCCCTATTTCATATCGTATATCCGATCGAATTTGTGACCTACTTCGCTTTGGGAGCCATTTTCTACTTGGCTTACGCGCGTCGTGGAAGTATCAAGGATGCGATTGCTGTTCATATCTTGAATAATAGTCTCCTTGTCTTGTTTTCAGTTGTCAATTATCTAATCATCTTATTTGGATAGAAGGGAGGAGTTGGCTATGAAAGAATTATCCAAGGTTCAGCTCGTGAGCATCGTAGGCGGAGGGCAATTATCTAGTCTCATCGGTCTTCCTACAGCAGTCAGGGGGCCAGGACGGAAAATTCCTAAACCACGCCCTGTGCAGCCACCTGCGGAAATCATGTAGGCTTTTAAAAGAGTAAAGCACCTCTGGCTATCCAAAGGTGCTTTTGAAATCATTTGAAAAACTCAAAAAAAATAGTATAATAGAATGAGGAGGCATATATGATTATCAGAAAATATCAAACCAGTGATGAAAAAGGCTGGGTTTACTGTAAGGCACTCAGCTACCTCTTCTCTCCATTCTTTGATGATAGAGAAACAGAGAAGTCCGAACTAATGACAGTCGTTTATGATTATCGTGTGGAATGGGTGGCTGAAGTAGACGAACAAATTGTTGGTCTAATCGACATTGATATTTACACTGAGGAGTGCAGCCAGTCTTATATTTACGCACCAAGTAAGCGAACAGCTTATTTTACTAACCTAGCAGTCCACCCTGATTTTCAAGGACAGGGCATTGCCCAGGTGCTTTTTGAAAAAGCAGAGCAGGAGTTGAGAGAGCAAGGTGTAGAGAAATTAGCCATTTTTACCCGAGAGGGAGATGTAGCCAATCATTTGTACCAGAAATGGGGTGGCTCAAACGGTTTGGGGAACCGTTTGAGGTTGGAGATAGGACTTGCGTAGCAAGTTTCAACTGTATGGTTTGCTCTGACTATCTAGTGGTCGGAGCACCCAAGGATATTCCGACCTTCCGTTTTGGAATCGATTTAGAGCGTGGTCGCCTGAGTTTTTCAGATGAAGCAGGGCAAGCTCTTCCTTATTATTTAAGAGAAGGTGTTTATGTAGTCAGTGAAAAAGCAGACTTGGATCTCTTTGACATAGAAGATGTCTATCAAGAATTTACCTATGTGGTGGATTTAAATGAATCTGGGACGTGATTTCCCCCTCGACCCCTTGCGGACTAGTTTAGAATGACCAACATGCTTTCAAATCACAATTGTCTAAGCATGTCTATCTCATATCTCATCTCGTAGCAAAAATTTGTATTCTCTCTTCATTTGGTGTATAATAATAGTACAAAAAAAGAAACGGAGAATTGTATGGTTCAAGTTGTTACAGATGCAAACTTTGAAGTTGAAACACAAGAAGGCGTAGTCCTTGTTGACTTTTGGGCACCGTGGTGTGGTCCTTGTCGTATGCAAGCACCAATCTTGGAACAATTAGATGGTGAAGTGGACGAAGACGAATTACGCATTTATAAAATGAATGTAGATGAAAATCCAAACACAGCTCGTCAGTTTGGTATCATGTCTATCCCAACACTTCTGTTCAAAAAAGATGGACAAGTTGTAAAACAAGTTGCTGGTGTTCACACCAAAGACCAAATCAAAGCAATCTTGGCAGAGATTGGTTAATCATGTAGGTTGAAGAAACTCAACCTTTTTCTGAATCGAAAGGAATCTCACATGAAAGAAATTTACCTAGCAGGCGGTTGTTTCTGGGGAATGGAAGGCTACTTTTCCCAGATCGATGGTATTCTTGACACCAGCGTTGGCTATGCCAATGGACAGGTGGAGACGACCAATTATCAACTCCTCAAACAAACAGACCACGCAGAGACG
>RRZU010195981.1_pt1 | contig 12821 bp, 15 predicted proteins | sample 2165561 | NCBI WGS metagenome assembly RRZU01 (sample SAMN10456909, study PRJNA506462) | wastewater metagenome | isolation source: wastewater sludge | place: USA: Moscow, Idaho
CTCACGCTTACCAACGATAAAGGCGAAAAAATGAAATTTGTTGCGGCAGATTGGGATTAGACAATTAGCAAAGTGTAATGAGAAATGGCAGAAGAAAGGTTTAAGCAATTTTATTTGATTTTAGTATTGCAGATTCTAGATAAATTATTTAGTTTGGGTAAGTTAAACTTATTACCCCATTACTCAGTACTAATCACTTATGAACATAAACCCTGAAATAATTGGATTTGTAGCGGGAGGATTATCTTCCGCACTTTTTATTCCGCAAATTATTAAAATTCTGAAGGAGAAATCAGCGGAAGAAATTTCGTTGCTTACCTGCATTATCGGAATTTTGAGTAGTGGTTTGTGGCTGTGGTACGGAATTGTTCAAGACCATATTTCCATGATTGTGACCAATATTATCGCAGCTTTGGCAACGATTGTTCTACTTGTCTTAAAATTTATTTACAATAAGTAATTTTGAACAAAAAGGTTTGGAAAAAGTTTAAATTTGTGAGGTGAAATTTTATAAAATATGAACTTCAACCCTGAAATCATTGGCTTAATAGGAGGATTTCTTTCCTGCATCACGTTTGTTCCACAAATTTTTAAAACTTGGAAATCGAAATCTGTAGAAGATATTTCTGTACATACTTTTTTGATTGTTCTTGCAAGTACCATTATTTGGATCGCTTACGGAATTTTTAAAGACAGTATTTCTGTAATTTTAACCAATATCGTGGTTTTCTTTACTGCAATTGTTATGCTTTGGATGAAGTGGAAGTTTACAGAGAAATCACACAGATAACACGGATTTTCACAGATATTAAAATGTTTACTACCTATAATTTAGATTAATCATTAACGAAATCTGTGGAAATATGTGGAATCCGTGAGATATAAAAACCTTAATTTTGCAAACAAGCGAGATTGCTTCGCTACGCTCGCAATGACAAAAAGCCTATGCTAGAAAAAAAAGACCATCAATACGAAAAAGCCGTTCTTGTAGGCTTAATTACGCAAAATCAAGACGAAGAAAAACTCACAGAATATCTCGATGAACTCGAGTTTTTGGCATTTACAGCAGGTGCAACTGTGGAAAAACGCTTCACCCAAAAAATGTCGCAACCCGATTCCAAAACTTTTGTAGGAAGCGGAAAAGCCGAAGAAATCCGAAATTACGTAAAAGAACACGAAATTGGAACTATAATTTTTGATGATGAACTTTCACCGTCGCAGCTGAAAAATTTGGAGCGGGAAATGGAAGTCAAAATCTTGGACAGAACCAATTTGATTTTAGACATTTTCGCACAAAGAGCCCAAACTTCCTATGCAAGAACACAAGTTGAACTCGCTCAATACGAATATTTATTGCCTCGATTGACGAGAATGTGGACACACTTGGAAAGACAACGAGGCGGAATTGGAATGCGTGGACCCGGAGAAACAGAAATTGAAACCGACCGAAGAATTATCCGCGACAGAATTTCATTATTGAAAGAAAAACTAAAAACCATCGACAAGCAGATGTCCACACAAAGACAAAACCGCGGAAAAATGGTGCGTGTCGCTTTGGTTGGTTACACCAACGTTGGGAAATCTACCTTGATGAACGCACTTTCAAAATCGGAAGTTTTTGCAGAAAATAAATTGTTTGCAACCTTAGATACTACAGTTCGCAAAGTTGTAATTGGTAATTTACCGTTTTTGTTGACGGACACCGTTGGTTTTATCCGAAAATTGCCTACACAGTTAGTAGAAAGTTTTAAATCCACTTTGGATGAAGTTCGTGAATCGGATTTGCTGATTCACGTCGTGGATATTTCTCACGAAAGTTTTGAAGACCACATCAATTCCGTCAATCAAATCTTAATGGAAATCGGAGCACATCAAAAACCGATGATTATGGTTTTCAACAAGATAGATGCTTTCGCTTACGAGAAAAAGGATGAAGACGATTTGACGCCGGCCAACAAAAAAAATATTTCACTTGCAGAATGGGAAAAAACGTGGATGTCGAAATCGAAATATCCAACAGTTTTCATTTCGGCTTTAACAAAACAAAATTTCCCTGAAATGAAGAAAATGATTTACGATGAGGTGTTGAAAATCCATATTTCAAGATTTCCGTATAATGATTTTCTGTTTGAGTATTTTGAGGAGGAAGATGCTTAAACCCAGAGACCCGGAGTTTTACCATCGCAAAAGACTCTAATTTATCAATTTATAAAACAACTTTACAGTATTCTGTTTAAAATTAAAAATCAAATCATCACCCAAATCAAATCCGCTCTCGATTTTCTTTCCGTCAAAGAAAAAGCAGAATTTTTCCCCCGATTCTTCAAGGCAGGAAAAGGTGAATACGCAGAAGGCGACCAATTCATCGGCGTTACTGTTCCCGACCAAAGAAAAGTGGCAAAAGAGTTTTGGAACAAAATTTCTTTGGAAGAATTGGGAGAACTGCTTTCCTCAAAAATTCACGAACATCGTCATACTGCGCTTTTGATGTTGGTGGCAAAATTTGAAAAATCAAAAGACCCGAGAGAGAAAGACGAAATCGTAAAATTCTATCTCAAAAACAAAAAACAAATCAACAATTGGGATTTGGTGGATAATTCCTGCTACAAAATATTAGGAAGATATTGATTTGAAAATCAGGACGATAAAATTTTGAGAAAACTTTCGGAAGAAAATAATTTGTGGAGCAAAAGAATGGCAATTGTTTCTACAATGTGGCACTCAAGAAAAGGAAACAGTTTTGAGTTACTAAAAGAATTGGCGTTGAAAAACCTTCATCACGAACACGATTTAATGCACAAAGCAAACGGTTGGCTTCTCCGAGAAATGGGAGAAAAGAACGAAACCGAACTCCTTGATTTCCTAAAACTTCATTACAAAACAATGCCAAGAACTTCACTTCGTTATGCCATTGAAAAACTGGATGAAGATTTGAGACAGGACTTTTTGAAAGGGAGAATTTAAGGTTTGTTTAAATCTTTTCAATTTATAAAGCCTCGCCGATTTTGCTGATTTCTCAGATCTCTCACCGCATTTTATCTGCGTGATTTGCTAAATCTGAGAAGAACATTAAAACATTTAAAATAAATCTAAATGAGTTCTAAATGATAGACAACCTTTTTTACCTTCGAGAATTCATCCACTATTTTCTGCATCTGGTTTTTCCGATTGTCATTGCGAAAGTTTTCTTCAAAAATAATTGGAAACATGCCTATTTTTTGATGTTGGCAACGATGTTGGTAGATTTGGACCACGTTTTTGCCAATCCAGTTTTCGACCCCAATAGAAGCAGCGTTGGTTTTCATCCGTTGCATTCTTATCCGATGATTGCAGTTTATTTTTTAGGCACAATTTTTCTTAAGGGAAACTACAAAATCATTTCGGTTGGACTTCTTTTCCACATGTTTACCGACTTTCAGGATTATTATTTGTGGAAAGCAATGTTAAATAGTTATTAATTTTTTGAATAACTATTTGATTTTTGATAGATTTTTTATATTTTGTCGCAAATCTTAAGTTATGAAATTGAAAAAATTACTTCATTGGTCGATTATTTTTCCCGTCATTTCTTCCGCTTTTTATCTTTTAGGCGGATTAAATGACACCATTTTTTCCAATATTGTGGGTGCAATTTTATTATTTGCCACGGTTTTGGCGGCAGTTCATCACGCAGAAGTGGTTGCCCATAAAGTGGGCGAACCCTACGGAACAATAATTCTCGCCATTTGCATCACCATTCTTGAGGTAGGTTTAATTATTTCGTTCATGCTTTCCGGTGGAGAGGGCGCGGTGACTTACGCAAGAGATACCGTTTTTGCAGCGGTCATGATTATATTGAACGGAATTCTTGGCATCTGTATTTTGGTTGGGAGCAGAAAATATAAGGAACAATTCTTCATCACCAATTCCGCGACGACTTATTTGGTTAGCTTGATTGCGATTTTGGTTCTCACTTTAATTCTACCGAATTATACTTCAAGTATTCGCGGGCCGTTTTATACCGAAAGTCAGTTGGTATTTATTTCTTTGGCGTGTCTTGTGATTTACGGCAGTTTCTTAATGTTTCAAACTGTTCGACATCGTAATTATTTTGTGGTAGAAGAACCTGATAACACTACGCATGAAGCAGCACCGCCAACAATTCCCGAGACGGTTATTAGTTTGGTTTTGCTAATAATTTGTCTTGCAGTTGTAATTTTTATGGCAAAAGGACTTTCACCGGTTATCGAAAATTTTGTTGAAAATGTGGGCGCTCCCAGAGCTTTGGTTGGAGTAATTATCGCTTTCGTCGTTTTACTTCCCGAAGGTTTGGCTGCAATTCGTGCGGCGAGCAACAATCAAATTCAAACCTCCATCAATCTTGGTTTGGGTTCCGCTTTGGCGAGCGTCGGATTAACGATTCCGGCAATTTCTGTGGTTTGTATTCTTTACGACATTCCTTTTGTATTGGGACTCGACATGAAATCGATTATTCTTTTGGCACTTTCTGTTTTTACGGTGATGCTTTCGTTAAGCCGAGGAAAAACCAATCACCTTTACGGAACTGTTTTGCTCGTGAATTTGGCGGCGTATATTTTTACGGTGATTGTGCCTTAATTCTTATTTAACCTCGTTGCCGTTTCCATTTTGAAGCCCATCAAATTGGCAATATTATTGGCTTTATAAATCGCGGTTTCCGCCATTTCTCCGGAGAAGTTTTCTTCAATCGTGGCAGTCCATAATTTTACCCAATGTTCGAAATGCCTTTTTTCCATCGGTATTTTTTCATTGATCGGGAAATGTACTGCCATCGGATTTCCTTTATACGTCATTTGTCCGAAAAGTATGGTTTCCCAAAACGAATACATTTTGGGCAAATGTTTGCTCCAATCCACTTTTGCAACGTCATTGAAAAAGAAACCTATCGTGTCGTCATGCTGCACTTTCTCATAAAATTTATTCACTAAAAGTTCTATATCTTCTCTTGTTTCCAATTTTTTCATGCATCAAAATTACTTTTTATTTATGGCTAAACTTATGACTTCAGTCAATATAGTTTAATTTTGCAAAATTATGGCAAGAAAAATAAGAACAATCCGCCAACAATCGCGCGACGACAGCGGCTTTGGGAGCAATTCCGGGGTTCCAAAAAGCAATTTTTATCGTCTTAATCTGGAGTTGACCAAAATTAATTAATTGTCTTTAAATTGGAGGATTGTTCATAAAATAGATGAAGATTCTCCTTTTTTCGGTTTTGCGAAAGAAGATTTTCACGATGCTGAAACTGATATTGAAATCATGGTTCAGATTCGAGCTTTCGATGAGGTTTTTGCAAACACAGTGGTTCAGAAAACTTCCTATATTAATTCTGAAATAATTTACGGAGCGAAATTCATCAAAAGGTATGAATCAAGCGAAGACCACAAAACCACTATTCTAGATTTGAGCAAAATTGATGCGTATGAAAAAGTAAATATTTGAGTTTGATTTTGTTTGATTTTGTTTGATTTTCATTTTCAAAACTATTTCAAACCCCCTCAAACCACTGCAAACGATTTTAAACAAAAAAAGATGGATTTACAATTCTACAAAAATCAGGCATCTTTAAAACAGAAAGAACACAAAAAATTTCTTGAAAGTTTAAAGAGAAAGTCGCCCAAAAACCTGGATTATCTGGTTCAGGAAACCCACGACGAAGTTTTCGAAGAAATCGATTGTCTGCAATGCGCCAACTGCTGCAAAACAACCGGACCACTTTTTACCGAAAAAGACATCGAAAGAATTTCCAAACATTTGAAAATGAAAATTTCCGATTTCGAGGCAAAATTTTTGCGAACTGATGAAGACAACGATAAAGTGTTGCAACATCTACCGTGTTGGTTTTTGAATGAGGACAATACCTGCTCTATTTATGAAGTCCGTCCAAAAGCGTGTAGAGAATTTCCACATACGGACAGAAAAAAGATTTACCAGATCAATCACCTCACGATTAAAAACACCCTAATTTGTCCGGCGGCCTTTGAGTTTGTAGAGAAAATTCAGAAAAATTTGCAGAGGAAATAATTTGATTTTGCAAGTCTTAAAGATTGATAAAGTTCGTTAAACTTTCAGAAGAGAAATATTCTTTTAATTTTATTTGCGTTGTTTTACCGTACTAATCAAATTTAATTATTATGAAAAAAGTAGTTTTAACTGCAGCAGTATTGATTGCAGGAGTGTCGTTCGCCAATGCTCAAACCGCAAAAGCTGAAAAGATTTCTAAGGCCAAAGCTGAAGTGGCAACCAAAGCAGCTGTAAAAGCAGAACCAAAATCAGATACCGCTGCTGCAACAGAAGATCAGGTTGTCGCAGAAAAGAAAAGAATTGAAGCAACCGAGCAAAAAGCAGAAGCAGCTGCAGAACTGAAAGCAGAACCAGTAAAAGAGCAAAAAGCGGAAGCGAAGAGAGAAAGAATTGAGTAAGCTGCACATCAATAAATCCCGATATTTTTCGGGATTTTTTTTCACAAATAATAAAAAGCATTGAAAATCAATGCTTTTTATCCTTCCATTTTACTTTTTCCCATTTTCCCGGGACAGGATTTATCTAAAGAAAAAAGCCCGAAATTTTCGAACCTTTTCTATTTTTATACCACTCCTTGAGCCAACATTGCTTCCGCGACCTTCACGAAACCTGCGATGTTTGCACCTTTTACGTAGTTTACATATCCATCGTCTTCAGTTCCGTAATCTTTGCACGCTTTGTGGATCCCAATCATGATTTCCTTTAAACGGGCATCAACTTCTTCGGAAGACCAGTTCAGTCGGATGGAATTCTGAGTCATTTCCAAACCGGAAGTTGCAACTCCACCTGCATTGGAAGCTTTTCCTGGAGAGAAGAGAACTTTGCTGTTTAGGAAATAATTAATCGCATCCAAAGTTGAAGGCATATTTGCGGCTTCCGTAACGCAGATAACTCCGTTTGCAACCAGAATTTTCGCATCCTCAAGAAAGAGTTCATTTTGTGTAGCAGCAGGAATCGCCACATCACATTTCACTTCCCAAGGTCTTCTTCCCGGATAAAATTCTGCATTTGGATATTTCTTTCTGTAATCTTCCGCACGGTTGTTTCCGCTCGCTCTTAACTCTAATAAATAGTCGATTTTTTCACCGCTGATTCCCTCTTTATCGTAAATATATCCATCAGGACCAGAAATCGTCACAACTTTTGCTCCAAGTTCTGTCGCTTTTTTCACAACTCCCCATGCAACATTTCCGAAACCTGAAACGGTAACTACTTTATCTTTAAAATCCTGTCCAATTGTTTTCAACATCTGTTCAGCGAAGTAAACAACGCCGTATCCAGTTGCTTCAGGACGAATTAATGAACCTCCGTAAGCCAAACCTTTTCCGGTTAAAACTCCCGTAAATTCATTTCTAATTTTTTTGTACTGCCCGAATAAATATCCGATTTCTTTTGCGCCAACTCCGATATCACCTGCAGGAACGTCGGTTTCTGGGCCGATGTGTTTGCAAAGTTCTGTCATAAAAGCTTGGCAAAACCTCATGATTTCCATATCGGATTTTCCTTGCGGATCGAAATCTGAACCTCCTTTTCCGCCTCCCATCGGAAGCGTGGTTAAAGAATTTTTGAAAGTCTGTTCGAAAGCCAAAAATTTAAGAACAGATAAATTCACCGTTGGATGAAAACGAATTCCACCTTTGTATGGACCAATCGCCGAGTTCATTTGAATTCTGAAACCACGATTCACCTGGATCTCATTTTTGTCATCAACCCACGCAACCCTGAAAATTATAGTTCGCTCTGGTTCCGACATTCTTTCCAAAAGTTTCATACCGTTATATTCTTTCTTGGTCGCGATGAAAGGTATTACAGTAACCGCAACTTCTTTTACCGCTTGGAGAAACTCGGGTTCATTTGGGTTCTTGGCTTCGATTTTCGCAATAAATTCCTGAATTTTTTGCTCTACATTGTAATGTTCCATAAAGGGTGAGTATTATTGATAACAAATTTAATTTTTTTTACAAATACTGCAAGATTTTTTTTGCAATTTGCTAAAATTTTAATAAAAACACATATAATTTTTATTAAATTGATAATTTGAATTTTAAAAATATGAATTCTTGAATGTTAACAGAATATCAATAAATTATTAAAAATTAAAAATTCCTAAAGTGCAAGATATTGTCTCCCAGAAAGCGCCTTCACAAAACCAGAAATTTCCAGTTGAAGCAAATCTGGCAAAATTTTGAAGGTGGGTAAATCTATTTTTCCAGCAATTTCGTCTAGAGATAAAGGTACGGCTTTGTCCAAGGAGTTCAAAATAATCTGCTGACTTTCCGGTAACTGAATTTTAATTTCCGAAGTTGGAAAAAGTTCGCCAATTTTGGAACTATCTTTTTGAAAACCAAGCTGTTCTATAAGCGAAGATACTGTAGAAATGACTGCGGCTTTATTCTGAAAAATCAACTGATTGCAACCTTGGCTGTATTTGTCGGAAATTTTTCCTGGTAAAGCAAAAACTTCGCGATTGTAATTGCTGGCAAAAGTTGCCGTGCTGATTGAACCGCCTCCAAAAGCAGTTTCCACAACAATTGTAGAGGGAGAAAGTCCTGCAATAACACGGTTTCTTTGAATGAAGTTCTCGCGGTCCGGTTTTTGGGAGGTGTTGAATTCGGTGAACAAAACGCCGTTTTCTTCTAAAATTTTGTCAGAAAGCTTTCTGTTTTTTGTTGGATATAGCGTGTGAAAACCATGCGCCAAAACTGCAATGGTAGGAATGTTGTTTTTAAGCGACTCTTCATGAACTTCCGTATCAACACCTACAGCAAGTCCGCTGACTGTGACTAAGTTTTTGTTTTTTACCGCTTCTAAAAAATCTTGGATAAAATGTTTTCCGTATGTCGTGACATTCCTTGTTCCTACGATGCTTATGGGTTTTAGAGAAGAATTTAAATCTCCTTTTTGATAAAGAATTGCAGGAGCATCATCACATTCATTCAAAAATTTGGGCAAATGTCCAAGATGACGAAGGTTGATTTTGACATGGTGCTTTTCACAAAATTTGAGTTCTTTTTCTGCAAACTTCAAATGTTCATCGTTTCCGATTTCATGTGAAATTTTTTTGCCGATGCCGTAAATGTTTCTTAATCCCGATTTAGAAAGCTCCCAAACTTCCTTTGCAGAACCTATTTCACTAACCAGTTTCCGGAAGATAATATCGCCAACTAAAGGGCAATGACGAAGCGCGATGGAATAAAGGGTTTCTTCGGAAAACATGGTTATTTTTTTCAAATTTATTGAAAAAAATTCATTTCATTAGAATCATTTAAGGAAGTTCAGAATATCCGTTTTTGCGAAGTTCATCCAGTCTTTCCCAAACATTGTCCTTCTTTTTGTACGGCAGTTCCTGAAAATCTTCTGGATGCGCTTCTCGGTATTCCTGCCAAAGTTTGTCGTCTTTTTCGTTGTAATAATTAGGGTATTCCCAGATGAATTTTTGCTTTTCTTCGCCTGTTTTTCTAAAGATAAACGCCATCATTACGCCAATCACAGCGCCGGAAAGATGCGACTGCCATGAAATTCTGCTCGGTGTTTCAAGGGTTGAGAAAAGTTCTTCCGGCATCATTCCCCAAACCAATCCCCCATAATAAAGTGCGACCACCATTGAAACGGTGAGTAACTTCATGTTCCAACGAAAAACGCCGCTGAAGAAAAGGAATAACGCGAGGACATACACAATTCCACTTGCGCCAATAATGCAGACATAATTATAGTCGCCTGTAAAAACGTCGATAGGAGGAAGCAGCCAAACAAGAAGTCCGGTGAGAATCCAACCCAAAAAGAAAACCTTTTTAGCAATGAAAGGATAAAATTGAAACAGTAAAAAGATTAAAACAAAAATGGGAACGGAATTGCTGAAAATATGTTCCGTGTTTCCGTGAAGGAAAGGCGAAAAAATCACCCCTTTCAAACCTGAAGGAACGAGTGGAATAATGGCACCGTTGCAACCTTCAAGCAAACCGATGTTCTGTGCCAAAAAACCAAGCCACATCAAGGAAACCATGATGGCTGCGTAGATTACCGCTTTATAATTTAGGGCTTGTTTGAACATAATTTCTTTTTCAGCGAAAATGCAGCCAAATCAATATTTAAGTAAATATGGCTATTTCTTTTTGAAAATCTATAAAAAATGCAGACAAAAAGTAATAAAAGTTCAATATCCATGTTTTTATATTTTTTGTGATTGTCTTAAATTTGCAGCTATGAGAAAAATTTGGGTTTTTGTTTTAAGCTTTATTTCTGTACTTGCTTTCTCGCAGATCAGAAATGATGTTCAAAAACAAATAGATTCAATTTCGCAAAGCAAATGGAATTCGATTGCTCTTGATCTGGACAGCTTGGCAAATCCAAAACTAATCAATCTTGAAGCGCATTTCAAAGACACGATTGTGATTCATGATAAGGTTGTGATTGCGAATATTACAGGCGAAATTCCGGTTACGCCTTATAATATTCTGAAAAAGAATGACGTCATCAAATGGTTTTACTACGGGCAGCATAATTTGGTTTTTAACCAGTCATCATTTTCCAATTGGAATTCGGGAGGGAATAACAGTATCGGCGTCATCGGGAAAATCAACTATAATTTGACGTATAAAAATGGGAAGCATTTTCTTGAAAATACGCTGAAATTAGGCTACGGTTTTGTTTCGTCCCGTGGTGAAGCAGAACGAAAAACCGAAGACTACATCAACCTCATGTCGAACTACGGTTATGATATTGGGAAGAACTTCTATCTTTCTACAGGTTTTCACTTTTTATCCCAATTTGCGCCGGGATACAATTATTCTTTAACGCCGGCTCCAAGTTATGACGACCGCGTTTCCCGATTTATGGCACCGGGTTATTTGAATGTCGGAGTCGGTGTTTCGTATAATCCGAGTGAAAATTTTCAGGTGATTTTTCGGCCGATCAATGGAAAATTTACCTTCGTGATGGATCCTCATTTACAATATGCGGGGAAATATGGTTTGGAGCAAGACGGACAAAATGTAAAAGCTGATTTGGGAGCGTTACTGAATATCCTTTACCGGTTAAAAATTTATGAAAACATTAATTTCACCAATCAGGTTAATTTTTTCAGCAGCTACATTGATCATCCCGAACGAATCGATGTGTCTTACAACGGGACTTTGGACATCAGATTCAATAAATTTATTTCTGCGGTGGTGAGTTTGGATTTGCTTTATGACCATGACCAATTGCAGAAGCTTCAAATGAAGCAGACTTTAGGAATTGGTTTCTCTTACAACCTCGGTTTTGAGAACAAAGAAAAAAACAAGAAACTTATTAAGCCTTTCATTGTAAATTAGCTAAAAAAATAATTGATGGAAAATGCAACTTTGGTCAACACTGTTTCAGTTTTTTCAAATTATTTGGATCACCCGGAAAGATTGGTTCTTTCTTAAGGAGGGGTTTTAAACATGAAAATCAACAAATATGTTTCTTCTGTGATTACATTGGATTTGTTGTACGATCACAAGCAAATCTGGAAAATGCAGGTTAAGCAAACTTTTGGTGTTGGCTGCGCTTATCATATTGACAACGGTGTGAAACGTTCTGATAATAAGAACAACCAGACTTAGAAATAAATTTTCAATAAAAATTAAAAAATTTGCCACTTCATAATTGAGGTGGCATTTTGTTTATACATTCCAAAACTCTCGATCCAAGCTTCTATATTGAATGGCTTCCGAAATATGGGCGGAACTGAGGTTTTCTGCTTCCTCTAAATCTGCGATGGTTCTTGCGACTTTCAGAATTCGATCATACGCTCTTGCTGAAAGATTGAGTTTTTCCATGGCGTTTTTAATGAGATTTTGTGAATCTTCGGTAAGTTCGCAGTACTTTTCAATGTCTTTCGGCCCCATTTGAGCATTGTAATGAATTTCGAAATCCTCATATCTTTTCGACTGAATTTCTCTTGCCTTTAAAACGCGGGTTCTAATTTCATCACTCGATTCGCCTTTTCTTTTATCGGAAAGCTGTTCGAATTCTACTTTCTGAACCTCAATGTGAATATCAATTCTGTCGAGAAGCGGTCCGGAAAGTTTGTTCATGTAACGCTGCATTTCAATTTGTGAGGAAGTATTATTGGGATCGTCGGGGAAATATCCGCTCGGACTTGGATTCATACTTGCGACCAACATAAAACTTGCAGGATAATTTACGGTAAATTTTGCCCGGGAAATAGTGACTTCTCGATCTTCCAAAGGTTGACGCATTACTTCTAGAACGGTTCTTTTAAATTCGGGCATTTCGTCCAAAAACAAAACGCCGTTATGAGCCAGAGAAATTTCTCCAGGTTGCGGATAACTTCCGCCTCCAACAAGTGCGACGTCCGAAATGGTGTGATGTGGACTTCTAAAGGGACGAACGGTCATCAAAGAAGTTTCCGTCCCGATTTTTCCTGCCACAGAATGAATTTTTGTGGTTTCTAAAGCTTCCTTTAAAGTTAAGGGCGGCAAAATACTGGGAACTCTTTTTGCCAACATGGTTTTTCCACTTCCGGGAGGGCCGATTAAAATGATATTGTGACCACCTGCAGCAGCGACTTCCATTGCTCGTTTTGCGGTTTCCTGTCCTTTGACTTCAGAGAAATCGGTGGAAAAGAAATTGATTTTTTCTTGGAATTCTTTTCGGGTATCAATCGTAGTTCTTTCTAAAGGAATTCCATCATTAAAAAAATCGATGACTTCCTTGATGTTTTCAATTCCATAAACTTCGAGTTGGTCAACGATTGCGGCTTCGCGAATGTTCTGTTTCGGTAAGATAATTCC
>RRZU013466359.1_pt1 | contig 12820 bp, 7 predicted proteins | sample 2165561 | NCBI WGS metagenome assembly RRZU01 (sample SAMN10456909, study PRJNA506462) | wastewater metagenome | isolation source: wastewater sludge | place: USA: Moscow, Idaho
ATACTCCATAAAGCTCAACAGTGCTTTTTCTGGGCGGATGCCTGCGGCCACCTCACTGGGTGGTATCTGATGAATCAAAACACTTTCACTGACCGCATGATTAGCACGGCGCAGCGTACAACTAAACTGCTGGCCTAAAGCAATCGCGGACTGATCAATAGTGACAGCGCCAATGGATAGGATTTTATCTTTCAGCGTATTTAAACCACTGGTTTCTAAATCCACCACCACAAAGCGCTGTTGCTCTAAGGGCAATTCACTGTCTAGATACACCGGCAATGCGGCTAAGCGCAAAGCATCAGCCTCACGCAGCTCTGGGCTTTTACGTAACCATTTGAACAGCTTCACAGTTGATACCGGAAGGTTAAACTGGCCTGTAAACGCTGCGCTTGGCGGAAGGACTCACGTAAAATACGACGATCCAAGTGATTGAGCTCATCGGGATAAATACGGTTGCTATAAGCCAAGTCATTACGCGCTTGTTGCTGATGCTGCTGCATGCGAATCAACTGAATAAAATGATAAGCCTCAACATAGGCATCACCATCTAGACGCTCAATCACACCACGACTGACCAACTGACGGATGCGCTCTGAGGTGTTACTGCTTTCCACACCATGCGCCAATGCCAGCACGCGCACACCGTCCACAAAGGGCGCCAAGCCTTTAATCTTCAGGTCCAGCGTATCTTTTTCTGCACCTTTTTTATCTAAAGCAAAATTGCGGAATAAACCGCCCAAGGGTGGCTTATTCTGAATCGCACTTTGCGCCATCATGCGCTGGAACATATTGTTGCCACGGATCATCGACAACAACTCACGACGCAGTGCTTGGCAGCCTTCTATGGGCCCCCAAATCGCGCGCAGATCAAAGTAAATAGTGGAATACAGCAAGTTTTCTGGGCTGGCTTCACGGACAATTTTGCTAAAGCGGCGTGACCATTCTTGACGTGATAAGCACAGCTCCGCATTCCCCGCCATGATATTGCCTTTGCACAACATAAAGCCGCAATCATCTAAGGCTAAGTTGATCTCACGGGCGAGCGGCAGCAGTTTCTGGCGCACCGCATTGGCTTCTTCTTGGCTGCTAGCTTCAAATAAAATACCGTTATCTTGGTCAGTGTATAAAGTTTGCTCTTTACGCCCTTCACTGCCAAATACCAGCCAGGTAAACTCAACGCCAGGATCACCCTGCTCTTCAATACACAGCTCAATCACCCGCGAGACCATATGGTCATTGAGCAAAGTGATTAAACGCGTCACTTGCTCTGAACTGGCACCATGGGCAATCATGCGATCCACTAACGAGCGAATCTCATCACGCAACTGCACCAAGACTTCAATCGACGAAGCATGACGCACCGCTCGAGCTAAATGCACCAAGTCCACACGTTGCAAAGAGAACAAATCTCGCTCAGACACGACTCCGACTAAACGACCGTCCTGCACCACGCAGACATGAGCAATATGGCGCTCAGTCATGGCTAAGGCAGCATCAAAGGCTGAGGCATGCGGCGGCAAGTGGAATGGATTAAGTGTCATCAGCTCACTGATGGGCTGGCGTAAATCAGCATTGGCATCGGCAATCACCCGACGCAAATCACGCAAGGTGAAAATCCCTTGCGGGCGCTGTAGCTCATCAGTAATCACTAAGCTGCCAATTTGCTGCTCATGCATTAACTGCACGGCTTTATGTAAGGGTAAATGCCCTGCACAATTGATCGGTTGACGCATCGACAGCTCAGCGAGGCTGGTTTCCATCGAGTATTGCGAACCTAAAGTTTCTGCAGCTCGCGTTTGCACCTGCTGATTAGCATGATCCAACAAGCTACTGATGCCGCGCACGGCAAAATCGCGAAAAGCACTACACTGCGAAAACAGCTTAATAAAGGACGCTTTATCCAGCAGCAGACAAAAAGTGTCTTCAGCTGCAAGATGCGAGGTGCGCGTAGCACGCTCACCCAACAATGCCGCAATCGGGAAACACTCACCTGAAGTGATTTCAAAGGTGGTTTCTTTACCGCTGTCTTGACCCTTGCGCCGCTCACCGTAGATACGACCCTGTTTTACGATATAGAAAAACTCCACCGGCCCATCTTCAGGGCTGATGATTTTTTCGCCTTCAGCGTAAAAACGTAACTGGCAGTTTTCAATTAAAAAACTGAGGTGAACAATATCCATCTGATTAAAAGGTGGGTATTTTTGCAGAAACTCCAGCGTGCCTTGGATATTTTGTTGCACAGCGGTACGCCCTGTCTTAGCAAAGGCATCACTTCTGCTCATGAAACGTGTCTCCTACTCAAGTAAGCCAGCCGAAGTATTGACGCCAATAGCAACTATTGACCGCCTGTTCACTGCATATAACTGCAGCTCACTCAATCTTGGTGGCATATTATTTTTATTAAACAAAGCTATTTTTGCAGGCTTGGCGACAATTGAACAGCATTTAATAAAAAAAGCCAGACAACAAAAAACCGCCCGAAGGCGGTTTCTTGTGAACACTATACATCTTTACGAATTATAAGCCATTTTTAGCTTTGTATTCGCGACGACGACGGTGCAGAACTGGTTCAGTGTAACCATTAGGCTGGTCACGACCTTGCAGTACTAATTCCAGGGATGCTTGGAACGCGATGTTGTCATCGAAGTTCGGCGCCATTGGATTGTAGATTGGGTCATTAGCATTCTGACGGTCAACCACCACAGCCATACGCTGCATGGTTTCTACGATCTGCTCTTCAGTCACGATACCGTGACGCAACCAGTTCGCCATGTGCTGGCTGGAAATACGCAATGTAGCACGGTCTTCCATTAAACCCACATCATTGATATCAGGTACTTTCGAGCAACCGACACTGTGGTCAATCCAACGTACAACGTAACCCAAGATACCTTGTGCGTTGTTGTCTAACTCGTTCTGAATTTCTTCAGCAGTCCAGTCAGTGCTAGGTGCCAATGGAATAGTCAGAATGTCGTCTAATGAAGCGAACTGACGCACTTTAAGCTCTTCTTGACGCGCGAACACATCCACTTCGTGGTAATGCAGTGCGTGTAAAGTTGCTGCCGTAGGTGATGGCACCCAAGCGGTGTTAGCACCTGATTTAGGGTGACCAATTTTCTGCTCAAGCATGGCTGCCATCAAGTCAGGCATAGCCCACATACCTTTACCGATTTGTGCAACGCCTGACAGACCTGTCGCCAGACCTGTATCTACGTTCCAGTCCTCGTAGGCTGCAATCCACTTCTCACCGCGCATGGCTGTTTTACGCACCATCACGCCCGCTTCCATAGAGGTGTGAATTTCATCACCGGTACGGTCAAGGAAACCTGTGTTAATAAACACAACACGCTCTTTAGCAGCAGCAATACAGGCTTTCAGGTTCACTGTAGTACGACGCTCTTCGTCCATAATGCCCATTTTCAGCGTATTGCGAGCTAAGCCTAAAACGTCTTCTGTGCGAGCAAACAGCTCATCGGCAAAAGCGGCTTCTTCTGGGCCGTGCATTTTCGGCTTAACAATGTACACGCTGCCGGTGCGGCTGTTCTGACGGCTGGTGTTGCCGTTCAGGTTATGCATCGCAATTAAGCTGGTGAACAATGCATCCATAATGCCTTCTGGCAATTCGTTGCCTTGCTCATCCAAAATCGCTGGGTTGGTCATCAAGTGGCCAACGTTACGAATAAACAGCAGTGAGCGACCGTGCAAGGTGACTTCACCACCATCCACAGCGGTGTAAACGCGGTCTGGATTCATCACGCGAGTAAAGGTTTTATCGCCTTTAGTCACTTCTTCAGACAGGTCACCTTTCATCAGGCCTAACCAGTTGCTGTAGACCAGAGTTTTATCGTCGGCATCAACAGCAGCGATAGAGTCTTCACAGTCCATAATGGTGGTCAGTGCTGACTCAATCAGAACGTCTTTGATACCCGCAGCATCGGTTTGACCGATCATAGTGCTGGCATCAATTTGGATTTCAAAATGTAGACCGTTGTTTTTCAACAATACTACAGTCGGTGCAGCTGCAGAGCCTTGGAAACCAATCAGCTGTGCATCATCGCTCAAACCTGTGTTGCTACCGCCTTTGAGGCTCACAACCAGCTTGCCATCTTCAATGCGGTAACCGGTTGCATCAACGTGCGAGCCTGCCGCCAAAGGTGCAGACTTGTCTAAGAAAGCACGTGCGTAAGCAATCACTTTATCGCCACGTACTTTGTTGTAGCCCTGACCTTTCTCTGCGCCGTCTTCTTCACTGATTGCATCAGTGCCGTATAGAGCGTCATACAAAGAACCCCAACGCGCATTCGCGGCGTTTAGAGCAAAACGTGCGTTAGTTACAGGTACCACTAACTGTGGACCCGCCATACGAGCAATTTCGTCGTCAACATTTTGTGTGCTGGCTTGAAAATCTGCTGCTTCTGGCAGCAAGTATCCAATCTCTTGCAGGAATGCTTTATAGGCTACTGCGTCATGAGCTTGGCCCTTACGTGCAAGGTGCCACTCATCAATTTGTGCTTGTAAGGCATCACGTTTTTCGAGCAGGGCACGGTTTTTCGGTGCAAGATCTTTTAACACCTGAGTTGCACCTTCCCAGAACTGCTCTGCAGTTAGGCCGGTACCTGGAATAGCTTGGGTGTTAACGAAGTCGTATAAAACCTTGGCGACTTGCAAGCCACCGACTTGAACGCGATCAGTCATTATTGCCTCACTCTGCTTGAAAAAGCCTCAAATAAAAACAGCCATTTGGCCATGTAGTGCATAAATATAAATACTACATGAATATTCGAAAAAAAGCAGAGGGAAATACACAGAGCAACTTTGGTCGATACTTTACGCGAGCAAATTGCAGGCAAAAAAAACTCCGAACCTCATTTAGGGGAGAGAGATTCGGAGTATAAATCTGAGCTGCTAGGGGAAACTCAGATGTCTGCCAACATACAACACATCAAGGAGTGTTACGAATGACTTACTCTACCATTCATATACTCTGACTATGCTCAAGTGCAGAGAGTTCCTCAAGACGGCTAAATATTTTTAATGTGCTTGATCCCAGTTATCACCCACACCGGTTTCCACAATTAATGGCACATCTAAATCGGCACCCGCGCTCATCAATGGCAGTAAACCGGCACGCACTTCATCGACTTGGTCTTCACGCACTTCAATCACCAATTCATCATGCACTTGCATAATGACCTTGGCATCTAAACCTGAATCCAACAGCCACTGATCCACGGTAATCATCGCGCGCTTAATAATATCAGCGGCACTGCCCTGCATTGGCGCGTTAATTGCGGTACGTTCAGCACCCTTACGAATGGCAGCATTTTTGGCTTTGATATCAGGCAAATACAAACGACGACCAAAGATGGTCTCGACATAACCCTGCTCGCTGGCTTGCGCGCGCGTGCGCTCCATATAGTCCAGCACACCAGGGTAGCGGGCAAAGTAGCGGTCCATATACATTTTAGCTTGGCCACGATCACAACCAATTTGCTTGGCCAAACCGTGTGCGCTCATGCCGTAAATCAAACCAAAGTTGATCGCTTTCGCACTGCGACGCTGGTCACTGGTGACATCCTCTAATGCAACCCCAAACACTTCTGAGGCCGTGGCCTTGTGCACATCACGGTCATGGCGAAAAGCATCCAGCAAGCCTGGGTCTTGGGCCAAGTGCGCCATAATGCGCAGCTCGATTTGCGAGTAGTCCGCTGCCAGTAACTTGTAACCTTTAGGTGCGACAAAGGCCTGACGAATCCGGCGCCCTTCTGCAGTACGAATCGGAATATTTTGCAAGTTTGGATCACTGGAAGATAAACGTCCGGTAGCCGTAACTGCTTGGTGATAGCTGGTGTGAATACGCCCGGTTAGCGGATTAATTTGCTCAGGTAAACGGTCGGTATAGGTGCTTTTCAGTTTACTCAGGCTGCGATACTCCATCAGCAACACCGGCAACTCATGACCTTGTTCAGCCAGTTCTGCTAAGACAGCTTCAGCAGTACTGGGCTGGCCTTTGGCGGTTTTAGAGATCACGGGCAAACCGAGCTTCTCATACAAAATCACTCCCAATTGCTTGGGCGAGGCGAGATTAAATTCTTCACCGGCAATGGCAAAGGTTTTGCGCTCCAGCTCTTGCAGCTTCTCGGCCAACTCTAAACTCTGCTGACCCAGCAAATGCGCATCCACTAAAGCGCCATCACGCTCAATGCGCGCCAACACCGGCATCAGGGGCATTTCAATGGTGTCTAAGACGTTTTGCAACGCTGGAATCGCCTGCAAGGACTGGCTCAAGCGATTGTGTAAGCACAGGGTGATTTCCGCATCTTCTGCGGCGTAAGGGCCCGCCACATCCAGATTAATCTGATCAAAGGTCAGCTGCTTAGCACCTTTACCGGCCACATCTTCAAAACGAATAGTGCTGCGGTCTAAATAGCGCTGAGCTAAATCATCCATATTATGGCGCGTAGCGGTGGAGTTGAGTACATAGGACTCGAGCATGGTATCGAAACGCACGCCCTGCACCTGAATGTCATAACGCGCCAACACATTAATATCGTACTTACCGTTTTGGCAGACTTTGATCACTGCGGGATCTTCCAAGAGTGGACGCAAGGCTGCTAAGACTGTGTCTTGGTCCAACTGCTCAGGCACGCCCATATAGCTGTGCGCCAGCGGTACATAAGCCCCCTCGCCTTCAGCCACAGCAAAGGAGATACCGACTAAACGCGCTTGCTGCGCATCGAGGCTGGTGGTTTCAGTATCAAAGGCAAACAGCTTGGCACTGCTTAAACGCTGCAACCAATCGGCAAAGGCCTCTTGAGTCAAGATGGTCTGCCAGTTGCCTTGATAGTCAGGCGCAACTGCAGCTTCACTATCAGTCGCTGCAGCCGTGGTTTCCGGCGCGACCGTTGCATCTTCAGTATGAGTGGCAGTCAACGCAAATACATCATTACCCTTAGCAGCAACTTGAGCCTTGGCTTTGGGCTGGCTGGCAGCGCCACTGCGACGGCGGATTTCATCTTGCCAGCTTTTAAATTCTAAACGCTCGTACAGTTCCATCAAGATATCATCTTGTGGCGGCTGCATTTGCATCTCATCAATATTAAGATCCAGCTCCACATCCAACTTAATGGTGGCCAGCTCGCGCGATAAATAAGCCATATCACGGTTATCTAACAGCTTCTGACCTAAAGTCTTGGCACCCCGAATCGGCAAGGTGGCGACTTGGTCGATATTGTTATAAATCGCATCCATATCACCCAAACCCACCAACAAACCCAATGCGGTTTTTTCACCAACACCCGGCACGCCAGGGATATTGTCCGACTTATCACCCATCAAGGCTAAATAGTCGATAATCAGCTCAGGACCAATACCAAACTTGTCCGCCACACCGTTGATATCCAGGGTGGTGTTGTACATGGTGTTGACTAGGCTGACATGGTCATTGACCAACTGCGCCATATCTTTATCACCGGTAGAAATCACCACCGGACGCTCAGCCAAGCTACTGCTGTAGGCCAAGGTGCCAATCACATCATCAGCTTCGACGCCTTCCACACATAAAAACGGAAAGCCCAAGGCTTTGACGCAGTCATGCAGCGGTTCAATCTGCACACGCAAATCATCCGGCATCGGCGGGCGCTGCGCTTTATATTCAACAAACAGCTCATCACGAAAGGTCGGGCCCTTCGCATCAAAAATCACCGTAATCACGCTATCCGGATACTGCTTACGCAAGCTGCGCAGCATATTCAGCACTCCCTTAACCGCACCGGTGGGCAAGCCTGCCGAAGTCATCAGCGGCGGCAAGGCATGGAAGGCACGGTAGAGATACGATGAGCCGTCAACCAAAACTAAAGGAGCTTGAGACATGCGAATAATCAACCTTAACTAAAACCACGAAATACCCAATAGGATACAGGCAAACACCCATGGCACCCAATCGACAGTCAGCGCTGCCTGCTAAAAATATTCAATCTTTGCTAGCATGGTGCATCAATAGACGCTGCATCTGAACTGCATGCCTACGGCGAGTCAGCTCTGCAAAGCATTTTTTGGACGGTGTGAAGCGCTCAGTACGCGCCGATGCACTGCCACCTCAATTTAGGAGTGTGTTATGAGTGATAAATTAAGCAGCGACGCCCTGCAGGCGTTAAAAATTGCCTTTAGCTATATGCCCAATGCTATTGAGGTTACCAAGTACGAATACGGCGATCATTACCAAGTGGTGCTTGAGCATATTGAAACAGTGAAAGAAATGTTACTGCTCAATGATGTCGATCCAGAAGAAGTGCAAGGTGAGATCAACCCAGAACACACACCCAATTCATCCTACTAAGCCAAAGCAGCAGTTACTGCGCAGCATAAGGCATTCGCAGAAATATTTATTGCACGCTAGCAATCAACACCAAGCATCAACAAGCACTGCGCGGTTGTTGTGATAAGCGCAGCCATGGATGGCGTAGCGCCTGAGTTGAGCCCCGGACGGGCTCATCGAAGGAAAAACAACAACTGCGCAATGCGCAGCACACAAAAGTTAAGCAAACCTGTTACTCGTTTGCGGGCTTAGCAGCAGACCCAGTAATCTCAGCCAACTTCTCCGCACTCAACGCACCGGTATCAAACTGCGCCTGCGCAATCCACTCATAGGCACGCTGATTAAGCGCCGCAATCGCCCGCGGGCCCTCACCTTCAGCGTACATCGCCGGACCAATCACCACGTCAATCACCCCAGGCTTTTTGCCCCAGCCCGCTTTCGGCCAAAACATCCCCGCATTGTGAGAAATCGGCAACACCGGTAAACCCGCATTCACCGCTAGCGAACTACCACCACGGGAAAACTTACCCAACTCACCGGCTGGCATGCGCGTACCTTCTGGGAAAATCAACACCCAGCAATTTTGCTCAAGACGCTCTGCACCTTGGCTTGCTAGCTGTTTTAACGCCTGTTTTGGATTATCACGATTAATCGCAATAGGTCTAAGCATCGCCATCGCCCAGCCAAAAAACGGCACGCGCAACAGCTCTTTTTTTAATACTTGGCTCAACGGCTGAAAATACGCTGAGAGGAAAAACGTCTCCCAAGTGCTCTGATGATTAGACAGAATCACACAACGCTGACTGGGAATATTTTCGATACCCGTGATGCGATAATCGATACCGAGCAAGTACTTCGAGAGCATGATCCCAAAACGGCACCAGTACACATTAATAAAACGGTAACGCGCCGGAAAAGATAAAAAAGGTGCAACAAACAAACTGATCACACACCAAATAAACGCACTTAAGCTCAACAACACATAAAAGGTGAGGATACTTAATTTGTAAAAAACGCCCATACTCTTTGGCCTTTAGCGTAGTAAATGATCTGCAACTGCTGATAAATCAGCAAAGATTAAAGTGTTATCCGGCAACTGCTGGCTACGGGTTTTTTCACCCTTACCAGTACAGACTAAAACCGGTTGCGCCTTGACGGGAATCGCCGCTTGCAAGTCACGTAAACTGTCACCCACAAACCACACGCCTTCCAGCGAGGTTTGATAATGCTCAGCCACTTGCTCAAGCAAACCCGACAAAGGTTTACGACAGCTACAGCCATCATCGGGGCCATGCGGGCAATAGGTAATCAAGCCCAAATGACCGCCACGCTGCCGCACTGCATCGCGCAGCACTTGATGCATGGATTCGAGAGTCGGCACAGTGTAATAGCCGCGCGCCAAACCTGATTGATTGGTCGCTACCGCAACTGTCCAACCCGCCTGACTTAAACGCGCAATAGCATCCAAGGCTCCCGGCAAGGGAATCCACTCAGCCACTGTTTTAATATAATGATCGCAGTCGTAATTAATCACGCCATCACGATCAAGCACTATTAATTTCATTGTGTGTTCCTTAAAGCCCATGGGCACAACTGCTGCCATGCCCATGGGCTGTCTTGCAGATGATTAATCCAGTACAGAAATATCTGCAACACCTAAGAACAAACCACGCAAGTGCGCTAATAAAGCATGACGGTTAGCACGCACATCTTCATCATCAGCATTGACCATCACTGCGACAAAGAACGCATCGACCGGCTCATGCAAGCTGGCTAAACGCGTCAAGATATCAGTGTACTGACGCTCTGCTGCTAACGGGGTTACCGCTTGCTGCGCCTGCTTCAACGCTGCATACAGAGCAAACTCTGACGGGCTATCAAAGTAGCGCGCTTGCACGGCTTCGGCTTGGCTGTAACCATCTTTACCGAGCAAATTCGACACACGCTTATTCACTGCGGCCAAGGCTTGCGCTTCTGGCAGAGCACGGAACGCCTGCACCGCTTGTACACGCTGGTCAAAGTCCAGTGGTGACATCGGGTGTACGGCACGTACCGCTTGATAGACCGCTACATCAATACCGGCATCTTCATAACGTGCACGCAGACGGTCAAAGATAAAGTCTTGCACTTTTTCTGCCAGACCTTGGCTGTCGATTTTATCGCCAAACTGAGCGATGGCTTTGGCGACCAATTCGGCTAAATCCACATCCAAGTTCTTTTCAATCAGCACACGCAAGATACCCAGCGCCGCACGACGCAGTGCATAGGGGTCTTTGCTACCGGTTGGCAACATGCCGATACCAAAAATACCCACTAAGGTATCCAGCTTATCCGCCACTGCGACAGCAGCACCGGTTAAGGTGGTGGGCAATTCAGCGCCAGCACCACGCGGCATATATTGCTCATTCAGTGCGATGGCGATATCGCCTTCTTCACCGTCGTTTTGCGCATAGTACAGACCCGCAATACCCTGCATCTCTGGGAACTCGCCGACCATTTCAGTAGCCAAGTCACATTTAGAGAGTAAACCGGCACGCGCCGCATGCGCTGCGTTACCGCCAATTTTCTCAGCAATAAATGCAGCTAACTGCGAGACACGCACGGCTTTGTCGTAGACGCTACCCAGTTGTGCTTGGAACACTACGTTTTGCAGGCGCTCGTTAAAGGCTTCCAACGGCTGCTTCTGGTCTTGCAAATAGAAGAACTCAGCATCGGTTAAGCGCGGGCGTACTACTTTTTCGTTACCGGAAATCACTTGCTGCGGATCACGGCTTTCAATATTGGCCACAGTGATAAAGCGTGGCAGCAGCGCGCCATGGCTATCGAGCAAGCAGAAATACTTCTGGTTATCTTGCATGGTGATAATCAAAGCTTCTTGCGGCACTTCCAGGAAATGCTCTTCAAATGAGCAAACCAAAGGCACCGGCCATTCCACCAACGCAGTCACTTCATCCAGCAGTGAGGCGGGCATAATCGCCGTACCTTGCTGCTCAGCGGCTAACGCATTCACGCGTTTTTCAATCAGCGCACGACGCTCAGCAAAATCTACAATCACATAGGCCTGACGCAGGGCTTCAACATAATCACCCGGCTGATTAAGTGTCACTGCAGTGTTGTGGTGGAAACGGTGACCGCGTGAAGTACGGCCAGCGGTTTGCGCCAAAATGGTGCAATCCACTACATCGTCACCAAACAACATCACCAACCACTGGGTTGGACGCACAAATTCTTCTTTACGCGCACCCCAGCGCATGCGCTTAGGTACAGGTAATTCATTCAGGGATTCTTCGACAATCGCTGGCAACAAACTGACTGTATCTTGACCAACAATATGCTGCTCAAAACGCAACTTAGCGCCGCTGCGGTCAATCTCGCTGATATCCACACCGCACTTACGTGCAAAACCTAAGGCGGCTTTAGTCGGCTCGCCCTCAGCATCAAAAGCCGCTTGGACTGGTGGACCATCCATAGCTTGGCTGCGGTCGTCTTGACGTTCCGCCAACTGACCAATCCACACGGCCAAACGACGAGGCGCAGCATACACCTGCACCTGACCATGGCTTAAACCTGCGGCTTTTAAGCCTTTAGTGATACCGTCACGAAAGGCATTGGCTAAGGTGTTTAGCGCTTTAGGAGGTAATTCTTCGGTACCTAACTCAACTAAAAAGTCACGTGCACTCATTGTTCAATCTCCAACTTAGCCAACACTTCATCACGTAATGCATCAGGTGCCATCGGGAAGCCCAACTTGGCCCGCGCTTCTAAATAACTTTGCGCTACGGCACGCGCCAAAGTACGCACACGTAAAATGTAACGCTGACGCTCAGTCACCGAAATCGCCCGACGCGCATCCAACAAGTTAAAGGTGTGTGACGCTTTTAACACCATTTCATAGCTGGGCAGCGGCAGATTCAACAGGCTTAAACGACTGGCTTCGCTTTCATAGAAATCAAACAACTCAAACAACTTGTCTACGTTGGCATGTTCAAAGTTGTAGGTCGATTGCTCCACTTCGTTCTGGTGGAACACATCACCGTAAGTCACTTTACCGAACGGGCCGTCGGTCCACACTAGGTCGTAAACTGAATCTACACCTTGGATATACATCGCCAAACGCTCAAGACCGTAAGTGATTTCACCGGTCACTGGGTAGCATTCAAGGCCAGCCACTTGCTGGAAGTAAGTGAACTGCGTCACTTCCATACCGTTGAGCCAGATTTCCCAGCCTAAACCCCAAGCACCGAGTGTCGGTGATTCCCAGTTATCTTCAACAAAACGGATATCGTGCACCAACGGATCAATACCAATATGGCGCAGCGACTCTAAGTACAGCTCTTGGATATTGTCGGGGTTGGGTTTAAGCACCACTTGGAACTGATAATAATGCTGCAAGCGGTTCGGGTTCTCACCGTAGCGGCCATCGGTCGGGCGACGCGAAGGTTGCACATAGGCAGCATTCCAGGTTTCTGGACCTAGAGCGCGTAAAAAAGTTGCGGTATGGAA
>RRZU011131410.1_pt1 | contig 12817 bp, 9 predicted proteins | sample 2165561 | NCBI WGS metagenome assembly RRZU01 (sample SAMN10456909, study PRJNA506462) | wastewater metagenome | isolation source: wastewater sludge | place: USA: Moscow, Idaho
ACGACGAGCAAGCTCAACCTGAGTCACATTTTTAGACTCACGAAGTTCTATAAGTTTCTTAATTAGGTCTTGATACCTAGGATCGTGTATTGAGCGCATGGCTCAATATCAGTTACAATTAAAAATATCCCAAAATAGGATATTTTTAATTTAACCCTATCTGTTTACTGATTTTTTCTTTTGGATAATCTTTGAGCGATAGTTTAGGAATGCACTGTGAAGCAAAAATTTTCTGTAGCTAAAATCAACAGTATTGTTAAAAAGAATTTGGCAGGAGCAACTATCGAACAGATTTGCGAAGAGTACAAAATCAGTGTCGCAACTTTCTATCGCTGGAAAGCAAGCTATATAGATATTAATGAGCAAATTTTGATTCGCTTAGATAGATTGGAACAAGAGAATTTAGCTCTCAAACAAATGTATGCTGAAGAAAGATTGTCTAAGCGCCTAGAAATGTAAGGTGCTCTTATCTAAATCTCGAATATTTATTACAAAGATAATTTACATTTGAAGTATTTTAGATAGCATCTACTGTCATGATGGTCGCTTCTTCAACGAGATTATGGAACCTTACTTTTTCTAAAAAATCTGATGAGGCTCTAATGTCTTCTTTCAAAGTATTACCGACCAATTTTTCATTATCCATCTTTGAAAATTGGCTCCTTAATATTTTTAAATCCATTAGAAAATCATCTTTGAAGCTATCCCCTAATATTGATTGCTTAGAATCCACTAAAGAAAACACCTGCGAATTCATCAATAAAATTAAACTTTCACTAAAATGTGAATACGGCTTTTGAGAACACACAATAAGTAAGGTTCGGTAAATAGCTCGACTGATATCGACAATGCTACTAGTGCCCTCGACTCCCATTCGATAAAAAATTACCAGTGCAGCTAAAGCATCTAAGCTAGCTAATCGCTCCAGCTGTATCAGTTTTTTAGGCGATAAATTCTCAGCTAACTTCCTATCACAATCATATTTATTGGGTTTATAAAGTATCCGTTGAACTTCCCACGACAGTTTTCCAATACTGTCTTTTAAAAGTAAATCTAAATTTATTGAATTTTTCATAGCTTGCCAAAGCACATGATTAATTATTAATGAGCTGCCTTGTACTGCTGCTTCAGCTTTATATATAAGTTTTGGATTAGGAACATTTAAACCATTCTTATAGTTCCTCCATTTCCTATCATTATCAGTTACACACCCATCCACTACTCTAATTTTATCAGGCTCAACAATTCTTGCTATGTGAGACGGTAGATGTACATGTAAACCATGCTCTATATGTGAATACCACAAGGCAACCCGTATTTGATCTACTACATCCCTTTTATTAATCCTAACTTTTCTAATATTTTCGTTTTGCAAAACACAACCCACAAAATTCAAACTAAACCATTAAATATCAATTATTTAAAAAAATATTTTCGGAAAAAGTTTAGTAATTTATTCAACTTGTACATATATAGCGCCAAGTATAAGCTTTTGTTGTGACAGGTTACTACCAGGAACTCAATGGAAATCCATCCTATAGTCGATGCATCTATAATAGAAAAAGAATTGTTCGACCGTTACGGCCCGCTAATGACAGATGATGTACTACGAGTCGCTTTAGGCTACAAATCTTCGGAAGCCTTTCGACAAGCTTTAACGCGTAAAACAGTCCCAGTTCCTGTTTTTAGCATCCCAAATCGTCGTGGCAAATATGCCTTAGTAAAGGATGTTGCTACATGGCTAGCAAATCAAAGAAACTCAATTTTAGATTCTCAAGACAATCACTAAATTCTTAATAAGCAGAAACAACATAGGAGTGATTATGAAAAGTTAGAAAATAAAATCAATAAAAAACGGACCCTAAAAGGATCCGTTCGTGACTTTATATAGAAGAATATAAAGACCTGAGAACCTAAGTATCTTCTCTATATCGTTACCAGTCAAGTAAGTGCTATTCGATCGCAATAGTACAGATTAACTCATTCTCAAAAAATTATTGAGAATAGGATTACTTCTGGATGAACAGATATGTCTTATAAAACGGTTTTTTCAAAAACTGCTACTCAAACAAATATCCTAGAACAAATCAGGATTGCTTTTGAATCCACAGCAAATGTAGCTGCAACAATTCATGGCCAACGTAAAATCTTCCAAGGTTCTTTTGGCCGTCGAACTTCTCTTTTCCCTAGTGAAAAATGTTGTGGAGCAATACCATTAGAAAGCCGTCTTGAACTCGCTCATGCAATCTCTTTAGAACAAGATCCAAATATTTTAAATTATCGCTCACAAGCATTAAAAATCTTGCTAGCTAATGAACAGTATTGTTTTCCAGATTTCTTGGTTCAAACCAAAGAAGGTGCTTATGAAGTTCATGAAGTCAAACCATCCATAGCATCATTATCAACAGATGACTTAAACCGCTTTGCAATACTTTCAGACCTACTTCACTCCATTGATATTACTTTTAAGCTAATAGATCACACTGATTTACCAAGCGAAACAGAGATTTCACAGCTGCTTTATTGGTATCAAAGAGGACATCGATTCAACTGGAATACCTTTGAAATAAATTATGCTATAGACCATTTAAAGCTCAAAGAGTTTGATAACTCAAATCAAGTCTATAGAACACTTGAATTAATAGACCTCAAACCTGAACTAGCTGATTATTTATTTTTTCATCAAAGAATAAAAATTAGCCCAGTCAAACAAGAAATAAGTGAGGCCTATTAACATGAATGACTCTCTTTTTATTCCACAGCCAGGTTTTCGTTTTTATTTTAAAGAACATCCTGACTATATTTTTGAAATCGGCTCTGTAACCTATAACGCTATACGATATGCAGCCATTGCTGGTGGAAAATCATTTTCAATTACCCCGAATGAGTTTGAAAATCGCTACAAAAAAGGTGAAATCTTATGCGTCTTTGCACCTGATAAGCTGATGATCAACCCTAAACACAATTCAGAAATACATCGTAAAGAGCGTTACGTCCTTAGTGCTCTTCAATTTCTAAAATCTCCAACGAGCCCTCAATATTTATCAAAATTAATAGAACAGATTTCCACTGAAATTAAAGATCCTCATCCTCCTTCCTGCCGTACTGTCGCAAGATGGGTTACTAAATATAAAAGTTTTTCGCAGAACAAGCTGTGTTTACAAGATAAATATATAGGCAATCATCACTTAAGATTCCCACCTGAGGTTTATCAAATTCTTAATCAAGGGATTAATGAAATCTATTTGAAGCCCGAATACAGAAGTAGTAAAGACGTACAAGCCTATATGCTAGGTCAATTCATGGAGCAAGGTATTTCATTAGATCAGTTACCGACTCTTAGGAGTATCCAACGACATATCAAGAAACTAGACCCTTATATTGAATTAAAAATAAAGAAGGGATCTAGAATAGCTAAGAAAAAGTTTCAATCTGCTGGCAAAAGTATTGTTAGTCCTTTTGCTCTTTATATGGTCGAAATCGATACACATTATTTAGATATTATTATCATAGATCCCAAAACCAATACCGCTCTAGGACGACCATTTCTAGCTTGTGCAATTGACGTTTATTCAAGAACAATTGTAGGTACATATATCAATATGTATCCCCCTAGTGCTGCAACGACACTAGAAACTATTAAGGATATGGTTACTCGCCCGAATCATAAATTACCAGGAGGTATTCCGAGTATTATCATTCCAGATAATGGAGTTGAGTTTAAAAATAATTCACTCGCTAGAGTATGCGAACAGCTTAAAATTACTTTAACTCCATCTCAAGTCGGTACACCAAATAATAAACCGCATATTGAACGTTTTTTTAGTACACTGACTCATGGAATTCTCCAAAAACTCCCTGGAACAACTTTCTCAAATCCAATAGATAAGGGGGAGTATAATTCAAGTAAAGTTGCTCAACTAACTTTAGAACAATTAAAACAATATGTGGATACATGGATCCATGATGTCTATCACAAATCTATTCACCATACGACTGGTCGCTCTCCTATTATCATGTGGCAAGATGCAATCGAAGATATTCGGCCCAGTTTTCTCACAGATATAGATGCGAAAATTTTATGCCGCAGACCAGTTGAAAGAAGCATTAATCACGGTCAAGTCAGAGTAGATGGTCTTAGTTATTTTTCTCATGCGCTAACGACACTACAAGCGCAAGGCATAAAAACAGTTACGGTACTGATTGACGATTTAAATTTAAATGAAGTTTATGTTGTAGACCCTAATAATAAAGATGTCGTTATTCAAGCAGATTCAACCAATCCAGACTATACATATGGCTTGTCACGAGTAACCCACTTCGAAGTTCAAAAACTAAAGAAAGCCCAAACTCGATCTGACAAACAAAGGATTGGACCAATGTCGGATTTATATCACCTGTATAAACTTATGCACGAGATACAACATAATCTCGTGAGAAAAAAACCAAGATTAAAGCCTCTTAGCTTAGAACTTCCCAAGCAACTAAAAAGAGTTGAAGAACAACTTTTTTCGGAAGAGAAAGATATTTCTGAACAACCTGTTTCCATTATAAATACACCAACACCAATTGAGCAGTTTGGTTCTTTGGAGGTATTTAAGCATGGAAAAATTTGACAATCGATTTGAAAGAATTCGATCTATTAACAATATTGTCATTACTTCAACTGAATTTATGGCAGCTTTCACGGGTATACAAGATTGTGTCCAAAGAAGTATTTCCTTTAGTGAACCAGTTGGAAGCATGCTACTGGCAGAGGGAGGATTAGGAAAAACAACCTTGTGCAAAGCAATTTTAAGCTTGATGCCACGTTCCGAAAAAACAGAAAAGGATCATAAAAAATTCATTATCCCAGTATGCTATGTCGAAGTACCCTCACCTGCCACCGTGAAGTCATTAGCCATAATGATGCTCAAAGAACTGGGAGATCTTACTTGTGAAAATGGATATGGTACGACTGAATACCTAACAAGTAGGCTCATTCATTTATTAGCTCAATGTGAAACTAAGCTCATATTTTTAGATGAGTTCCATCATTTATTTGAGCGTAAACCTACGTCTACAAGAATGAATCGGACTACAGGGAATTGGATTAAAACTTTAGTGAATAGAACTGGGATCAGTTTTTGTTTAGTTGGTTTACCAGAGTTCGTACCACTACTTCAAATTGATAGCCAAATTGCACGTAGATTTCCATTCATCTACCACCTAAACCCATTAACTGTTGATCCATCACAGAGTGGGAGTATGTTTGCATTTCTTGCCGAGGTTTCAAGAACTCTCAATAGGCAAAATATCTCCTTCATGCCAGCACTAGATAGCCAACTTGTAGGCATGCAAATTCAATTAGCTACGAAAGGCTATCACTCATACATCATGAGCCTAATTAGAGAAAGTATTGCGCATGCTTTAAACGATGGTCGGCAAGTCATTAACTCTAATGACTTCAGTTATGCCTGGAAATTAGGTATCACGCTATACATTAGTAAACAAAGTAAAAATCCTTTCGAAATGAATATTTCTCAAATCATATCATTCATGAAATAAACATAATTATGCAAAATACTCTTTTAATACAAGCTATTCCCTACGAAGATGAATCGCCAATCAGCTTCCTACTAAGAACCGCTAAACTTAATGCACATAGTTCAATCTCTAATTTAGTAGGGAAAGAAAACTATCAATCCATCCTTAAAGCATCACTAAATTATCATCTTGCAGATGAAGCTCGCTTTAGCTTAGTTTTAAGTGCTTTAAATATAGATAGTGATTACTCACTTCTAGCTTTTGACAGATCAAAGCCAACGAGTAGAGCTCCAAGAACACTAGGAGCAATTGAAATCCCCCATGAGTTGCTAGAATTAAATAATATACGTTACTGCCCTGTATGCCTTTCTGAAAAGGCGTATCTAAGAAAATTATGGATGCTAAAACCTATCTATGCATGCCCGATACATTCTTGCTTTTTAATTGATTCTTGTCCCAATTGTGAGAATCCAATTACATCAAAAGCTGGTGTTGAAAACTGTGCTAGTTGTGGTTTTGAATTAGATAAAGCTCCACTTAAGGAAGCAAAAACAATAGAAACTGTATATTGGTTTATAGACGTTCTAAATTTCAACTCCAATAAATTATTCAAACAGTTTGCAGCTTGCTGGAATGCTTTTAATGAATTCTTTAAGTTCGATGGATCTAATACTGATTTGAAAGTTTTCCTTTCTGTCTATGAATATTTTCATAATCCTGAAATTTCAGCACTAAAACTCAGTGCTCTTATTAATTCTAGAATCAATTACTCACATCCTAGGGTACAGTTAATACCGTTTTTAAAATATGAGATTTTTTTCAAGAAGCACATCAAAATCGTTGAACAAAATGCTAATGAATACAAAATTAGTGAAAATAGTATTGCTAGAAAACTGAGAAATCATGAGATAAAGTATATTTTGAAGGTTTCTCGTTTTGAACTTGAGAAATTGATTGAAAACGACTATTTAAATTTGGGGAAGAAAGAGCTTTATCATGGAAGTATCTCGAGTATAGATATTGAGCGCTTTATTATGGGCCTCAATAACGAGGATAAACCTGCATTCGATACAATAGATGCAATAGCAATTAGTAATGACCACATTGATCTAAAACAGGTTTCTGAAATTTTAAAAATCAATTATGAAACTGCTAGAAAACTAGCAAATATGGGTTGGTTCAACTCAGCAGAAAGCTATCTAGATAAAGCCGATCCAAAAAAATATTCAAAGAAAAAACTTCATGAATTCGATAGAAAATATATGCTGATCGCACTTTTAGCGAAACAGATCAATGCAAACCCTACGAATCTTGTAGAAAAATTAGCATCAATAGGTATTTCGCCCGTTCATGGACCTCATATTGATTCGACACCAATTAATATTTTTTTAAAGACAGATGTTCAAGATATAAATTTAAAAAATTTAGACATGATTCAATACTATCCAACACGAACAGGTAGGCGAAAAGATACGTTAGAATCGATAACCACCAATGCTTATTACTACACGTTAAACGATGCATCTGAACTTTTAGGAATTAGCCCGAATAAGGTTGCGGTACTTGTTCAAAAAGGGATTCTTAGAAAAAAAGAGAACAATCCTATATCTGTTCAAATTGAAGCTTGCTCCTTATTAAATCTTAAGAATAAATTATTAAGTGATGAGTTTATTTCTTACTTAGATGCTGCAAAGCGATTGAACTGCCCTATAAATTGGATGAAAAAATATTGGGTCGATACAGGCTTCTTAGACATTAAAGATTTAGTCTATTGGAAGCTTATTTATAAAAATGAGCTTACTGAAGTTTTAGATTTAAAAGAAGAATTCATTACTGGTGCTGAGGCAAGCTCTCTTTTAGGTATGCGCCACTCCCATGTCACTAACTTACAAAAGCAGGGTCTCATAAAGCCTCACTATTTTGGAAAAACAGATAAAAAAGTAAGACTTTTCAATAAAAATGAAGTTTTAAAGTTTGTAATACAGTAATTTGATGATGTTCTTCAGATCCCATCTAGTTCGTATGTTGGGATCTTCTTATAATTAATAGAGCCTCATTAGGAACTTCAACTTTAACTTTTATTTTAACTTCATTTCCATTCCGGTCTTTGGTTGTAGTTATATATTGAATTAAAGCATTCTTGCCAACTCCTTTTAAAAGGATTTCACCCCCTTTTATTTCAATATATTCACCTTTTTTTTGCCCAATTTTTGATTCTGGAAAAAAGTCTTTAAATCCTGTTTTAATATAGATTAAGCTATTTTTTTCATCTTCCCTTACAGAGCCTAGTGCAATATTAATAAAAATATTCTTCGTTTTTTCCGCATAAAAAATATATACAGAGCTAGGGAAAATTAAAATATAAAGCATCATCATCAAAAGCTCTATATTATTATTGCTATTTTCATCCTCTTTTAAGTTTGTATTATTCTCTTTCCAATCATCTATAAATTTATCAATAAATATTTTCAAAAGAATACTTAAAAATACCATTATCAATAAGTTTATTGATTTTTCATTGTAAAAAGCAAAAACAAAAACAAAACCGAAAGAATAAAGTAAAAACTTAAAGATACTTTTTCCTGTTGTATCTAAAATCTTATTAAAATAAAATTTCTTCAAGAAAAATTTTCTTAAATTAATAAAGCTCAAGGACCTAAAAGAAAATATAAATTTGAAGAAACTTCGAACGACTTTTATAAAAAAAATAAAAATACTTCCTAGTGCATAATGTGCGCCCAAAAAAAATGCATAGACAAATAAAAATTTTATAGTAATTAAGAAAAATAAAAGGCCATCGCCTAATGATAAGTCCGTAGGAAAGTAATCAATATGCCAAAAATATAAAAGGATAAGACATATACCTGCACCTATAGTAAATTTAGCAATAAACCCACTATTATCGACAAGTAGCTTAATTTTCTGCAACAAAAAAAGAGTAAAATTCACTTATTCTCCATTTGTATTTTCCTTTCAGATCAATTTTTTAATCAACAAACTATTCATGCTAAGATTATGAGAAGTCTATTAACTATACAATATTTATTAAATTTAGATCATGATCCCGAGAACTCTGTGGTATCAATTTGATGATACTCAAAAAAAAATTAGTCAACATGAAATACTTGAAATAACTAATTCATTGGTTATTTTAGGTGAAGCGGGAATGGGGAAATCTAGCCTTTTAGAATGGCTAGGAAACTTAGAAAATTGCGCATATTGTACTGCACGTCAATTACTAAATCGTGCTAACCCCCGCCCTCTTCTTGGTAAAAATAGCATATTAGTTATTGATTCACTCGATGAGGTAAATTCAAAAAATGATGGTGATGCCGTAGATGGAGTATTGCAAAAGCTTGAATTTTTAGGATATCCAAAATTTATTTTAGCTTGCCGTGCAGCAGATTGGAAAAGTGCTACAGGCATACAAGCTATAAGAGAACAATATTCAGAATCACCTTTAGAACTTCATTTAAATCCTTTTGCTCAAAATGATATGGCTATATTTCTTGAACAAAACTTTAGCACCCAAAGAGCTCAAGAAATTATTACTCACTTTACAGCTAAGAATCTGGATGATTTGCTAGGAAATCCTCAAACTCTTAGTTTAATTGCTAAAGTTGCAATTCAGGGACAACTACCTGAATCTTTAACCCAATTATTTGAACAAGCTATAGAAATTTTAAGAGCAGAACATTCGGAATCTAAATCTGAAGCACAACTGCCAAGCGAAGTTTCACTTGATGCAGCAGGAGCTGCTTTTGCCAGTTTAATCCTGACAGGTAATGAAGCTATTTCAAGAAAATCAATTATAAATTTAATTGACGGTGAACTACCAATAAGTGAAGTTAAACAACTTCCTGGCACTGAAAAAATTGATCTAGTTTTAGGCTCACGCCTTTTTCGATCTAATGGCGTAGAACGTTTTACTTACATTCATCGTCGAATTGGTGAGTTCTTGGGAGCAAAATGGCTAGTAAAACTAGCTGATACTAACCGAAAACGTAAGCGTCTTCTATCCTTGTTCCATAGTCATGAATTTGTTCCGAGTAACTTACGTGGTTTACATTCATGGCTACTGAGTGACCCTACTTTAGTCTCAAGTATTATTAAAGTAGACCCTATAGGTATTCTTGAATATGGTGATGTAGGAACCATAACAGTAGAGCAAGCTCAGACTCTACTAAATAGTATTCAAGATTTAGCTGAAAATAATCCTAGTTTTTATAACTTTTATAATAGAAATGGATATAGCATTCGAGCCTTCACAACGCCAATAATCTTATCTCAAATCCAGAAAATTATAATTCAACCTGATACTCCCTTTGGCTTTAGACTTTTTCTAATAGATGTTATTAAAGGATATCAACTTCCAAATGATTTTATCCAAATATTAACTAACCTTATTAATGATTCCAAAATAGAATTTGCAATACGTAAATCAGCTGGTGAATCTTTAGCTATTCAAGAACAATTTATAGATTGGCCTAGTATATATACGTCCCTATTTCAATTAGGTGATGAGTCATCTATTAGATTAGCAATAGAGCTATTAGATGATACTGGCTACAACAAAACCAATGATGATTTAATTGCTCATCTTGCTATTTCATATTTAAAAATGAATAGTAATACTGTCGGACCATTGTGGTATTTACAAGAAAATCTACCTTTAGAACAAATTGAAAATATCCTAAATTCTTTTATTATCGGAGTTAAAACTTTAGATAAAAATGATTATTCAGAAATTAAAAGTGAAGCCAAAAATTTTGCATACCGATTAATTCTAAGATTTATAGAAAATTATGATATCACTCCTAAAAAGCTATGGGGTTGGCTAAAACCTTTTGGGAAGGTATTTGGATATCAAGATGAAAATGTTAAAAAGCTAGCAACATTTTTAAAAAATGATTACAAATCAAAGCAAAAATTACAGTATATGGTTTTGCTAGATTTACCATCTGAAGAAAATATTTGGCAAAGAAGCATGTATCTTTCAAGCCGATCTTCTGGTTTAGCTCTTACTCCTGAAGATCTAGTTTTCATCCTTAAACAATTATATTTAATAAATTCTACAGATGCTCGTTGGAAAGACATTGTTCAATTAATACGACATGATGGTGAAATTGGCAAGGAAGTAAGAGATGCTGCGTTACCCTTTACTCTTAATAACAAGAATGATCAAAATTGGTTAAATCAAATTTCCGTCGTTGAATTAGAAAATTGGCAAATTAAATATCTTGAACGCAAAAAACAAACCGAAGTCAAAAAAACTGCTGATAGAGCCAAGCAAAGATTATTTTATATTCCAAATATCGACCGATTACGCCAAGGTGAATATGAAATAATACTTAAACCAGCCAAAGTTTATTTATGTCAGTTTACTGATATTAGTAAAGAAATACCGCCACATGAACGCATATCTGATTGGGTGGGAGCTGATATTTCTGAAGCATGTATGGATGGCTTTGAAGCAAACTTAGTTAAGAATCCACCTGATGTTAGTGCACAAGATATTGCAATTATTTTGCCTCAAGGGCAATTCTACCCAGTAGGTTATATTCTACTAGTCGCATTAGCTGAACGTGTTAGAAATAATAAATATTTTCTTGATCTACCAAATGAAAGACTAATAGCTGCTTACCTTCTTCTATCACATCGTCGGTATGATGAGATTGCTGGAATCAATAATCTTTATACATATATTATTGAAGAACTTCAAAAAAGAGGAATTTTCAAAGAAGCAATACAAACTTTTTATGAACCATACTTTATCGCTCAATGCTCTCATATTGGTGGGCTATCACAATTTATGAGAAAAGCAGAATATGCTGAATTAGGTACTGAATTAGCAACAAATTGGTTGAGTAAATTTAAAAATCTTAATATCGAGGATGAAAAGGAACTTGCTGATTGTTTACTACACAATGGAAAATTTGAAGAATTGAAACAGCTTGTTCCTTCCTTAGATTTATTAGCTGATGAAGAACGACTAAAATACTGGATAGCTGTCAGCATACTTATAAATTTCAAAGAAACAATCAATAGTCTAGGAAATCAACCAATTGATAAAAGTTTAATTTGGACTTTACGAGATAGAATAACTGGTCGCTACAGAGAGAATCATTATAAAAATCTATTAGATACCAATCAACTTGAGTGGATTATTACAACTTTCCGCAAATTATGGCCAAATGTAGGTCAACCTATAGGAGGAACATTTGGGGATACAAATCCTTGGGATGCTTCTGAATTCATGGTTCAGCTTATTAAACTATTAGGTAAAAACTATAGTGATGAAGCTTGTAAAGCAATGGAGCGTTTAAAAATATCATCTTTCGACGAATACACAGACTTAATTAAAACAGTACAGTATGAGCAGAAACTAATTCGTAGCGAACATCTTTATGTGGCACCTACTATAAATGAAATCAAAGCAGTCATAAATAATGATGAACCCCAATCGATCTCTGATCTACAAACTGTCATATTAGATGAGCTAAGTATTGTCCAAGCAAAGATTATAAGTGATGATGCTGAATCTTGGCGTGGATTTTTCAATGACCAAGGTAAGCCTTTTGATGAAGAACGATGTCGAGATCATCTAATTGGTTTACTTCGCCAAGGTGAGAAAAAAATCACATATGAACCTGAAGCACATGTATCAGGTGACAAAGAAGTTGACATCACTTGTGCTGTAGGCAAAATTCGTCTACCAATTGAAATAAAAGGTCAGTGGCACCCTAACCTTTGGACTGGAGCAGACAATCAACTTAATAAATTATATGCCACTGATTGGAGAGCCGAAGGTAGAGGTATTTATCTAGTACTCTGGTTTGGAGAGAGATCTGATAATAAAAAATTAAAAACACCAGGGAGAGGTAAACTCAAACCTACTACCCCTCATCAACTACAAGAAATGCTGGTATTAAATAGTCGACCAGCTCAGGAAGGTAAAATTAATATAGTAGTTCTTGATTGCAATAGAACAAGACTTTGAAAACACATTTTCAAAAATTGTCATAGGTTGTGTCGTTTTATCCAAAAAATGACATAGGTTGTGTCGCTGATCAATGTCATTATGCGTCGCAACTACACTCAAGTCATTGAAGTTAATAAACTCGAAATGACAAACAGTGTGTCGCATGACGATCACGTGACACATATGTTGTCATAGATGAAAAAATAAAAAGGCTGCTATTTGCAGCCTTTTTTCTATTAGACAAAATTATCGTAATTCTTTGATCATAGTATTACCTTGTTGATCTAAAGACGTATATTGGCTTCGAGC
>RRZU010122581.1_pt1 | contig 12815 bp, 8 predicted proteins | sample 2165561 | NCBI WGS metagenome assembly RRZU01 (sample SAMN10456909, study PRJNA506462) | wastewater metagenome | isolation source: wastewater sludge | place: USA: Moscow, Idaho
GCCCTGGTGACCGACTACTCCTCCATCTTCTTCGACTACCTGTGCCTGGACCGGCCGATCCTGTTCCTGCTCAGCGACCTCGCCGACTACTCGGAATCCCGCGGCCTCTACGAGCACCCCGACCAGTTGCCGGGCAGCAAGGCCCAGACCCTTGGCGAACTTGCCGAACTGGCGCAACGACTGGCGGAGGACGACCCGGAACCGACGGCCGACGTCATCGCTCGCGAGCAGTGGCGGCAGAAGTACGCACCCCTGGACGACGGCGAAGCGACCCGTCGGGTGGTCGACGTCGTGTTCCGGAATGAGACGCAGCGGCGCCTGGTGGACATCGAGCGCGACGGCCGCGAGCGGATGCTCGTGTACTTGGGCTCCATGAAGTCCAACGGCATCACCACGTCGGCTCTGAATCTGCTCACCAACCTGGACCACGACCGTTTCGACGTCTCGGCGTTTTACACGTACACGGGTCGGGGCGACCAGGCGAAGAACATCGCCATGGTTGATCCGCGGGTCCGGCACCTGCCCCGTATCGGCGGGATGAACGGCTCGAAGATCCGCCACCTCAAGCGCGAGCACTTGGCCCGAAGCGGGGTCCCGAGCCGGGTGAGCCGCGCATCGTCGATGCCGGTCGTGTCGTTGTTCCGCGACGAGTGGGTCCGCTGCTTCGGCGACGCCCGCTTCGACCACCTGATCGACTTCAGCGGCTACGGCCCGCTGTGGGACTTCATCCTGCTGCAGGGCGATGCCACCAACAAGAGCATCTGGCTGCACAACGACATGTACGCCGACGCCCGCCGAGAGGTTCACGGCAAACAACACCTGTTCAAGAAGTTGCACAGCGTCTTCACCACCTACCGGTTCTTCGACCATCTGGTGTCGGTCTCCGACGACCTGGCCCGTGTCAACGCGCGGACCCTGGCCGAGTACGCGCCCGCAGAGAAGTTCGGTCATGCCAAGAACACGATCGACTGGGAACGGATCCGGCGGATGGCGGTGCAACCGGTCGAGGACGACTGGCGGCGCAAGCGCAAGGCCGATGCCGAGAACCAAGAGGAGTCCGACATCGCCGACGACGGGGACGGGCTCACCGACGGCGTCGCCGACTGGGAGTGGACCGACGCGGCTGCGGGCGTGACCACATTCGTCACCGCCGGCCGGCTGTCCACCGAGAAGAACCACGAGCGGCTGATCCGTGCGTTCGCCAAAGTCCATGCCGACCACCCTGAGACCCGACTACTCATCCTCGGCGGTGGCCCGCTGTCGGACTACTTGCACGAGTTGGTCGACAGCCTGTCGCTGACGGACAGCGTCCAGTTGGCAGGGTTCCAGGTGAATCCCTACCGGCCGTTGAGCAAGTGCGACTGCTTCGTGCTGCCCAGTGACCACGAGGGGCAGCCGATGGTGATCCTCGAAGCCCTGGTCCTGGGGTTGCCGGTGATCGCCACCGAGTTCTCCAGCGTCCGCGGGGCGCTGGAACCGTCCGACGGTATCGTCGTGCCCCGTTCCGTCGAGGGAGTCGAGCAGGGAATGCGTGCTTACCTGGCTGGGGAAGTCCCGGCCCCGAGTTTCGACCCGCAGGCCTACAACCATGAGGCGATGCGGCAGTTCTATGCGGCGATCGGCATCGAGCCGAGTCGCAAGGAAGCAGAGTGACCACAATGGAAAAACCGATCTTCGTCATCGGCTCGATGGGGTCCGGCACGACCCTGCTGCGGCTCATGCTGGATAGCCACCCCAACATCATGATCGCGCAGGAGACCGGCTTCATGCGTTCGGTGATGGCGCAGTACTACGTGCCGTTCTGGAAGTTCGGGGGCGAGTGGCTGGAGCGCATCGGCATGACCCAGGCCGAGCTCGACCAGTCCTGCCGCGCGTTCTACGACGATGTCTTCTCACAGGCGGCGGCCAAGCGCGGCGCCAGTCGCTGGGGCGACAAGACCCCGTACCACGTGCACCACATGGAACTGGCCGCGCGCGTGTTCCCCGACGCCCAATTCATCGCGACGGTGCGCCACCCGGGCGCCGTCGCCAACAGCGTGGGCCGGTTCAAGTGGGACTGGAACAAGGGCATCGAACACTGGACGCACAGCAACCAGAACATGACCGACGCCGGGATGGCCTTGGGCGACCGCTTCCACCTGATCAGGTACGAGGACCTCGTCACCGACACCGAACCGGTGCTGCGCGAGGTGCTGAACTTCCTCGGCGAACCGTGGAAGGACGAGGTCCTGGCACACCACGAGGTCCAGACCGGCGGCGTGGCCGAGGGCGGGACCAAGTCCAGCGACCCGGTCGATACCGCGCGCATGTCCAAGTGGTTGTCCAGCGTCAACGACAAGCAACTGAACCGTCTGGTGAAGCGGACCGACTCACAGGCGCGGGTGTTCGGATACAGCGCCGCCGAGCCGCTGCCCACGGGGCCGCTGTCGGTGCCCGGGTCAGATCTGATCGGCGTCACCGGCGACGGGTTGCGGCGGCGGTACGACGAGGCAGCCCCCGTGCGCCGGGTCAAGGTCAAGATGACCTTCGAGAACCGGCCCTACACGGTGGACTCCATGGCCGAGGAATTGCGCAAGGCGTTCACTGCCGGCATGTCGGGAGGCCAGGTCCGCCCGGCTTACCGCAAGGAGGTCGAGGCGGGGCTGCCACCGCGGTCCCAGTCCACGACCACCGTCGCCAAGGTGCGCCGCCGCATGGCTCGTGCCATCAACCCGGATATGTGAGAGCGGAGCAGAAGTGGCACGACAAGCAGTCATCCTGGCAGCGGGAATGGGCACCCGGCTGGGCCGGCCCTTCCCCAAACCTCTCACCGAACTGGCTGACGGCCAGTCGATCATGCAGCAGCAGGTGAGCAAGCTGGCCCACGCCTATCCCGAGGTCCGGATCATGATCGTGGTCGGGTTCAAACGTGACCTCATCATGGAAGCGTTCCCCGACGTCGCCTATGCCTACAACGAGTTCTACGACCAGACCAACACGTCCAAGAGCCTTCTCAAAGCCCTGCGACTGTCCGGCGATGCCGGCGTGCTGTGGCTCAACGGCGATGTCGTGTTCGACGAGCGGATCCTGGACCGCATCAGGGACCGCATCGACGGTGAGCGCAGTTTCGTCTGCGTCAACACGTCGGCGGTGGGCGAAGAAGAGGTCAAGTACACCGTCGATGGCGACGGATTCATCCTGGAACTGTCCAAGAGCGTGTCCGATGCCCTCGGCGAGGCGGTCGGCATCAACTTCGTCAGCGCGGCCGACAAGCCGGTCCTGATCGACGCGTTGGCGGCCGTGGCCGACAACGACTATTTCGAGCGAGGCATCGAGGTCGCCATCGAGACGGCGGCGCTGCGGGTCGAGCCCGTGGACATCTCCGACCTCTTCGCCGTCGAGGTGGACTTCGAAGCCGACCTTGAGCGGGCGAACCAACTCGGCGAACACCAGTGACCGAGCCCGTCGCTGATCCTGACCCCGGCGGCGGGCCGAAGGTCAGCGTCGTCCTGATCTGCTTCAACGACCGCGACCGATTGCCCGAGGCGATCGAGTCGGCGCGCGCCCAGACCCTTGCCGAGATCGAGATCATCGTGGTCGACCACGGCAGCACCGACGGTTCGATCGACGTGGCCCGTGCCGCCGCCGATGGCGATCCCCGGATCCGAGTCATCGACCTCGGTGACAATCTGGGCAAACCCGGACGCCCGATCAACGCAGGGATTCGGGCGGCATCCGCCCCGTGGGTGACGGTGTTCGCCAGCGACGACGTGCTGCGACCCCGGGCCTGTGAGCACATGCTGCGGGCAGCCACGGAGTTTAGTGCCGACATCGTCGTGGGGAGCCTGCAGCGGGTCAACATGGACACCGGCGAGAACACCCGCTGGATGGCCGGCGTCACGTCACGCACGCGGGTCATCACCAATGTGGGGCAGTTGCCCGAACTGATCCGAGACACCACCGGCGGCGGGAAGCTCTACAACGTCGACTTCATCCGGCGCCACCACTTGGCATTCCCCGAGGACATCTACTACCAGGACCAGGTGTTCACCCTGGAGTACTACGCCAGTGCGGCCACGGTGGTGATCCTGTCCAACTTCGTCCTGGAATGGCGCCACTGGCCCACGGGCCGGCAGTCGGTGACCCAGCGACGCACGACCGTGGAGAACCTGTCGGACCGGTTCACCGCCAATGAACTCATCGATGCTTTCCTTTCCGCCGAGGGCCGCGAGGACTTGCTGGTGCTCAAGCAACGGAAGTTCCTTCAGCACGACCTGAGCATCCATGTGAAGGACCTGAGCGACACGACGCCGGAGTACCGCCGGATGCTCGTCGACCGGACCAACCTCTACGTCTCGGAGTTCCCCCTCGAGTCGTTCGTCGGGCTGCCGCTCAACAAGTACCTGATGGTCAACTGCGTGCGGGCTGACCGGCTGGACGACGCCGAGGCGGTCACGACGGTCCCGTTCAACCGGATCACCGCCACGTGGCCCCGGTTGGAATCCCAGGGCAGAACCTACCTGGTACCGCCCTGGCGCCCACACGAGGCGGATTCGGTTTTCGACGTCACGGACTACTGCCTCGGGTCGGTCCCGTTCCGGTTCGGGGCAAGCCGGGTCGAGGCATTGACCTCGGTGGAGCGGTCCTCGATCAGGTTCACCGTCACTGTCAGCGCGCCCGACCGGGCCGGCCGCGGGCAGCCACGCAAGGCAGACCTCGTCCTGGCCGACACCTCACAGGGCAACCGGCTGACGGTCGGCCTCAAACAGGCGAAGGGCCGCTGGCAGGGGTCGGTCAGTGTGCCCGACCTCGACGCTGCCTTCGGCGGTCAGCCCGGCGATGTCGATCTGATGTCGTTGTTCGATGACGGCACCGAGGGCCGGTGGTCGGCCCAGGTGCATCAGTCTCCCGATCAGGCGGCCACCGGGTCCCTCTCGCCGTGGACTGTCGTGGCCACTGAGACCGGCACTCTGCTGCGCCGGGAACACGGTGAGCCCGTCCGCCGCCGCCTCGATGTCCTGAACCGGCGGCCACCGACCCACAGCGACCCCGCACTCGGTGAGCTCCTGAGTTTGTCCCAGGCGCGGGCGTATCTGAAGGAATGTGACCTCGAGCCCCAACCCGACCACGTGTTCTTCGAGTCGTTCGCCGGCCGTCGTATCGCCGATGGCCCGCTGGTGCTGTCGCGCAGGCTGGAGCAGCGCAGACGCCGCCACAAGCACCGACAGTTCTGGTCCTGTACCTCGTGGGCTCAACTCGACGTCCCGGCATTCGCCACACCGGTGCCGCGCTTCTCGGTGAAGTACCTCAACGCGTTGGCCGAGTCATCGGTGTGGATCGACAACGGTTGGCTGCCCTTCCGGCCAGGGCCCAGCCGGCGCTTGGTGCAGCTGTGGCATGGCACTCCGTTCACCCGCTTACCGATCGAAGCCGACCGCCGACCGCCGTGGCACTGCGTCGCGTCGTCGGGGCCGTACTTCGAGGGCTGCCTGACCGACGCCTGGCCGACCAAGCCGTTCCGGTTCGTCGCTTCGGGTGCGCCGCGCACCGACCCGCTACTGGACCCGGCCGCTGCCCGCAGACGTACCCGGTTGCGGCAGTCGTGGGGACTGGACGGCCGCACGGTGGTGTTGTTCGCCCCGGCCCTGCGTGCCGGGGACGTCGATGTCTCCTACCGGCAACCAGATCTGCAGTATCTGGCGACAGCCCTCGGGCCGGACTACTTCTGGCTCCACCGCGATCACGACGACGAGGTGACAGCGCGGCGCATGGCGGGGATCCCCGACGACCTTCGATGGTTCGCCGCGCCCATCAGTGGTCGGGTCGAGATCAGCGACTACTTGTTGATGGCCGATGTCCTGATCACTGACTACTCCAGCGTGTTGACCGACTTCGCCCTCACGGGCCGCCCGATCGTGCGCTACATCACCGATGGCGCCTACTTCGAGGACGTCAACCCCGGCACCTACCTGAGTGCGGCCCAGTGCCCGGCCGGCCTGGTGGTGTCCGAGGACGACGCGCTCGTCGCGCAGCTCAAGTCCCTGAGCCCGGCCCAGGCCGACGATGCGGCGGTGGTGGCGCAGCTGGCCCCGCTGGACGCGCAGTTGTCGGCCGACGCCCTGCTGGACTGGCTGGAACTGTGACCAGGACCCCTTGGCGCACGGGTGACGCCGGTCCAGCGGCGATTTACCCTGACGAAGTGTCAGTCACCGATGAAGACGCCGCCACGGCGACGACGCGCGCCGCGTGGTTGCCGCCCGGGGGGGGTCCTGCTCCACGTCGGACCGCCCAAGACGGGGACGACGGCTTTGCAGACCGCATGGGCAGCCGCGCGCGAGGACTTGGCCGCCCAGGGCATCAGCTACCCGGTTCGCGGGCGCAGCACCCAACACGGTCGCGCTGCCGGCGCGCTGCTGGGCCGCCGCATGGCCGGGCGCAGCGAGATCGAGCCCATTGCGACCTGGGAGCGACTGACCCGCAGGGTGGCCCGCCGTACCGACCGGGCCATCGTCAGCAGTGAACTGTTCGCGGACCTGACCGACGAGCACATCCGCACGGCGGTGGCACAGCTGGGCGGCACCGACCTGCGGGTGCTGATCACCTTGCGCCCACTCGAGGCCCTCCTCGCCAGTGTGTGGCAGCAGGACGTCAAGGGTTGCCGGCCACAGGACTACTCGCAATGGCTCAGTGAGCGGTTGGACGGCCCCCAGACCGGGCCGTTCTGGCTGCGCCACGCCCACGACCGGCTGGTGACGCGGTGGGCGGCGGAGTTGGGACCGGACCGGGTGACAGTGCTCGTGGTGGATCCCCGGCAATCGGAGCGCTTGTTGCGAGATGTCGAAGGATTGGCTGGGATCCGAACCGGGACGCTTCAGCCACAACTGGGTAACCGGTCACTGAGCGCTCAGGAGGCCGAGTTCCTGTGCGCGTTCCATGAGCAGCTTGATGGCCGGTTGAGCGCGGAACGCTACCAGCGTTGGGTCCGGCTCGGCGCCTTCCGGGGACTGGTCGAGAACCGCTCCGCCGGACCCAGCGAGACGCCGATCGCGACGCCTCCGGCAGCGGTACGACAGGCCCGGGACCTGCACCGGCCGATGGTGGAACGGATCCTGGCCAGCGGGGTCAATGTGGTGGGTGATCCGGGCGCACTGCTGCCCGAGCACGACCCCGCTGCCGACGCGGACGTCGTCGATCTGCGCGAGAAGACCGTGGCGCAGATCCCCGTTGATGCCGCGGTGGCCTTTGCGCTGGGGCTGGTGGACGCCGTCATCCGCGAGGACGAAGCGTCGAACTGAGCCGGTGACGTCCCGCGCCTGTGGATAAACCTCTGTGGGAGTGCCACGGGCCACAACCTCGCTGTCGCCGTGTGACGCCGGACACGTCGCCATGACCAGCGTCACACCATATGAGGGTTCATGGAAATGTTGTCGGGCAGGACGGTGGTGCGCCGCAACGTGCGGCCCTGAGGAGTGATTCAACCGCCATGTCCACCACGACCACCGCCATCGCCATCGCGACCGCCGGCGGCCTTGCGGCTGTCGGCATCGCCGGAGCCGCCACGACCGCACAGGCCGGGCCCGCCGCGCAGACGGCCGTCAGCAAGAGTGAGGGCGCCAAGGCCAAGGGCAACCGGGCCGCGACAGCGAAAGCCAAGCAGGTCCGGGCGGCTGCCATGAGGCGGCAGCTGATGACCCTGCCCGACAACAAGCGCTTGCCGCTGAAGAGCTACCGCGTGGGTGCCGGCTGGGGCCATTCCAGCGGACCGCACGCCGGCCGCAACCACAAGGGCTTCGACTTCGCCGCCCGCAGCGGGTCGCCCATCCACTCGGTGTCGGACGGCAAGGTCGTCATGGCCCGCCCCTACTACGGGTACGGCAACCTGGTCATCGTGCGCACCCCCACGGGCAAGCGCGTGCTGTACGCCCACCAGAGCAAGATCCTGGTCAAGCGCGGCCAACCGGTGCGGGCCGGCCAGGTCATCGGCCGGGTCGGGTCCACCGGCCACTCGACCGGACCCCACTTGCACCTGGAGACGCGCAGCGCCAGCGACCGGGCCTTCGACCCGCAGAAGTTCCTGGGTGTCAGTAAGTACACCCTGAACAACCGGGCTCACAAACTCGCCCGCCTGGGCTGACCACCGTCAGCCGACAGGTGAAAGGGGCAGCCACACCGGCTGCCCCTTTCGTCGGCTCGCGACCGGAGCAGGCAACGGCCGTGCCCCGCGCCCGTCCACGGTCTAGGCTCGGCAGGTGGCGACAGAACTGTGGCCGGGAGTGCGGCTGCACGTCGTCACCGGCAAGGGCGGGACGGGCAAGACGACGGTTGCGGGGGCGCTGGCTCTCGCGCTGGCCTCAGGTGGCCGCCGGATCCTGCTGATCGAGGTCGAAGGCCGACAAGGGATCGCGCAACTGTTCGACGTCCCCCCACTTCCCTACGCCGAGACCCGCATCGCGGTCGGGCGCGATGGGGGCACCGTGGTCGCACAAGCGATTGATCCTGAGGCCGCCGTCCTGGAATACCTGCAGATGTTCTACAACATCAAGCGCGGCGGCACGGCCTTGAAGAAGATCGGCGCGATCGACTTCGCGACCACCGTGGCCCCCGGGCTGCGCGACGTGCTGCTGACCGGCAAGACCGGCGAGCAGGTCCGCAGCCGGGAGAAGGACAACACCCTCACCTGGGACGCCGTGGTCATGGATGCCCCGCCCACCGGCCGCATCACGCGCTTCCTGAATGTCAATGCCGAGGTGGGGGCGCTCACCCGTGTGGGGCCCATCAAGAACCAGGCCGACTCCGTCATGCGCGTGCTGCGCTCCCCCGAGACCGCCGTGCACATGGTCACCCTGCTCGAGGAGATGCCGGTGCAGGAGACGATCGACGGGTTGGCGGAACTTCGGCGGGTGGGGCTTCCGGTGGGTTCGGCCTTCGTCAACATGCTGCAGGCCGAGGAACTCTCCGACGACGCCCTGAACTCCGAGGACCCCGTGCCCGTCCCCGAAATCCGCGAGGGACTGGTGGCTGCCGGCATTCCGGAGCGCAAACGCGGCCTGGTCACGGCTCTGCACAAGGAGGCGGAAGACCACGCCGTTCGGGTGCGCCTGCAACGTCGCGAGCGCCAGCGCCTCGATGAGACCGGTCTGCACCTGATCGATCTGCCTGACCTGCCCGGCATCGATCTGGGTGCGCTGTACGAGTTGGCCGGCGCCATCGATCGTCAGGCGCCCCGATGAGCGCCGCTCCCCGCTTCGACGTCGATGCCCTGATCGCCGACCCCGACACTCGCATCATCGTGTGCTGCGGCTCAGGGGGCGTGGGCAAGACCACCACCGCCGCCGCGCTGGCCCTGCGAGCCGCCGAACAGGGCCGCACCGTCGTGGTCCTGACCATCGACCCTGCGCGGCGTCTGGCCCAATCCATGGGTCTCACCGAGTTGGACAACGTCCCGCGCGCGGTCTCGGACGTGTCAGGGGCCGGAACGCTCGACGCCATGATGCTGGACATGAAACGGACCTTCGACGAGCTGGTCGAGGCCCACTCCGATGCCGAGCGCGCCGAGCAGGTGCTCAACAACCCCTTCTACCAGGCGCTGTCGAGTTCGTTCGCGGGCACGCAGGAGTACATGGCGATGGAGAAGCTGGGGCAGCTGTCACGCTCCGCGGCCGAGAACGGCACCTGGGACCTGATCGTGGTGGACACTCCACCCTCACGCTCCGCCCTCGACTTCCTGGACGCCCCAGAACGGCTCGGCTCATTTCTGGATGGCCGGTTCATCCGCGTGCTCGGCGGCGGTGCCCGCGGCGCCGGGCGGGGCATCGGCAGGGTGCTGGGAGCAGGAATCGGGCTGGCCTCAGGGGCGATCAAGAAGGTGCTGGGCAACCAGTTGCTCGGGGACCTGTCCACCTTCGTGCAGGCACTCGACAGCATCTTCGGAGGCTTCCGGGCTCGCGCCGAAGAGACCTATCGGATCCTGCAGGCGCCCGGCACGGCCTTCGTCGTGGTGGCAGCGCCCGAGCCGGACGCGGTGCGCGAGGCGACGTACTTCGTGGATCGGCTCACCACCGAGTCCATGCCCCTGGCCGGTTTGGTCCTCAACCGGGTCACCCTGGCGCCGCCGCACTCGCTGTCGGCCGAAGAAGCCATCGTGGGAGCAGAGCGGCTCGACCGCGAACAGGTGCACCTACCCACTGCAGCCCTGTTGCGCATGCATGCCGACACGATGCGCACCGCCGCCCGCCAACGCAACATCGGCGAGCGGTTCACAGCGGCGCATCCCACGGTGGCGCAAGCGGTGGTACCCGCGCTCGCCGATGACGTGCACGACCTTGCCGGGCTGCGGGAGATCGGGGAGTTGTTGACCACGGATCACTCCGGGGCCAGTTGACGACCGGCGGGCCGGTCAGCCGGGATCAGGTGAAGTTGCCCAGCGCACTGCGATCGAGTTGCTGCGGGACCAGCGGGCCGTCGGGCAGGACCCCGGCTACGCGGTGGTGCTCCTCACGGGCCGTCTGCAGCAGTCGTCGCCATGACGTGACTTCGGGCCGGCGGCGCAGTAGAGCTCGGCGCTCGCGCTCCGTCATTCCGCCCCAGACGCCGAACTCGACGCGGTTGTCGAGCGCGTCGGCCAGGCACTCGGTGCGGACATCGCACCCCATGCAGATGAGTTTGGCGCGGTTCTGTGCCGCGCCTTGGACAAACAGTTCGTCTGGGTCGGTTCCGTTGCACGCTGCGTGCGTCGCCCAGTCATTGCTCCAGACCATGCCCGTACAGGTCCTTCCGCCAGGCACCGGGACCCATACCGACGAATACGGTACGAGCATCCACAGCGCGGGATGTGACGGACATTACGCAGAGCGTGATCGACCTCACAGGTCCGTCCCTACTAACTCTCCTAGTCCTTTTGGACTATTTACCCTCAGTAATGTCTCACATGGACAACGCTGAGTCGGCGAGGGAACCACAACACGTACTCTTGGAGTCGTATGTCTGTGCCTGAATCCGAGACCCAGAACTCCACGTCGTCACCGGCCTCCGCCTCCGGACCGAGCAGCCGCACGACGCTGATCGCCGCCTTCGCCGGCACTGCCGTGCTCGCTGGCGTCGTCGCCGCCGGGGCGGCCATGCCCGCCGTCGGGTCGATGGCCGCCATCGCGAACACCGCGATCGACAGCTTCAACTCGTTCCCCACCCGGCTGGGTGACCCGATCCTGCCGCAGCGCTCGATCATCACCGACGCCAAGGGCGACACCATCGCCTACCTGTGGGAGCAGAACCGCGTCAACGTCCCGATCAACAAGATCTCGCCGAAGATGCAGCAGGCCATCGTGTCGATCGAGGACTCCCGCTTCTACGAGCACAACGGCGTCGACGTCCGCGGAACAGCTCGCGCCTTGGTCGCCAACCAAGGGTCCGGCGAGATCCAGCAGGGTGGTTCGACGATCACTCAGCAGTACGTGAAGATGATCCTGCTGAACAACGCCAGGACCGAGGCGCAGCAGAAGGCCGCCACGGAGCGCAGCCCGGAGCGCAAACTTCGCGAGGCGCGTTTCGCCATCGCCATGGAGAAGCAGAAGACCAAAGAGCAGATCCTCAACGGCTACCTGAACATCGCCTACTTCGGTTCCGGCGCCTACGGCGTCCAGAGCGCGGCGCAGACCTACTTCCGTAAGAACGCCGACCAACTGAACCTCCTCGAGGCGGCGACTCTCGCGGGTGCCGTGCAGCAACCCGGCGCATTCGACCCCATCCGCAACCCCAAGGACTCCCAGTCGCGGCGCAACATGGTGTTGGGCCGGATGCGGGACCTGGGCTACATCACGCAGGCGCAGTACGCGAAGGCGATCAAGGTCCCCACCAAGCGCTACGTGAACCCGCGCTACTTCAAGAACGGGTGCCCGACGTCGGACTCGCCGTACTTCTGCGACTACGTCCTCAACTACATCCGCAACGACCCTGCCTTCGGCCCCACCCGCAAGGACCGCGTCACGCTGCTCAAGACCGGCGGGCTCACGATCCGGACCACGCTGGATCCCGGTGACCAGCGGTCGTCGCAGAACGCCGTGGAGAACTACATCCCGGTCGGGGACCCCAGTCAGAAGGCCAGCGCGATCTCGATGGTGCAGCCGGGCACCGGTCGAGTCCTGGCCATGGCTCAGAACACCGTGTGGGGAACGAAGGGCGCCGGCCGCACCGCGTACAACTACAACGTCCGCAAGGACGACGGTGGCACCATCGGCATGCAGTCCGGGTCGACCTTCAAGCCGTTCACGCTGGCGGCTGCCTTGGAGAAGGGGATCTCCCCCTTCGTCTCGATCTCGTCCCCGCCGGTCAACACCTTCTACGGCTTCCAGGACTGCCAGGGGTACGGATTCCCGCCCTACACGGTGCGGGGCGGCGGTGGCGTCGAGAACATGTACTCGGGGACCGCGGGCTCCATCAACACGTTCTTCGTGGGCCTCGAGCAGATGGTGAGCCTGTGCCGCCAGGCCGAGATCGCGGAGTCCATGGGCGTCATGAAGGGCGATGGCGAGCCCCTCAACCGGGTTCCCTCGTTCGTGCTGGGCGCCAACGAGGTCGTCCCGCTCGACATGGCAGCGGCTTTCGCCGGTTTCGCCAACGACGGCGTCTGGTGCAAGCCGAACCCCGTCGAGGTCATCCGCTACAACGGCATCAAGGATGACAAGGTCTACGACTTCCAGGCGCAGTGCCGCCGGGTGCTGAGCAGCAACGTGGCCGACACCATCACCACCTTGCTGGCCGGCCCGGTCAGCGGTGGCGGTACGGCTCCGAACGCGAACTTCGGACGCCCCATCCGCGGCAAGACCGGTACCACTGACTCC
>RRZU011898033.1_pt1 | contig 12815 bp, 7 predicted proteins | sample 2165561 | NCBI WGS metagenome assembly RRZU01 (sample SAMN10456909, study PRJNA506462) | wastewater metagenome | isolation source: wastewater sludge | place: USA: Moscow, Idaho
AACGAACTGTATTATCATGACGAAAATGGGGAAATGCGGATACGCGAACAAACAGCCAATTATGATAGCCGTAAACCAATGACTGGTATGAAATATGGTGAATTCTTGCTCAAACTGACACAACGCACCAAATTGAAACCGGCGCAATTGCATAAGAGTTTACTGAGTGCCTTAAAAGAAACCTATCATGGAAATACAAACTATTTAAATGAACTCACGCTGGCTAATCTAGTGCGTGACTTCAAAGAGCGCTTTGAGAAGCGTTATGCCCAGAGCTTCCGCTATCAGGCTTTAGATTTCCAAGCTAGCACCTCTGTGTTTGATGTGGCAACGAATGACTTTAAAGAGGATATTCTTGCGACGGTTATTGGTGTTAATGAAGATAAGGATGTAGTAGACGATGGTCGACAACTCTATGAAATCCCACCACTTCGTTATGATTCAGTGAATCCTGAACGAGAACTTTTAAAACGGGGATATGACTCCACGATTCTTTCTTTTGGTAAATTGCCCAAGAAAGCCATTCAAGTTCCCAAATATATGGGCGGAACCACGACACCAGACTTTGTTTATGTGGTAGAGCGTGAAGATGAATCTCATGTCTACTTATTAGTGGAAACGAAAGCGGAAGGTTCTGGAAAACGACTCAGCGATGAACAAATTGTGGCGATTCAGGAACATTTCTTTGGCACGTTAAAAGAACATGGGATTGAGTATCAAGAAGCTACAACGGCTGAAGAGGTTTATGCGAAGCTAAGAAAGGTGGCGAAATTACATGACAACTAATTTGATGAATCTAGTAGAATCTGGCGATATTGCAAAAACAGGTGCCAAACCTAAATTACCGACGACCATCCCCAAATTAACGGATACGATGCTTGATGTGTATCGTATCCCGTTGAAATACTTATATTATAATGATGAGAACGGTCGAATTGCTACGCAGATTCGTAGAGAATTTGGAACGCTCTCTCCTCATGCGGATGAATTAGATTCGGACTATAACAACAAAATCGCAGCTTTTATTGAGGAAGATAACGCCTCTGCCTTAAAGAAAACTAAAAAATCAATCAAAGAAAAAGGTCAACAAGTCTATGGGTATGTGTTGCAAGATGGCCGTATTATTGACGGGAACCGCCGTTTTACGGCTTTAAGACAGTTACAAGCTGAAGCTGGGACGAGTCAATACTTTGAAGCAGTGATTTTGCCGTTTACCTATGATGCCAAAGCAGACCGCGCTCAGATTAAACGGCTTGAATTAGCCATACAAATGGGAACCGAAGAAAAACTTCAATATGACCCTGTGGATTTGGCGGTAGATATTTATAAGACGGTCATTACAGATGAACTGATGAGTGCCAAGGATTACGCAATCGAGTCGAATATCAGTGTAAAGGATGTAGAAAGTCGGATTGCGACGGTCGACTTAATACACGATTTTTTACGCTTTATCAACAGTGATTCAGAGAATTATCATATTATAAAAGACTTAAAACTTTATACGCATTTATATGAATTGGTCAAAAAATTAACGTCTTTATTCCCGAATAAAGGACCTAACTATGAACAGACAAAGATAACAACCTTCACCTTTTTAGGCAAAGCATTCTTGACGGGGGGAGATACGTTAAGGGAGTCTCGTGACTATATTAAGGAAATCATTGGTTCTGCGGTTAATCATCATTTTAATGATGAAGTTGAAGAAACCGTTGAAGATTTTCGGGACAAGCTAGAAAGTGAGCCTATCCAATCTGCTGCAGATTATCGCAAACGACTGGAAGAAGCCACGCCAGAATTACGTCAAATCAGTGAAGCATATAACAAGACCGTTAATCGTCAAAATCGCGGCAAGAATGTTGATAGTTTTATCGCGGATGTAAGGGAGACACTGAATATCTTAAATGATATGAAACGCGGAGATGGTCTAACGGGTAGCTTACAGTTCTCAAACTTTTCTAAGGATCAAGTAGCCGAAATTCGGGAGATGTTGGTTAAAATCAATCTCATAAGTGGTGACCTAATAGAGGTATACGAAGATGAGCTCTAACGTTCGGTTGGTAAGTTTAGATGGAGTATTTAAGTTCGTCGATAATGATGAGGGAATTCTAAAAACACGCAAAGTTAACCGATTACTAGAACGTTACCAATCGTTCTTTCAAGATATTGACCAATTAGTACTTTCCAGTGAGTTGAATTATGTTCAGCTCGCTGACTTGATTGAAAAGCTTAACGACAAACTCAACGGCAGTCTTGAGGTAGGTCAAGAAATACGTGCTTTCATTGAACAAAATCACTATGCCATTAACGAACAGCGAGTTGCTGGGGTGACCATTAAAGAGTACGATGACCGATGGAACGATGAATTACAACAGTTTAAAGAAGTCATCGATCAAGAAATCAGTCGCCCATTAAAACCTCAACAAGTTCAAGCAAGCTTTTATCTGGCGACCATGAAACGGGCTGCGAATTTTAGTGTGCCTGGTGCAGGGAAAACAGCCATGACCTATGGTGCATTTGCTTACCTCTCTTCCTTAACTATGGATGAAGTGAATAAACTATTAGTCATTGCACCACTGAATGCCTTTGAAGCTTGGCGCACAGAATTCATCGAAGTATTTGGTGATAAGCGCCAACTCTCCTTCATGAACTTGAAAGACTTTGATAATCCAGCTGACATTCGAACGAATTGGGGAATAGCCAATGTGATTGTGATTAATTATGAATCGCTCTTCGGATGGAAACTGTCGGTTTTGAATGCCTTAATTGATGAAAAGACAATGATAGTGTTCGATGAAGTGCATCGTATTAAAAATCCGGTCGGAAAACGTGCGCGAAACGCTTTAGAGCTAGGTAAGCAAGCCCGCTATCATTATGTACTTACGGGAACACCCATCCCTAATTCTTACAAGGATATTTATAATTTTCTACACTTGCTCTATGACAATGAATACGAGTCATTCTTTGGTTGGGATATTCATGAGTTGGAAGTGTCAAATGCGAATGAGATTAATGAGAAGATGCAACCCTTTTTTTGGCGCACGACAAAAAAAGACCTAAACGTTCCTGAAGCAGAACCTGACCAGCTAGTCATTGTCCAACAAAGTAGCAGACAAGCGGATTTGGCCAAAACGATTCACGAAGTTGAGACCAATGTTTTGGGACGATATATTCGATTGTTACAAGCTTCAACCAATCCCGCTCTTTTAACTGAGAAAATTAATTTACAAGATGTAGGTTTTTTATTTGATGAGATGGATTACTCGTTGGGCTCTGCGCTTGATTCGGTTGAACAAAGCAGAGCAAAACAACGAATGTATCTTGATGCCGGTGTAGACTCGATGGTGACACCCAAGTTTCTTGCAGGAATGCAGCTCATTGAGCAGCTTGTTGCTGAAGGCAAGAAGGTTATTGTTTGGGGGATGTTCGTTGGCACCATGCACAAAATATACAATGAGTTAAAAGAAAAAGGAATACTATCGCATTTGATTTACGGCCAAACCCCTAAAGAGGACCGTGTTGAATTGATCAATCAATTTCGAAGTGGCCCCGTTCAAGTGTTGATTTCAAACCCGGCCACCTTAGGAGAGTCCATTTCATTACACCAATCAGTTCATGATGCGGTCTACTTTGAATACAACTTTAATTTGACTTTTATGTTGCAATCGCGTGATCGTATCCATCGTTTAGGACTAGCTGATGATCAATACACACGTTATTACTATCTGATGACAGAGGGAAACAAAGCACATAACGGTTTCATCGATCGACTAGTTTACAATCGGTTGAAAGAGAAAGAAGCTGTGATGATGAATGCGATTGAAGGGAGTCAACTGATACCAGAGGTGACGGATGACTATTTGGAAGATGTGAAGCAAGTTATTTTAGCGTCAGAGAGAAAAGATAATACCGGAGGAGAATAATGCACGAAATAAAATGTCCCCACTGCGGCAAAGCCTTCACGATTGATGAAGCAGGTTATGCAGATATCTTGAATCAAGTTCGAACCAAAGAGTTCAATGAAGAAATTCATGAAAAGCTTGAACAGATTAAGCATCAACACAGCAGTGAACTAGCCTTAGTTGAAGAAAAAACCAAGAATGAATTTGATAAACAATTATCTAAAAAAGATGAACAAATCGCTGAATTAAAGAACCAATCCCAATCACTTAAAAAACAAAAAGAGTATGAAATCCAACAAGCTCTGGCAGATAAAGAAAAAGAATTAATTCAACTTCAAAATCAAATTGCAAATTTCACCACTGAAAAAGAAATTGTTAAAAAAGACGTCGAACAAACAATGCAGGCTGAAATTTCCAGTAGAGAGAAACAAATTGCTGAACTGTCGGCTCAAGTTCAGTCGCTGAACCATGAGAAAACACTTGAACTGAGTCAAATCGTTTCTCAAAATGAAAAGGCTTTATCGGAACTTGAAACTCAACTGAAACTTCAAGCCAAAGAAAATGAATTAGAGAAAAATTCACTCAAAGACAAATATGAAAGTGAGCTTAAGCAAAAAGAAGAAACGATTGCTTTCTATAAAGATTTTAAAGCCAAGCAATCGACCAAAATGGTCGGCGAAAGCCTTGAACAGCATTGCGAGATTGAGTTTAATCGCTTTAGAATGACCGCCTTTAAGAATGTTCAATTCGGTAAAGATAATGATGTTACCTCTGGAAGTAAAGGAGATTATATTTACCGCGAGTTTGATGATAACGGCACTGAAATTATCTCAATCATGTTCGAAATGAAAAATGAAGGTGATGAAACAGCTACCAAGAAAAAGAATGAGCACTTCTTCAAAGAGCTAGACAAAGACCGCCGTGAAAAGAAATGTGAATACGCTATTCTCGTTACAATGTTGGAAGCAGATAATGAACTGTATAACAATGGTATTGTGGACGTCTCTTACGAGTATGAGAAAATGTATGTTATCCGGCCACAATTTTTTATTCCGATTATCACCCTGCTTAGAAATGCTGCGATGAATTCATTACAGTATAAACAAGAACTGGCCTTAGTTCGTGAACAAAACATTGATATAACGAACTTTGAGGAAGATTTGAATACATTCAAAGAAGGTTTTGCTCGGAATTACGATTTAGCTAGTCGTAAATTCAAAACAGCCATTGATGAAATAGATAAGACGATTACACATTTACAAAAAACCAAATACGCCCTTCTTTCTTCGGAGAATAACCTAAGACTTGCTAATAATAAAGCCGAGGATTTGACGGTTAAGAAGTTAGTAAGGAATAATCCGACTATGAAAGAAAAATTTAATACATCGAATGGAGGAAAAAATGAAAATACAAAAGATTAAAGTAGAAAATTTCAGACTACTTAAGGATTTTGAGTTAGATTTTCGAGAAGACATTTCTCTTATAGTGGGGAAAAATAATTGTGGAAAAACATCCATAATGACAATCATGAATAAACTTTTAGGATCGAATGAAGTCAATTTTAGTTGGAATGATTTTAATTTAGGTTTTCAAAAGATCTTTTTTGATAAAATACAAAATTTTGATCAAACTATGGACAACTATAATACCGATGGGATCAGGCTGCAGGTATTTATTGAATATAACGAAAGTGATAACTATGCGAATATCCAGAATTTTATGATGGATTTAGATCCTGATAATAATGTTATTGTATTGGAGTTTTTTTATTCCTGCAAAGCAGATAAGTTTAAACAGTTAATGGAAGACCTAGTGACATTTAATATTACTACATTCGCAGAATTTTCAAATTTTATGAACAATAATGCTTCTAAATATTTCGAACTTCAAAGATACTCTAGGGGATTTGATATTTTAAGTAAAAAAACAACTGATAGTGTTTCTGGAAATATGAAGTTCTCTGAAATTGAAAAATTAATAAAAATTAAAAGTATCAAAGCAAACCGAGAAGCATCAAACAAAGTAAATGATAGTTCTTTGTCGGTACTTTCTCAAAAATATTATAATATCCAATCTTCTGGAGACGATTTGGATATGTCTGAGTTGCAGACCGCCATACAAAGTGCAGACAAGGCTTTAAGTGACGCCTATAATGGAGTTGAGGGAAAATTAGGGATATTCGAAGAAGTTTTTAAAAGTGTAAAAAGATTTGGTTCTGAAACGGACATTATGATTCAATCATCTATTTCTGAGACTGATTTACTCAAAAATAATACTACTTTGTATTATAGAAATGATGAGCATCATCTTCCTGAAAGTTACAATGGGCTTGGTTATTTGAATTTAATAGGTATGATTTTTGAAATTGAAACGATTATTTCGGAGTTCCACGGAAAAGAGAATGAAAAATCATCAGATATAAATATTCTCTTTATTGAGGAACCCGAAGCACATACACATCCACAACTGCAATATGTTTTTATTAAAAACATATTGCAGTTGTTGAATGAGCGAAAGATAAAAGGTTCTAGCGTGATAGATATACAAACAGTTGTCACAACACACTCTTCGCATATCGTATCCGAATGTGACTTTTCTGATGTTAGATATCTAGTTAGAAATAATAATAGTCTGATATCCAAAAACTTTCAAGAACTGGAAGATAAATATGAATCCGATGTGCAAGCTTTTAAATTTATTAAACAATATCTTAATTTGAATCGTTCTGAATTATTTTTTACAGATAAAGCTATTTTAATAGAAGGCGATACGGAAAGAATACTTTTACCAGCTATGATGCAAAAAGTAGACATAAAACATAGGACGGAAGAAGACTATTTTCCTTTGCTCTCTCAGAATATTTCAGTGATTGAATCTGGAGCATTCGCTCATCTATTTAGGCCATTAATTGAATTTTTAGGCATTAAAGTCTTGATAATTACGGATATTGATGGAGTTAGGAGTAAAAATGGTAAAGCGTGTAAATCTGAACTTGCTAAATATACTTCAAACATTTCTTTAAGAGAGTTTTTTAATTTACCTCAAGATGATACGCAATTTAATACCCTACTAAATAAAACATTCGCAGAAAAAATCGTAGGAGAAAATATCCGTATTTCATATCAAACAGGAATTAGTCAATCTGATAGTGTGATTTATCAATCGCGAAGTTTTGAAGATGCGTTTATATGTAGCAACCTAGACTATATTAAAACAAATAAAGAAAACTTCAAGCAAGGATTGAAGAATAGGTCAAAATTTAACGATGCTCCACTAGACTATTATAATATTGCTGATAAATGTATAGCTAAAAAATCTTCATTTGCTATTGAGGTTTTATATTATGATGGTGTGACTGATGGCAAGAAGTGGGAAACACCTGAATATATCAAGGAGGGGCTAGAATGGTTGCAAAAATAATCGAACCAGAAGTTCGTCGGGCTCTTGATTGTATAGAAAAAGGACAAAACTTTATACTAACGGGAGGAGCTGGTAGTGGAAAAACTTATTCTCTTGTATCTTTGATAGAAGAAATTGGAGACAGGTATCCATTGCAGTCAATTGTTTGTATTACTTACACAAACAATGCTGTAGCAGAAATTCGTAATAGAATCACAAATAGTAACCTTCAAGTTTCAACTATCCATGAATTTATTTGGTCTATAATATCCAAGTACCAAGTTGAAATAAAAGAAACCATAGTTGAGCTAATTATCAGTGAAGAACAATCAAAATTTAAACTTCCTAAAGACCTCAATTCCGCGGAAAGTCTAACAAGTACTTATTTTTCTAACAGTAAAATTGAATATGATGAATATTATAGTTTAAAGAGTGATGCTGAAAGTAAAATAAGTCATGATCATATTTTGATTTTAGCTGAAAAGATGTTTGAAAAGTATCCAAAACTTTGTGATATCCTGAAGGATACTGCTAATTTTATTTTTGTAGATGAATATCAAGATACGGATCCTTTAATAAAAAATATTCTTCTTAACCATATTGAACAAAGTAAAAAAAATAATATTATCGGCTTTTTTGGAGATTCTATGCAGGCTATTTATGATACTGGTGTAGGAAGTATTGATGACGAGAGTCTCATTTCAATAAATAAAAGGCAGAATCGTCGTAATCCTCAGGCTGTTATTGAATTGGCCAATAAATTAAGAAACGACGAAATTGAGCAAATCCCTTCGAACGATCCAAACGCCCCAAACATGGAGAATGATGAAATTTTACAAGGAAGCATAAAATTCTTATATGCAGAGAGTATAGATGCACTTGAGGATTTGCGTCAACAAGAATTCTTTGAGAACTGGAATTTTAATGAAGGTGATAAAACTAAAGAATTATGGCTAGTCCATAAAGCTAATGCAAAAATGGCTGGATTTAGCCAATTGTATGAATTATATAATTCGGATTCCATTATTGAACTATTAGATAAGATTCGGAAGAAGGTTGATGGCGGAATAATCCAAACAGAAAATAAGACCTTTGAAAGTATTGCAGAAGAATCTAATGATTATGTGCGTGGCAGGGGAAACTTATTAGTAAATATTAAAGAAGACTCGGACTATGAGACAGTTTTTGAGTGGATAAAAAATGAAAGTTGGGAAAATGTCAATAGTTTTAGAATAAATAAAGATTCCTTATTATCGTATAAATTCAATGGATTGTTAGGAAGGTATGAATCTAAGTCTCAGAGAGATAAAATTCTGCGCTATCTAGATTCGATTTATGAACTCATGGAGCTTTATAAAAATAAGGAGTTTAACTATTTCTTGAGAAAGACTAATCGAAAAATTCTATCTTTAAATGATAAGAGAGAATTAAATGACGGGATGATTGATCTTTTTAATAGCGAAGTCACAATAAATGAAATTGTGGTAAAGGCGAAAAGGGTTCTAAAGATTAGAGACGATTCTTTTGAGAATTATATAACTGAGCAAGGTGAATATTTATGGCGCCGTATTTCGAAACTTCCCTTTAATGAGTATAAACGTTCAATTGAATATCAAAAAGAATATTTACCTTTTACCACTCAACACAGTATTAAAGGTAGTGAATTTGATAATGTGTTAGTAATTTTAGATAATAGAAGATGGAATAAATATAATTTTGAAAAAATGTTTAAAAATTTCAACTCATCAGATAGCGTTGTTGATAGAACCCGCAAATTATTTTATGTTTGTTGTACTCGTGCAAAAAGAAACTTAGTTGTATTTATGCCAATAGAGGATCCATTAATAATAGAGAAAGCTAAAGAGCTATTTGGTGATGAAAATGTGTTCAAATGTGTTTAATAATAATTATTAGCATATGTTATTGTTTTTAAATAATAACAGTAGCGAATTTTTCACTACTGTGATTGGGTTATAGGTTATTTAATTGGACTGCTGGCACAGTGGTTGCCTATTGGTGGGTTTATTTTTATCCCTTGACTTAATGTCAAGGTTAAGGTGTACGCTCTGATTGTATCAGAGAGGGGAAATGAATGATGGAACATCTTAATCAACAGCTATTCACCGGGGAGCGGGCTCTATTCAGACGAAAACTTTCAACATCGCCGGACTGCAAACAGCGGCAATCGTCATTCCGAATCCTGAAATCAGAAAACAAGTGGACAGAGGGATCAACACGGATGAAGTGGCGGAACCGAATACTTTCGCGATCCAAGCGGCTGAAGCGGCTTTCGACGAAGGGGAAGAATGGCTGGAGGAACTGCGGGAATATCTGGAACTGAACCGGGAATTCCTGATCGGTTCTTTGAAGGAACTTGTTCCCGAAGTCCAGGTGATCGAGGCTGAAGCAACCTATCTGGCTTGGATCGATTGCGCGGCGATAACGGAGGACACGAAGGCGCTGTGCGCGTTCATCAGGGAGAAAACCGGACTCTATCTTTCCGCAGGGGATATCTTCGGCGGCAACGGTTCGCGCTTTGTCCGCTGGAATTATGCCTGCCCGAAGGCGCTTCTGGAAGACGGTATACAACGGTTTGTTGAAGGAGTAGCGTTGTGCCAAAAGGACAGATGCCGTTGAGGACAACTGTTCCTATAGACACCTGAACCCGCAATCGTCAGCAAACTGCTTTTCTCCGGTGAACGCAGGCTTCGCCGGAGTTCGGCCCACATTCTGGGTGTGTTCTCCTGCGAGAATTTCTTTATCGGCGTTGAGGTCAAAAGTTGCCGGTGTCCTCCGGCTAGTGGATTGCTCACCGGAGGAAAGGGCGCAAGAACTGCAAGCTGCGGCGCCATGCAGGGTGCGTCCTTGTCCTGTTTCGGTTTTACGGCCGGAGCTTGATGTGAGATACTTGAACCGAAGCGATTGCAGCCCCGCTGTGCTGAAAAAACGGCTCTGTAATCGAAAGACGACTCGGCAGGATTAAAGCCGAATCAAGGGATAGGAGAGTATTGACTATGGAGTTGCGGGTTCTGAATTATTTTTTGACAGTGGTTTATGAAGAGAACATCACTAGTGCCGCTGAAAAGTTGCACATCACCCAGCCGACCTTGTCGCGCCAATTGATGCAGTTGGAAGAGGAATTAGGCGTTTCTTTGTTCCGGCGCGGCAAAAAGAAAATCACGTTGACCAGCGAAGGGTTGCTGCTGAAAAGACGGGCGGAGGAAATCCTCGATCTGACCAGCAGGACCGAACTGGAGCTGAAGGAGCAGAAAACGCTCATGAACGGCGAAATCGCCATCGGTGGGGGAGAAACGCAGTCCATGCGCGTTTTGGCTGATTTCATCAAGACCTTCAGCACGGAATATCCGCAAGTGACCTACAAATTGTACAGTGCCGATGCCGATGACATCAAGGATCGGGTCAACAAAGGGCTGTTGGACATCTGCCTGCTGACGGAGCCGGTCGATGTCGATAAATATGATTTCATCCGGATTCCCCAGAAAGAACGCTGGGGTGTCATCATGCGGAAGGACAGTCCGCTGGCGCAGGAGCGCTCCGTTGCACCTGAGGATCTGTTGGCTTATCCGATCCTGATTCCGGGGAGAGCATTGGTCCAGAACGAACTTGACAATTGGTTCGGCGACGCCTATGGGGCCGTGCATATCATTGGGCGCTACAATCTGATCTACAATGCAGCCATTCTGGTGGAAGCGGGCGTCGGGGTTGCGTTGTGCTTGGAAAAACTTGTCCCGGTCAGTGAGGAAACCGAGCTCTGCTTCCGGACCTTGGCGCCTGCATTGGAGACAGGCGTGGTCATCGCCTGGAAAAAGAATCAGATTTTCCCGCCGGCAGTGGCTAAATTCATCGAGCTTCTTAAGAATGCCTTCAGGGCATGATCAATCATGCAAAAAAACTATTATCTTTTTCTACGGTTGCGTTTTAAACTGGTATTAAGAAAAATGATGTATGCATTATAGGCATGGACATTCAGAAAGGAAAATCATCAGTATGGATATGAGGACACTCAAGAAGCTTGCGCTGTTGTCCAGCTCATTTGTTGTTGTTTCCGGTGGAGCCATCGCGGTGAATGTGCCCGCCATCGCCCAGGATTTTCCGGAAATCCCGTTGCCGTTAGTTGAATCTTTGACAACGATGCCTTCCCTGTTCTTGATCGTTTCGGTTCTGCTCAGCCACGCCATCGCAAGGAAAGTCGGCTATAAGAGGACTGTTCTTGTGGGGCTGGCTACGGTTCTGGTTTCAGGCTTAGTTCCGGTATTTGTGCATCATTTCTGGATCATTTTCCTTTCCAGGGCACTCTTCGGATTCGGGATCGGACTTTTCAATTCGCTCCTGGTCAGTTTTATCCGGCATTTTTATGAGGGGGCCGAGAGAGCGGCGATGATCGGGCTGCAGAGCGCCTTTGAAGGCATCGGCGGGATGACCATTTCCTTCCTTGTGGGGCAGCTGCTGAAAATTGACTGGCAAACTTCCTTTTGGGTCTACTTGGCGGCTCTGCCGGCGATGCTTCTGTTCGCGGCCTTGGTTCCGGATATCCCGGCTGAACCGGCTGCCGTTTCCAGTCAGCCACAGCAAACGGATCCTTTGAGCACACGCAGCAATGCGATGGACAAGGCGGTTTTCGGCTATCTGACCTTGCTCGTTGTGGCGGTGATGTTCTATATGACGATCACGGTCCGGGTCACGCCGCTCATGCTGGCGAACGGTTACGGCGATGCTACGAACGGAAGCTACATCCTTTCCCTGATTGGCATCGGTGCAATGACAGCTGGTTTTTTATTCGGAAAAGTTTTTGGGGCTGTCGGGAAATATACTTTGCCGCTTGCCTTGTTCGGGATGGGAATGGCTCTGGTCACGATCGGGCTCTCGGACACTGTATGGATGACCGGTTTGGCTGCTGCATTCTGCGGCTTCTCCTTCCGTACTTTCATCCCTTATCTCTTCAACAAAGTCAACAGCTCGGCGTCGGGGAACGCGAATGCCGCCACATCGCTGCTGCTTGTCGGATTCAATATCGGCGCAGCCTTTTCCCCTTACGGTATCGTTCTGGTGGAGCGCCTGTTCCGGCTGACTTCAGAACGGGGAATTTTTTTCCTGGAAGGGGCACTGCTGCTGGGGGGCGGTATCCTCGGTGGCGGCTATCATTTTCTGGCGAAGCATGCTGAAACCAGTGCGGAGGAAGTGTGAGCAGCTCGGTTTCGGCGCAACATTGATCTCAATGGAGCGCTGAAACAGGGTCCTTGCTGGTCCTGCTTAGCGAATTGTGTTATTTTGGATATGTGAACGCATTCATTTTGAGAAAAACAAAAAAACTAAGACTGCATGAAAAAGCTAGACAACTTTAAGGAGGAAAAGAAAATGGCAACACACAAACAAGCCGTTCCACCACCTACCGTATTTTTTGGAGAAGAAGCTTTTCAACCGATCGACCACACGGAGGTCCGCTGGCTGGGCAGCGGCGGGATGTTCGTGAACACCCGCGGCACCTGCATCATGATG
>RRZU010778399.1_pt1 | contig 12814 bp, 11 predicted proteins | sample 2165561 | NCBI WGS metagenome assembly RRZU01 (sample SAMN10456909, study PRJNA506462) | wastewater metagenome | isolation source: wastewater sludge | place: USA: Moscow, Idaho
AGCCGACCGCCTGGCCGACCATCGACATCGTGCCCAGCTGCGCCAATGCCGCCTTCGTCGAATTCGCCAGCGCGCAGTACCGGCATCTGAACCCGGAATGGACCTTTTTCGGCGCGGTGTCGCGGTTCCTGGACAGCCTTGCCGACGACGCCTATGACCTGATCCTGTTCGACTGCCCGCCCGCCATCGGCTATCAGTCGATGAACGCGGTCTTTGCCGCCGACATGCTTTATATCCCCTCGGGGCCCGGCTACTGGGAATACGATTCGACCACCAGCTTCATCGGGCAATTGTCCGAGGCGCTTGAGGACCTGTCGCATGGCTTTGAAAACTTCCCCACGGGGAAGATCCGCCTGCCCAAGGCCTTTGCCGATATCCGCTTTCTGATGACGCGATATGAGCCGTCGAACGAATTGCATCAGGCGATGATGGGCGCGTTCCGGCAGGTCTTTGGCGACCGCATGGCTGAGCACCCGATCGAACTGACCCGCGCCGTCGAACAGTCCGGGCGGTTCCTGTCATCGATCTATGAGATCGACTATCGCGAAATGACGCGCGGCACCTGGCGGCGCGCGCGCGCGACATTCGATCAGGCCTATGAGGAATTCCGCAATCACGTCATCGCCGCATGGACCAAGCTGGAGGACCGGGCATGAGCCGCAAGCGCCGCATGTTCGACATTGAAATGCCCGACGAAGCCGCCGCCACCGAAACCTTCCCCGCGGGGAAGGATGTCGCCGACCACCGCCGCGGCCCGATGGCGACCGCCATTGCCGAGACGGTCGAATCCAGCCGTGACCGCGCCCGGGTCGAGGCCGGGATCCGCGCCGAAAACGATGCGCTGGCGGCCGAGCATGTGCGGATGAAGCGCGCCGGGCTGATCACCGACCTGATCCCGCTGGACGCCATCGACACCGGCAAGCTGATCCGCGACCGCAGGCCCGGCCCGGATTTCGAGCTGGCCGAACTGGTCGCCTCGATCCGCGAGATCGGGCTGTCGAACCCGATCCGGGTCGAGCCGGCGGCGGACGGGCGCTATGAACTGATCCAGGGCTGGCGCCGGCTTTCGGCCTATCGCCAGCTTCTGGAGGAGACCGGCGATGCGGAAACATGGGGCGCCATTCCCGCCGGCATCGCCGCGCGCGGCGACCAGCTTGAACAGCTTTACCGCCGCATGGTCGATGAGAACATGGTCCGCAAGGACGTGTCCTTTGCCGAAATGGCGCAGCTTGCGCTGCATTACGCCATGGACCCGCTGACCGCCGAACACGACCCCGAAAGGGCGGTGGCGTTGCTGTTCAAATCCGCCGGCTACCAGAAGCGCAGCTATATCCGCAACTTCATCCCGCTGGTCGAGGCGCTTGGCGAGACGCTGCTTTATGCCAGTGAAATTCCCCGGGCGCTGGGGCTGACGCTGGCGCAGCGGCTGGCCGAGGTGCCGGGCACCGCCGCCGCCATCCGGGCCGAGTTGAAGGACTGGGACACGCGCGCTGTCAAGGATGAACTGGACATCCTGCGCCGCTATGCGGGGCAGGGCGGCGATGCCGGCATGGACCAGCCGGCAAGGCGGCTGACCGCGCCCGACATGGCCGAGGAACGCGCCCGGATCACCTTTCAGATCCAGCAGCCGCATGGCAACGCCAAATGCACCGCGGCGAACGGGCGGCTGGAAATCCGGCTGGCGCGCGACTTTACCGCCATCGACCGCCGCCGGCTTGAGGCTGCGGTGCGGGCGATGCTGGAAAGCCTGGATTGACCGCTATCTTCCCCGCCGGGAAGGTGGCGGCGGCCCTCTGCGAAGATATCTTCAGTAATCCGCATTATCGCGGTATATTGCGGATATGATTGATTCCGATCCAGATCCGAAGGGCGCGGGGAAAATGCCCGGACCCGCCCGGACGGACAGCCTGGCGCCGCTTTTCGATGCAGGTGCCTGGCGGGCGGCGCAGGCGGAACTTGCCGTCGAACTGGCCCTGGCCGCGCAGGCGCTGGGGCGGCTGGACGAGGTCATGGCCGGGCAGGGCGAGGCCGCCCGCGACGGCGCCACCCGGCGGCTGGCGCTGATCGAGATCGAGGCGATGCTGTGGGCCGAGGGCCGCCCGCTGCGCCGCGAAGAGATCGGCCGCGACCTGATGGAGGCCCGCGCCGGCGCCGATCTTGAGGCCATGCGCATCGCACGCTGGGGCCTGCGGCGGCTGGAGGGGCAGGGCGCCACCACCGATCTGCGCGGCTTTCTTGGCCTTTACCGCACCGGCCTTGGCGGTCTTGCCGAACCTTTGGCGACGCGCCCCACGGGCGAGGATTTCGACGCCGCCGAGGCCGAGTTCCGCGCCATGGCCGCCACGCTGGAGGGCATCCTGCCGCTGGCCCGCGCCCCGGCGATGCGCAGCCTGTGGCGGCTTTGCGGCATCTCGCCGCCCGAGGCGCTGAGCGAACCCGCGACATGGACGGCGCGCGACATGGCGGCGGATTGCGAGGCGCTGGCCTTTGTCCCCCATGGCCGGCACGGGCGCGGGGTCTGGATCGATGGCGGCCCGCCGGCCGAGCGCCTGCGCCGCCACCTTGCGGCGGTGACGCAGGGCGCGACCGAGGCGCGGCAGGAACTGGCGCGGATCGCCGCCTGGCAGGCCCGCGCGCTGGCGGCGACGGCGCGGATCAAGGGTGAGAACCCCGCCCGCGTCATCGCCGAGCTGGCGGCGCAGCCGCTGCTGAGCGCCGCCATGCTAGAGACGCAGACCGCCATCAGCCGCGACACCGCCGAGCGCCTGCTGGCACGGCTGCGCGACCTGGGCCTTGCGCGCGAGATCACCGGCGCAAGGCGGTTCCGGTTGTGGACGGCCTCGGGTTAAGGCCGTCCGTCTGGTGAACCGTCTGCGTTAACGGGCGGGGTTAACGGGCGGCGTTATCCGGCCAGCGGGCTTTTGCGGGCGGTGAAGCCCTGCGCCATGTCATAGGCGTGGCCCAGTTCCAGCAGCGCGCGGTCGCCGCGGGGCCGGCCAAGGATTTGCAGGCCCATGGGCAGGCCGGCGGCATTGAAGCCCGCGGGCACGGCCAGTGTCGGCACCCCGGCAAGGCTGGCGGGAATGACCACCTCCATCCAGCGGTGATAGGTGTCCATCTTGTGGCCCGCGATCTCTTTCGGCCAATGCTCGCGCGCGTCGAAGGGGAAGATCTGCGCCGTCGGCAGCACCAGATAGTCGTAGGTCCCGAACATGCCCAGCACCGTCTCATACCAGCTTGAGCGGGTCAGGCTGGCATTATAGACCTGCGCCCCGGTCAGCGAACGGCCATGCTCGATTTCCCAGATCGCCTCGGGCTTCAGCAGCGCGCGCGCCTTGGGATTGTCGTAAAGCGCCGCCATGCCGCCGCCGACAAGGAAGCTGCGCAACGTGATCCACGAGGTCCAGAGCCGGTCCATCGCGAAATCGACCTTGGCCGGTTCGACCGTGGCGCCGATCTGTTCCAGCACCTTCAGGCCACCGTCGCAGGTCTCCAGCACGCCCGGCTCCATCGGCAGATAGCCGCCCAGATCGCCCAGCCAGCCGATGCGCGCGCCCTTGGCGCCTGCGCCGGTCAGGGGGGCGGCGAATTCGCTGCCATCGCCCGACAGCGACAGCGGCATGCGCGCGTCATAGCCCGCCTGGGTCGAGAACAGCATCGCAAGGTCGGCGACATTGCGGCCCATCGGCCCTTCATAGCCAAGCTGGCCGAAGAAGATTTCCGGCGTCGGCCCATAGGGCACGCGCCCCAGCGAGGGGCGGAAGCCATAGACGTTGTTCCAGCCCGCGGGGTTGCGCAACGACCCCATCATGTCGCTGCCATCGGCCACGGGCAGCATGTCGGTGGCCAGCGCCACCGCCGCCCCGCCCGAGCTGCCGCCCGCCGACAGCGCCGGGTCATAGGCGTTCAGCGTGGTGCCGTAGACCTCGTTATAGCTGTGCGAGCCAAGACCGAATTCCGGGGTATTGGTCTTGCCGATGAAGATGGCGCCGGCGGTACGGGTGCGAGCGACCAGCGCGGAATCGGCCTTGGGCACGTTGTCGACAAGGCCGCGGAAACCCTGCGTCGTCACCATGCCGCGGGTGGCGGTCAGGTCCTTCGGGGCCTGCGGGATGCCATGCAGCCAGCCGCGGTCGCGCCCGGCGGCAAGGTCGGCATCGGCCTCGGCCGCCTCGGCCAGCAGCGCATCGCGCGGGCGCATGGCGACGATGGCGTTCACGCGCGGGTTCACCGCCTCGATATGATCCAGATAGGCGGTCATTACCTCGACGCAGCTCAGCTTGCGGTCGTGGATGGCGCGGCTGAGATCCAGCGCCGACAAAGCGGTGATCTCGCGCGTGGCGGCGGCGCGGGCAGAAAGGCCCGAGGCCGCAAGCGCGGCGGTGGCAATGGTCAATTTCATCATGTCGCGGCGTCCGATTCCAAAATTGCTTTGCACAATCAGTTTCCTCGTCCTTGGGGGGTTCGGCAATGGTGCAGGGTCCGCGCGGGGCGGCCCGCCGGTCCAGAAAGCCGGATTTCGCAGCGCGGGTCATGACATATGCGGCCAAACCGCCGCATCGCGGCCGCGCAGGGGGCGGGGCCAGCTTGACCGGGCGGGGCAGGGCGCCTAACAGGGGTGGCATGACCCGGACCGCGCAAACCCTTGCCAACCGCTATTATCCGCTGCCCTGAGCAGCGGAACGTCCTGTCATGCGACCGCTGTGCCCAACCCGCCAGCGGACCCGTCTTTTTCCCGGAAATCCAGACGCTGGCGCCCTTTCAGGAACCCGCCATATGTCTGTTTCACCCCGTTCCGTCCTGATCCTTGGCTTTGGCGCCTTTGGCCGGCTGGCCGCGCGGGCGCTGGCGCCTTATCTGCCGGTCGCGGTCTGCGACCCCGATGCTGCGGCGCAGGGCAGGGCGGCGGCGCTTGGCCTGCCGCTGGTGCCGGCGGGGCGCGCGGGCGAATTCGATATCGTCCTGCTGGCGGTGCCGGTGCCGGCGCTTGCCGGTGCGCTTGCCCTGATCGCGCCGCATCTGCGCGCAGGGCAGATCGTCGCCGATGTCTGCTCGGTCAAGGAGGGGCCGGCCGCGCTGATGTGCCGCGCGCTGCCCGAGGGGGTCGAGATCCTCGCCACCCACCCGATGTTCGGCCCGCAAAGCATGCCCGGCGATCTTGCGGGTGGGCGCGTGGTTCTGTGCCCGCTGCGCGGCGCGGGGTGGCGGCGGATCGCGGCGTTCCTGCGGCATGTGCTGGGGCTGAAGGTCATCCTGACCTCGCCGGCCGAGCATGACCGCCATGCCGCGCTGACGCAGGGGCTGACGCATCTGCTGGCCCGCGCGCTTGACGAATTCCAGCCGCATCCGCTGATTCGCACCCGCAGCTTTGACCTGCTATGCGCGGCGCTGGACCTTGTGCGCGGCGACGCCCCCGAGGTCTATGAGGCCGTCACCCGCGCCAATCCGCATGTCGCGTCCCATGTCGCGAGCCTTGGCGAAAAGCTGGTGCGGCTGTCGGGCGGGGCGGGGGCGTGATCGCTTGCGGCTTTTTGGCGCGCTGATGCGCGAAGGGCGATGGGCCATATTCTTGTCGACCATGGCTGCGAAGACCGCGCGCCTGAGGCTGCATTCAGATGCGGGCGGCCAAAGCGAACGAAGAACCTTACGCCGAACGGGCGCGAGGGATAAACGCAACCGTGAGGGACGAAGGGGAAAGAATCCGATGACGGCGACATGCGATCACGACGATGAGTTCGACAATACGATGAGCATCTGCTGCATCCATGTCTTTGAGCATAAAAGGCCGATATTATTCGTACATAGAGATGCAACGGTCACCGACGGCTGTCTGGAACCAGTCCAGTACATGTGCGGTGAGGAAGACCACTACTCATCCAAGGATGGACGGATCGTCTGCGTCGGACATCTTCTGGAACATGATCCGACAATCCTGCCGCCCGCGGCGATAAAGCCCGGTGAAGCCTTCTCTCGGCAGTCGATGGATGCGCCGTGGGAGGTGGACGTCGCAGATTGACCAAAGCGGCGTGCACTTGTGCAAATCCGCTTTGGCGACATGTCCGGGATGGCGGGGCATCGCCATGTCGCTATGCGCGTCAGACGCTGGTAAAGCCGCCCTCGACCATCAAAAGCGCGCCGTTGACCATGCCGGATGCGTCCGAGGCCAGATAGAGCGCGGCGTCGGCCACCTCGACCGGCTCGGCGAAGCGGCGGGCGGGGGTGGCGTCGCGGAAGGGGTCGCCCTTTTCGGGCTTGCCCCAGACCTGCCGGCCCATCGGCGTCATCACCACCGTCGGGCAGATCGCGTTGACCTGCACATTGTGCCGCGCCCATTCCGCGCAAAGCGACTTGGTCAGCGCATTCAGCCCACCCTTCGAGGCGGTATAGGCGGCATGGTCGTCCAGCGCGATCACCCCGGCCTGACTGGAGATGTTGATGACCTTTCCCCAGCGCTGCGCGATCATCGCCGGGCCAAGGGTGCGCGCGGTCAGGAAGGGCGCGCGCAGGTTCACGGCCATCAGCCGGTCCCAGTCTTCGGTCGAAAACTCAAGCGCGGGCGCGACCAGCGCGATGCCGGCCGAGTTCACCAGAATGTCGATCGTCCCCCATTCCGACAGCGCGCGTTCGCAGGCGGCGACGGGTTCGGTGGGGCTGGCCATCTCGGCCACAAGGGTCAGGCAGCGGCGGCCGTGGTCGCGCACGGTCCGGGCGGTCGCGGCCAGATCGGCCTCGTCACGGCCCAGGGCCACGATGTCGGCCCCGGCCTCGGCGAAGACGGCGGCGATTTCGGCGCCGATGCCCTTCGAGGCGCCGGTGATCAGCGCCTTGCGGCCCTTAAGCGAAAAGCGGTCCTGCCAGCTCATGGTTCACTCCTGCCTGATATGGCGGGCGCGCATCGGCATGAGGTCCACGCCGATACGCTTGCGCCGATACGTTCACGCCGCCACGCCGCCCGAGGCGAGCGTCCGCCCGTCGGCGCCGAAATGGTGCTGGCGCTGCACCGGCAGGTCAAGGCCGATCACCGCACCGTGGTCAAGGGTGGTGTCGCCCTCGGCGCGGACGACAAGCTCCTGCCCGCCGGCAAGGCGCACATAAAGATAGGCGTCCCCGCCCAGCGTTTCGGTCAGCGTCACCGTCGCGGCAAGCTGGCCCTGACCCGCGGGACGCAGCACCAGATGTTCGGGGCGGATGCCCAGCTTGACCGTGCCCGCGGGCGCGGCCCCCAGCGCGACGCCCTCGACCATGGCCTGTCCCTGATGCAGCGCGACGGGCAGAAAGTTCATGGCGGGCGCGCCGATGAAGCCGGCGACGAATTCGCTGGCCGGGCGGTTGTAAAGCTCCATCGGGGCGCCGACCTGTTCGATCCGGCCGGCGTTCAGCACCACGATCTTGTCGGCCATGGTCATCGCCTCGACCTGATCGTGGGTCACATAGACCATCGTCGCCTTCAGGTCGCGGTGCAGGGCCTCAAGCTCGACCCGCATCTGCACGCGAAGTTTGGCGTCCAGGTTCGACAGCGGTTCGTCGAACAGAAAGACCTTGGGTTCCTTGACGATGGCCCGGCCGATGGCCACCCGCTGGCGCTGGCCGCCCGAAAGCTGGCCGGGCTTGCGGTCCAGATAGGGTTCAAGTTGCAGGATCCGCGCGGCATCGGCGATCCGGCGCTTGCGATCATCGGCGGGGAAGTTGTTCACCTTCATCCCGAAATCCATGTTCTCGCGCACCGTCATATGCGGGTAAAGCGCATAGGACTGGAACACCATCGCCACGTCGCGGTCCGAGGGCGCCGCCCGCGTCACGTCGCCGTCGCCAATATGGATGGTCCCGTCCGAGATCTCCTCAAGCCCCGCGATCGAGCGCAGCAGCGTGGACTTGCCGCAGCCCGAGGGACCGACGAAGACCGCGAATTCGCCATCCGCGATGGTCAGCGACACCGAATGCAGCGCCTGCGCCGCGCCGTAGAACTTGTTCACGCCTGACAGCCTGACCTCGGCCATGGGGTCCCCTCCGTTGCGCTACCTGCCTTGCGGATCTGTGTAGCTGTTTTTTTTCAATTGACTCAAGCGGATTTCGATACATTTATATGTCCAGCGATACAAATGGAAGTCAATTCCCTGACGCTGACCCAAGAGGGAGGAAAACATGAAGCTGAAATCACATGTCGGCGCGCTGGCGCTGGCGTCCGTTTCGCTGGCCGCACTGGCCGGCACCGCGCAGGCCTGGTCGCTGGAAGAGGCCGCCAAGCCCTATGCCGGGACCGAACTGGAGGTCCTGTTCCTGGACCGCCCCGGCTATAACGCCGCCATCAAGATGCTGCCCGAATTCGAGAAGGCCACCGGCATCAAGGTCAATTACACCACCGTCCCCTATGAGAACGCGCTTGGCGAACAGGTGCGCGACTTCGTGGCCGGGGGCGATCTGGACATTGCGCTGATCGATCTGGTCTGGATCGGCAACTTTGCCGAAAACAACTGGCTGGTGCCGTCCGAGACCTTCATCAAGAATCCGGCGCTGGCCGACCCCAACCTTGACATGCCGGATTTCTTCCCGCTGGTGCTGGACGCCTTCGGGTCGTGGAACGGCGTGAATTACGGGCTGCCCTTCGACAACTATTCGGGCCTGCTGTTCTATAACCGCTGCATGCTTGAGGCGGCGGGCTTCAAGAACCCGCCGGCAACCTGGCAAGAGGTGATGGACACCTATGGCCCGGCGCTGACCAAGGACGGCAAATATGCCTATGCGCTGCAATCCAAGCGCAACGAGACGCAGTCGGCCGACAGTTTCGCGCGCTTCCTGTGGCCCTTTGGCGGCAGCTTCCTGAATGCCGAGTTCAAGTCGAACCTCATGTCGCCCGAAAGCCAGGCCGGCCTGAACTTCCGTCAGGACCTGATGAAATACATGCCGCAGGGCATCGTCGCCTATGACCATGCCGAAACGGTGAACGCCTTCGCGCAGGGCGATGTGGCGATGATTACCGAATGGTCGGCCTTCTATTCGACCGTCGTCAGCCCCGAGACCTCGAAAGTCGCGGAATGTGTCGAAATCGCGCCCGAACCCAAGGGTCCGGCGGGGCGCAAGCCGGCGCTTGGCGGCTTCTCGCTGGCGGTCGCATCGCAGGCGGACGAGGCCGAGCAGGCCGCGGGCTGGCTGTTCATCCAGTGGCTGACCTCGAAGGAAAAGGCCGGCCAGTATCTGGACATGGGCGGCGTCCCGGCCCGCAAGTCGGCCTATGCCGACCCGGCGCTGGCCGCGAAGTTCAAGTTCATCCCGGCGCTGGTCGAAAGCTGGCAGGAGGGCGTGCCCGAGTTCCGTCCGCGCTTTGCCGAATGGCCGGCGATCACCGAGATCGTGCAGGAATGGGGCACGAAGATGATGCTGGGCGAAGTCAGCGTCGAGGAAGGCTCGAAGATGATCGGCCAGAAGATGGAAGAGGTCCTGGCCAAGGCCGGCTACTATGACGGCAAGAAGCCGCTGGTCCAGTAAGCCCCCGATGACCGTGCCGCAAGGCACCTGCGGGCCCCGGTTCTCCGGGGTCCGGCCTGCCCCAAACCCGAAACGAGGATCACGATGACGTTCCGCGTGCCCCGGCGCACGATCGCCGCCTTTCTTGGCCCCGCCGTCGCGGCGCTGGCCCTGGTGGGCATCGCGCCGCTGCTTTATGCGGTCTGGAAAAGCCTGCACTATTTCAACCTGACCAAGCTTGCCGAACAAAGGTTCGTGGGGCTGGAAAACTACTGGACCGTGCTGACCGACCCGGTGTTCTGGCAGGCGATGGGCCGCACGGGGCTGCTGTTCGTCATCGCCGTCCCGGTCGAGCTTGCGCTTGGCCTGCTGACGGCGCTGGTCCTGCACCGCCCGGGCCTGGGCTTTTGCAAGACCCTGACGCGGCTTGCCCTGATCCTGCCGATGGCGACGACCTATGCCGTCGTCGGGCTGCTGGGGCAGGTCATGCTGAACCAGAAATACGGCGTCATCAACCAGATGCTGGGTTGGGTCGGCATCGATGCGATCAACTTCATCGGCGAGCCGACGAACGCCTTCATCGCCGTCATCCTGTGGGACATCTGGCAATGGACGCCGTTCGTGGCGCTGGTGCTGCTGGCGGGCCTGTCCACCGTCCCGCCCGAGATCGAAGAGGCCGCCAAGCTTGAGACCAGATCGAACTGGACCGTGCTGCGCCATGTGCAGCTGCCCTTTCTGATCCCCAGCCTTGTCGCGGTCCTGATCCTGCGCACCGCCGACACGCTGAAGCTGTTCGACATGCCCTTTACCATGACCCGTGGCGGCCCCGGCTCGGCCACCGAGTTCATCGCGGTGCTGATCGAGCGCGTCGGCAACCGCCAGTTCGACATCGGCATGGCCGCCGCCCAGTCGATCATCATGCTGGCGATCACCATCGTGCTTGCCCGGCTTTACATCCGCCTTTTCTATCGCGAGGTCCGCTGACATGGCCGCCCCCGTCCAACGCCGCAGCCTTATGGGCGAAGGGCTGCTGCTGCTGCTCATCGGGCTGTTCTGCGTCTTTCCCTTTTACTGGATGGTCACCACCAGCCTGAAAACCCAGGTCGTCGCGCTGGAATCGCCGCCGGTCTGGTGGTTCACGCCCACGCTGGCGAATTATTGGGAGGTGCTGTTCGCCGACAAGGTCGGCCCGGCGCTGGTCAACTCGATCATCGTTGCGGTCTGCACGACCGCGCTGGCCGTGGGCCTGGGCACACCCGCCGCCTATGCGCTGGCCCGGTTCCAGTTCCGGGGCAAGCAGGACCTGTGGTTCTGGTTCATCACCAACCGCTTCGTCAGCCCGGTGGTGCTGGCCTTTCCGGTGTTCCTGATCGCCCGTCAGACCGGGTTGCGCGACACGCATCTGGCGCTGATCCTGATGTATCTGACCTTTACCCTGCCCATCGTGATCTGGATCTGCACCGACCAGTTCCGCGGCATCCCGCGCGAGCTGGACGAGGCCGCGATGCTTGAGGGCGCAAGCCAGTGGCGCATCTTCCGCTCGATCTGCCTGCCGCTGGCGATGCCGGGCGTGGCCGTCAGTTCGATCCTGTCCTTTATCTTCTCGTGGAACGAGCTGCTTTTCGCCTATATTCTGGCGCCCAAGGCCGCCAAGACCGCGCCGGCGATGGCCGTGACCTTCATGGAGGGTTATGACGTGCCTTACGGCAAGATCATGGCGACCTCGACCCTGATCGTCGTGCCGGTGCTGATCTTCGCGCTGCTGGCCTCAAAGCATCTTGTCCGCGGGCTGACGATGGGGGCGGTCAAATAGGCTGGCCATGGCGCGCGCACCGAAGCTTCCGCAGATCGATACCGACGAAAGGTTTCTGGCGCAGGTCGCCTGGGCCTATCACGTCGAAGGTCTGACGCAGGAACAGGTGGCGCTTAAGCTTGGCTCGACCCGGCTGCGGGTGAACAAGGCCCTGTCCGAGGCCAAGGCCCGCGGGCTTGTGCGGATCACCTTCAACACCGCCTTTGCCGCCTGCGCCGAGCTTGAGGCGGCATTGCGCGCCCGCTTCGGCCTGCGTCAGGCCTATGTCGCCCCGGCGCCGATGGACCCGCGCGACGTGCAGATGACCGTCGGCGCCGCGCTGGGAAACCTGCTTTCCGAGGTGCTTGCCGATCCGGGCCTGCGGCTTTTCGGCATGTCCTGGGGCAATACGCTGAACATCGCCACCCGCTTTGTCGCCGCAATGGAGCGCCCCGATATCGAGATCATCAGCGTCATGGGCGGCCTGACGCGCGGCTCGGATCTGAACAGCTTCGAGATCACCACCCGCCTTGCCGACCTGCTGGGCGCTGAGCACAGCTATTTTACCGCGCCGCTTTACGCCGGCTCGCGCGCAAGCCGCGACACGATCATGCAGCTTGACGTGTTCCGCGAGGTGCTGGAAAAGCTGCGCAGCGTCGATGCGATGGCGCTGGCGACCGGCGACATCTCGGGCAGGTCGCTGCTGATGCGCGACGGGCTGCCGCGGGACGTGACGATGGAGGAGCTGCGCGCGCTTGGCGCCGTCGGCGACATTCTGGGCGTGGTGATCGACGCCGAGGGCCAGCCGATCCCGCATGCGATCAACGAACGCGCCATCGGCATCAGCCTTGCCGATCTTGCGTCGATCCCGAATGTCATCCTTGCCGCCGGCGGCCCGCACAAGGTCGCCGTCATCCGCGCCGTGCTGAAACGCAATGTCGTCAACACGCTGGTCACCGACGAAGCCACCGCCCGCGCCCTGCTTGAGCGCGGCTGACAGGGGCGGGCGAGTCTGAGGGCGCGCGATACGGGGGCGCCTTCATCCCTCGCCTGGCTGTGTTTTGGCAGGGCGGACCGCTTCTGTCCGCCCTGCCGATCGGTCGTTATTGCAGCGTCATGGCGTGCCTGGCGTGGCGCTCGGCCATCTGCCGGGCCCGGCGACCCATCGCAATGGTGCGCGCCGCCTCGGGCCGGTGGTTTTCGTTCGCGAGCTCGGGGAACAGCGTCAGGATCTCGGTCAAGGCCACCGCGCCCACGGCCTTCAGCGCCTCGGGTCCGGTGAACAAGGACTCGGTCTCGGCGCCGTTCGAGATCACCACCTCGTGGCGGTCGAACATGATGTGGTGATAGGCGACGCCGGCCATATCCTCGGCCACCTCGATGCCGTCGATCTGGCAAAGCTGCTTGGCCGCAACCAGCACCTCGTCGGCGCCGAACATGCGCTGCGCGATGCGCGAGCGCACCAGCACGCGGTGCTGCGGGCTGACCACCAGATCGGCCGCGGGCAGGCCGCGTCCCAGCGCGCCCTTGCGGATGCGGATCGGGCGCAGCTTGGGGTTG
>RRZU011652807.1_pt1 | contig 12813 bp, 14 predicted proteins | sample 2165561 | NCBI WGS metagenome assembly RRZU01 (sample SAMN10456909, study PRJNA506462) | wastewater metagenome | isolation source: wastewater sludge | place: USA: Moscow, Idaho
TAAAATGCTTCACTTTTTGGTTTTATGATATGTGCTTTGCAAAATAACCGAAGTATCTTTGCCTCACCTTCAAAAGCATTAAACAAAAGGGTAAACTCTCCACAATTAACTGCATCGGTATAGGTTCGATTTCCACTCCCATGATAGTTTAAAAATACAAGATTATTGTTATCCAAGACTCTTATAGAATCGTATCCTTTTGGAGAAAGATTTACCTCTTCTCCTGAATAACTTGCAATATAAAATAGCTTTTGCTCTTTGATAAACTCTATATCATCTGTTGTTAAACTTTTATACTGTTTCCCCAACTTCATTTCCTTTTGGACTCTTTTTTTGGAGGTGATTATAAAATAATACAACTTTAAGAAAAGTTTAAAATAGGCAAAATAAAAGATATTCCTCTTTTTTTAGAAAATAACAGTGGCGATATCTTTCTCTTTTAAATTATCTTCTATAGTCCAAAAAGTTGCTTTTGAGTCACAGAGGGTAAAAAGTAAAAAAGTTGGGTCATCTCTATCAAACCCTTTGAGGTAATCTTTTGTATCTATAAGATGTTGTTTTATCTTTTTATCATCGATTATTTTGAGATTTGTTTCTATCCTTAACATCTTAGAAAAATCAGCTTTAAGATAACACAATTCGCTTTTACTATTGTGTTGTATCTGTTTACCAACACTTTTTGTAGATGAGGTTGTAAAATAAAATCTATCATCGATGATGTTTGTTAAAAAGGCTCTTGTGTGAGGTTGCTTCCCTTCACAAGTTGCGATATTACAGATTGGATTTTGTTTGATAAATTCTACAATATTGTGATAGTTCATACTTTCCCCTTTATTTTTTTATAATGGTAATCAAAAAATGGGTAAAAAAATAGGACAAAATCATCAAAAACTATAACAATATTCTTATTTATTTCTTTGCTGAAACTCTTTTGGTGTTTCGTTGTAGCTGTTTTTAAAGATTTTTGAAAAATAAGATGGTGAGTTAAAACCACATTGTCTTGAGATATCGGTGATAGTTAGCTTGTGAGATAAAAGCATCTTTTTTGCATTTTGTAGTCGTATATGTGTGAGGTATGCCATAGGTGTCATATCCAAACTAGCACTAAAAAGTTTTAGAAAATGGCTCTTTGAAAGGGTTGAAAGAGTAGCTAAATCATCTAACGATAGCTCTTTTTCATAGTTGCTATTGATATGCTGTATCACAATATTAAGTTTTTTATTTTGGATAGTTTGAGTGTTATTTGCACCAAATCCCAAAATAGTGCGGATAATCTCATGAGTCAAAAGGGAAGCAGTATTTTCCAAAATGATACTTCGTGATGGATGGGTATTGTGTGATTCATTGATAAACTTTTTTATGTAGGTATCGATATGTGAATTTTGGATATTGACAGTTTTTGTATCGAAAGAAAATGGTTCATTTGTATAAAGTTGCAAAGCCTTTTGAAATCGAATCTCATCTATAAAAAGAGCACAATATTTTGGTGGTATGTAGTTTTGCATCTCGTGGTGCGGAATATTTGGTGAGAGACAAAACATACTTTGGGGATAACTCTCAAACCTCTTATCAGCCACATAAATCGTACTTTGGTCATCGTAACTCACCACAAACATATAGGAAGGATGGGTATGCAATGGAGTGATAGCATAACCACAATTTCCCCCTATGGGGATAAAAATTCCAAACCATTTATAAATATAACTATCAACAAAAGAGAGATTTTCTTTTGTGATGGCATCGCCGACTAATCTTTTTATTGTTTCTAAACTCATTTGAGCCTTATTTTAATAATGTTTTTAATTTTCTACCGCCAGTAATTTGGAACTTTCTCTGTGAATACATCCATGTTGTTGGTGATGGGTGGGTCATAGAGGTAGCTTATTAATTTATTCGATCATTTAAATAATTGCTGCAATAATTTTGTAATAATATTCATGAAATTCTTCACCTAAACTCAAACACAAGTAAACATCTTTGACTTCATACTTTCCGATAGGTTTTTCTTTATATTCACTCCATATTTTTGGATCAGTAATAGTTAAATCTTCATATAGAACACTGTTATATTCAAAAGAGCCTTTTAATTTACGTTTATCAACACCGTCAATTTGTTCTGTGCTGACTTGGAGATTAAGGATGTTTATCTTTATCAAATAAAGAGACTGTGCAATTGCTATTTTTTTAGAAGTAACAAGACTTGTTGTCACACGATTCGAGTTTGTACTTGTATCTAACCAAATATTTTCTGGTGTATCAATATATTGCGCAAGATCATTTCTTTCAATTTTAAAGCTTGAAGTCCATTTTTCTTTCGATATTAAGTAATTTTCTGGCTGTTGCGTTAAAGGAACATGCTTTGAAAATTCCATTGTGATTTTATCCAGAGGCTTTACTCTCCAATTCTTCTCTTTATTTGCATATGACGACTGTTCATCTGTTAAAGCTTCTCCAGCATCATTACTAACAGGTCTTACCCATTCTTTAGTACTAATATCTTTGCCAGCTACACAATGCAGATGATGTTTAACTGAATTTGCTAAAATCACTAATGTTCTACTCATTTCAATGCCTTTATAAGTGTTTAATCTTTACGTTTTCGAAATGTTTCGCAATATATTCCGCTGCCAACCGCCGATGACATTGTTTGGCTGTTGGTTCGCTGCATAACAAAACCGCATTTTCAAATTCAGAGATAGATAGCTTTTTCAAAATATCTCTATTTACTAAAATTTGGTTGTATTGCTTTTCATACTCTTGCCAGTCGATTGCTTTATTTTGATACCCATTTAATAGTTCTTTTGTCGGAGCAAATTCTGTTTTGTATTCATAAGCAATATTATGAATTTTTAACAAATAGGGCAAATGCTTTGCATTAGCAAAACCTGCAAGTTGCGATTGATTGTTTAATCTTATATCAATTAACTTTTTTACGCCATTCTGAGTCAATGAGGTAAAAAACTCTTCCGCACTTTTTTGAGTATATCCGATAGTAAATAGATTCATTATTCATCATCTCCTTCATTTGTGATCGCATTGTAGGCAATATCAATATTTCTTAGTTCATATGCTGATTTTAGCTGTTCTTCAATGCTAATATCTGGATTAAATAAATCTACCACTGGAATTTTTTTCTCATATTTTTTTAATAATTTTTGCTCTAGTTCTTTATGCTGAAGAATTTTATCAGGATAAATATGATTTACATTTATTGATATTTTTGATAAAAACTCCGAAATCAATCCAAATCTATGGCAATCAAATGCCTCTTTTTCAGAGCACATCAAAGAAATATTATATCCCTTCTCAATACCTCTTTCCAATCTTGCAATGCCATCTTGAAAATTTTTTGTTTCTTGAACCTTTTTAAAATTTACTTTTCCATCATCAAAAAGAAGAGCTTTATCTTCATATCTAGCACCAAGAGTATCCCCCATAAAAATATAACAGATTGCGTTTTGCTTCAAATATTGTTTCAATAATTCTTTGTTATATTGTGGTGCAAATTTACTGTATGGAGTACTTCGGACATCTACAATCGTATTGATATTATTATTTTGTAATAATTTCACAAAATCTTTAATTTCATATATTGAATGACCTACAGTACAAATTGTATTCACGATTTTCCTTTTTTAATAGTAAATTTTACTATTAATATACTTTTTGTCAGCTAAAATAATTTTAGCTCTTATATTTTCACTTCACTAATCAAAGTTAACTGCAAAATATTTTGACAGCTTTTAAATATAGTCATTGCAATCTTCATCTTAGCCAATCAAAACCCTTTCCCTCTTACTCAATTTCCCATAAACCAACTTATAAGAGTGGTCGATAAGTTCTTTTAAAAGTTCATCATCCACATCACCACCAATGCTTACTGTGTTCCAGTGTTTTTTATTCATATGGTAGCCAGCTTTGATTGACTGATACAAAGAGCGAAGCTCAAAGGCATAGATTGGGTCGCATTTGAGGTTTATGCTTAGATTTTCTTCATCTACCATCAGTGCAAACATCTTATTTGCTATGCGATATACTCGCACCTCTTCATCAAATGGATAGTCAAAAGTTGCACCTTGTTTTGAAAGTAAATAGGTATCTAACTCTTTAAAATTCATTAGCTATGAACCCTTAGGCTATCCACCAAAAATTCCATCCCAACTCTTCCGATATTTTCTAGGTGGATATGATTTTTTTCATCTACAGAATCATCATCGATATAAATCTTTTTTATCTCTAAAATCAGTGGTTCGTATCTATTCCCTAAATCTATAGTTTTTACAAATTTACAAAACAAAGCACATTTTGCACTTGCAACCATTGGTGGAAAACCATCTAAAATATTTGTTGTTTGTATCCCAAATCTTTCACATTCACTTATCTCATGTGGTAACTCTTCGCTTGAGTTTATAAGGTCACTTAGCAACTCTTTATGGGCTAGATTTATGGTGCAAACTTTGTGTTTTAGGATATTTACAAAGGTATCTTTTTGTGTCCCATCCTCTTTTGTAGCGATTGAAACTATCACAAGTGGAGGCTCAGAACTAAGCGGTGTAAAGTAGCTAAATGGTGCTAGATTTACGATTTCTTCATCTTGTGTAGTTATCCAAGCGATTGGTCTAGGAAAGATGGTGTTACTCATCGTTTTGTATTTTTTTGCTTCACTTAGATTTTGAAAATCAATAATCATTTTGACCTCTTTTTATTATTTTTATCGTGCTTTTTCTACCAATAATTCAGCAGTACAATCATAAATATCAACAAAATTTTCACTATCAATCGTATCAGGAACGACACTTTTTTTTGTTACCTTTGCTAAAATCTTTACTTTTGAATTTAAATCCTTAATAGTATGAGATAAAAGCTCAATACTTTCAATATCATGTAAAGCTATGATTACTGATTTTGCTTTTGCAATGCCAGCTTCTTCTAAAATATGCTTTTGTGCAGGATTTCCAAAGAGCACTTTTTCCCCATTTGCAAGTGCTTTTTCAAAAAACTCATAATTATCAATAATAGTAACATGTTCAAGATTTTGTTCTTTGAGATTGAGCAGTATTTGCTTCCCAAAACTCCCATATCCACACACGATGATATGATTTTGAAGTGAATGTTTTTCTATGTTGACAACCTCGCTTTTTATATCTTTTTGTTTTAAAATTTGATTACTAATAAACTCAATATTTTTAAGAAGAAATGGTGTTAGTACCATTGAAATGATAACAGCTAAAGTGAGTAGTTGCCCTGTTGTAACATCTAATAGTGTTGTTTGTGTTGCTTGGGTAAACACAACAAATGAAAATTCTCCAACTTGTGAAATCACCAAAGAGGTTTCAAGTGCTACTCTTTTCCCTACAAAAAAGTTCATCAAACCAAAAATAATGAAAGCTTTAATTGTCATAATTGCAAAACTAAGCCCAAAAACTTGAGAGATATGAGAAATGAAAAATCCAATGTCGATTTGCATCCCAACAGTTACAAAAAATAGTGCTAAAAATAAGTCTCGAAATGGGATAAGGTCAGCTTCAACTTGATGTTTGTAGTGAGTTTCTGCGATAAGCATACCACCGATAAAAGCTCCCATAGAGTAGGTAAATCCGAGATAATGTGCTAAATAACTTGTCCCAATAGCGATAATTAAAACAATCATTATAAACAACTCGTGAGTATCGGCTTTGTTTACAAGTCTTAAAATATGATTTAAAAAATACTTTCCAAAAATCAACATCACTATCATCAAGAGGATACCAGAAAATAGAATATCTACAAGCAAATCACTTACACTGCTTCCACTACTTGATAAAATTGTCATCACAAGTAAAATAGGGATAACCGCTAAATCTTGGAAAATAAGCATCCCTAAAGAGTTTTGACCATATTGTTTAGTGATATTGTTAGTGTCATTAAGAATTTTGAGAACTATTGCAGTTGAAGAGAGAGACAATGCACAACCTATAACGATAGAAGCTTTGATATCTAAGCCAAAGATTAGGTGGGAGATAACAGTGAAAACAAGCATAGATAAACCAACTTGAAGTCCACCATAGGTGAATACTTGTTTTCTCATCTGCATAAGATTTTCTAACTTCATCTCTAACCCAATAGTAAACATCAAAAATACTATTCCAAACTCAGCAATTTGTTCTAAAGTATGGGAATTGTGTGTAACATTCCCTACAATATTTACTAAAACAATCCCTGATAATATATACCCAACAACAGGTGGCACATCGAATTTTTTTAAAATAATCCCTAAACTGACAGCGACTATTCCAGTAGCCAATATCATTAAAATAACCTGATCCATCAAAACCCTTATAAATATATCTAGTGCGAAATGATAGCATATGTGAGGTATAAGCTTTATTTGGAAAACAAGTCTATTAACAATATCAAAGCGTGATAAAATGTTTTATGGGAATTATTAAACTTTTTTAAATGAGAGGAAGATGATTGAAATTTTAAAACTTTAAAGTGACAAGAGTACCACTTTGATAAGTGGAATCTATTTTCAAATCTATCTTATATTTTTGAGTGATAGTCGTTACGATATCGAGTCCTATCCCAAATCCTCCCTCATTTTTATTGGCTCTAAAATACCTTTTTTGGACATTTTGCAAAAGATCTTTTTTGATACCAATCCCATAATCTTGGAATGTTAAAACATTGTTGTGTATCGTTATCTCTACTTTTTGGTTTGGTTTTGAATATTTTAGGGCATTTGAGAGGAGATTGGATATAAGTCTTTGTGCCGATTCTTTATCGATATCCCATTTGAGAGATTGTAAATTTTGAATGAGAGTGATATTTTTGCTTTTGATATATCCCTCCATTAAAACGATTTGCTCTTTTATAATCTCCTCAAAATCAATCGTTACTATCTCATCATGGATATCCAAATCGTTTTTAAGAAGATAACAAAGGTCACTATAAATATTTGAAATTCGGTTTGCACTGATTTTTATTCGCTCTAAACTAGGGGAATTTGTATCTGTTTTTAAACTTTGAATACTCATTAGAAGTGCAGTGATTGGGGTGTTGAGTTCATGTGTTGTATTTTTGATAAAAGTATCTAGTTTTTCCCTTTCATTTGCTATTGGTCGTAAAAAAAGTTTACTCAAAAAATACCCCACAATACCAATCAAAATCAAAACTATCGTTGTATATAAGATAACTTTTTGAAGGAGTATCTCTTTCATTTTTGCAAACTCTGTATCTTTTAAAACAATATATTTCACCCCAAGATGCAATTGTGCGGATTTATCTATGATATAAAAATCTTTTCCATCTAAATAATCATCTTTCGTAAAGTCTATAGTTCCTAAATTTGCACCAAAAAGCAACTTTTGATTTTCATCATAAAGGGCTATCTCACAGATACCATACGGAGTAAAGGTAAATTTTTGTTGGTGCATATGAGCCGTTACGATACTTGAAGCAATCTCAAGAGCATGGTTTTTCATCTTATGCTTTTGAGTTTGAAGCAAAGAATTGGAGATAGTTGTAAAATACAAATAAGCAATCACCAAAATAAGTACAAACGAAGAGACAATATAAAGGGCTAAAAAGCTAAAAAAAGATTTTTTTTCATTCTTTGATAAAACGATAACCAGCTCCTCTTAAATTGTGTATTTTTGAAGTTCCAAGAATGTGTCGCAAATTTTTGATGTATGTTCGTATTGTAGCATTTGTTGGCATCTCATCGTATCTCCAAATATTTGCTATCAACTCTTCACTTGAAATTAACCTATCACTATTTTTGGATAAATACTCCAAAATAGCAATCTCTTTGTGGCTTAGAGTGTATTCTTTATTTTCTACAACAATGATTGATTTTGATTTGTCTAAAACTATTTTTGTATCAAGATTGTAGGTTGATTCAAGGTTATATAGTCTTTTGATATTGTTGAGTCGAAGTTCAAGTTCATCTAACTCAAAAGGTTTTTTGATGTAGTCATCACATCCACTTTCAAACCCTTTTTTCATAGAGTTTATATCGCTAAGTGCTGTGATAAAAAGAGTTGGTGTTTGATTTTTACTATTTCGTAAAAGTTCTAAAAGTTCAAAACTACACCCATCAGGGAGGTTCACATCAAATACAAAAATATCATACTGATTTTTTTCATAAAACGAGATAGCCTCTTTGATATCAAAAGCATAATCAACTTTATAATGATTTATTTGAAGATACTCAAGGATGATATCAGCGATGATTGGGTCATCTTCTAGAAATAATATTTTTAACATAGATTAATTTTACATTATTACACATATGCTACACATAAAAACCATACTATAACTCAAAATTTATAATGGAGAAAAATATGCAGTTTGGTTATAAAGTAGATGGTTATGATGTTTTGGTTATAAATGAAAGGGAAGCAAGAGCAGCAGCTGGAATAGTTTTTGTTTTTGGATTTTTAAGTTTTTTGAATAGTTTTATGTTGGGAAATTTTATATTTACTCAGTATTTTGTAGTATTTTTTATGGTTGATTTTATGATACGAGTGATTGATCCAAAATTTTCTCCAAGTATGCTTGTGGGGAGAGTTTTTATCCAAAATCAAACTCCAGAATATGTAGGGGCAATCCAAAAAAGATTTGCTTGGTCGATTGGATTGGCACTCTCTTTGCCGATGGTGTATCTTTTAGTGATCGACCCTCAGATGACACCGATTAAGATTGTGATTTGTGTTCTTTGTTTAGTGCTTCTTTTTAGTGAATCAGCATTTTCGATTTGTCTTGGGTGTAAGTTGTACAATCTCATCTTTAAAGAAAAGGCTACAAATTGCCCTGGTGGAGTTTGTGAAATAAAGCAAAAAGAACCAATTGTGCAGTTTAGTGGACTTCAAAAAAGTATCGTTGTTATTACCCTTGTATTTACTTTTGTATCTTTGTATCAATTTAGTGTCAACACCCCAAATAAATCTATGGCAATGAATATGTTTAGTATGATGGCTTCGGATAGCATGGAAGAGATGAGTGAAGAAAATGATATTTATGATGCAGATTGTGTTGTACCACAACATGCTATTGATATGGGGCATGAAAAGATGTATAAAGAGAAATTTTGTAAAAAATAAACAACAATTTGTATTACTTGAACAACAATCAAGACTAGCTGCACTTGGAGAGATGATAGGAAATATCGCTCACCAATGGAGACAGCCACTTTCAGCTATCACAGTATCTATGTCTGGATTGTATTTAAAATATGAAATGGATATGATGAGTAGGGATGATATCACTCAAGCAACCGAAGCAATTATGAAAAATGCAAATTATCTTTCTAATACTATTGATGATTTTAGAAATTTCATTAAAAATGAACACAATAAAGTCTTATTTAATGTATCTAAAGTTGTTAATGAAGTGTATAGTATTGTTTATCCAATTATGAAAGATAGTGATATTGATGTTGAGTTTGATTTAGACGAAACTTTGGAGTATGCAGGGTATCCAAATGAACTTTCTCAAGTGATTCTTAATATTTTAAATAATGCAAAAGATGCTTTAAAAGAGAAGGATTTAAGTGTTAAAAAAATTATGATAGAACTTTTTACTAATAATGAGAAGATATATATCTTGATTGGTGATAATGGTGGAGGGATACCTAGCGAGATAAAACCAAAAATTTTTGACCCTTATTTTACGACAAAACATCAAAGTCAAGGGACAGGGCTTGGGCTATATATGAGTTCAAAAATAATTAGAGAAAGATTTTCAGGGGAGCTTTTATGTGAAGACCATACGATGGATATAGACAAAGTACACTTTAAAGGGACGCTCTTTAAGATTGTTTTACCATTGATTAGCGAAGCTACAAATCAACAATAAAAAACTTTTGCCCCTTTTTAATCAAAGATGAAATAGGGGCACTATCAAGATTATCCAAATCAATCCAAACAATATCACCGTTAAATTCTTCTAATCTATAAAGATTTACAGTGAGCCTATATTTTGTATAAGAGTGTTTGAAACTTCCTAAAAAATACTCTTCTATCGGGTCAACAGAAGGGAATTCCAACATTTTTTTATACATTTTACCAGTTGATGGAGTGAGAGCTATTTGATTATTTTTGATAAAAACTCCATAAAAAAGTTCTAAAGATTGATACTCTTTTTTCTTTGTTTGGGTAAAAAGTTCAGCTTCCTCTTTTCCAAGACAATCTTTTTCTAAGGGGCAAAGGGTACATTTTGGATTTTTAGGGAGACAAACAAGGGAGCCCAAATCCATAAGGGCTAAATTGTGATGTCGTGAACTTTTGTGATTGAGAAAATCTTTTGCTTTTTCCCAAATAAGTTCATTGGTTGGATACAGAAGTGCAAAAAATCGCTTCAGTACTCGTGCTATATTGGTATCCACTACGGGAACATTTTGCTGGTATCCAAAACTACAAATAGCACTTGCTGTATATTGACCGATTCCTGGGAGTTTTTCTAGCTCTTTTTGAGAGTTTGGCAAACCCTTATCTCTGAGTTTCGCTGTAGAGTGGAGATTTCTAGCACGACTATAGTATCCAAGTCCACTCCAAGAAGCAAGCACTTCATCAAGTGGTGCATTTGCCAAAGCTTCTAAAGTGGGAAACTTTTCTAAAAATTGAGGATAATACTCATCTCGTACACGATTGACTTGCGTTTGTTGGAGCATGATTTCACTCAAATAAATATGGTAAATATCCTCAGTATTTCGCCACGGAAGCTCATGTCTACCATAAGTTTCATACCAGTTTAGAACTTTTTTGTGTATTTGCCTCAAAGAATACCCCATCAATTTATTTATTCGGATTGTAATTTTTTTTTGCTTCATAGTAAATCAACAAACAAAAATAATCTATGAAAAATTCACTTTTATCGTATAATATTTGAAAATAACTCCATTTTAGGTAGGCTAATGAAACAAATTTTATGGTTTAGAAGAGATTTAAGGATAACAGATAGTGCTCTCCTTTGTTATGGGAAGGGGGAAGTGTTACCAATATTTATTTTTGATACAAATATTTTAAACAAACTTGCAAAAGATGATAAAAGAGTCACTTTTATCTATCAAAGTGTTTTGAAACTTAAAGGGCAACTTCAAAATATTGGACTTGATTTGGCGATATTTCATGGAAATCCAAAAGATATTTTTGAACTTCTCCAAAAAAAATACAACTTTGATGAGGTGTTATGTAGTTGCGATTTTGACTCTTATGCAAGGAAAAGAGATAGTGAGATAGAGAGAATTGTTCCGATGAGACGATTTTACGATTCTTATCTTATCCATCCAAATGAAGCACTTAAAAATGATGGTACACCTTATAAAGTTTTCACACCTTTTTATAAGTCACTTTTTTACCTTTGGAAGAGTAAAAAACTTGAGCAGTTTACCCTTTCACAAGAGATGACACAGTTTTCATATCAGTATGAGAGATTTCCCACTTTGGAAGATTTAGGTTTTCTAAAACAAACTTTGCCAGATTTTTTAGAGAAAGATGCCTCCGTTTTGCTAGAGGAATTTATCCCAAAATTAGAAAACTATCAAGAGGGGAGAGATTATTTTTCACTTGATGCGACATCAAAACTCTCTGTTCATTTACGATTTGGGCTTATCTCACCAAGGGAGATTTTTAATCGTATCAACCCTATAGAAAATGGGGTATTTTTCATACGAGAACTTTTTTGGAGAGAGTTTTATAGCTATATTTTGTACCATTATCCACAAAGTGAATTTGAAAATTTCAATCAAAAAAAGATAATCTGGAGTCAAAATAGTGACCATTTTAAAGCTTGGTGTGAGGGAAATACGGGTGTGCCAATCATCGATGCGAGTATGAGATATCTTAACCTCACAGGATTGATGTCCAATCGACTTCGGATGATAGTTGCTTCTTATTTGACAAAAAATCTTTTCTTGCCGTGGGAGTGGGGAGAGCAATATTTTGCTTTGAAACTACTCGATTATGATGCAAGTTCCAATATAGGTTCATGGCAATGGGGTGCAAGTACTGGTGCTGATAGTGTTCCTTATTTTAGAGTGTTCAATCCCTATACACAAAGTGCAAAGTTTGATAAAGATGGGGTATTTATAAAGTCCGTTTTGAAAGAGTTGCAAGAGGTTGATAGTAAACTTTTACATACGGAAAATGGAGTACAACACAATATTTTGCTACACTATCCAAAAGTTTTGGTAGATATAAAACAATCACGACAAAATGCAATAAATAGGTTTAAGATATGACTAAAATAGTAAATATGAGACAAGAATATACAACAAAAGGGCTTCATAGAAAGGATTTAGAACCAAATCCTATAAAGCAGTTTGAGACTTGGTTTAATCAAGCTATCGAAGCTGAAATATTAGAACCAAATGCTTTTTCATTAGCGACCGTTGGAGATGATATGATGCCATCGATTCGGACAGTTTTACTCAAAATGTACGATGAAAATGGCTTTGTCTTTTTTTCAAACTACAAAAGTAAAAAAGCAATTCAAATTGAACAAAATCCAAAATGTGCTATCCATTTTGCTTGGCTTGGACTTGAAAGGCAAGTAAAAATCGAAGGGACAATAGAAAAGATAAGTAAAACAGAATCGCTCAAATATTTTCTTAGTCGCCCAAAAGGCTCTCAAATAGGAGCTTGGGTATCTCATCAAAGTGAAATAATTAGCTCACGAAGTTTACTTGAAGCAAAATTTAATGAGATAAAAAATAAATTTGTCAATGGAGAGATACCATTTCCATCTTTTTGGGGTGGATACCAAATCAAACCTCTTGTGGTGGAATTTTGGCAAGGCGGGAAAGATAGACTACATGATAGGTTTGAGTATCGA
>RRZU011655768.1_pt1 | contig 12813 bp, 10 predicted proteins | sample 2165561 | NCBI WGS metagenome assembly RRZU01 (sample SAMN10456909, study PRJNA506462) | wastewater metagenome | isolation source: wastewater sludge | place: USA: Moscow, Idaho
CGAAGGGAGTAAACCAATGTGTAAATATGCCGTTTCGGTTGATGATATCGAACAGCGTACGGGAATAGATTTTTTTGCACAGCTTCCAAATGAGACCGAAGACCGCCTAGAGTCTAAGGTTGATTGTGGTTTATGGTATCAGGAGGAGAGTAGTGCGGTTTCAACGTCATCTTCTGCTAATGTAAATGACGTATATGTCTGTTCCACATCTAAAGGGATGAAGTATCATAAAAAAGATTGCGGCGGATTAAAAAATTGCAAAGGTGTTACAATATCATACACTATAGAGAAGGCTAAGTCGAAAGGGTATTCTCCATGTGGAACTTGTTATAAGTAAACCATTTTACTATATTTGGGGTTTACTAAGTGTCGTTTTAAAAATTGATTGATGAGTATAAATATCGTAAAAGAAAATTTTGCTAATGCACAACAACTCCTAAATGAGTTTGTGAGCAACGGAAGCAATTTCGAACGAATTGAAGCGGCTGGCCAAATTATGGTCTCTGCTTTAAATAACGGAAATAAGATATTTACATGTGGTAACGGAGGATCTATGGGCGATGCCATGCATTTTGCCGAAGAGCTAACTGGTCGTTTTCGCGAAAATAGAAAAGGAATGGCCGCTATCGCCATCTCCGATCCAACGCATATTACTTGTGTGGGTAACGATTATGGTTTTGATTATATCTTTTCGCGTTATGTGGAAGCGGTAGGAAAGCCTGGAGATGTGTTGTTGGCCATCAGTACCAGTGGAAACTCGGCTAACGTGCTTAACGCTTTAAAAGTGGCACAACAGATGGGTATGAAAGTAGTTGCTCTAACTGGTAAAAGTGGAGGAGAGATAGGCAAATTAGCCGATGTGGAGATCAGAGTGCCACATAGTGGTTATTCAGACAGAATACAAGAGATTCATATACAGGTTATTCACTCGTTAATTCACTATATTGAATTAGAGTGCTTGAAGTAGAAATGTAATTTATAAATAGGAAAATCCCTGCTAGCAACACTAAATAATAACAATCATGTATCATCAAAAACAGACAAAAACAAAGATTATTGCTACCATTGGGCCAGCGTGCCAGGAGAAAGAGGTGTTAAGAAAACTTATTCATGAAGGAGTTGATGTGTGCCGATTAAATTTCTCTCATGGAAAACATGAGGAGCATAAAAAAGTAATTGACACCATCAAGGAGCTTAACGCTGAGATGGGAACAAGTGTAGCAATTTTGGCCGATTTGCAGGGACCTAAATTGAGGATTGGTGAGGTGGAGAATAATGGCGTCATGTTAGTAGATGGAGCATTACTATCGCTGGTTACCACCGATGTTATGGGTACAGCAACTAAGGTCTCAATCACTTACAAACCGCTACCTTTAGATGTAATGCCAGGTGAGTTTATTTTGGTAGATGATGGAAAAATTAAACTCGAAGTGGTTGAAACCAATCGTAAAGATGAGGTGGTAACACGTGTTATTTCGGGTGGTATTCTTTCATCTAAGAAAGGGGTAAACTTACCAAATACGAAGATCTCTCTACCTAGTTTAACTGAGAAGGATCTCGAAAATGCTAATTTCGTTTTAGATTTTGATATCGATTGGATTGCTCTCTCTTTTGTAAGAAGTGCATCGGATATTGTGACGTTAAAGAAACTTATTGGTATAAAGAATAAGGTAACCCGCGTTATTGCAAAAATTGAGAAACCTGAGGCCATTGCTGATATTGATGGTATTATTGAGATGGCTGATGGTATAATGGTGGCTCGTGGCGACCTTGGTGTGGAGATCCCATTTGATAAAGTTCCAGTGTTGCAAAAAACCATCATCAATAAGTGTATTATAGCTGCTAAGCCTGTTATTGTTGCAACACAGATGATGGAGAGTATGATTACCAATTTCCGTCCAACGCGTGCCGAGGCTACAGATGTGGCAAATGCCGTAATGGATGGTGCCGATGCTTTAATGCTTTCGGGTGAAACCTCTGTAGGAAAATATCCTGCCGAAGTGATTCGCAGCATGCACCAAATTATTAGTGCAACAGAGGGTTCCATGTTCGAATTGGTTCATCCAAATATTCCAAATCCGTCGAGCGAAAACTTCTTGCCTGATACTATTTGCTATAATGCCTGCAAAATGGCCGATTTAGCCAATGCTAAAGGTATTGTGGTGTTTACTTCTTTAGGTGGATCGGCTTATAAAATAGCAAGTAATCGTCCTAAAGCAACCATCTTTGCATTTACTCCAAATAAGGAGATTATAAGTCAGCTTAATATTGCAAAAGGTATTAAAACTCACTTTTTGGAGACTAAGATATCGGTCAATGATGCGATTCAAGAGGCTACAGATATCTTGAAAAACTCGGAGCATATTCAAAAAGGCGATGTGTTGGTATTTGTTGGTGGTATTCCAATGCGCGAATATGGCAGAATCAACATGATGAAGATTTCAACGGTAGAGTAACCGGTTTCTTTAGATAATATTTTAAAAAGAGAGAGATTGGAGTTTTCCAGTCTCTCTTTTTTTGCAATGAGGTGTGATTTAATGGTGTCTCATAAAAAATGAAGATATTATTTTTTATATCGAACTCGCTTTAGATTAAAGGAATTAACCCTGTTTAATTGTAACGTGCAGTATAAAACGAGTATCTAAAACGTATGTTTGACGTATGTTAAAATTTATTAATTGCACAAGTGAAACGTAATTTTGAGTGTTGAATATTAACAAGTTGCGAAACAGTTGTTGATGGGATCCTTATTAATTATTTATTCATTTTTTAAACTTAATTATTTATGAAAAGAATTACTCTTTTAGCACTTTTAGTGGTTTGTGCAGTATCATTTTCGTTTGCTCAAACGATAACAAATGGTATTACACTCAAAGTTATCGACAAGACAAAAGGTGCTGTAACAAGCAATGCAGTTAGAACCGAGAATTCGGTTTATACTTGGCTTGGAAATACCTCCGATTGGTTAGCAATTTCAAATTCAGGACTTACATTTGCTGCCGGAAATGCTCAATGGGCGGGTTTTTATAGCGGTTTACCTGGTGGAAAACTCGAAAAAACCGCCGATGCTTGGATATGGTCATTTACATTTTCGGTAACCAACGGATTAATTTATGCTTGGAATCCAGGAATCTTTACAGATTTAGTGCATACTGAGCACTCGATGTTGGCGCCATTCAATCTTAATGGAGGGCAAAATCTGCAGTTTACTGTTGCGGCTAATGGATTGGCAACTGGTGCTATGACTGTAATCATTGAGAGCGCATCTGTTGCAACAATTAACAATGCTGAGACACAGCAAGCTGCAACGGTTGTAGTAACTTCATTAGGTCGTCAGGCTGCAACAGCTAAAATTGATGTTTATCCTAACCCAGCGGTTGATGTTGTAAATGTTACTTGTGATGCAGATGTTAAAAGTGTTTCTGTTAAAAATCTATTGGGTATAGCGTTGAAAACTACAAGTGAAAAGAGTGTAGATTTAAGCGATTTGTCTAACGGTATTTATGTGGTTGAAGTTGAAACTGTTACTGGTGCTGTGGGTGTTGAAAAGATTGTTGTGAAAAAATAGTTTTTTTGCATATAAATTTAAAGGGTTGTCTAGTCATAGGCAACCCTTTTTTGTTTGTATAAACCAGAAGTGATGTTACTATTTTTAAATCTCTTAATATTTAAAACGATGACCTTTAACCCCCTTTGATCTCCATTTTTGTGAATTCTTTTTTATACTTTTGAATTCATTTTTACAAATATCTATATATGGAGAGCGTTAAAGCCAAAAAGCATCTAGGACAACATTTCTTGACTGATTTAAATATCGCAAAAAAGATTGTTGAGGCGCTCAACCCCGAGCAACCTAATGTGTTGGAGATTGGCCCTGGAATGGGTGTTTTATCGCAATACTTGGTTAAACGAGAGGGTATAAACTTTCAAATGGTAGATATTGACGAAGAGTCTATAGCGTATCTGAATCATCACTACCCAACTTTAAAGGGAAAAATTCATCTTGCCGATTTCTTGAAGATGAACCTTACCACCATCTTTACCGAAAAATTTGCTGTTATTGGCAACTTTCCGTATAATATCTCCTCACAAATATTTTTCAGAGTGTTAGAGAATCGTACGCAAATTACTCACGCGGTTGGCATGCGTCAAAAGGAGGTAGCAGAGAGTTTAGCGGCCACTCATGGAAGTAACACCTACGGTATTACAAGCGTATTGTTGCAGGCATTTTTCGATATTAAATATCTTTTTACGGTTCACGAGAATGTGTTTTCGCCACCCCCAAAGGTTAAGTCTGCAGTGATTTCTCTCACACCTAATGGTCGGGAGAGCTTAGGGTGCGATGAAAAACTCTTTTTTACGGTTGTGAAAACAGCGTTTAATCAACGACGCAAAACCATGCGTAATTCTCTTAAATCATTGGAATTTAATAAAGAAGCTATCTCGCAAGAGAAAGTTTTTGATTTACGTCCCGAACAACTTAGTGTAGAAGCGTTTATTGAGCTTACTAAGTTGATAGAGAAAAATAGATAATCGACCTCTTCAAAACTAATCCTTATGGCAAATTTTGAGCTAACCCGCGAGTTTATTAGTAAAATACGCTTCCATGTTGCTAAAAATGATGAGGCTGGAATTCGTGATTTGGTAAAAGATCTTCATCCTGCCGATATTGCCGATGTATTTCGTGAACTTACACTGCACGACTCTAAAGAGGTTTATCTTCATCTTGATGATGAAATGGGGGCAGAGGTTCTCTCCGAACTTCCCGAGGAGAAGCGAAATATGTTGCTTGATATTCTTCCTAACGATGTGTTAGCAAAGAGGTTAATTAACAATATGGACTCTGATGATGCTGCCGATTTGATTGGTGAACTTGACGAAGAGCGCCGTATTGAGGTACTGTCGTTAGTGGAAGATGTGAATGTGGCTGGAGATATTGTTGATCTATTGAACTACAGTGAAGATACGGCTGGAGGTTTGATGGATAAAGAGCTCATCAAGGTTAAAGTGGGCTGGACTATTCCTCTTTGTATTCGTAGTTTGCGTCGTCAAGCGGCCGATGTGGATAGGGTTTATTATGTCTATGTAATTGATAATTCGGGCGTTTTAAAGGGAACCCTCTCGCTTAAATCGCTTATTCTAGCCAATAATAATGTTAAAGTCGAAGATATTTATAACTCTGACATTATCTCTGTTCCTGTATCGATGCCTGCCGAAGAGACAGCAAATATTATGGATAAATATGGCCTTATAGCATTGCCTGTTGTGGATGATATTGGGCGCTTGGTTGGTAAAATTACTATCGACGATGTTTTAACGGTCATTAGAACTGAAGCAGAGGAGGATTATCAATTGGCATCGGGTTTAACAGAGGTTGTTGAATCGTCCGATGGTGTATTTTTGCATACTCGTGCACGAATTCCTTGGTTATTGATAGGGTTGTTAGGTGGAATTCTTGGTTCGAGAGTGGTGGGAGGTTTTATGGGGGTAATTGCTTTGCATCCTGAATTGGCATTCTTTATGGGACTTATTGCCGCAATGGGCGGAAATGTAGGAATTCAGTCGTCTGCAATTGTTGTGCAATCGCTGGCTTCGGGCACAATGGGGCTCGAAAACGATTGGCGAAAACTGCTAAAGGAGTTGTTAGTAGCACTTCTAAATGCCTCAATTTTATCATTACTAATATTTGGGTATAACTATGTGATTGGGGCTGAATTAGCATTGACGTTAACGGTGAGTGCGGCCATGTTTTCGGTGGTGATATTTGCCTCAATGTTTGGATCCATAATACCACTCTTGTTAAAGCGAATAAACATTGATCCAGCCGTTGCAACAGGGCCTTTTGTGACAACAATGAATGATATCTTAGGAATGTTTATATATCTTACCTTAGGTACTCTATTTTTTACTTATTTTGTGGCACATTAATTAATGTAAAATGGGTTTACTCAAATATAGCATACTTGTTATTGTTTTATTGGTTTCTTTATCTCAATGTTCTACAATTGAAAAGGAGCGAATACCAATTTTAAAAGGTACAATTTCGAATTCACCTCAGGTGGTATTACTATATCGCCTGGATTCTATACCTACAATCGTAGACACACTAGAGGTGCAACCCGATGGCTCGTTTGAATGTAAACGTGGGCATTTAAAGAGCGATTTTTATAGATTATCACTTGGAACCGAATCAATTAATTTGATTCTCTATGCAGACTCAACCACGTTTGTTAGTTTTGACTATTTTAATTTAAGAGAATCGTTGCGTTTCTCTGGTTGCATGCAATCAGAAATTCTTCAACGAGTAGAGAGAAATAGTGTGCAATATCAGCAAGCATTTAAGGTGGCTGCCGATACAATTTTGGGTATGGTTGGCACAGTTACTACCGATTCGATTATTAATAGAATGTATCTTCAATTGGATAGTGTGACCCTTCGATATCGTGAAAACCTAGAGGCAATGATGGTGGGACAAGACTCTTCATTGGTGGTTCTTCCAATGCTTTTGCAGAGCGTTGGAAATTGGTCGCTTTTTACTTTGCCCAAAGAGAAGGCACTATTCATTAAGAGTCAATTTCTTTTGTCGCAAAAGTTTTCGCACTCCTATCAGGTGGGGCAGTTCTCTAAACTGGTGAAGGAGGTTATTGCAAAGCAAGATGGTGTAAAACAACTTTCGTTGGGCGATAAATTTCCTGATTTAGAACTTTTTACTCCTTGGAATGATCCTTTGCCTATTAATACACTTAATGGAAAGAATGTATTGGTTATCGTCTGGTCGCCCGATTTGCAAACTTGCAGAATTCGTAATAAAGAGATTGCTAAGTTGATGTGGCGCTACCGAAATCAAGGGCTCGAAACTTATATGATTAATATGAGTACAAGCAGTGATGAATGGAAAAGAGTCATCAAAGAAGACGAGCTCAACTGTTTGCATGTAAGTGATTTAAAAGGCCCTTTTTCACCTGTTATCACGGCTCTTGGTATATCATCTCTTCCTTCTAGCTTTTTACTAAATCGAGATGGGAAGGTTGTTGAGATGAATTTATGGGGAGAGAATCTTGAAGATGCAATCATCCAGATTACAAAAAATAAGAATTATCATAGAAACGAATAGTTACCACACTACATATAAAATAACGTACATGAAAATGTTTAAAATGCTCTGTTCTAAAGTCACTCTTGCATTTGTTGCGGTTGGGTTAATGGCTATGTTTACTGCGTGTAACAATGAAAATGAGTACACCATTTCGGGAAAAATTACGGGTGCTGAGGGTAAGGTGTTGCGCTTGCAACTTTTAAAACTCGATGGCGTTCAGGTTATTGATTCGGTGAAACTCACTGAATCGGGTAAATATAGCTTTTCTGGACCTAAGTTAAAGGAACCCACCTTTTTTGCTCTTAATGTTGAAAAGAAGAATCTAACTCTTTTGAACGACTCCAATATTAAGATGGTTGTGTCTGGCTCATTTGAAGATCTTGAAGATAATTATCAAATCACAAACTCATCAGAATCTCTTTATATAAAGCAACTTAACAATAAGCTTAAGAGCACAATCGCTGAGATTGAACGCCTGAAAAATAAATATGCGAAAGCTAACGGGGCAACAGAGCAAGCCATGGTTGTTAATGAGATAAATGTATTAGTTGAGAAGCATAAGGAGTTTTTGGCCGATTTCATCTCGGCACATCCACGTTCATTTGCGAGTTACTATGCGCTCTATCAAAAGTATGATGAGAATACGTTTGTTTTAAACGTTGATGATAAAGTGGATATGGTTTCGTATGCCGCCATTGCAACTAGTTTAAATGTCTATTACCCAAATAATGAACGAGTTGTGAATTTGTATAACTACGTTTTAGAAGCAAAACGTAGAGCCAAAAGCGCTAAGGTTAGTGCACTTATGGAGGCAATTCCTTCGATCGGATTTCCTGATTTAAAGATAGCTGATAAGAGTGGGCGAGAAGTTGTGCTCTCCTCTTTAAAGGGTAAAGTAATTTTGCTATCGTTTTGGGCTTCAACCAATAAAGACAGTCGATTATTCAACCGTGAGTTGAAGCGTGTTTATAATAAATTTAAGAGTAGAGGGGTTGAGATTTATCAAGTTTCATTAGACAATAATAAGGTTTATTGGGAGACAGCACTGTTACAAGATGAGTTGCCATGGATTAATGTTTGTGAATTATCATATCCTAACTCTTACGCGGCATCCATTTATAATGTAACTCAATTACCGACAAATTTCTTAATAAGTAAAAAGGGTGAGATTGTTGGCCGTAACCTGCAAGGGACGCTGCTCGACGACAAAATACAAGAGAATCTTTAGCCCTTGAGAATTGTTAAATTTTAAAGTTTGGTTTAACAAATAGATCAAACGGATGTTATATACAAAGTGTTAATAATTAAGAATCTATAAAAAGGGGTTTTATTAGGTGAAAAAACTCGTATCTTTGTAGGCTTTTTATCGAATTTGAAGATTGCTAATGAGTGGTACTGAAAATGAGAAGAAGATCTATTTTGCATCAGATGTACACTTAGGTGCTGCAGGGATAAAAGATCCAAAGATGCATGAGCGGATTTTTGTGAGTTGGCTTGATTCAATCAAAGAGAGTGCGTCTGAAATCTATTTGTTAGGCGATATTTTTGATTTTTGGTGGGAATATAAAACCGTTATACCACGTGGATTTGCTCGATTTATTGGCAAGTTGTGTGAACTAACAGATAGGGGAATAACGATTCACTATTTTACGGGAAATCATGACATGTGGATTTTTGATTATCTGCCTAGTGAAACTGGAGTAAAGCTTTATCGTGAAGCGGTGTCTATTACTTTAAACGGAAAGTGTTTTTTCTTGGCGCATGGAGATGGGCTCGGGAGCTATGATAAGAAGTATAATATGCTAAAATCGTTGTTTATCAATAAATTAGCTCAAAAACTCTTTACAATGGTCCATCCTCGATGGGGTATTGAAATCGCTCAACGCTGGTCGGGTAATAGTAGAAAGATCAATAATAAAAAGTATGGACACGACTATTTTGGCGATGATAAAGAGTGGTTGGTCTTGTATTCAAGAGAAGTTTTGAAACGCGAACATTTTGACTTTTTTATTTATGGACATCGTCATTATGCCAAAGTCATAGAACTTGGCGAGCAGAGTAAGATGTTCTATTTAGGTGATTGGGTTAATTTGTTCACTTACGCTGAATGGAATGGCAAGGAGTTATTATTGAAACAATATAAATTTGAATAGCAGATAAAGCCGTTATAGAACTAAAATGGGGAGTAACGGAGTATTAATCAAAACAAAGTAAGATGAAATCAAAATCGCAGTTGTATGCTGTGGCAATCGGCACAGGGAGTTACATTCCGTCAGTAGTGATAAAGAATAGTGATTTTCAAGAAAATAACTTTCTTAACGAGGATGGATCTAAAATTGAAACCCCAGGGGCTGAGATTGTGGAAAAATTCCAGCAAATCACAGACATCGTAGAGCGAAGAGTAGCTGATGATAAATATCTGACCTCAGATATCGCTACATTTGCCGCCATTGATGCGTTAAAATCAGCAAATTATGATCCTGAAAAGCTCGATTATATTATCGTAGCTCACAATCTAGGAGATATTAAAGCGGGTGGACGTTATCCTGATCTTTTGCCAACTATCTCTTCACGAGTAAAGGCTAAGTTAAAAATCCAAAATCCAAAGTGTGTTGCATACGATATCACATTTGGATGTCCAGGGTGGACTCAGGCAATGGTTCAGGCAAGTTATTATATTAAAAGTGGTGATGCCAAGAGTGCACTTGTTATTGGTGCCGATACACTTAGCCGTGTAATGGATCCTCATGACCGTGATGCGATGATCTTTGCTGATGGTGCAGGCGCTTGTATTCTTGAGGCTCGTTACAGCGAGACGCCAGTGGGCGTTTTAAAGCATGTAGCACGCACTGATGCCATGGATTACATGGATATGCTTGAGATGGGCGAATCATATAATCCTGAATTGAACGAGGAGTGTTTGTATCTTAAAATGGAGGGCAAGCGTGTTTATAATTACGCTCTAACCAATGTCCCTACAGTGGCAAAAGAGTGTTTGGATTTAAATGGATTACACCTGTCGGACGTTAAGAAAGTACTTATCCATCAGGCCAATGCAAAGATGGACGAGGCTATTTTAAAGCGTTTATATCGTTTGTATGGCGAAACTGATGTGGACATGAATGTAATGCCAATGACAATTAAAACATTGGGTAACTCTTCGGTTGCTACTGTTCCAACGCTTTTTGACTTAGTTATTAAGAAGAAGTTAGATGGCCATGAGTTAAATAGTGGCGACTATGTGATGTTAACATCTGTAGGTGCTGGAATGAATATTAATGCCTTTGTGTATAAGATGCCGTAATAGTACTTGAACTAACAATACTTTTTAAAAGCCCTATTGTTTAAGATAGGGCTTTTTTTTGTACCTTGTGTTTTATTATCATTTGTGTTATTTACTTAAATGGTCGTTTATGAGACACTATCGTATTGAGATTAAATGGGGTATTCTCTTTAGCCTAATGACACTATTGTGGATGATAATGGAGCGCTATGTTGGATTGCATGATCGCTTTATTCACATGCATTCATATTATACAAATTTTATCGCAATTCCCTCTATTCTACTCTATTTCTTAGCTTTATTAGATAAGCGTCGAGCTTATTATGGTGGTAAGATGAGTTATAAAAAGGGTTTTTACACTGGATTGGTAATTACGCTTATTGTAACTCTTTTTGCTCCTATTGTTCAATATGTTACCTCTATTTATGTCACTCCCGAATTCTTTAGTAATGCCATAAAATATGGCGTTTCAACAGGCAAAATGAGTCATGATGAGGCCACCTCTTATTTTAATTTACAGAGCTACCTGCTACAGAGTTTTGTTGGAGCTCCAATAATGGGAACCATAACTTCTGCTATTGTGGCTGTTTTTACACGTAAGGTGGATGAATAATTGGGGTTAAGAGTCATCTTCTGGCAACAGAACAACCCCTTTTTGTTGACGTCCATTCATCAATATCGTGACTGGTTTTGGCAGTTGAATATGTCTAAAGTAGGTTGTTTCGGTAACTGAAGGCATTTTGTTTAGATAGTCGAAGTTTATCCAACTTTGTTGATTATTGTTGGGAATGGAGAAATAGCCCACATTCATTGATGTTACGTTATGAAAAAAGTGTGAGCCCAATGATGCTTCAAGCGGAAAGTCGGGTAATCCTATCTCAACAATTACTTTGGCATGTGAAATTTGCGACCAGTAAACAGGAATACCTGTGAAGCGGTCTCGGGTGCCCCATCTGCCCACGCCAATGAGGAGATATTCTCTCTTTTGCTCAATCATCATGCGGTTGAGATATTCTATCTCCTGAGCCATTAGCTCGGTTTTTGTGCGATCGAAGGTCTCTGTTTTTAAATAGATGATATCGGTAATATGCTCGAGTTTACCATTGCCCATCCCTTTTGCCGATTGAAGGATGATTTTGGAGTTATCTAAACTGTCAAACTCTATTTCGGCATGCGATTCTAGTCGTATAAGTGGTTTAATTTGAAGAAGATATAATGTTGGGTTTGGCTCTGATTCCAGATCAACGGCAAACTCAATCTCCACTGGCGAGCCTAATGCTTCATTAAAAAAGCGCAGAAGTAAATTGAGCGTTTGGGCAAGTGGAATCGATTCATACTTAAGAATATTGGCAAAATTTACCACCCTTGAACCTCTTAACGTAAAGTCAGAGCCCATTCGTTCGTACTCTCTATCATAGACTTCGGCACAATGTGTGAGGTTTCCATCCTCTTCGGCCTCTTTAATGTCGAGTTTGCATATTCCTGCATCTTCGCCAGCTTCTATTATATTTTGAACATCTTGTGAAAGATCGAGCGCATAGAAGTAGCTCTGCGAATCTCTTATTTGATCGGCAATGGAGTTGAGTTCTAGAGTTGGGTATTTGGGGCAAAAACGCCAAGCTTTTTCGCCTCCAACTACATATTTTCCTAAGCCTACTGCCAATACAGCAAAGCCATCTTCGGGCTGCATGTAGGAGAATGGATAGTAGTTATTGGACTGGGCTACACCACTAATATGCGGGTAGAAGTAGTCGCGACTTTTTTGACCCACTAACTGTTGCAAAATTACCGCCATCTTTTCATCTTCCACACGGTAATCAACCGCTTCAAAATATGATTTTGCTGTTGTTGTGAATATGGAGGAGTAAACCAGTTTGATTGCATCGGTGAGTTGACGAAGATTGAATTCTAAATTTGGGTTATTATTAGGAATAATGTAAGTAGCATAAACGCCTGCAAAGGGCTGTAGAAGAGAGTCTTCGAACAGTCCAGATGATCGAACTGCAATGGGGCCTCGCATATTGGATACATACACACGAAGCTGTTGCTCGATCTCAAATGGAAAACTTCCATTTAGAAAGAGCTCTTTTATCTGTTCGTAAGGGATATTGCTGTAAACTTGATGCGAGATGTTGTTATACTCAATAAATTTTGTGTATTCAGTAGCTCCAATAACTGAGGTTGGTGGGATACGAATTTGTAGCTCGGGAATAAGCTTCTCAAAGTCTATATTTTCGATAAAATGGCTTATAAATGCCATCCCTCTTCCTTTGCCGCCAAACGATCCTTCGCCTATGCGACTAATATATCGGTTATTGGTTACAGAGGTCTCGTCAAATAGAACCACGCCACCTTTAAGGCGGTCGAGTCGTACATCTTCAAAAACCTGAAGTATTGTGCTTTTTAATTTGGCTGAGCTATCAAAATCTTCTAC